>ENA-ORUR01000116-ORUR01000116.1-human-gut-metagenome-genome-assembly--contig:-NODE-116-length-67349-cov-137.471_pt1 | contig 67349 bp, 56 predicted proteins | sample MGYA00242086_ERZ509223 | MGnify/ENA primary metagenome ERZ509223 (study PRJEB26280, sample SAMEA2338820) | human gut metagenome | biome: human gut; feature: human-associated habitat; material: faeces... | reverse complement strand
GTTAGCGCAAGCTAACGAGCCACTAAGCCCTAGACTTCAGTCTAGGGTAGTTGACCCAGAGTACCTAGAACGATGCTGATTGCAATAGCCCAAGCTAACACGGAGCACTAAACCTTCAGACTATCCAATTATGCATAACTCTCACCTCCGTAGTTTATAAAATGTTGAGGGGTGGTTAGTCATGCTAAAACTACTAAACATTGGCAGTTGCAATCTACCCTTGTCTGTAAAATAGTATATCAAATTTCACTATAAAAACACATGTTCATTTTAAACGTACTTTTTATCTTTTCTTAAATTTTCTTATAGTTTCTAACGATTTAGTAAAGATAATTGCATTATCAAATAATATGCATATAATAAAAAAGTAAAAATTGAAAAAGCAAATAAACTGTTAGGTGAGGCTCCTACGTGAACACAAGCTATCGCCCGGAAACATCCAGAGATGCCAACGAGTAAAATAGTTCTTGTCGAGATAAGGCGAGATCCAGATAGCTAGCCTGTGCTTACGTCACGTAGTGTCAAAACTGAACGACGAGAAAAAATCGCTTAGATAAGGAGTTAATACTAATTGGTATTAGCTCCTTTTTAGTTTGTTTGCATGTTTAATCAGAAGGTGGGATTAACATGGCAAAAAATAAGTTGCTGATGAATAAGAAGACGGCCGATACAGAGTTTGTTAAGCAAATCGCGCAACAAACTCCCGAAGAAGCGCTCAAGACGCTGCATAGTTCGCTAGACGGTCTGTCTTCGACGGAAGCTAAAGAGCGTTTGGAGAAGAATGGTCTTAACGAAGTTGCAACCAAGAAGCACAATACGAAGTTGCATTTCTTCATTGAATCATTCTTCACTCCTTTCACAATGGTCCTGTTGCTGCTAGCAACGGTGTCGCTGTTTACCGACTACGTCTTCGTGCCGGCAGATCAAAAGGACTTGAGTACTGTGATCATTATGATTACAATGATCATCATTTCTGGATTAACGTCCTTTATCCAGAATGTGAAAACTAATGACGCAGTTGAAGACCTCTTGAACATGGTGTCCGTGACTACCAATATTCGTCGCAATAAAAAGGACAAAGAAATTTCTACCAAGCAAGTAGTTGTCGGCGATATTATTAATATCCACGCTGGGGACATGGTGCCAGCAGATATTAGATTGCTTCAAACCAAAGACTTGTTCTGTTCCTCAAGTTCTTTGAACGGTGAATCCACACCTGTGGAAAAGATAGCAACCAAGAAGCCTGATCAAAAAGACATGGATCAATATTTGGACTATCCTGATGTAATCTATCAAGGAACAACTATTGTTTCTGGTTCAGGTGTCGGTGTCGTTTTAGCTACCGGTGAACAAACTGTCTTTGGTCGTTTGGCTAAGGATATTTCAAACAACGACGTTAAGGAAACTAACTTTGATGTCGGTATTAAGAACATTTCTAAATTATTGTTAACAATGACTGCCATCATTGCACCTTTAGTTTTGATCATTAACGGTTTGACTAAAGGTAACTGGCTCAACGCTTTGCTGTTCGCCATCGCTACAGCCGTTGGACTTACTCCAGAAATGTTGCCAGTTATTGTTACTAGTAATTTGGTTAAGGGTTCGCTCGAAATGTCCAAGCACGGCACCATCGTTAAGAAGATGAACTCCATCCAAAACTTCGGTGCTGCCGACATTCTTTGTACTGATAAAACCGGTACTTTGACCCAAAACAAGGTTGTATTGGAACGTCACTACAACTTGGATATGAAGGAAAATCCACAAGTTTTGCGGTTGGCTTACTTGAATTCGTACTTCCAAACGGGAATGCACGATTTGATGGACCAAGCCATTATCGATGCCGCTAGCGATGAGCTAGACGTTGAAGAAATTAAACATGACTACACTAAGGTCGATGAAATTCCATTCGACTTCAAGCGTCGTCGCATGAGTGTCGTGGTAAAACGCCACGGCGATGGTCGTATCCTGGTAACCAAGGGTGCTGCCGAAGAAATGCTTGCTTGCTGCAATCGTGTGCAAGTTGGCAATCACATTAGTGATTTAACTGATGAATATAAAGAAAAAGTTTTAAAGCACATTGAAGATTTGAACAAAGATGGTTTGAGAGTTGTTTTGCTTGCTTACCAAAACAATCCTGCTCAAGCCGGCGAATTCAATGTTAGCGATGAAAAGGATTTGATTCTAACCGGATTCTTGGCCTTCCTTGATCCACCTAAGGATGATGTTAAGGATGTGCTTAAGCAGCTCAAGCAGGACGGCATCACCGTTAAGATTTTGACTGGTGATAACGCCACCGTAACTAAGAGCGTTGCTTCAAGAGTAGGCTTAAACACCGAGTATGTTTATAGTGAAAAAGACTTCGTTGGTAAGGGCGAGGAAGAGATTAAAAAGATGGTTGAAGAATGTAGCCTCTTTGTTAAGCTTTCACCAGAATACAAGGCCAAAATTATTCAAATTTTGAAAGAAAATGGCCACACCGTTGCCTATATGGGTGATGGGATCAACGATACGCCAGCTATGAAGAAGGCCGACGTGGCAATCTCAGTTGATACTGCCGTTGATATTGCTAAAAAGAGTGCCGACATTATCTTGCTCCACAAGAGTTTACGTACTTTGGAACATGGTGTAAGAATTGGGCGTCAGATCTTTGCTAACACGATGAAATATATCAAGATTACCTTGTCATCTAACTTTGGTAATATTTTGTCAATCTTAGTGGCATCATCATTCTTGCCATTCTTGCCAATGCTGCCAATGCAGTTATTGATCTTGGATTTGATCTACGGAACCTCTTGTCTATCAATTCCATTCGATACTGTTGGTGAAAAATATTTGGAAATACCACGTAAGTGGGAGACAAGAAAGTTACCTAAGTTCATGTTCTACTTTGGCCCAACTTCTTCAGTCTTCGATATTATTACGTTTGCCTTGCTTTACTTCTGGATTTGTCCAAGCGTTGTCGGAGCAAGTTACATGGCTGCTACTCCAAGTCAAAAGGCAGTCTTTATGGCAATCTTCTGGAGTGGTTGGTTCATCGAATCACTTTGGACACAAGAAATGGTTATTCAAGCATTGCGTGATCCAGCCGTTCCATTTATCCAACAACATTCTTCACCAGTTGTCATGCTCGCTACGATTGGTGCAGGCTTGATCGGTACCGCAATGCCTTACATCCCAAGCTTGACCAAGGTAATGAAATTCGGTCCAATCCCAGAATTCTACGTTTTGGTAGTGTTAGTACTTTTGATTTTGTACATTGCACTTACTACTTTGGTAAAGCACTGGTACATGAAGAAAGAGAAGTTCTTAATTTAAGTGAAAAATTATAAAAAAATACTTAATCGCATACTTTTGATCTGTGGAATTCTTGGGTTTTGCTTCTTACCAGCGTTTCAAGATTTTTATATCAAATCATATCCGATGGATTTTGCCAGCTTAGTAGCAGATATAGTTTTAATCTTAATGATCGCGATTTTGTCATATTTTCCACGTTTAAGAATATTGACGATTGTTTTAGCAATAATTTTAATTGTCCTGTTGCTAGTTAAATGGCAAGCAACTTATCCACAAGTTGCGATTATTTATAGCATTTATGCTTTAGTAGTTATTTGGTTTAACGTGCATTTTAAATAGAATGAAAAAAGTAAAAGTAAGAATTAATTTTTCTTTTGACAAGGATTAAAAAGACTCCTATATTTGAATTAATTTAGTTCGATATAAGGAGGAAAAACTATGGTCGACTTAACAAAACACATGAAAAAAGGCTTGGTTGAACAAAAGCCAGGGCAGATTTTAGCCTTTGCGGCTTACACCAACAAAATTCCCGACATTATCAAATTCACAATTGGTGAGCCTGACTTTAACACACCAGAGCATATTAAAAAAGCGGCCGAAGCCAGCATCGCTAACAACCACTCGCACTATGCGCCATCTAACGGGACTCCAGGTTTGCGCAAGGCGGCAGCCGATTTTTTAGCTGAAAAATATGGACAAAAATACGACCCAAGCGAAATTTTGATCACCAATGGGGTAACGGAGTCGATCTACGACTTTTTGACTGCGGTGCTTAATCCAGGCGACGTTGTTTTGGTGCCAACACCAATTTTTCCGCTTTATATTGGGGATGCCCTATCCATGGGTGCAACGGTTGAACAAATTGACACTTCTGACGATGACTTCAAATTAACGCCGGATAAATTGCAAGCAGCTTTGGACAAATACGGCGATCGAGTAAAGGCATTGGTGATGAACTATCCAACAAACCCAACGGGCGTTATGTACACGCAAGATGAGCTCGATGCATTAGCTGATGTGGTGCGTGACAAGCCAATCTTTGTTCTTGCCGATGAAATTTACAGCGAACTCAATTATGATCAGCCACACGCTTCGATGGAAAAGACCTTGCATGATCAAGTCGTATTGATGAACGGTGTGTCCAAGGCATGGGCGATGACAGGTTACCGGATCGGTGTGGTGGCTGCACCTAAGCCGATTTTGGATCAAATTGCCAAGATTCATCAAGCGATTACCACGACGGAGCCAACGCCAATGCAGGATGCGGCTGAAGAGGCCCTGGCTGACGGCAAAGACGATGCTTTGCCAATGAAAAAAGAATTCCAGAAGCGTCGCGATGTGCTTTATGATGGTTTAACCAAATTGGGCTTTGAATGCGTCAAGCCAAAGGGTGCCTTCTACATTTTTGCTAAGATTCCGGCAGGGCTTGAACAAGATGATACCAAGTTCATCTATGATTTAGCTGAGAAAGGCCGCGTGGCTGTGGTTGCTGGTTCATTCTTTGCCAAGGGCGGCGAAGGCTATATTCGTTTGTCTTACGCAATTTCGATGGACAATATCAAGGAAGGTTTGAAGCGACTGGAGCAGTACGTTAAGGAAAATAAAGCTTAATTAAATAATTTAGACCGAGTGATGAGCTCGGTCTTTTTTGTATTAAAAAACAGCTTTGTTATGAGTTGATATTCCTTTTATATGGCGTTTTTTAATTGTTATAAATTTTATAGTAGAAAAATTGCATAAACACTTAAAATTACTATAAATAACAAATATGATAAGGGATGAAAAAGACAACACGCTTTATATAATAAAAAAGAATAAGTTAATGTTTTGATAAGGGATTAAACATTAGGTTGTCTTCGGGGGACGCAAAATGAGACAAATGAGAAATATTCAACAACACTTTTCTATTCGTAAGTTAACTATTGGTGCAGCTAGTGTATTAATTGGATTAAGTTTGTTAGGCTTTGGTACACCAACTGTACATGCTGATGCCAATGATACTACAGTGCAAGCTACTTCTGAAAAGGTTGATGCTTCTACTAGTGAAACAAAGAATGATGTTAAGACAGAAGATGTAAAAGTTGAAACTCCTGTAACAGATGATAAAGCTGCTACTGATCCAACTACAAATGCAGATGTAAAGGAAGAAAAGACTACAGAGCCAGCTGACGAAACATCAGCTGCATATAAGACTGAAGCTCCTACAGATGCTACCAAGCAAGCCGAAACACCAGCTACACCTGTAACTGTAAGTGACAAAGATGCTAAGACTCGGGGATGCTGGTAAGAGCACTGATGTTGAGAAACCAGCAGTTCCTACAGATACTACTAAAGCAGCTACTGATAAAGCTCAAGATTCTGTAGCTACTAAGGATCAAACTCTTAAGATTGATCAAGCTAAAAATGGTGCAGTAGATCCTAAAACTCTTAAGGAAGAAAAATCGTTCCTGCATCAGAAGGAGTGGCTTTAGACGACACCAGTATTAGAACTAAAGTTAATGATTTAGTCAACAATTTAGGTGACAGTACTACTATTGACGTTTCTGGTTGGAACACTTCAGGTGTAACTGATATGATCCAGGTGTTCTAAAATCTTCCAAATGTCCAACATATTACTGGATTAGAAACTCGGGACATAAGCAATGTAACTAACATGGGCAATATGTTTAGTAATGATCCAGCTTTGATCTCAATTAGTGATATTTCAGGTTGGGATACCTCTAAAGTTCAATTTATGGACAACATGTTCAATGGTGACAAGAACTTAACCACAGTTAAGGATCTTTCTCACTTGAATGCTCATAATGCAAAGCAAGATGATATGTTTAAAGATTCTGCTTTGGTTCCTAAAGGTTTTGACTTTAACAATACAGGTTTAAGGCATTATCTTAATAATCATAAAAATGATTCAAGCATTGATGTCAGTGACTTTAGAACTAGTCATGTCACTGATATGAGTGGTTTGTTCCAAAATATTGGCCGTTCTAGTCTTGATCTTTCAGATTGGAATACCGGCAACGTTGAAAAAATAGGCTGGATGTTTGCAAACACTAGAACAGACATTACTTCAGCTCCATTAAAAGAAATCAAAGGTCTTGAAAATTGGGACGTTCGTAATGTCCAAGGCTTTAGTCACATGTTCCATTCAGGCGGTGTGCCTGTTGAGATAGGGTCCTTTGTTCCAACAGGAAGTTTAACTAAATTAGATCTTTCAAATTGGAAAATTTCAAGTGACACTGACATGCAATCAATGTTCTGGGGGCAACATAACTTAACTTCAGTTGGTAAATTTACAAATTGGAAACTTGATCATGTCACTTTAACTGATCACATGTTTAGCCTCTGCAAGAAGTTAACTTTTGATTCCGATGCAATGGCTAATATGGCAAATTGGAATACTTCATCTGATGAAAACATGAGTGGTATGTTCCAAGAAATGAATAAAGTTAAAGATCTCAGCTTCATTTCTAATTGGGATGTAAGTAGTGTTAAAGATATGTCATATTTATTCCAAAATGACTATGCTTTGACTCACGTTGGTGATCTTTCACATTGGAACACTAATAAGGTTGGTACAGTATCTGACTTAAATTACAGCTTCGCCATGATGTTTACAGGCTGTGAACCTCTTCAAGAGATCAAAGGTATTGAGCATTGGGACTTTACACATGCTCACAGCATGCGTGGTATGTTTATGGATACCCCTGTTTTGAACCGGGTTGATTTAAGCCAAGCAACTAAACCAGTTAACTTACAGATTGCTGCTTCAATGTTTGATGGCTCTGGTGCAACTTAAGCGGCTGGGATCTCAGCAAGTTACATCTATTTGATGATACTGGTGCTATCGTTAACACTCCATCAGCAATTTCAGCATTTATGGTCTTAGCTTCATGGGCAACTCTCCGTGGTGGTCAAGACATGTTTGCTAACTTAAGACGTCCAGTCGAAATCGTTCTTACTGGTGCTACATTGCCAACAGGTGAGAATGCCCTCCAGGTTAGCGACTCTAGAGGAAATCAACCAATTGTTGTCTTCAGTGATTGCTTTGAATGGACAACACTGGACTGACGGAAATGGCAATGATGTAACTGGTATTTATGGACCTAAGTCGAATCCAGACAAGCCTACTCAGTCAACGAAGCTACTGAACCGGTTCAACCAACCAATCCAGGCCCTACCGAACCTACAATTCCAGTACAACCAACCAAACCTGTTCAGCCAACAAAGCTGGTACAACTAACTAAACCTGCAAAGCCAAGCCAGTCAGCCAAGCCAACTGAACCAGCTAAGAAACACACAAATAAGCCGGCAGCTCCAAAGAAGGGAAAGGGTTACAATTACAACTCTTCAGTTCATGGCGAAACTATTAAAGGTAGAAACAAGGCTAACGGCACTACAAACAACGTAATGCCACATGCTGAAAATACTGCTCGCCCAAAGGGCGTAGCAGCTCCTGATGGTGAAACTTTACCAAATGGCTACACCATTAACACCAGGGGTTAAATCCTCAACGCTAAAGGTCAAGCAGTTGGTTACGTTGATAAGAATGGTCACATGCACTTGCCACAAACCAGTGAAAAGAGTACCGCTTCCTTAGCATGGCTCGGCCTCGGCATCGCATCCCTCGCCGCAATCATCGGGTTAGCCGCAGATCGCAAAAGAAGATAACTTAACACATTCTTAACTATGATTGTGAATAAAGTTCAAGTATAATATTACATATAGGGGAAAACTAGGATGAGAATTTTTAATACTTTTTTGGTATGCAAAAATTCTGCGAGCTAGTTCCGGAATAGACTAAATAAAGCTCCAGAGATATACTCTGGGGCTTTTTATTTTTAACGAAACGAGGAAAGGACCTATGCGAAAAGATTTCAAAGAAAACCTTTTAAACATATTGAATGGTGTGAGTTCTGGCGTGGTGATCGCGCTGGTGCCGGGTGCGCTGATTAATGAGCTGATGAAAGGAATGTCCAGCTTTTGGCCAGGTGCGCAAGATATCTTGACGATGACGACATTGATGCAAAACTTGCTGGCTGTGTTTGCCGGTCTGTGTGTGTCATACCTGCTCAAGCTCAACTTGATTCAGTCGGGGTCAGTTGCGGCAGCTGCGATGATTGCCAGTGGTGCGTTTGAAATGAAAAACGGCCACATTATGTTGAACGGATCAGGGGATGTCATCAACATTGCGCTTACGATCTTTATTGCGACAACGCTGGTTAAGTACTTAACGCCAAAGCTTGGCAGCTACACTGTGCTCTCCCTGCCATTGTCAGTAGCTGTGTTTGCTGGAGGGCTTGGTCAATTTGCACTGCCTTACACCAAGATGATTACAGGCATGATTGGTAGCGTCGTTTCTGTTTTGACTGACTTCCAACCACTTGTGATGGGTATGTTTATGGGTGCGATCTTTGCGGCATTGATCGTTTCTCCGATTTCCTCTGTGGGGATTGCGATGGCGATCGGAATCGAAGGTATTGCGTCAGGTAGTGCCAACCTAGGCATCACCGCCGGTGCGTTTACTTTGGCTATTATGAGTAGCAAGGTTAACGGCTTCGGGACAACGATTGCGCACTTCTTGGGTACGCCTAAGATTCAGATGGCTAATATTTTGAGAAATCCTAAGTTGTTCGTGCCAGTGGTTGTGTCCGCTGGGATTGCCGGCTTGGTTGGTGCGATCTTCAACATCACAGGTACGGCTAACTCTGCTGGCTTCGGTTCAGCAGGATTGATTGGTCCGCTTGCGGCTTATCAAAATATGGCGAGTGGTCCGATTACGATTGTGTTCTTGGTAGCGATTTTTGTGGGGATGCCACTGCTGCTTGGCTACCTCATGCGTTACATTTTTATTCAAAAGTTGGCTTTCGTTAAGGAAGAAGATCTTTTAGTTAAAAATGAATAAAAATAACTCATTGTTGGATTAAAATTCAATAGTTTGAGACAAAATTCACAAAACTGTAAATTTATGAATTAAAATTGTAATAGTGTGGTAACTACAGTTTAACGTTTTAGGTATAGGATATCTGTAGCGGTCTGAGGGGAGGGTAGCCCTGAAGATCGCGTACCTGATCTAAGCGTTGTTTTTATACAATAATAGGAAAAATGGTATGATAGATTCACAAGCGAGTAAGAGATAAAGATAGCGAGAATATTTCTTATCGATCGCTTGCGTAGTGAATTTTTCTGAAAAGGAGACCACATAATGAAGAAGAATTTAAGAATTGTTAGTGTTGCAGCTGCTGCTTTGTTAGCTGTTGCTCCGGTCGTTTCTACGGCTATTCCAGTTAATGCTGATACTGCTGTAAATGTTGGCTCATCAACAGGTACTGGTGCAAATACTACTAATACAAACACCCAAGCACCTCAAAATAAACCATATTTCACTTATAATAATGAAATTATTGGTGAATCTACTCAAAGTAATCCTTTAGGTAACGTTGTTCGTACTACTGTAAGTTTTAAGAGTGGTGATAAAGTTTCAGATTTAATTAGTAAAATTTCTAAAGCCGTTCAATTCCACAAAGATAACTATGCTGGTGGCGAAAATGTTACTATTAATGAACAAGACTTCATTAATCAATTGAAGAATAATGGTGTAACCACTAAGACCATTAATCCTTCTAAGAAGGGTGAAAAATCTTACGAGGAAATTGATAAGGTACCAAGCACTTCATTTAATATTACTTTAAGTGCAAGTGCTAACAATCAAACTGCTACTATTCAAATTCCTATGGTGCCAGAAGGTGCTTCCGCTCCGGTAGATACCACTCAAAATCCACAAATTAATTGGACTAAGGGCGGTCAAGCACAAAGTGCTAGCTTAAATGGCCAAGTATTTCAAGTTGCTGTTGGTTCAAGCTTCAATCCATTGAGCTTCACTAACAGTAATGGTGATACAATTTCTATTTCAGCACAACAAAGTAAAGATAACTCAACTTACGCAAGTATTGAAGCAACTTCCAACCCGGTTAATACTTCAGAAGCAGGTCGTTACTACAACGTAACTTTAACTGCAACTGGTAACACTGGTAAGAAGACCACTGCAACTTATACTGTTTTGATTACTTCAAGTCAAAAGCAAACTTTATATGCTAATGGTGCAAGTTCAATTCCAACTTACAGCATTTACGGTGGTAATGTTTTGAGTAATTCAACCACATTCAAAGATGGCGACCAAGTTTACGTTTCAGACAAGACTGAAACAATTGGTAATGTTTCATACTCACAAGTTTCAACCAAGTCTAAATCAGATGCTAATGGTAGTAATATGTGGGTAAAAACTTCAGCACTTGTAAAACCGGCTGGTGATACTAACGTTAAGACTTACCCAGTAATGATTGACTCACGTGCTTACGACAAGAACGGTAACTATTTAGGCCACATGTATTACGCATATGACAACATTGATATCGTTCCAACTGTTGTAACCATCAACGGCAAGACTTACTACAAGGTTGCTAACAAGGATGAATACGTTCGTGTAACCAACATTACTGGTAACAAGCGTACCTTGACCCACAACGCTTACATTTACTGGTCATCATACCGTCGTACCCCAGGTACTGGTAAGATGTACAAAGGCCAAACTGTAACTACTTACGGTCCTGCAATGAGATTCAAGAACGGTAAGAAGTACTACAGAATTGAAGGCTGCAGAAACAACAACAAGCGTTACATCAAGGCAGCTAACTTGAGCGCAGCTCAATAAAATTGATGTAAAAACTGAATAAATAAAAATTGAATAACAACAGAAACCACGCTCCAATTCAGCGTGGTTTTTTTAGTTTGGTTTTTGATTGAGGGAGTTTGTATTAATAATTAGCAAATATTAGTCCAAATCAATGTTGTTTGGAAAATGTGCTAAACGTTCATCTTTGACACCAATCTCTTCTTCGATTTCAAGCAAGCGGTTGTACTTTTCAACACGTTCTGAACGAGCTGGAGCACCTGACTTAAGTTCTGCAGCGTTAGTAGCAACAGTGAAGTCAGCGATAAAGGTGTCGCCAGTTTCACCTGAACGGTGAGAAACCATCGTAGTGAAGTTGTTCTTTCTTGCTAATCTAATGGTTTCAAGGGTTTCAGTAACCGTACCAATTTGGTTCAACTTAATTAAAACAGCGTTGCAAAGCTTGTCCTTGATGGCTTTTCTAACTAGCTTAGGGTTAGTACATACATTATCATCAGCCACTACTTGCATTTGCTTGCCGAACTTAGCAGTGAATTTTTCGAAGTTGTCCCAATCATTTTCATCGAATGGGTCTTCAGCAGAGATGATTTCTGGGAATTCCTTAAAGAGCTTTTCGTAGAAATCAATCATTTGCTCGCCATCCCAAACATGTCCTTCGAAGTGATACTTACCATCATTTGCATTGTAGAAGGAACTTGCGGCGGCATCGAATGCAATAGCGATATCTTCACCTGGTTTGTAACCAGCCTTAACAATAGCTTCATGAAGCATCTTCAAGGCTTCTTCAGAACTGTTAAGGTTAGGAGCAAAACCACCTTCGTCACCTAAGCCAGTTTCAAAGCCAGCATCTTCAATAACTTTCTTCAAAGTGTGATAGGTGTTAACGATCTTTTCAAAGCCATCACGGAATGAAGTCTTCTTAACTGGTGTAATCATGAACTCTTGGATATCAATACCGTTGTCAGCGTGCTTACCACCATTGATTACGTTGTGGAAAGTTTGTGGGAGTTCTAAGTCGCAGCCACCAAGGTAACGGTAGAGTGGTTCATGCTTAGACTTGGCGGCAGCGCGAGCAATTGCCATTGAAACACCCAAGATTGCATTGGCACCTAAACGAGCCTTATTAGGAGTGCCATCTAGTTCAATCATCGTACGGTCAATCTTAGCTTGATTGAATGGATCAGCACCTTGTAAAGCTTTATTGATTTCTGTGTTAACGTTGTTGACTGCTTTCAAAACGCCTTTGCCGCCCAAACGTGAGCCGCCATCACGAAGTTCAACCGCTTCTTTTTCACCAGTTGAAGCACCTGATGGAACTTCTGCCTTAGCAACAGTACCATCGGAAAGGAATGCGTGGACTTCAACAGTTGGGTTACCACGTGAATCAAAAATTTCCATTGCACGAACTTTTTCAACATAAACAGTCATAATTCTTGTACCTCCAAAAACTACAAAAAAGAGCAAAACAAATAGACGCCTACTTTCTGTACACACCCAGTGTGTAGGTAAAAGTAGACGTCATTAGATTTTGCTCGTTTAAAGGCGAACGTCATCGCCGTATTCAATTTACAAGTTCAGTGTACAACATAAATTTATTATTGCAAGGTGAAATTTTAGATTAATTATCGTGATATAAGAATCAATATAGGGAGAATTTTTATTCAATAAATTCAATATGATTAATATTATCAATCAGAACCAGATTCCCCGAAATGATCGCCGTATCTTCCTGATAACCTTCGACAAAGCCCACAATATCAGCCTGTAAGTCATTATCTACAGACAGCTCCTTCAACTGCACCGATACTTTTCTATGTTCACCAAAAGACCGCATTAACATGGCCCTGATATCTTTCTGACTCATCGTCTTCTTTTTGACATAAACCTTATCTCTTCTGCGCTGCTCCTGATTAATCTTTGCCGTGTGGTCACTCAAGTAGAAGCCAGCCCATTTTTTCATCCCTCGATCCTGATAGGTCCTAAAGAATTCCTCAACTCTTTTATCAAACTCGCTACTCATAAGCGTTACCTCCATTGTGGCCGCCCACGAGTTTGCTACGTCTGATCGCTGTCGCTCCTGGCAGCAGGCTAGAGGCCTTCACCACACTAGAGAAGCCGTATTTTTTCCGCAGACTATCAACCGTTTTATCCAAAGTCTTCCGCTTCACCTGCAAATCCGGCTTAACAAACAAGTTGAATTGCTGACTAGTGTCTAGCGACAGGTCACCATAATCAACGCCAATATTCCTGACGCCTTCGCCTTGCCATTTGCTTCTAAACAGATCAATCAGCTGCGTAGTTAAATCATGATTATCGTTAGTCGGAGTAATTTTCTTTTGCACGTTAAAGCCGCCACGCGGATGGTCCGGATCGATCGAATCAAAAGAATAACCAATGAATAAGCCAATTTTACCAGTTCGCAGATTATGCGCCCTGATTCTCGCTGCTACTTGTTCACCAATCTCACGAATGACGATCTCAATCTGTCTTTGATCATAGTAGTCGCGATTCAAGACCTGGGAATTGCTGTAGCTTTTAGCTTTCGGAATATATTTATTCCTGATGATGCTGCGATCGACGCCCCAACTCATGGCATAGAGCTGCTCGCCAATCACGCCGAATTCTCTTTTCATAATTTTCGGATTAGAGTGGGCGAGGTCGTACATGTTGTTGATGCCAAGTCGTCTCAAGTGGTCGGCCGTTCTAGTGTTGATGCCCCAGACGTCTTCGAGCTTAGGGATGCGCCAGATCGTATCAGGGACGTCGATATAATGCCAGAAGTCGATCATCGACTCGCGATGCTTAGCCGAAATATCCATAGCAAGTTTGGCTAGCAAGGGATTTTCACCAATGCCGCAGGTCGTGTACAGCCCCAGCGTATCGTGGATATCTTTTTGAATTTTTCTTGCGACATAATACGGATCATCGCCGAAAAGCTTCCACGAATTTGTCATATCGATCATGCCTTCATCGATAGAGTACATGTGAATGTCCTCGTCCGCCGCATATTTATGGAAAATATCCAGCACCTGCATGCTACGCTTGATGTAAAGATTCATATGTGGGTCCACCAGCATCAAGTCAGGTGCTTCTTTTTTAGACGGTAAATTCCTTGCCCGCATTACATTGTGCAGCCCATATTTTTTCTTAGCCAAAGGGGATGCGGCCATGATTAACCCAGAACCCCAGCTGGAATCTGGCTGACGAGAGATTACGGCTAACACCGACTTCATGGGATTCAAACCCAATCTGATTGATTCGCAACTTGCAAAGAAGCTCTTATTATCGATCATGAAGACTAGCCTGTGTGGTTCATATCTATAGTCATACATGTGCATCCCCACCTTACTATGCTAAGCGAATATACGTTCACTTGCTTGATAATGCTATTTTACGAAAATACGTTTGCGTTATCAATGCTAGTCTGATATTTTTAGCTAAAAAATAAGTCTTCTTTTAAGCCAATCTTTAGAAAAGGTGTTATATTACGGTGTATTGTAATTCATGATGCAATACACTTTTAAATACTCAGTATGATCTATATGTGTAAAAAAGTCGTTACCATGGTCTCCTTAAGGTAATGACTTTTTTGTGCCTAAATTAATATTTCTTGATTTAGATCAATTTATTTACTAGCTTTTTTCGCTATAATTTAATTAACAAAGCGAAAAGGAGAGTGGACTCATGTTGAAAATTACATTTACTGATAACGCACTTGATTACTTAAAGAGAAGAGAAATCGCAGACAAGACTTTGATCTTAATCACCGATGATGGTGGTGGCAAGTATTCTATCAAGGGTGGCGGCTGCAGCATTGGTTCCCACTTTTCAATCATCTGGGTTGATCAAGTTGATCCCGATTATCCTGTAGAGCTTGAAAACGATCAGGGCTTGAAGATCTATACTTCAAAGTATGATATGACGATGATGGGACCAAACATGGTGATGGATTATGATGCCGGCAGCTTAAATCTTCGTTCTGACGAAGGAATTCTTGACGGCGGCGTAGAAATCGGCAATGGTGCCGCATTAATTAAGGCTAACAAGAACGTTAAGATGGGCGCTGTTGAATGGCGTTGTTAATAAGCGTAAATTTTGATATATTAAAAGCGAAGGACAATTTGCCATAATTGCATTTTGATTCAATGCAAAGGCACAGAAGTCATTACTCTAGAAACCACAATAAGAGTAATGGCTTTTGTTTTTCAAACGAGTAAATATAAATGATTTTACGTGAATATAAATCTGCTGACTGTGCACAACTAGCCCAATTGTTTTATGAAACTGTACATACTATCAACATTTTAGATTACTCTCCAGAGCAAATGGATGCGTGGGCACATAAAGAGATTGATTTACCAAAATGGGATGCATCTTTTAGAGCGCACAAGAGGATTGTTGCAATTGATAAAAAACAAATTGTAGGTTTTGGTGATATTGATAAATCAGGATATTTAGATAGACTTTTTGTTCATAAAGATTATCAAGGACAAGGTATTGCAAGTGCTATTTGTGATGAACTGGAAAGTAGTATAAAAGATGGTAAAATTGTGACACATGCATCTATTACTGCTAGACCATTTTTTAAGGCTAGGGGATACATTGTAGTTAGGAAACAAAAAGTTGTAAGGGATGGAATAGAATTGATCAATTTCGTAATGGAGAAAAAATGAAAACTTTTTTCAATTTTTCCTTGCATTTGTCCTAGATATTCGTTATTATAATTAAGTCAGCTAACGGAGGAGTAGCGAAGTGGCTAAACGCGGCGGTCTGTAAAACCGCTCTCTCTGAGTTCGGCGGTTCGAATCCACCCTCCTCCATTGTTGAGCAACAAGTAAAAAGCTCAGCTGGTATTGGGTTATAGCCAAGTGGTAAGGCAATGGTTTTTGGTACCATCATGCGCTGGTTCGAATCCAGCTAACCCAATAGTTCTAAAAGAACACCCAACCCTAATCAAAGAAACGTCTTATGACGTTTCTTTTTTTACCTAAAATTAAATATCATCATTTGCGTAGATAGAACTTGATCATTTCGATCAGGTTCTATTTTTAATAGGAAAAAATTAACCATTATTAGTGGAAAACAAGTACAATATAAGAGCTGTCTTTTTAAGTAAGGGGAAATTTGAATGGCTAGAATAATCAGAGTTGGCGGCTCAAGCAGCGAAACCAGTTGGCACGAAGCGTTAAAAGATTTGCGTGCTGATGACGTTTTAATGCTGGGGTCTGGCTTTTACTATTTGCCACAAGGCTTAACACTAACAGATATTACGATTAAAGGGACAGGATCCGTCCCAGAAGATACGACAATTGAAGGCTACATCAGCGTTTCAGATGATAGCCGCTATGTCACTTTAGAAAATTTATGCATTAATACCAGCACTGACAACAACAGTCTTTTCGTCCCAGTTGAAAGTGATGGTTATTTGACGCTACGTAATTGCTTTATCAAGGGTAACGGCACCGACACTGCTGCGATCGCTGTGAACGGGAAGGTAACCGTTGAACTTTATTCAACTAAGGTGATTAACGGCTCTGTTTCCATGTACGAAAATGCTAATTTCCGTTTGGAAATGAATGATTCCGAAATCGACTACAAGTCTGATAAATACTGTGCTTTGGCCTTAGAGGGACAAGGTACCGCGATTATCAATAATTCCAACATCCACGGTAGCATCAACACTTTTGCCAAAACCAACGCAGAACTTGATATTAATAATTCCGAAGCCGATTATATTTTATTGCACGGACAAACCTGGATGAACATGCTCAACAGTACGGTGCGTGCTAAGGATGATTCATGTCTTTACCTCAGTGACGACTGCTGGAGCAACATCATGAACAGCAAGTTCAACGGCGGCGTTTATATCGATAAAAAGACGCGGACGATTATCCAAAACTGCACCATCAACCGCATGGTGGTTATTAATGAGGCAAAAGTCACAATGAGCAATTCAACTGTGACCGCCCACAGTGATTTTCAAGATCAATCCAGCTGTGAAGCAACACGTGTCAGCTTTATGGGCAACATGGATTATGAATACTTCTTGGCATTGAGCGGCAACGCTAACTTGCGCGGTCATGATTTACTGCTTCATCCCAACGGCGCCGATTTGGCTATTCAAGACGAAGCCAAGTTGCACACCAACGTCATCGCCGACAAAGGTGAGAAGCTCAGCGTGGAATGTGATAAACGTCCGAATGTGTACATTTTAGGTGTTCAATGGACCGCTAAAAGAAAATAGCATGGTAAAATTATTCTACCGTATTAAATGCAATCTAGACCAATTTACTTTATAATAACAGGTAGTATTAGAGGACTTTGGAGGGCGACATATTATGGAAGAACCTATGTATATCAAGATCCATAATCAGATCAAGCGCGATATTGAAAATCATGTGTACAAAGTGGGAGACAGAATTCCAGCTGAACGTCAATTATCAGTGAAGTTTGGCGTTTCAAGAATGACTTTGCGTCAAGCAATCAAGACACTGGAAGAAGAAGGGATTCTTGAACGGCGCCTGGGCAGCGGTACTTATGTAGCTAGCCAAAAGGTGCAGGAAAGAATGTCAGGGATCATGTCATTTACCGATATTACTAAGGCAAATGGTCAAGTTCCTTCCAGCAAGTTGACATCTTACCAAATTGGCAACCCATCATTGTCAGAAAAGGAACGTCTGATGCTTAAGAAGGACGAAAAGGTTCTACGCATGGAGAGAATTCGTTACGCTGACGATGTGCCAATTTGTTATGAAGTAGTTACTGTGCCTTACTACTTGGTTAAGGACTTCTCAAAAGAAGAAGTTTCCAGCCACCTTTATGAAACACTTGAAAAGCGTGGCGGTTTTGAAATAGGCCGAGTAACTGAACATATTTCTGCCTCAATTGCTAATGAACAAGATGCGCGCTTGTTAAAAGCTAAGAAGGGCGAAGCTTTAATTACTAGACGTCAGGTTACTGAACTGGCATCAGGTCAACCATTTGAATATACGCGTGCTCGCTATGTAGCCGAAAGATTTGAATTCACTTTCTCTAAGTAATAGATAGGACAAAATAAAACTCCAATCTCATTCACAATTTGAATGGGATTGGAGTTTTTTGTTTTACTTCAAATCTTCTTTAATTTTGGTAGTTGAAATACCTGGCGTTCTTGGCAAGTAAACGACGTCACAGTAAGGTTTCAAAAAGTCGAATTTACCTTTCCAGTCGTCACCCATCACGAAGGTGTCGATGTTGTATTTCTTCACGTCGTCGATCTTCTGATCCCAGTCTTTTTCAGGGATGACCTTATCAACGTAGCGGATAGCTTCCAAGATGTATTTTCTTTCTGGGTAAGTGTTGTAGGCTTCCTTGTGCTTCTTGAATTCGTTGAATTCATCAGTTGAAAGCCCCACGATTAGATAATCGCCTAATTCTTTTGCACGTTTAAGCAGGCGCACATGACCATAATGAAGCAGGTCGAATGTGCCATAAGTAATTACTCTCTTCATGTTGTCTCCTTTGATTAAAACAATCTTATCATGTTTAAAGAAAATATGAAACTTGGACTTCATTCACTTACTTGTCTGATCAAATGGTAAAATAGAAAACAGATGAGAATACGCGCGAGGTGTACAAAAATGGACAAAGTTAATGTTTTAGGCGTTGATTTTGATAATAAGACTTTTAATCAATTTCAAAATGAATTTATTGAGCGATTGAATAATCACTTATCTACTTTTGTAGTAACGGCCAATCCCGAAATCGTGATGGCAGCTAATGAAAATCCCGAGTTTATGAAAATCTTAAAAAACGACACGGATTACATTACCGCTGATGGGATCGGCATTGTTAAAGCAGCTAAGATGCTTAAGCAGCCTTTGCCTGAGCGAGTAACTGGCTATGATCTTTTTACTTGGTTAATGAGCGTGGCTAACGACCGCGGCAGTCGAGTTTACCTAATCGGTGCTAAGCCACAAGTAATCCACGCAGTCCAAGCAAAAGTGGCTAAGGAATATCCTAATATCAACTTGGTTGGTGCCGAAGACGGCTACTTTACCGACGATTTAGAGCTGGTAGCTCGCAGAATCGCCAAGACCCAACCAGACATGGTTTTTGCGGCCTTAGGTTTTCCTAAGCAAGAGCAACTACTCGCAATTTTGCGCAGAAATGAACTTCCTGCTCTAATGATGGGAGTTGGCGGAAGTTTTGACGTCTTTTCCGGTATGGTTAAAAGAGCGCCAGAAGCGTTCCAAAAGACGCACTTAGAATGGTTTTATCGTTTAATTACTAATCCAACTCGTTTCAAGCGAATGCTGGTTTTGCCGCAGTTCGTAGCACGAGTTCAACAATCGAAGAGAGGAAAATAATCACAGAATGAAGGTTTTGCATGTAAATGCTGGTCTTGAAAATGGCGGCGGCCTATCGCATATTGTAAATTTATTAACCGAGGCCAAACAGGAAGGCAAGGACTTCGAATTATTAACTTTAGCAGAAGGTCCTGTTGCGCAGGCAGCACGTGAACACGGGATTGAGACTCATGTTTTGGGCGCAAATAGCCGTTATGATTTAGCCAGTTTGAAGAAATTAACCCGCTTTATCAATGATGGTGACTACGACATCGTGCATACTCACGGAGCTAGGGCCAACTTATTTCTCTCACTGATTCATAAGAAGATTAAGGCAACTTGGTGCATTACGGTGCACTCTGATCCTTATTTGGACTTTGCTGGTCGCAGCCTTTTAGGCAAGATTTTCACCAGTTTGAATATCCGTGCCTTAAGAAAGGCTGACTGTGTTTTTGCGGTGACTGAGTGTTTTGCCAGATTGCTCATTAATAAAGCACAGGTGGATAAAAATAAGGTGCACGTCATCTATAACGGCATTGTTTTCCACAACGACAGCGAAATCCCTGCTAAATATGAACACACATACTTCAATATTATCAACGTTGCTCGTACCGAAAAGGTAAAGGGCCAAGAATTGCTGCTTAAGGCGGTTAAACAGCTCAACGACCAGCATATTCGTTTGCACATCGCAGGCGACGGCAGTCAGCTTGAGCCGCTTAAGGCTTTGACGAGACAATTAAACATGGCTCCACAAGTAACTTTCCACGGCTTTATGACGCATCATCAATTGAGCAGCTTGTATAAACGCATCGACCTTGCCGTTTTGACCTCATATTCCGAAAGTTTTCCACTTGTGCTTTTAGAGGCAACCGATAATTTAATTCCTATTTTATCCACAGACGTAGGCGACATTCATAAGATGATCCCTGGGCCAGAATATGGTTTTATCGCTAAAGTGGGCGACATTGATTCCATTGCCAAGCAGGTTAATTTAGCAGTAAACAAGTCAAATAAGGAACTCCGTCAAATGGCTCATGCCGAAAAACGTTACGCTGAAGAACATTTTTCAATTAAGAATCAATTGGATTCAATTTTGGCTGTATATCGTACGTTTTGAGTCGAAGAATAGTCATACGTTCGTAATGGTTGTATAATAAAAAACAAAATCATAATTTTTTAATTAACAGAAAGGGAAACAATGTTTTACCCAGAATTAGACAAAGACGATTCTTTGGCTTTACACACTGATTTATACGAAATTAACATGATGTACACCTACTTCAAGAAGGGCATCGCAGATCGCAACGCCGTTTTTGAAGTCTTCTATCGTAAAGAGCCGTTCGGCAACGGTTATGCCGTTTACGCAGGTCTTGAACACGTCATCGATTACTTGAAGAATTTAAAATTCAAGGAAAGCGACCTTCAATATTTGAAAGAACAAGAAGATTACGATGATGACTTTATTGACTACTTGCGCAATTTAAAGCTCAAGCTCACCATCCGTTCAATGAGAGAAGGGGAATTGGTCTTCGCTAATGAACCAATCCTTCAAGTTGAAGGTCCTCTTGCTCAATGTCAATTAGTTGAAACTGCTATTTTGAACATCATCAACTTCCAGACTTTACTTGCTACTAAAGCAGCACGTATTAAGTTGGCTGTTCAAGATGACAGCATAATGGAATTTGGTTCACGTCGTGCTCAAGAAACTGACGCAGCTATTTGGGGTACTAGAGCCGCTTATATTGGCGGTTTTGACTCAACTAGTAACGTGCGTGCTGGTAAGTTATTCAATATTCCAATTTCAGGTACTCATGCTCACTCTTTAGTTGAAGCATTCGGCAGCGAATACGAAGCCTTCAAAGCATACGCTGAAACCCACAAGGATTGTGTCTTCTTGGTTGATACTTACGACACTGTTAGAAGTGGTGTGCCTAACGCAATCAAGGTTGCCAACGAAATGGGCGACAAGATCAACTTCTTGGGCGTTCGTATCGACTCCGGCGACATGGCTTACATTTCTAAGCAAGTTCGTAAGGAATTGGACGATGCCGGCTATCCTAACGCTAAGATTTTTGCTTCAAATGATTTAGACGAAAACACCATCACTAACTTGAAGATGCAAGGTGCCAAGATCGATGTTTGGGGTATCGGTACTAAGTTTATTACCGCTTATGACCAACCAGCCCTTGGCGCAGTTTACAAGTTAGTTGCCATGGAAGATGACGTTCACGCAATGCGTGACACTTTGAAGATTTCTTCAAACGCAATCAAGGTTTCTACTCCAGGCAAAAAGCAAGTATGGCGTATCAGTGCCAACACTGCTAAGAAAAATGAAGGTGACTGGGTATCTCGCTACGACGAAGACCCACGTAAGTTTGATGCATTGTTCATGTTCCACCCTCAATACACTTACATCAACAAGGTGGTTACTGATTACACTGCTATTCCGCTTTTGCACGATATCTTTAAGGAAGGTAAGCTCGTTTACAAACAACCTAGCCTTGATGAAATTAAGAAGTTCTGTGCTGACAACCTTGATGGCTTATGGGATGAATACAAGCGTAGCTTGAATCCACAAGAATACCCAGTAGACTTGTCACAAAACTTATACGAAAGTAAAATGAATCTTATTCAAGACATTCGTCGTAAGATTAGAGAAAGAAGCATTGGTCGATGAGAGAATTACAAAAAGAAATTATTGCTTATGAGCATGTTCAACCTGAAATTGATCCTAAGAAGGAAATCAGACGTTCAATCGATTTCTTAAAGAATTACTTGAAGGCTAACCCATTTCTTAAGTCATATGTTTTAGGTATTTCTGGTGGTCAAGACTCAACTTTGACTGGTAAGTTATGCCAAATGGCAATGGAAGAAATGCGTAAAGAAACTGGCGATGATTCTTACCAATTTATCGCTGTTCGTTTGCCTTACGGTGTTCAAGCTGACGCAGATGATGCGGCTGATGCTGTTAAGTTTCAACACCCAGATCAAGATTTGATCGTTAACATCAAGGAACCAGTTGACGCCATGGTTAAGGTAGTTGAAGCAACTGGCCAAAAGATTACCGACTTTAACAAGGGTAACATCAAGGCCCGTGAAAGAATGGTCGTTCAATACGCTATCGCTGGTGCTAACAACGGTGCAGTTGTAGGTACTGACCACGCCGCTGAAAACTTCTGTGGTTTCTACACTAAGTTCGGTGATGGTGCTGCCGATTTGACTCCATTGTTCCGTTTAGACAAGCGTCAAGGCAAGATGCTTTTGAAAGAATTAGGTTGTCCTGAACACCTTTACGAAAAGGCACCTACTGCTGACCTTGAAGAAGAAAAGCCAGACTTGCCGGACGAAGTTGCACTTGGTGTAACTTACAAGGAAATTGACGATTACCTTGAAGGAAAAGAAGTTTCTGACAAGGCTGCTAACCAAATTGAAAAATTATGGAACAAGAGTAAACACAAGCGTCATTTGCCAGTTACTGTTTTCGATGATTTCTACAAAAAGTAAAATTATTCGCTAAAACTTGTGAAAGTTTAAAAATTTTCTTATAATAAACTTGTCATAAGGGAGTGACGGCAATTTGCTTGCGATAAACTCAACAGCCGAAGCTATTATACTTCTGGGTTTATCTTAATTTGTGAGACTTATGTGCTACAAGCATGTAAGTCTCTTTTTGTTTATATTAAGGAGGAAACTAAATTGGCTAAGAAATATTACACCGAGTCAGTACCCGATGTGGAAAAAGAGCTAAAAACATCCCTCGATGCCGGACTAAGCGATAGCGAAGCCAAAGCCAGACTTGAAAAGTATGGCCCCAATGCTTTAGCTGCTAAAAAGAAGGAGAGCATGTTTATGCGCTTCATCGATCAATTCAAGGATTTCATGATCATTGTTTTGATCATCGCCGCCATTTTATCCGGTGTAGTTGCTAAAGAATGGACCGATGCAGCAATCATCATGATCGTTGTTATCTTGAACGCCATTTTAGGTGTCTTTCAAGAGGCAAGAAGTGAAGCTGCGATTGAAGCCCTAAAGGATATGGCCACGCCGGAAGCGCATGTCCGGCGTAACGACGCAATCATTACGGTTCCAAGTACCGAATTGGTACCAGGCGACATCGTTTTGCTTGAAGCCGGTGACGTTGTTCCAGCTGACTTGCGTTTGAATTTGGCAAGTAGTTTGAAGATTGAAGAATCAGCCTTGACTGGTGAATCTGTCCCAGTTGAAAAGAAGATTGAGACTTTATCTGGCGATGATATTGCTTTGGGTGACCGTGTGAACATGGCATATTCCAACACTAACGTTACTTACGGACGTGGTGAAGGTATTGTGGTTAGCACGGGGATGCACACCGAAGTTGGTAAGATCGCTACAATGCTTAACAATGCCGATGAAACTGACACTCCTTTGAAGCAGAACTTAACCCAGTTGGGTAAGACTTTAACCATCATGATTTTGGCAATCTGTGTGATTGTCTTTGCCGTTGGTGTGTTAAAAGCAAATCCAGCCGACCGTAATTCTACTTTGATGATTAACATGTTCTTAGTTGCCGTATCACTTGCCGTAGCTGCAATTCCAGAAGGACTTCCAGCTATTGTTACGATTATTTTGGCATTAGGAACCCAAACGATGGCTAAACATAAGGCAATCGTTAGAAAATTGCCTGCCGTTGAAACTTTGGGTGCTACCGACATTATTTGTTCAGATAAGACTGGTACTTTGACCCAAAACAGAATGACCGTTGAAAAGGTCTTCCATGACGGCGCAGTTCACGACAACAGCGACGAGATTAGCGAAACTAATCCTGCACTTTTGTCCATGGTTTTAGCCAACGATACTCAAATTGAAAACGGTGGTAACCTTTTAGGTGACCCAACCGAAACTGCTTTGATTCAATTTGCCTTCGATCAAAGTATTGACGTAGAAACTTTGCTTAAAAAGTACAAGCGTGTCCAAGAAGTACCATTTGATTCAGAACGTAAATTGATGAGTACTGTTAACGTAGATGGTGATAAATACTATGTTGCCGTTAAGGGTGCTCCTGATATGCTTTTGAAGCGTATTACTAAGATTGATATTAACGGTAAGATTGAACCAATCACCGATGAAGACAAGAAAAATATTCTTGAAACTAACAAGAATATGGCCAAGAAAGCTTTGCGTGTGCTGGGTTTAGCTTACAAGACCGTTGATGAACTTTATAATGATCCGTCCACTGACAACGTCGAACAAGATTTGATCTTTGCTGGACTTGTCGGCATGATCGACCCAGAACGTGGTGAAGCTAAGGACGCTGTTGCCGAAGCTAAGAGTGCTGGTATTAGAACCGTTATGATCACTGGTGACCACCAAACTACTGCTCAAGCTATCGCAGAACGTTTGGGTATTATTGGAAAAGGTCAAGACGAGCGCGTTTTAACCGGTGCTGAACTTGATAAATTGAGCGACGACTACTTCACCAAGCACGTTGGCGACTACAGTGTTTATGCCCGTGTTTCTCCAGAACACAAGGTAAGAATCGTTAAGGCATGGCAAGCAAACAACAAGATCGTTGCTATGACCGGTGACGGTGTTAATGATGCTCCAAGTTTGAAGCAAGCCGACATTGGTATCGGTATGGGTATCACTGGTACTGAAGTATCAAAGGGTGCCAGTGATATGGTTTTAGCCGATGATAACTTCGCTACGATCGTTGAAGCTGTTAAGCAAGGACGTAAGGTCTTCAGTAACATCCAAAAAGCTATTTTGTACTTAATGAGTTGTAACGTTGGTGAAGTTTTAACTGTCTTCATGATGACTATGCTTGGCTGGGACATTTTGGCTCCAGTACAACTTCTTTGGATCAACTTGGTAACTGATACTTTGCCAGCTATCGCCTTAGGTGTTGAACCAGTTGAAGATGGGATTATGAAGCGTAAGCCTCGTGGTAAGAATTCTAACTTCTTCAGCGGCGGTGTTGCTAGCTCCATTGTTTACCAAGGTATTTTGGAAGGTATCTTAGTCTTGGGTGCTTACCAAATCGGTCTTCACGTTGGTCCACACGTAGGTGATCCATCCATGCAACATGGGGATGCTTTAACCATGGCCTTCCTTACTTTGGGACTTATCCAGTTGTTCCACGCAATTAACTCTAAGTTTATTCACCAATCAATTTTCAGAAAGCATACTTTTGCCAACAAATGGTTCAATGGTGCGATTATTATCTCAGCTTTGATTATGGCAGCCGTTGAATTGCCATTCATGACTAAGTTCTTCGATGTAACTGAACTTGACGGTGATCAATGGTTAGTCATCCTTGTTGCTGGTATCTGCATTATCTTGATTGTGGAAATCGTCAAATTCTTCCAAAGAAGAATGGGAAAAGAATAAAGTTTAACAAAAATAAATAAAAAAGCTTGAGTTTGTTCAAGCTTTTTTATTATGCTTAAAAGTAAGATTATTTTTTTAGGAAGTTGTTTAAATGAAAAGTTTTTTGTTTCGTCTTTATTTAGCCTGGATGAAGTTTCGTGCGCGTTTTACCACAATGGAAGACAACACGATCGTGGTGTTAAACGGTTCGGGTCGTTCAGGTTCAAATGGCTATGCTTTTTACAAGTGGCTCTTAGTTAACCACCCTGAATTTAACACTACATTGGTTGAACCATGGCCATCATCTCACCTTAAGTGGGAAACTTGGCAAAAGATTGGGGCAGCGCGTTATGTAATCACCACGCACCAGCCTTTTAAGGTGCGCAAACACCAGATTAATGTGCAATTGTGGCACGGTGTTCCACTGAAGCGAATGGGCATCATGGCCAACAATACTAAGTACCGTGACAACAAGCGCAATGAAAAACTGTGGCACAAAACAGCTGATATCGTGGCCTCAAGTTCTGATTTATACGAGACCTTAATGAGTGCCTGCATGGCAATTGAGACTAAGAAGTACCACAAAATTGGTTTTCCTAGATTGGACTTGCTTGATTCGCCAGTAATTTCTAAAAAGCAGCTGTTAAAAGACCTGTTCAAGACTGAAGATGATCAAGCACAAATCGGCATCTACATGCCAACTTTTAGATATGAGCTTGAAGATAAGACCATCATGGATAAGATCAAGGAAGGAAACTTCTTTGCCTTTGAAGATTTTGATGGCGAAAGGTTAAATGAAGCGCTCAAAAGGCGTCACCAATATTTAATCGTGAAATTGCATCCCTACGAGATGCGCTTATTTAGTGCTTTCAAGAGTAATTACTCTAACATCTCATTTTTGAACAATGACTACTTATTTGATCATGACTATGACTTGTACGAATTGCTCGGCGATACCGACTTCTTGATGACCGACTTCTCATCAATTTACTTCGACTATTTGCATTTAAACAAGCCGATCGTGTTCGTAACCAACTTCCTGAAGCAATATGAAAAAACACGTGGCCTGTTGATGGGACCATACAGCGAGATTACGCCAGGGATCAGCGTAAATTCTGAACAAGAATTGATTAACAACCTTGATCACTTGGACAACCAACAAATTGCTAACCGTAGGCTTTACTGGCTGCATTTGACTAGTCAAGTAAAGGGACCATACTGTGAAAAGGTCTTTAAGTATATGACGCAAGAATATAGAGGGTAGAATATGCGCAAAACGTTTTTAAATATTCTTTATAACGCGATCTATCAAATTTTTATTGTCTTGGTGCCGTTAATCACGGTGCCATATTTGTCTAGAGTTTTAGGACCAAAAACCTATGGGATCTACAGCAGTGTTAACAACACTGTGCAGTTTTTGATGATCTTTTGTATCCTGTCAGTTTCTTATGTAGGGATGCGGACGATCTCGCGTACGCGGACTTATGGTACGCCTGAAGAATTGACTAGAGCCTTCTGGGGTCTTTGGTACTTCCAAGGTATTGCCGGTTTAATTACGATTGCCATTACGGTCTTTGTAACGACAGTCTTTCACATTCAATACTGGTTCTACCTTTTACTCATGGTGCCATATTTAATTTCAGCGCAGGTCGATATTTCCTGGTTCTTCCAAGGATTAGCCGACTTCGGTCGCGTTGTTTTGAAAAACACGGCGGTAAGGCTGGTCAGCGTGGTTTTGATTTTGCTTTGGGTAAAATCACCAGCCGATTTGTGGAAGTACTTACTGATTATGTCGGTATCAACGATGCTGGGTTCATTCGTCTTTTGGTTTGACATCCACCGTTACGTTGGCAGACCCGTAGCTCATTTTTATAAATTCAAGAAAACGGCCATTGCGATCGGAACTTTGATGATTCCGCAGATTGCGACGCAGATTTATACTTCGCTTGATAAACCAATCTTGGGTCTGTTTGCCGGTTCAGCACAGGTATCTTTCTACGATAACTCGCAGCGTATCTCCAACATGATTTTAGGCGTTATCACTAGTATTTCCCTGGTTATCATGCCTAAAATGGCCAGTGAAGGCAAAGAGACGCAAAAAGTGGTCATGAAAAAATCACTGGAAGCTACTGTTATGTTAGGTACATTGTTTGCCGTGATCATCATGGCTAATACCAAGCAATTTGTACCGTTCTTCTTTGGTGATAAATATATTCCGATGACGCCACTCATGTTTTGGTTTACTTTGACCATCATCATGATTCCAACCGGTGGTGTTTTTGCCAACCAGTTTGCCTTAGCTAACCAGCGTGATAAGGACTATGCTTTTCCTGTAGTGATCGGTGCGATCGTTGAAATCGTGTTAAGTTACATCCTTGACCGTCCATACGGCGCTTGGGGTGCCATGATTGCTATTTTGATTACGGAAGCCGTAGTTTTAGTATTGCGTTTGTGGGTAGTGCGCGACGGCTATGACTTTGCTTATGTCTTCCATGATGTGCCAAAGTATTTCTTGATCGCTATTATTACGTTAGCTGTTGGCATGTTTATGCCTAACTTGATTCATTCAGCCTTTTTCAACATGGCAGTTAAATCAATTATCATGTTAGTAATTTACCTAGGTTTGATGTTCTTACTAAAGCTGGACTTCAACGAAGACATTATCAAGTTAGTCAAAAATTTCTTTAAACGAGGTTAAAAATGATTCCTAAAACAATTCATTATGTTTGGGTCGGGCATAATCCGAAGAGCAAGATCATCCAAGAATGTATTGCGACTTGGAAAAAGAATTTGCCTGATTTTAAATTTGTGGAATGGAACGAAGACACCTTTGATATGCACGAAAATAAATATATTGAACAGGCATATCAAGCTAAAAAATGGGCCTTTGTGTCCGACTATATTCGTGCCCAAGCTATTTATGAACAGGGCGGTATTTATTTGGATACTGATGTGCGTGTAGTGAGCGACTTAACGCCGCTTTTAAATGACCGGGCATTTATTGGCTTTGAAAATAATAATTATCTGTCAGCCGCAATTTTTGGCGCAGAAAAGGGCCATCCTTTTATGCAGGACATTTTGGACTACTATAAGGACCGCAACTTTGAATACGACGTCAACAATCAAATGGCCGGGGTCAACAGTGTTTCTGTGACCGACATGTTGATTGATAAATATGGTTTAAAGATTGGCAATAAGGAGCAAATGCTCAAAGAGGGCATCCACGTTTATCCTGATGGCGTTTTGTGCAATCCATCGGCGGATTCTAAGAGCATTCACTTGTTTACAGGAACTTGGATGAACGGCAAGCACTCTTTTAAGCATAAGATCGTAACGGATTTGAAGCGCCACATTAATACGCCAAAAGGTGCCGGTTTATATGCGAAGTGGATTCGATGAGACAAGAAGAATTGCAAAAATTAACAGAACAAATTTCAAGGGACTATTTTCATCGTCCCTTTTTGCATATGGTGAAAATTAATCACCGGATGAGAACAACGGGTGGCCGCTATCATTTAGATGACCATCATATTGAAATTAATGCGCATTTTTTAGAAGCAAAAAATCAAAAATATTTGGTGGGCATTATTAAACATGAACTGTGTCACTACCATCTGCATTTAATGGGGCTAGGCTACCAGCATAAAGATCGCGATTTTAAAATTCTGCTTAATAGGGTAGGCGGCAGTCGCTACGCACCTGATATTGGTTTAAGATGCCGGAAAAAATATAAATATCTTTATGTCTGTGAAAACTGCAGGCTAAAATATCCACGCATGCGCAGAATAAATACGATCCGCTATAGGTGTGGCAAATGCAAGGGGCGCTTGCGTTTAGCGCGTACTTTTTAAAGAAAATAATAAATAAAATTAAATTATTTTCGAAATTTACTTGCACATCACTCGAATTTAGTCTATTATAGTTACTGTTCCGCGGGCGTGGCGGAATGGCAGACGCGCAAGACTAAGGATCTTGTGATCGCTTTAGATCGTGGAAGTTCGAGTCTTCTCGCCCGCACAAATTAAGAAGTCGCAGTGAGCGACTTCTTTTTTTTATATATTTTTCGGATATACTTTAATTAATGGATTAAAGGAATTGGAATTATGGCAAAAAAGCGTAAATCAAGAATACCAAAAAGTGTAAAGTTAGTTGTTCGCGTATTTATTATTTTGTTTGTGTTGATGATTGCCTTCGTGGGCTTTCGTTACTACAGACGCTATGCAATTCAATCTGAGCAGATCAGACAAGCGCAGTTGCAGCGCCAGCAAGAACAGGCAAAATTACTTAAACAAAGAAAAGCTTTTATTAAAAAGATCGGGCCAATTGCGCGTGAGGTCGACAAGTCTTATGATCTTTTGCCAAGTATCACGATTGCTCAGGCCTGCCTTGAAAGTAATTATGGCCAAAGCGATTTATCGCAAAAGTACAACAACTTATTCGGCGTTAAGGGGACTAACCCGAATACTTCGGCCGTGATGACGACAAAAGAATACGTTAAGGACAAGTGGGTGACTGTGAAGGCGCGTTTCCAAATATACGACTCATACGAGGCTTCTATTCGTGCCCATGCTAGATTATTCCAAAACGGGACAACGTGGAACCACGACCAATATAAGCACGTTTTAGCGTCAAAGGATTATAAGACGCAGGCCAAGGCTTTGGTTACCGATGGCTACGCGACCGATCCGGATTACGCTGACAAATTGATTAATTTAATTGAACAATTTGACCTCGAAAAATATGATAAGTAAATCTTTAAAGCAACGAATGTTCGTTGCTTTTTTGGTATAATGTTTAAGTTGCATTAATGAATTATTTTTTGTGAAGGGGACAATAATGAGCGAAAAATCTATCTTAGCTGGTTTGAATCCGCAACAAAAGAAAGCTGTCGAGACGACCGAAGGTCCGCTTTTGGTTGTTGCTGGCGCGGGTTCAGGCAAAACTTCTGTGTTGACAAGGCGTATTGCTTACTTAGTTGAAGAAAATCAAGTGGCACCATGGAATATTTTGGCCATTACCTTCACTAACAAAGCCGCAACTGAAATGCGTGAACGTGAACAAAAGTTGCTTGGCCCAGCTGCCGAGAATATTTGGATGTCAACTTTCCATGCCCTCTGCGTCAGAATTTTGCGTAGGGATGCGGACAAGATTGGCTACAGCCACAACTTTTCAATTGCGGACTCAGCTGAACAATTGACTTTGGTGAAGCACATCGAAAAGGACTTGAACATTAATCCTAAGATGTACGACCCACGTGGCGTTTTAGCTGCAATTTCTAACGGTAAGAACGACTTGCTTGATCCAGAAGCATTTGAAACTACTGCTTCTTCACCTTTTGAAAAGATGGCGGCCAAGATCTACAAGGAATACCAAAGAAGATTGCGCAGAGATCAAATCATGGACTTTGACGATTTGATCATGCAGACCTTGGTTTTGTTTAAAAAAGATCCAGAAACGCTGCATTATTACCAAAACAAGTTCCGCTATATTTTGGTTGACGAATACCAGGATACTAACGAAGCACAATACCAATTGTGTCATGCTTTGGCTGCCCAATATAAGAATATCTGCGTTGTTGGGGATGCTGATCAGTCAATTTACGGCTGGCGTGGCGCTAATATGGAAAACATCATGAACTTTGAGCATGATTACCAAAAAGATGGTGTAAGAACCGTCAAGCTAGAACAAAATTACCGTTCAACTGGCCACATTTTGTCTGCCGCTAACTCAGTGATTAAGAACAACCAAAACCGCAAGGACAAGAACTTGTGGACTGATCAAGGCGAAGGACAAAAGGTTACTTACTACCAAGCTCAAAGCGGCGATGATGAAGCGCACTACATTATTTCCAAGATCCAAGAAGAAGTTAAGGACAAGCACCGTTCTTACAAGAATTTTGCCATTCTTTATCGTACTAACGCCCAATCGCGTACAGTCGAAGAAGCTTTTGTTAAGTCAAACATTCCTTACCAAATTGTTGGTGGTCACAAGTTCTACGACAGAAAAGAAATTAAGGATATCATGGCTTATTTGAAGTTGGTGGCTAACCCTGCCGATACGATGAGCATGAACCGCATCATCAATACGCCTAAGCGTGGAATTGGTGCTGCAACTGTGGATAAGTTGTTAACATTTGCTGATGACAACCACTACACCGTTTTAGATGCGATGGACCATGTGGCAGAAAGTCCAATTAGTACGCGAGCTGCTAAGAAGTTGAGCGACTTTGGCGCAAAGCTGAGGGATGCGATTGCTTATGCGCAAACTAGCAGCGTTACCGGTTTAACCGAAAAAATCTTAGAAGACTTTGATTATACTGATGCTTTAAAGGCTGAAAATACCATTGAATCTGAGACACGTCTTGAGAACTTGGACGAATTCTTATCTGTAACCAAACGTTTTGACGATCATTACGAACCTGAAGAAGACGATTCTAATCCACTAAGCGACTTCTTAGCTGAAGTATCACTTTTAAGCGACCAAGACGATCTAGACGAAGACGATAACCAAGTAGCCTTGATGACTTTGCACGCTGCTAAGGGTCTAGAATTCCCAGTTGTCTTCTTGATCGGCATGGAAGATGGCCTCTTCCCATTGCAAAGATCAATGATGGACGATAATGAATTAGAAGAAGAGCGACGTTTGGCTTATGTTGGTATTACCCGTGCCAAGCAAGAACTGTTCTTAACTAATGCCTACTCACGTATGATGTACGGCAGAATGCAGAACAATCCGCCTTCAAGATTTTTGGATGAAATTGATTCTAAGGACCTTCATAAAGAAGAAAACGAAAAGCTCGAAGGCAGTTTTATCAAGTCCAGCTTTGCGGCTACTTCTGCTCCTTTTGCTAGAAAGGCAGAACGTGCTCGTGCCACAGTTTATACTGCTAAAAAAGCCAGCGGTGCTGTCGGTGCCGAAAAGAAGGGCTGGAGCGTTGGTGATCAAGTAGAACACAAAGCTTGGGGCCGCGGCGTAGTAACCAAGGTCAATGGCACTGGCGAAGACATGGAACTTGATATTGCCTTTCCAGGTAAGGGCATTAAGAGACTTTTGGCTGCGTTTGCGCCAATTAAGAAGGTATAATTGGAATAAATGAGATTTTAATCAGGAGGGCAAAAATGGCAGAAATTACTCTTGATGAAGCCAAAAAAGAGGCTGCTTCACTTAGAACCCAATTGAATGAATGGGCCGATGCATACTACTCAAAAGATGCACCTGAAGTTGAAGATAATGTCTATGATCAAAGCTATAATCGTTTGCTTGAACTCGAAAAAGAGTTCCCAGAGATAGTCACACCCGATTCAATTACGCAAAGAGTTGGTGGACAAATTGACAACGATTTTACTAAAGTTGAGCACCCGATTCCTATGCTTTCAATGGGGGATGTCTTTTCAAAAGAAGAATTGAAAGAATTTGACCAACGGATGCAAAAATTGGTTGGCCACCCCGTTGAATACAACGTCGAATTAAAGATCGATGGTTTGTCATTATCGCTTGAATATGAAAACGGTAAGTTGGTTCGTGCTTCGACTCGTGGTAACGGTTATGTAGGTGAAGATGTAACGGCTAACGCGCATTACATTGCCGACATTCCGCAAACTTTGCCAGAGCCTTTGACTACGGAAGTGCGTGGCGAATGTTACATGGGCAAGGAAGCCTTTGCCAAGCTTAACGAAGAGCGTGAAGAACAAGGTTTGAGCGTTTTTGCCAATCCACGTAACGCCGCAGCCGGTTCGCTTCGTCAGCTTGACCCTAAGGTAACGAAGAAGCGTCAACTGAGCACCTTTATCTATACTTGGGTTAATCCACCAGAAGGTATTACTAGCCAGCACCAAGCCATTGAGCGTATGCACGAATTAGGTTTTCACACTAATGAAACCGGTCGTAAATTAGCTACGCTTGATGAGATCTTTGACTTTATTGATGAATATACGGCTAAGCGTAACAGTTTGACCTATGGCATCGATGGGATCGTATTGAAGATTGATGATTTAAACATTGAACAAGAATTGGGTAATACCGTAAAAGTGCCACGTTGGGAAATTGCTTATAAGTTCCCACCAGAAGAACAAGAGACAATTGTCCGCGACATCGTTTGGACGGTTGGCCGTACCGGTGTCGTAACGCCAACTGCTGTGATGGATCCCGTTCAACTTGCTGGTACAACTGTTGCTAGAGCTTCGCTGCACAACCCTGACTATTTAAATGAAAAGGGCGTTCGCATTGGCGATACGGTTAAATTGCACAAGGCCGGCGACATCATTCCAGAAATTTCTGAAGTTGTTTTAGCAAAGCGTCCAGCAGATTCAGAGCCTTACAAGATTCCTGATACTTGTCCATCATGTGGTCAAAAACTGGTTCACTTAGAAGACGAAGTAGCTCTTCGCTGCATTAACCCATCTTGTCCAGCCCAAGTAGAAGAAGGAATTACCCACTTTGCATCGCGTCCTGCGATGAATATTGCCGGCTTAGGTCCTAAGATCGTTAAGCAGTTAATTGCCAAGGATTTGGTGCACAACGTTGCCGATCTTTACCACTTAACTGCCGATGATTTGGCCGAGCTTGATCACTTTAAGGAAAAATCGATCAATAATTTGCTTACTGCAATTGATAATTCCAAGTCAAATTCAGTAGAATTGTTAATTACAGGCCTTGGAATTGATCACGTTGGAGCAAAAGCAGCCCGTTTAATCGCCCAAAAATTTAAAAATCTGTCAAAGATTATGGCTCAAGGGGTGCAAGATATTGCTTCAATAGATACAATAGGCATGACGATTGCCGAATCGATGACTACGTATTTTGCTCAGCCTGAAGTACAAAAGCTGATTGAAGAATTGCGCGAAAGTGGTTTGAACATGGATTACCTCGGTGAAGATGAAGAAGCTGCACCTGATAACCCATTCAAAGATAAAACGGTTGTATTAACTGGAAAATTAGAGCATTATACAAGAAGTGAATTTACCAAGAAGTTGCAAGCCTTAGGTGCTAAGGTTACCGGCTCAGTTTCTAAGAAGACCAATTATGTAATTTATGGTAAGGATGCCGGATCTAAGTACAATAAGGCCGAGCAACTGGGAATTCCGCTTTTAACCGAAGAAGAAGCAATCGCACAAATTGAATAAAGGGACAATTATTGTGAAAAAATATTTGCAGATTATGGCTTTGGCTGGGGTGATGATTACCCTAAGTGGCTGTGGCAGACTAAAGGACTCAAGTTTAGCCAACAATGCGACAACTACTTCTACAACTAAGAGAAAAAGTTATCAAACAACTAATACGGGCAATAGCGGCTACAGCGTTTTGTTAAAGAACGGCCGCTACGTTACTAGCCCTATTTCTGGTTTGACTGCTACTGATAACGACAACTCAGTAGATACGCGTGAACTTGAACGTGGTTTGATTCAAATTTCTAAGAATCAATTTTCAACTAACCAATACGTTTTCCAAGAAGGTCAATATTTGGATTCTTCAACGGTTACCGATTGGCTAACCAGAAAATCAAAATCTAATCCCAAGGGCTTGAACCCTGTTAATAACGGCAAGACCGGTACTGATACCAGAAATCCAATTTATTTGGAAGAAATTATTGAACAAGATTACTTGACCGGTTCCGGTTCTAAGTATTCAATTGGCGGTATGAGTTTGGGTCTGGCCATGAATTCCGTTGACTACTTCCAAAAGAAGCGGAATGGTGCAGAATTCCAAACCGATATTTCAAGAGCTGAACAACGCGCACAAGGCGAGAAGATGGCTAATGAAATCGTCGCTCGTTTGCGTAAAAAGAAGGCTTTGAAGAATATTCCAATTACCGTTGGTTTGTTCTCAAAGACCGGAAAAGACTCATTAGTTGGCGGAACTTACTTCGCTTACGGGACAGCGGCGTCTAATAGTAGTAAAATAACTAAATGGAAATCCGTGTCGGAAAAAATACAGATTTTACCGACAACTGGTAATGAAAAGGCAATTAATAGCAACGACGCATCGCACTTTAATGATTTCAAGACGTCTATTCAAAATTATTTCCCTAATATTAGTGGGGTAACGGCAACTTTGCGTTATGATAATGGCAAGCTGGCTCAAGAAAATATTTCAGTAACGACCCAGTTTTATGGCTACGAGCAAATTCAAAGTTTTACTCGTTTAGCTTTGTCAACAGCAAAGAAGTATTTGCCTAACAATATTCCAATTGAAATTAGGATTGGATCGGTTGACGATGTTCAAGCATTAATTGCCAAGGAAACCGGCGATAGTGATTATCAAGTCCATGTTTATGGCGGCGAATAGGAGGTATTTGCGTGGAAATCACAAAAGATACCATTAAACACGTTGCGACTCTTTCGCGACTTGCGTTTAATGAGGAAGAATTAGATAAATTTACTGATCAAATGGGATCAATCATCAACATGGCTGATCAACTTAGCGAAGTTGATACTGAAGGTGTTGATGAAACTGTCCAAGTTGTTGATCGTGATACTGTCTTCAGAGAAGATAAACCTGAACACTGGCAAGGACAAACTAGAGAAACATTAATGGCAAACGTTCCTGAAAAGGCTAACGGCTACATTAAGGTTCCTGTAATTATTAATAAGGATGAGGACGAGTAATGAATTACTTAAACGAAGATATTGATTCATTAAACAAAAAGCTTGCCAGCGGTGACTTGTCAGCAGATAAGTTAGCGAAAGACACTGTGGCAAACATTAAGGATACAGATAAGAAGTTAAACGCTTGGATCACTGTTTTAGATGATGCAAAGCCTGCAGAAAACCTTGACTACTCAAAGAGCAAGTTAGCAGGTATTCCAATTGCTATCAAGGACAACATTATCACTAACGGTATTAAGACTACTGCTGCTAGTCACATTTTGTACAATTACATGCCAATGTACGACGCAACAGTTATTTCTAAGCTTAAGAAGGCTGGCGTAACCTTGGTAGGTAAGACCAACATGGATGAATTCGCTATGGGTTCATCAACTGAACACTCATACTACGGTGCTACTCACAACCCATGGAACTTAGACAAGGTTCCTGGTGGTTCATCCGGTGGTTCTGCAGCTGCAGTTGCCGGTGGTCAAGTTGTTGCAGCCCTTGGTTCAGATACTGGTGGTTCAATTCGTCAACCAGCTGCATTCAACGGCATTTTTGGTATTAAGCCAACTTACGGCCGTGTCTCTCGTTGGGGTCTTATCGCATTTGGTTCTTCACTTGACCAAATCGGTGTAATGACTAAGCGCGTTAAGGACTCAGCAGAAGTATTGAATGTTATTGCTGGTGCAGACGAACACGACTCAACTGTTTCAACTCGTGAAGTTCCTGACTTTACCAAGTTTATTGGTCAAGACGTTAAGGGCCTTCGCGTAGCTGTTCCTAAGGAATACATGGAAGCAGTTAGCGGTGAAATGCGTGAAGTTATCCAAAAGCAAATCGATACTTTAAAGGATGCTGGCGCAATCATCAACGAAGTATCATTGCCACACACTAAGTACGTTGTTCCTGACTACTACATCATCGCTTCAAGTGAAGCCTCATCAAACTTGCAAAGATACGATGGTATTCGTTACGGCTACCGTGCTAAGGATACTAAGAACTTGCTTGACGTTTACGTTAAGTCACGTTCAGAAGGCTTCGGTACAGAAGTTAAGCGTCGTATCATGCTTGGTTCATTTGCACTTTCAGCCGGTTCATACGACAGATTCTTCAGACAAGCTGCTAAGGTTAGAACATTAATTTGCAATGACTTTGACAAGATCTTTGCTGAAAATGACGTAATCGTTGGACCTACTACTACTGAACCTGCATTTGGTATTGGCGAAGAAGTTTCTGACCCAATCAAGATGTACAACAACGATATTTTGACTATTTCTGCCAACTTAGCAGGTATTCCTGCAGCTAGTGTTCCAGCTGGTTTAGTTGATGGTATGCCTGTCGGCTTACAAATTATGGCTAAGCGCTTTGATGAAGGTAACGTCTTCAAGACTGCTGACTTTATTGAACGCAGCAACAAGTTTTACGAAAAAACACCAACTGGAATGGAGGATTAATTGAATGAATTTTAAATCGACTATCGGACTTGAAGTCCACTTCGAATTAAAGACAAAGAGCAAGATTTTCTCTCCTTCACCAGTAACCTACGGTGCTGAACAAAACACGGAGACTAATGTTATTGACTGGGCTATGCCTGGTACTTTGCCAATGGTTAACAAGAACGTTTACCGTTTAGGTATTATGGTTGCCATTGCTACTCATGCTCACATTTTGCCAACTACTCACTTTGACCGTAAGAACTACTTCTATCCTGATAACCCAAAGGCTTACCAGATTACTCAGTTCTTCCAACCACTTGCTCGTGATGGTTACATCGAAGTTGAAGTTCGCGGTAAGAAGAAGAGAATCGGTATCCACGAAATGCACATCGAAGAAGATGCCGGTAAGAACACTCACGGAACTAACGGTTTCTCATACGTTGACTTAAACCGTCAAGGTGTTCCACTTCTTGAAGTTGTTTCTGAACCTGACATGGAAGACCCAGAAGAAGCTTACGCATACCTTGAAAAATTACGTAAGATCGTTCAATTTACTGGTGCTTCAGACGTTAAGATGGAAGAAGGTTCAATGCGTGTTGATACCAACATTTCCATCCGTCCTGCAGGTCAAAAGGAACTTGGTACTAAGGTTGAAATGAAGAACTTGAACTCATTTGACCACGTACGTCGTTCACTTGCTTACGAAGAAAAGCGTCAAGAACAAGTTCTTTTAGCTGGTGGTCACATCCAACTTTCAACTCGTCGTTTCGACGAAGCAACTGGTAAGACTGTTTTGGAACGTGTTAAGGAAGGTGATTCCGACTACCGTTACTTCCCAGAACCAGATATTGCTCCTGACCACATTAGTCAAGAATGGATCGATCAAATTGCTAAGGAACTTCCAAAGAGCCCATTTGATCGTTACGATGACTATGTAAACAAGTACGGTTTGAAGCCATACGACGCAAATGTTTTGCTTCAAACTAAGGAAAGTTCAGACTTCTTCGACGCAGCAGTTGCAGCTGGTGCTGATCCAACTCTTGCTGCTAACTGGATGAACACTCAAGTAAATGGTTACTTGAACGACCACCGTGTAGGTTTGAACGACATTAAACTTACTCCAGAACACTTGGCAGAAATGATCCAGTTGATCAAGGATGGTACTATTTCATCCAAGATCGCTAAGAAGGTCTTTGCTGAAACTATTGCTAACGGTACTGATCCTAAGAAGTACGTTGAAGATAATGGTATGGTTCAATTGTCAGATACTTCAGTCTTAGCACCAATGGTTAAGAAGGTTGTTGACGATAACCCACAATCAGTAGAAGACTTTAAGAATGGTAAGGACCGTGCAATTGGTTACTTAGTTGGTCAAATCATGAAACAAACTCGTGGTAAGGCTAACCCTAAGATGGTTAACAAATTGCTTAACCAAGAATTGCAAAGTCGTTAATTTTTAGAACGTTAAGGTAGTAATTATGACTAGTAAAGCAAGATTAATTTATAATCCTGTATCCGGTCACGAGCAGATGCCCAAAAACGTGGCCGATATTTTAGATGTGTTAGAGCAAGCTGGCTATGAAGCTAGTGCGTTTAGAACTACACCTGAACAAAATAGTGCTCGCAATGAAGCTACGCGTGCTGCAAAAGAAGGTTTTGACCTGATCGTTGCAGCCGGTGGTGACGGGACAATCAATGAAGTAGTTAATGGGATTGCCTTTTTAGATAAGAGACCTAAGATGGCAATTATTCCAGCAGGTACGACTAACGATTATGCCCGTGCATTAGCTATCCCACGTGACAATATTCCGGATGCCGCAAAGGTTATTTTGAAGAATAAGACACGCAAGATGGATATCGGTAAAGCGGTTTTTGGTGATCAAACTCAATATTTTGTAAATATTGCTGCCAGCGGTTCTTTAACAGAATTAACATATGGCGTGCCATCCGAAGTAAAATCAGCTTTAGGTTATGCAGCTTACCTCATTAAGGGTGCAGAAATGTTGCCTCACTTAACTGAGAACGAAATGCGTTTAACTTATGATGATGGCGTTTATGAAGGCAAGCTCTCAATGTTTTTGTTAGGAATGACCAACTCAATTGGTGGTTTTGAACAAGTTATGCCTGATGCGCAACTTAGTGACGGACTTTTCCAATTGATCGTTGTTAAGCCTTCAGATCCTGTCAGCATGATGAAGTTGATGGCTTTGGCTTTGAATGGTAAGCACGTTGATGATCCTAACATCATCTATACCAAAACTAGAAGCTTAAAGGCTGAACTTATTGGTAAGAATGCAGGACGAGATTTGCCAGTTAACCTTGATGGTGAAATTGGTGGATATTGTCCAGTTGAATTCCATAATTTACAACAAAGAATTGAATTCTACGTTGGTAAATAATGATGATAAGAATCTGGGAATTTCCTAGATTCTTATTTTTTCTATTTAATTCTGAAAAGGGTTATTAGAAAAATGACACACAAAAGTATTCAACCAAAATGGCTTGTCATTACTCAGTTAGTGCGCAAAAGTCACATGGACAGTGGACTGTCTATGTACAAAAGGAACCTTTTGGTAAGGTGAAAAAATATCAAATTAAATAATTTTAATATTGCAATTTACGTAAAATCTTTAAAGCAAGTTGCGATGAATTTATGCAGCGTGTTGGCACTATGGCCGGGAATCCTCAGTTAAAGCTCACCGAAAAGGAACGGACCCTCATGACAATTAATGTCCAAGTCTTCGTTCACAGTATGATTGGGCTGGTTGAAGTTTTGTTAAATTATGGCGATATTCTTTTACCATATGATGTGCGTCAGAGCATTATGGCATTCTTACACCAGTCTCCGGTAGAATTGATGAGCAGCATGGTTCCTAATAAAGAAGAAAAAACAGAGCAATAAAAAATCCTGTTGGTGTAAAAACCAACAGGTATTTTCTTATCTTCATTAAATTAGTTACGGTCGTTGCCCATGCCAAAGATTTGAAGCAAGAACAAGAAGATGTTAATGAAGTCTAAGTAAAGTTGTAAAGCACCCAATACAGCAAGGCCGTTAGTAGGAACTTGGCTGCCGTAGTTGTTGTAGATGCTCTTCATCTTTTGTGCATCATAAGCGGTCAAGCCAGTGAAGATTATAACACCGATGATTGAGAATACGAATGAAGCAACTGAGTTGCGCAAGAAAATATTAACAATCATGGCTACAAGCAAACCAATCAAAGCAGCGCCCATGTAAGAACCTAAGTTGTTTAAATCTCTCTTAGTAAATGTACCGAAGATGGCCATTGCACCAAAGACAGCAGCTGAAGAAAGGAATGCCGTACTGATTTGAGCGCCAGTGTAGAAACCAGCTAAAAGTGCAAATTCAAATCCGTAGATGACAGCCAGAATCATTAACATTACAAAGCCAGCAACTGGATTTCTTGTAGCTCTGAAGCTGATCCCCATTGATAAACCAAGAGGTACGATCAGAATAATCCACATCAATGCAGTTGGCATTTGCATCACAGCTGCTCTGAAAACAGTCATGGTCAAAAATGCGGTGATAGCTGATACAAGAACAGCTAAGCCCATGTAGCCATACATCTTGGAAAGAAAACCATTAACTTCTGAGACGTCGTGAACTTGGCGACGTTCAGGACTTGAAAAGTTCATGTTGTCCATATATATGTCACTCTTTCTATTTAATTGTCTTATCTATTTTAACGTATTTGTTTAAAAATTATAAATTTTTTGGATCTTTGGGCAAATACTTAACACTTTCTTGAAGATTTTGCTATCGTTGAAATAAGGAAGTGATTTTTATGGATAAGAAATATACTGATAGTGAAGTGCGCGGCGAGCGTAGCGACCATCCTGATAAGAGTTATGCGGCAGATGAAGTGAGAAAATTATTCTTTACAGAAAATGCTAAAAAGAAATATGACATTTTAACTGGTTCGCAAAAGACCTTTATTGATAGGGAACTTGATGATTTAAGATTGAGTCGAAGCAGTTCGGTAAGCCGCAAAGATAATTCTGAATTGCAACAAGAAATTGTTTTTGAAGAGCAAAATAATCAGGTGATTGTGACGGATATTTTGTATGATGATTATCGTAATTCAAAAGAATATAAAAAAGCGCAAGTTCGCATGTATGATATGAATAATTAAAAGGCCTGCAAAATTAATTGCAGACCCTTTTTAATATCTAGTTATATCCAATTATTTGTTTTTCTTAGCCCATTTTAAGCCGATGCCTGTAACACCACTAAAGATTGAGAAGACAGGTGATAACAAGCTGAAGAAGACGAATGGCAAGAATTGAAGCACAGGTACACCCAATGCAGATGCAGCGAATGAACCGGCAACGCCCCAAGGAATCAAGTAGTTGATAACACTACCACCATCTTCAAGTACACGACTAAGTGCTAATGGTGAAAGACCGATTTTATCAAAGGCTGGCTTGAATGCACGACCAGGCAAAATTACTGATAAGTATTGTTCACCAACGAAGAGGTTGATACAAATACCTGAAAGAATAGTTACGGTGATTAAACGACCAGGTTTGTTCAGATGCTTAACGAGTGGTTCCATCGCACTTTGCACGATGTTGAACTTCATGAGCATCCCACCAAGTGACAAAGTTGAAATGATGAGCGCTACAGTAGCCATCATGCTGGAAATACCACCACGGGTAAGCAATGCGTTAACTGAAGCATCGCTAGTTTTGGCAACGAAACCGTTCATGATCAAGTTGTTCAATGATTGAGCAGATTCATGAGGACTTTGGATAAAGATCATGACCACAGTAATTGCAATGTTCATGAACAAGGTAGGAATTGCAGGGATCTTACGCCAAGCACAGATCAACATAAGAACGATTGGCAAAAGTGCCCACCATGAAATGGTGAAGTTGTTTTGTAAAACTTGTGAGGTACGTTCAATCTTGGTTGGGTCCATATGGCCGCTGTTACCCAAGATCCAGAACAGAATAAGTGATACGACGAATGAAGGAATAGTGGACCACATCATGTTCTTGATGTGTGAGAAAAGTTCACTTTCGGCAACGGCTGATGACAAGTTGGTTGAGTCTGACAAAGGAGACATTTTATCGCCGAATACCGCACCGGAGATGATAGCACCGGCAACTAAGGCAGGGTTGGCACCCATACTTGAACCGATACCAAACAAGGCAATCCCGACAGTTGAGATGGTGGTAAAACCACTACCGATGGCGACACCAACGATTGAACAAACGATGAAGACCGATGGTACGAAGAAACTACCACTGATCATGTTAAAACCAAGAACCATGATGGAAGGGATGATTCCGGCTTTGATCCAAACACCAATTAAGGCACCGATCAACATGAAGATGAAGATAGGAATGATCGCAACGCCGATACCTTCTTTAATCCCGTTTTGAACGTCTTGCCAACTAAAGCCGCGCAATCTTGCCCAAAAGGTAAGAAGTAGTACAGTGAACAAAACTGGCACTTCTGGGGACAAACCGAATTTAATTACGGAAACACCCAAGATAGCTAGTAGAACTATCAGAATGATAATTGATTCTGCAAAAGATACCTTCTTTTTTTCCATATTTCTATTCCTCCAAATAAAAAAGTCCCGCTGACCTAAGTCAACGGGACGACGATAGCCGTGGTACCACCCACTCTTTCAAGTCTAAGTACTTGAATCTCTATCAGATGGTAACGGTTCTGAATATTTCCGAGCGATAAAAATTACGATGTAATTCGTCTAGCTTCGCCTGTCTGGTTCGCACCTACCACCAGTTCTCTGAACGCTGAGCGAAGTAGCTACTGTTTTCGTTAATTGTTGGAAATTATGATAGCAATATTAAAAATGTATGTCAATACTTTTCATGAAAAATAATTTTCAAGACACAAAACTAGTCAAGTATTATAATGATTACAGTATTGATTTATTAAAAAGGTTGAAGATAATACATGAAGAAAAACCAAATTGTTGACTTAGAGATTACCGACCTCTCATACGAAGCAATGGGGGTTGCTCACTATGAAGGTTTGACAGTCTTCGTTACTAACGCTCTTCCAGGTGAAATCGTTAGTGCAAAAATTTTAAAGGTCAAAAAGAACTTTGCTTTTGCCAAAATCGAAAAAATTAAGAAAGAGAGCCCAGATCGAGTAAAGATCAAGCTTAACCAATGGGTGCAAACTGGCTTGGCATCTTTGGCACATATCAAATATGACAAGCAACTTGAATTTAAGCGTAATCAAGTAGTTAACTTGCTTAAAAAGGCGCACTTAGATGACATTGAAGTAGGGCAAACTTTGCCAAGTCCTGAACAAACAGGCTACCGTAACAAGGCACAAGTGCCAGTGCGTGAAATCAATGGTCAGCTTGAGATCGGCTTTTTCAGACGTCATTCACACGACTTAGTGCCACTGACTAATTTCTTTACTACTGATCCTGAAATCGACCGTGTGCTTGTTGCCGTACGTGATATTTTACGTAAATATAGAGTGCCTGCTTATGATGAAATCAATCATAAAGGTGAAGTACGCTATCTTGATGTGCGTAGAAGTAAGGCAACTGGCGAGATCATGGTCATTTTGGTCTGCTTGCACAATGACTTCCCACGACTTTTGGGCGTTGCTGCTGAAGTGAGCCAAATTCCTGGTGTTACTGGCTTGATTTTGAACCACAACCCTAAGAAGACCAACGTAATTTTGGGTAAGAAGGACTACTTGGTCTTGGGTAACGATCAAATTACTGATCAAATTGGTGATTTGAAATTCAGAATTTCACCACAAAGTTTCTTCCAAATCAATTCATTGCAAACACCACGCTTGTACGATTTGGCTATTAAGAAGGCTGATTTGAAGCCAAGCGACGTTGTGATTGATGCTTATTCAGGTATTGGGACAATCGGCTTAAGTGTGGCTAAGCACGTGAAGGCGGTCCGCGGAATCGAAGTTGTACGGGATGCCATTAAAGATGCCAAGGATAATGCTAAGTTGAACGACATCGATAACGCTAAGTATTACTTGGGTAAGGCCGAAGAAATTATGCCACGTTGGGCTAAGCAAGGTCTTAAGACCGATGTTGTTTTCGTTGACCCACCTAGAAAAGGTTTAACGCCTGAATTTATTGATGCGACTGCGAAGACTGGTCCTGAAAAGGTTGTTTATATTTCATGTAACCCTGCAACCATGGTCCGTGATTTGCAACTGTTCCAAGAACAGGGCTATGAATTTGATCGCATCGATCCCGTTGATATGTTCCCACAGACTCCACATGTTGAGTCTGTTACGGTCCTTGAACGTACAGATAAATAGCCGATAAGCCGCGTCACGACGGTATTTATAAGTGATTGAAAGTGTACTTTTTCCTTTCTGAACGATTGGAATTAGTACACTTTTTCTATTTGAAGCTAGCGGGTCGAGTGTTCAATGTCCTATTTCGATAGTCGAGTAGGCGAATGTCCAGTTTGGCAGGTCGAGTTGATTAAGGTGATGAAAATGGCTTTTGAAGTTGGTTTAGTAAGCTTTATAACTGATATAAAAACTGACTAAATTAGTTTTGAGAGTTGGGTTAACGTTTGTAATGCTACAAATGGCGCGCTTGAGATTCATAAAACTAAATTATTACAGGATTGTAGTATACTCAACCTATAACTAAGTATTTAAAAAGGATGAAAATTATATTGAATGAAGATGCATTAATCAGAATAATAAAAAAAGCACCAGTAGAAAATGATCACTGGGACTTTAAGGAGAAATGGCATGAAGACAACGGTGAATTACTGAGAGACATTATAAATTTTGCTAATACGCCACATCACGATGATTGTTATATTATTTTGGGTGTAAATGATAAGAATGGGAAAATTATTGGCGTAGAGAAAGATCCTAATCGTAGAAATAAACAACAATTGCAAGATTATCTTAGAAGGCAACCATTTGCACAAAATTGGTATCCTTTAACGAACGTTGAAACTTTTAAGCTATATGGGCATTATATAGATGTGATTACCATAAAAAATTCAAATAATGTACCAATTTACTTGAATAGAAGAGTTAATAGAAAAGGTAAGCCAATGCAACCAGGTTTGATTTATTCAAGAATTAATGATTCGAATACATCGGTATAGTGATAAACAAATGGAACTATTATGGGAGAAAAGATTTCACCTTGATGTAAGCATTTATGACAGATATAAGGCAATTCTTACCACTCCACAGGATTGGGAACAAATCATAACTGAGGATAATCATGAATGCTTTATATACCTTAGGGATCCTAATTTTGTTATTAAAGTTGAAGGACCACTGGAAAATAAAAATAGTCATTTTGAATCGTTTATGATGTCAGAATTTAATATAAGGATCGAATGGTTCATTATTAAATTATTTTATGGGAATAACGAAATTTACTACAATTATGATATTCCTGTAGATGATTCTTCAGCAGAAATAATTATTCCAGATCATCATTTCATAAATGTAAATCATGTGTTAAATGGCATTAGCTATCATTGTTATATTAAAGATGAACTGCCATATATTCTTACTAATTTTATAAATGATGTAAGGAATGTATCATATGCGAGCTATTGGTGGAATTATGTAACCACAGATAACGTTATTTATGAAACAAAAAAAGAAAAAGCATACTATGAAAAGTTGGTATTTGATAATTATGAAAAAGTTAAATCATCAGAATTTGCTTCTGATCCTGAAACAGTCCAATCTTTAACAAGTAAGATTAAACTAAGCGGTACTCGAGGAGAGGGTGGTGACATAACACTAATCGCTAAAGAAATGGAAAAGGAGCATTTGTTAGTTAAGTACATTAAAAAACTACAACAAGACAAGAAAGATCAACAGGATGCTTTAAAAGCGACTATCAATACTGAATTGGCGGAGGTACAGCACTCTTTGAACACTAAAATGGCTAGTTTAAATGAGCAGGTCTGCGGACCAAGTTCATTTAAACCTCCACGAATTGAATTAAAACCAGCAAGATACAATTTTGAGACGATTAATGACCAAGGTACAGGGACATCATTCAAAGGATTAATTATTTTTGATCAAGCTTGTCTTGACTTAACACGTTTACCATGCTTTGTTCATGATTCACTACTATTTTCAAATATTGAGATAGATCGTAGAAATAGAATTGTTGAAATGTATGCTCAAGAAACTAAGCAGATATTTATTTCAATTGATAGTATTGAAGTATTATCAGAAAAAGCACAAGAGATTATTAGAGAGAATACGGTTCTGACACTTGAACGTGGTGGTAAAGAACTGTTTGGGAGATCATGGAATGAGCAAGCAACCAAATAACTTAAAAATTAAATATAAGGTTAGTTACAAGAAATTGTGGAAACTGCTGATTGATAGAGGATTACGGAAAAAAGATTTGCTATCTGAATGCGATATTAGCGCTGCTTCCGTTGCTAAGTTAGGAAAAGATGCTAATGTTACTACGGATCTTTTGATGAAGATATGCACTGGCTTAGATTGCAACCTTAATGACATTTGTGAAACTGTACCAATTAACGAAAAACAGGAGAAATTTGATGCAAACAGATAATGAAAAATATAATGAAACTGTGCAACCAAACACGGCTTTCTTAAATGAACTTAAAGCAAAGCTGCCTGAATTTTTTACCAAGGAAGGATCTTTTGATTTAGATAAGTTTAGGAACCAACTAAAAGATAAAAATGTTAATGAGCTGAGTGAAGGTTATCAGCTAGATTTCATTGGTAAAGATTATGCTCGCCGTCAAGCTGGTGAAATGCCAAGTACCGTTATTGTTCCTGACGAAAAACAAAATCAGGGTGAAGGTAAAGACAGTAAGAACCTGTTCTTTACTGGGGATAATCTGGAAGTGCTGCGTCATTTGCAAACGTCTTATCAGAATAAGATTGATGTAATCTACATCGATCCGCCATATAACACCGGTAGTGATGGTTTCGTTTATCCAGATTCTTTTGAATATAGTGATGAGAAACTAAAAGATATGTTTGGCTTAGATGATGATCAAGTTGAACGTCTTAAAAGTATTCAGGGGAAATCTAGTCATTCGGCTTGGCTGACGTTTATGTATCCAAGATTAGCATTAGCAAAACAAGTCTTAAAGGAAAATGGGTTAATATTCATTTCAATTGATCAAAATGAATTATCTAACCTCACTGATTTAATGAACGAGATATTTGGGGATGCCAATCAGTTGTATCCACTTATTTGGCGTTTGCCGAGGGGAATAAATGCAGGCATTATAGCCAAAGCACATGAATATATACTGGTTTATGGAAAAAACGTTCAAACATTAAATCAATTTAAAATGGAATCTCCTGTGGTTTCAATCGATAGAACTAATAAAAAAATTGATGAAAGGCATCCTATGTCATCAATTACTTTTCCAGCCGGAATTGAGTATGAAGGTCCAGATAAAGTTTTAACAGGGACGCTTCCCGGTACAGAACAAATAAACATTAAAGGGAAAATGGTGTTCAAAAATGGACACTTAGCAAGCCCTGTTACTCTTTCTGCCGGTTGGACTATGAAAAATATTATCGAAAGATGGTTAGCAGGTGAAAAGGTAGTAGACACTAAAGGACAAAAAATCAAACGTTTTTTCTTTAAAGAAAATGGAAAATTATATTCTGAGAAGATAAAAGAGTTTGATTCAGTAAAAAGCGTATTAGAAGATGTTGGGGATAATCAAAATGCTAGAAAAGAGTTACAACATTTGTTTGATGATCCAGATATTTTTTCATCTCCAAAGCCTACTGCATTAATCAAAAAACTAATACTTTGGTCTACTAATAAAAATTCAAGCATCATGGATTTTTTTGCTGGGTCTTCTACAACCGCGGATGCCGTTATGCAGCTCAACGCTGAAAATGGTGGCCATCGTAAATTTATTATGGTTCAACTTCCTGAAAAGACCTACCACATTAACAAAGGTGGCAAAGAGGTGCCGACTAAGGGAGGCAAAGCAGCATATGATGCTGGCTTTAAATCCATTGACCAAATTTCCCGGGAACGTATTCGTCGTGCAGCTAAGAAAATTCGTGAAGAAAATGAATTGACCTTACCTGAAGCCTTTGATGGTAGCTTCAAGCATTATCGAGTTGTCAAACCGGTTAAACAGACGTTGGAAAACATTGAAGACTTTGATCCTAACAATACTAACCTGTTTACAAATATGGTTGATGGCTTTTCTAGTAAGAGTTTAGGCATCGAAGGGGATGCCACTGGCGAAGAAACTATTCTAACTACTTGGCTCGCTAAAGATGGTTATCCATTTGATGCCGATGTTGAAGAAGTTAAATTTGATAACTACACAGCACATAAAGTTGAAAATAACCGTCTTTACCTGATTAACGAGGGTTGGGGCGCTGCTCAAACTAAGGAACTGCTTAATCAATTAGGTACTCACCAATTAGAAGTACAGAGTGTGGTTATCTTTGGCTATTCATTTAACGTGGCTGAACTACGCGAATTAGAGAACGGCCTGAAGCAGTTAGACAGTAAAGTCACTTTAATCAAGAGGTACTAAGCCATGAAGATTAAACTTGAAACTTTACAACATCAAACTGACGCTTTGGCTGCCGTTGATACAGCTTTCCCAGGCATGGATACCATGAGTACTGACCCTAATGCTAACTATATTTATGCCAATCCCTTAATCAGATACCGCTATAACGATAAAGCCAATATTGACATTAAGATGGAGACCGGTACTGGGAAGACCTATGTCTACACCCGCATGATGTACGAAATGCACCAAAAGTATGGCCTGTTCAAATTTGTGATTGCGGTGCCAAGTCCAAGCATCAAGGAAGGAACTCGGAGCTTTATTAGTAGCGATTATGCTAAGCAACACTTTAGCGAATTTTATGAAAATACCCGGGTCCAATTGAACGTCATCAACGCGGGTGATTTTAGTGCGCGTTCCGGACGCCGTAATTTTCCGGCCCAGCTGTCAGAATTTGTGGAAGCAACACGGCAGAATACCAACCAAATTGAAGTTTTGTTGGTTAACCAAGGGATGCTTCACTCTAAATCTATGCACCGTGACGACTATGATCAGACTTTACTTGGCGGTGAGACTTCACCCATTAAAGCTATTGCTGCCACTCGGCCAGTAGTAATTATCGACGAACCACAACGCTTTCCGCGAGGAAAAAAGTTCTATGAAGATATCGAAGAAATGAAACCTCAATTAATTGTGCGTTTTGGTGCTACCTTCCCAGAAACGACTATTGGTCGGGGGAAGAATAAAGTTACTAAGATTGATTACTATCGTGGTGAACCTCAATTTAACTTGGATGCCGTGGACAGTTTCAACCAGGGCCTGGTTAAGGGTATCGATATTGATTATCCTGACATGCCAGAAGAGCAGGCAAATAACTTATATAAGGTTAAGCAAGTCAAAGCTAAAGAATTAGTTTTGACCAAGGGTGGCAAAGACTATTCATTAAACGTAGGCGAAAATCTGGCTGATGTGGATGCTGGCTTTGAAGGCAATATTACTTATGCTGGTGGGACTGACCGGGAACTTTCTAATGGTTTAGCTTTATCTAAAGACATGAAATTGATTCCTGGTACCTTTGCGGAAAACTATCAGGATGAAATTATCTCACAGGCATTAGATTGTCACTTTAAGGCCGAAGAAGAGAACTTTTTACGCTTAAATTCAGGGGATAATGCTCCAAAAATTAAAACTTTGTCCTTATTCTTCATCGACAGTATTTCCAGTTTTCGTGGCGAAAATAATAGCAAGGGCTGGTTAGCCAAGCATTTTGAAGTACTTTTGACCAAGAAGTTGAAACAGTTGATTGGTCGCTATGAGATGGCCATTGACAACCGTGAAAAAGAGTATTGTTCCTTCTTAAAGGCAACTTTAAAGAGCCTGCAGTCAGAACATCAAGATGTTTATGCAGGTTACTTCAGTGAAGATCGTGGTAGCTCTGATGCCGACATTCAGGCTGAAGTTGAAGATATCCTAAGCAATAAGGAAAAACTGCTCAGCTTTAAGGATAAAGATGGTAACTGGTTAACCCGCCGTTTTCTGTTTTCTAAATGGACGCTGCGTGAAGGTTGGGACAATCCGAATGTCTTTACTATTGCTAAGCTACGGACTTCTGGCTCAGAAATTAGTAAGATTCAAGAAGTTGGTCGTGGATTGCGGTTGCCAGTTGATGAAACAGGTCACCGCCTGAGCCAGGATGAGTGGCAGAGTCGATTGTCTTTCTTAATTGGTTATGATGAACGAGATTTTGCTCAAAAGTTAGTGGGTGAAATTAATGATGATTCACCAATTAAGCTAAACCAAGAAGAGCTGACTGATGACATGATTAAGTTGATTGTTAAAGCCAAACAAAAAACTGACCCTAAATTTGATGAGGATCAGTTGCTTGATGATTTGGATGATCATAATGTGATTACTCGTTCTAATAAGTTCAAAGACGTTGTTGAACTTGACGGTCAAACCATGTCTGGTTATGATGCCTTATGCCAACTTTATCCTGAACTTGAACAACAGACGAAAGTTGCTAAAGGTAAAGTCCGTGACAAAAATTCTAAGGATAATACTGTAGTTAAGCTGCGCAAGCAGAACTGGCAGCAATTGAAGAATTTGTGGTTGCAGCTTGCTAAGCGACAAATGATTAAGTTTGATCCATCAGTTGATCAAGATGCCGAAGCCGTGGCTCGGAACGTATTTAACGATAGCGATAATAAGATCTTTGTTTTGCAACGGCCGCAGGTAGTTCACCAAGAAGTGGTAACAGATGAAAGTGTGGCTTCTGTTCGGGAAACGCAGTCAGATTATAGTACTGAATACTTAACCATGAATTATGGTAAATTTCTTAAGCTCTTGGCTAAGGGAACTGATTTACCGGTTAATTTGCTTAACAATTTGATGATCAAAGCGATTAAGCGTTTGAAAAATAATACTAACTACATCAATGAGAAGACACTTGGCAATTTAATTCGCACTTTTAACAATCAATTTAATGAACGAATTAAGACTTCTTATAGCTATGAACCACTGAACTTTTCAGCTTCAACATCGATTTACAATGCTAAAAAGCAAGAGTTTGTGGATTCAGTGCCAGCCAGTGTACTTGGTGTTTATCAATCAAATTCAACGTCTGATCCAACTTATTTATATGATCGGCCACCTCTGCGGTACGACAGTGCTGATCCTGAATTAAAAATCTTGCAGCGCTCATATGGGCCTAAGATCAGTGTCTTTGGCAAGCTACCAAAGAAAGCAATCAAAATTCCACGTTTCGATAACGGGACGACGACACCGGACTTTATTTTTAAGATTGAGCATGGTAGTAAGCCGATCTATTTGGTGATTGAAACTAAAGCTGAAAACATGCGTTTAGATGATGAAGAAATCAGGATTATTCAACAAAAGTACTTTGATCATTTAAAGGAATCTGGAGTTTACTATCAGATGGCTACTAGTGAGCAAGAAGTACATGATTTGATCAATAAGTTGGAGAATGGGGAGTTGAACTAAAATGTTATCGCTAATCAAATTAGCTAAAGAGGGAAAGTTAGAGAAAACGGGAGCTAAGCCTAAGCTACCAATCAAGGTTGACGGAGTTAGTTCCGAGACACTAGATGTCTATAAAATTCCGTTGGAATATCTTTACTACAATGATAAAAATGGCCGGATTGCGACAGGTATTTCTCAATATCAAGATGAACTGCAACCAGCAAATGATCAGGATGATCCGCAATACAATAACTTTGTGGCTAAACTGATTGAGCAGGACAATCCGACAGCGCTTAAGCGGACCGAAAAATCGATTCAAGAGGCGGGCCAGCAGGTTTATGGCTACGTGCTTGATGATGGCCGGATCGTTGATGGTAATCGTCGCTTTACGGCCCTACGTGATATTCATCAATCAACTGGTAAGACAGTTTATTTTGAAGCAGTCGTTTTGCCGTTCTCATATAACAACACCACTGAACGTGTCAAAATTAAAAAGCTTGAATTGGCCATCCAGATGGGGGTTGAGGAACGGCAAAATTATGACCCGGTTGATCTAGCCGTTGATATTTACCAAACTACCAGTGGTGATGATCCAATTATGACCCAGGCTGATTACGCAGCCGATTCTCATATGCGCCCAACAGAAGTCAAAAAATATTATGACGGTGCCGTCTATATGAAGAAATTCTTGGAATTCATTGGAGCACCTGAAAACAACTTTAATATTATCAAGGAAAGTAAAGTTTGGACCCTTTTCTATGAAATGGGTAAATCACTATCTAAGAACTTTGGGGATGATCCAGAATCACAAGTCCGTAAAAATGAAACCATGAACTCCTATTTTGGTGTGATTCTTTATCAAATACATGTAGGTGTTAGTGGCAACACTGCACGTAACCATATTCGCGAATATAGTAAAAACGTAGTAAATAGTGTTGATAATGAGGATTTCAATGACGATGTAGCAGATATGGTGGATGATTTGTCTGATTCCCTGCAGGATGAAGAAATTCATACTACCTCAGATCTGATGCAAAGTTTAACCGATGAAAATGATATGGTTGAAGCTTTCGGAGATATTTTTGATACCTATATGCGGAACGCTCGGAACAGTGAGTCTGTTGACAAATTTATCCGTAATATTAAGCAAAATGTGAAGTATTACCATGACTTGAATGAAGATGGTGGCCTTATTGGGAGTCTTCGTTATAACGAAGTGAGTGAAGATCAGTTAAAAGAGTTGCAAAAATATATGCGTGACTTGAATCAACTAAGTAAGGAGCTGTTCAGTAAGTATGGCGACGAAATTAGATAGTCCCATCATCATAAAAAATAAAGATGGATTGTTTCAACTGCTTGATGATGATCACCATACCTTAGAGACAAAGGCGGCACAACGTGGCTTAGCCATTTTTGCACCATACTTTGAAAATCAAGATCAGCGAACCTTCAAAGAAGATCTGACTTATGTTCAACTGCTGGAATTGGTTAAGAAACTTAACCGCCGCTTACAGCGTAAAGGTTTGCCTGAAGTTCAAGCCAGCAATAAGTTTAATCAATTCGTCCAACAGCGTCAGTATTATATTAAGGAACAAAGCCAAGCTGGCTTAACTATCAAGGATGGCGATCCTCGTTGGCAGCACGAATTTGATAACTTTAAAGCAGTGGTTAGTCAAGAAATCACACGACCACTGAAACCTGAGCAAGAAAAAGCTAGTTTCTTCATGACTATCATGAAACGAGCGGCCAACTTTTCAGTACCTGGTGCTGGTAAAACGGCAATGATGTATGGCACGTTTGCCTATCTATCTAGCCCAAGGGTAAATGAAGTAGATAAACTGTTAGTTGTTTCACCACTGAACGCCTTTGCTGCTTGGCGGACAGAATTTGAAGCTGTGTTTGGTCCTAAGCGTAAGTTGCATTACCTCAATATGCGGGATAAGAAATACAACAATAATGTCGGTGCTATTAAGCACGACTGGGTCCAGGCTGACGTGATCACCATCAACTACGAATCTTTACAAAGTAAGCTGAACATCATTAATGACTTGTTGGATTCCAAAACTATGTTAGTCTTTGACGAAGTTCACCGGGTAAAAGGAGTCGGTGGCCAGCGTGCCAAGGCAGCATTGAGTTTAAGCCAGACACCACACTACCGCTATGTTCTAACGGGGACACCAATTCCGAATGGCTTTAGGGACATCTATAACTTCCTACATCTGATGTACCCTGATGAATACTCATCCTTCTTTGCTTGGGATTTAACAACTTTGAATAATATTGATCCAGAAGATGTAAATAAGAAATTATCGCCGTTCTTTTGGCGGACCAACAAGAAAGATCTACATGTCCCTAAACCAGATCCAGACATTATTAAAGAAGTTGAACCATCAAAGAATCAGCAGATGCTGTCACAGGCTATTTATGAAACCGAAAATGGGACTTTGGCAACTTTCATTAGACTGTTGCAAGCTTCAACTAATCCAGAATTACTAGCAACCAACATTAACTATAAAGAGTTAGGACTTGTAGATGCCGACTCTGGTGTTTGGGATAAGCAAGCTTCAACTGTGGAAAAAGAAAATGCCAGCAGTGGGGATGCTTATAAGAAGTATGATTTAGCTAAAGTTGAATCTCCTAAGTTTGAAATGGGTATTGATTTGATTGACAAATTGGTTAGTCAAGGTAAAAAAGTCCTGGTTTGGGGGATGTTTGTTGGCACCATGCAGAAGATCACTGATACTCTCAACGATATGGGAATTAAAACAACCTTGGTTTATGGGGCCACTCCAAAGCAAGACCGTGAAGGAATGATTAACAATTTCCGTACTGGTGATGCCCAGGTATTGGTTTCTAATCCTAATACGTTAGGTGAATCTATTTCGCTCCATCAGACGGTGCACGATGCGGTTTACTTCGAATACAACTTCAATCTTACTTTTATGTTGCAATCGCGTGATCGGATTAACCGTTTGGGACTTCCAGCTAATCAGTATACTCGGTATTACTATCTGATGACTAAGGGTGATGTTGCCCACATGGGCTTTATTGACAGTACGGTGTACAAGAAGCTGAAGGACAAAGAAAAGGTTATGATCGATGCCATTGATGGCCAATTGCTTGTGCCAGAATATACTGATGATTATCTGCAAGAAGTTAAGGATATTGTCATGGGGAGATATAAATAAAGGAGATTCTGAATATGGAAACTATTGTTCCATCAGTTAATACAACTAAAGAAGAATTACAAGAACGAGTGGATTACATGGTTAATAAGGCTTCACAGCTTGAGCAACTAGCTGAAACGGATGAGCATGAAGCAATGAGGCAATTTATCATTTTAAAAAATTTTGCAAATAAAGAGTATCATGTGTTAACTTTGCAAAAGAATGAAGCAGCAGTTAATAGCAATGTACATTTATCTAATTATCGGGGATTCTTTACTCATTTGCATTTTACAGCTGGCAAAATGCCTCTTAGATTGCTGCACTGGAATCTTGATGAATTCCATCAGGCAAACATTGGATTTAGACTTTGATTTTCCACAAACGCTTTAATGCCTATTTGTAAACATATTTGTTCCCGCAAACAAGCAAAACTGGAGGGCTATTACCTATCCGCGGGATCCATAAAAAACATTTTAGGCCCGTGTAAACAGATATGCTGCATTTAGCTAGACAATAAAAATCGCCATAGTCAGCGGTTAATCGAGAATGTGTAATTGATCAATTAAGCTCGTGGCATGTTGAAGCCGTTACTGTTTTGACAAAGGAGTAAAGTAGAAAAATGATTATTAAACCGTTAATTTCTGAAGACGAAGCAAGACAAACTAGTAAACTTTTTCAAAAATGTTGGCAAGATGTATATAAGGGAATTTTGCCCGCTGAATTTTTAGACAATATTCCAGAAAATGCCTGGGTTAAGAGATTTAATGAGAGTGGCCGTCACAATCTGATTTTTGAAGACGACAAAAATATTGTGCGCGCTGCTGTCAGCTATGGCCGCCCACGTGATACCAGAATGCTTGGTTGCGGCGAATTGATGGCCTTATACGTTGAACCAGATTTTCAAGGTTATAATGTCGGCAAGACCTTGCTTAACGCCGCAGAAAACGAATTGAAGAAGATGGGCTACGGCAAGATTTATTTATGGTGCCTTGATGGTAATAAAAAAGCTCAAGGATTTTATGAACACTTCGGCTGGCGCAACATCGCAACCGAAAAATTCGTTGAAATCGCCGGCAAAGAATACAAATACTTGCTCTACCAAAAGAATTTACGTGACTAAAAAAGACTGCAGATATTGCTTAAATTGCAATATCTGTATTTTTTTGCAAAAAACACTTGCGCTTTTTCCTCAGTCTAGTATAATAATATCTGTTCGGCTATGGAGGATTACCCAAGTGGCTTAAGGGGACGGTTTTGAAAACCGTTAGGCGGTTCTGCCGCGCGTGGGTTCAAATCCCACATCCTCCTTTGATTGGTCCATTGGAGCAGTGGTTTATCTCGCCTCCCTGTCACGGAGGAGATCGTGGGTTCAAATCCCACATGGACCGTAATATGGCGGAATTGGTGAAGGGGTTAACACACTGGTTTGTGGATCCAGCATGCGTGGGTTCGAATCCCACATTCCGCCCCATAATGGAGGATTAGCTCAGCTGGGAGAGCATCTGCCTTACAAGCAGGAGGTCACAGGTTCGAGCCCTGTATCCTCCATATTTTTTTACCCAAAAACGTTAGATGATGATTTATCTAGCGTTTTTATTTTGAAGTTGAGAGGGGTTTGAATGAATAAGAAGCAAGTTACGATGGTTACCATCGCGTTGATGCTGGGTAATGTGATGTCTGGACTAGATGGTACGATTATTAACACGGCGATTCCAGCGATTGTTGCATCCCTGCACGGAATCCAATTCATGGGTTGGATTGTCGCTATCTTTTTGCTGGGGATGTCCATTTCCATTCCCATCTGGACCAAGGTAGGGGAAAAGATCACCAATAAACGTGCCTTTGAAATCTCACTGGCACTGTTTGTTATCGGTTCTGCCTTGCAAGGTATGGCACCAAATATCATCTTCTTCCTATGTTCTAGATTTATCATGGGTGTTGGTGCCGGTGGTATGGGGTCACTACCTTATATCATCGCTGGTTACGTTTTTAAAAACATTAAGACTAGAACTAAGGTCCTGGGCTATTTAACCGCTAGTTGGAACGGTGCCGCTATTTTAGGGCCACTTATTGGTGGTTGGCTGATCGATGCTTTTTCATGGCACTGGGTCTTCTACATCAATATCCCAATTGGCTTGATTGCATTTTTAATCTGCTTGATCTACTACAAGCCAGTTACGCCAAAGCAAACGCCAGTCTTCGATATTCCAGGCGCAAGTTTATTGGTAATCGGATTGCTTCCATTCTTGATGGGCGTGCAATTAGTCGGTTTGACCGCTAGCTGGATTGTCATTAGTTTGATCATCGTCAGCTTGGTCTTTATCGTATTGTTTTTTATCCGTGAAAATCATGCGCAAAATCCAATTATTCCGGTGTCTTTGTTCAAGAATAAAGATCTAGATGGTGACTTTCTTTTATTTGCCTTCACTTGGGGCGCATTTATCGCCGTTAACACTTATTTGCCAATGTGGGCACAGGCGCTTCTCGGTTTATCAGCACTTCTTGGTGGGATGACCTTGATTCCAAACTCAATTGTGGAAATCATTGCTTCACAAAGCGTGGCTGCAATTCAAGATCACTTGACCACCTTTAAGCTGGTCTTCATCGGTATTTTTGCAATGCTTATTTCTTCGGCAGGCATGTTCTTTGCGGACTTGCACACGCCGATCCAACTTTTGGCTGCTATCGGTGCTTTTTCAGGTATCGGAGTTGGTTTTATCTTCGTTGCCTTGCAATTGAAGGTGCAAATCGACGCTGGACTTAAGAACATGGCCACGGCTACCTCAACTTCATATTTGATTAGAATTTTGGCGCAGACTGTGATGGCCGCTGTGTATGGCGTAATCATGAACTTGAATTTGGCTAGTGGTGTAAGCAGTCATCCAGGCATTACGATTACGATGATGAACAAGTTGAGTGATGCTAAGAGTGCGAAATTGTTGCCACAAAATTTAGTACCAACGATGAGAAACATTTTACATTCAGGTATTAAGGAGATTATGTTGGTATCAGTGATTTTGCTGGTCATTGCACTTGTTTTGAACTTTTACTTCAACTTTGGCAAAAAACAGAAGAAACTGCAATAGTAAATGAAAAAGCTAATTCCGATTGGGATTAGCTTTTTTAGTATAAAAGGGACAGACCAGCAGCATGTAAATACTGCCAGACTGATAAGCGATAGCATAATCTGGCAAGTTTAAATCCGGGTGATAAACGGTGAAGAGCTTCCTTAAATAGCGCGTTTGTAAGTTAAGCAAACTGCCTTCGAATCCCGCATCAAGCAAGGTTTTCATAGTACTTGGATTCTCTTTGAAAAAATTAAGTAAACGGTCAACTGCTCAGTCAGCGACTTTAATTTATGCTTGTTAATGTCATCGATAAATTTTTGATACTGATTAGCCAAAAATTGTGCTAATACTGAATCTTTATTTTCATAATTGCGGTAAAAAGAAGTCCGCGAAACATCTGCCTTACGTGTAATCTCAGCAATGGAGCTCTCTGCGTAAGGCTTTTTTTGTAGCAATGAAAAAAGAGATTGTTCAATCTGCTGCTGAGTACGTACGCTTTTCATATTCATAGAAATTCATCCCTCTATAAGTAAATATTGACAAGTGAAAACGCTTACACTATTATTATAATTGTAAATGGTTACAAGTGTAAGGATTATTTGAAGAGGTGTTGATCTATGCATTATAGCAATGGTAATTATGAAGCTTTCGTAAACGCAAGTAAGCCAAAAGACGTTGATCAAAAATCAGCATATATCGTCGGTTCAGGTTTGGCCGCACTTGCTAGTGCTGTATTTTTAATCCGTGACGGTCACATGAAGGGTGAGAGAATTCATATCTTTGAAGAATTAGGTCTGCCTGGTGGCTCAATGGACGGTATTTATAATAAACAAAAAGAAAGTTACATCATCCGTGGTGGTCGTGAAATGGAGCCACACTTTGAATGTTTGTGGGACCTATTTAGATCAATTCCATCACCAGAAAACAAAGACGAATCTGTCCTTGATGAATTTTACCGCTTGAACAGAAGAGATCCAAGTTACGCTAAGACTCGTGTCATCGTTAACCGCGGCGAAGCTCTCCCAACAGATGGCCAATTGCTCCTTACTCCAAAGGCTGTCAAAGAAATCGTTGATCTTTGCTTAACTCCAGAAAAAGATTTGCAAAACAAGAAGATTAACGAAGTCTTTACCAAAGAATTCTTCCAATCCAACTTCTGGCTTTACTGGTCAACTATGTTTGCCTTTGAACCGTGGGCAAGTGCAATGGAAATGCGTCGTTACTTGATGCGTTTCGTTCAACACGTTGCTACTCTTAAGAACTTGTCATCACTACGCTTTACCAAGTATAACCAATATGAATCATTAATTCTGCCAATGGTTAAATACTTGAAAGATCATGGCGTACAATTCCACTATGATACGGTTGTAGATAATGTGTTTGTTAACCGTTCAAATGGTGAAAAAGTTGCTAAACAAATTATTTTAACCGAAAATGGCGAAAAGAAGAATATTGATTTAACTGAAAACGACCTTGTCTTTGTTACTAACGGTTCAATTACTGAAAGCACCACTTATGGTGACAACCTCCACCCAGCTCCAGAAGAGCATGAATTAGGTGCGAGCTGGCAATTATGGAAGAATTTAGCTGCTCAAGATGAAGACTTTGGTCATCCAGAGGTCTTCTGCAAGGATATTCCAAAGGCTAACTGGAGAATGTCAGCTACGATTACCTTTAAGAATAATGATATCGTGCCATTTATTGAAGCAGTTAATAAGAAGGATCCACATAGTGGCTCAATTGTTACTAGTGGTCCAACTACGATTAAGGATTCTAACTGGTTATTAGGTTACTCAATTAGTCGTCAACCACACTTTAAGGCACAAAAGCCAAATGAATTGATTGTTTGGCTTTATGGTTTGTTCTCAGACACTAAGGGTAATTATGTAGAAAAGACCATGCCTGACTGTAATGGCATTGAATTGTGTGAAGAATGGCTTTACCACATGGGTGTTCCTGAAGAAAGAATTCCTGAAATGGCTGCAGCTGCAACTACTATTCCAGCACACATGCCATATATTACTTCATATTTTATGCCAAGAGCATTAGGCGACAGACCGAAGGTAGTTCCAGATCATTCAAAGAACTTAGCCTTCATCGGTAACTTTGCAGAAACACCAAGAGACACCGTCTTTACTACTGAATATTCAGTTAGAACTGCGATGGAAGCTGTCTATACATTGCTTGATATTGATCGTGGCGTACCTGAAGTATTTGCTTCTGCCTTTGATGTCAGAATGTTGATGAATGCGATGTACTACTTGAACGATCAAAAGAAGCTCAAAGATCTTGATTTGCCAATGCCTGAGAAGTTGGCAATTAAGGGGATGCTCAAGAAGGTTAAAGGCACCTACGTAGAAGAATTGCTTAAGAAGTACAAGTTGATTTAAATGAAAATTATATAACATAGATAAAAAGAACAGGTCGAATGATCTGTTCTTTTTGCTTGTTATCGTATTTTTTTGATAAAATATGTGTGTAAAAATATTATATTTTTTAGTTTAATAGAAAAGAAGGATACTATTTTAGATTCTAAGCCCGCCCGATGGGGTACAAAAGCATATCGTGACGCTAAGCAGTTGTACATGAAGGCATTCCCTGAATGGGAAAGATTCTCAATGTTTTCACTATTAGCAATGTCACTTCACCGTAATGTAAAGTTTCACGCAATTTATGATGATGGCAAGTTCTGCGGCATTACCTATTATGCTGAAAATGACAACACCGTCTACCTGACTTATTTAGCAGTCAGTGAAAAGTTGCGCGGACAAGGATATGGTTCCAAGATTTTGACTATGCTGGAAGATAACTTCCCAGATAAGCAAATCGTGATCGATATTGAACCGGTAACTAAGAAGGTAAAAAATTACAAGCAACGTGTTAGTCGGCTGAAGTTCTACGAGAGAAATGGTTTCCATAGAACAGACCAGAAGTTGAAGGATCCAGATGGAGAATTTGAAGCTTTGACGACTGGTGAAAGATTAGATAAAAATAGTTTCATTAAAATTTTACGTCAAATGAGCTTTGGCTTTTATCAAGCTAGGGTCGAGAAATAAAAAGGAAAGCACTGCTGTCGTTTATGCAAGCAGTGCTTTCTTGTTAGGTTTATATAGTTCTGCCAAAATTAATTTATGAGGTGAAAGAGATGGAATTTAGTGATCAAATTAAGCAGCTAAGAAAGGAAAATAATCTGTCGCAGGTGCAGTATGCAAAAAAATTGCACGTTACAAGACAGGCGGTGTCCAACTGGAAAAATAACCGCAATTTGCTCGACTTAGAAATGTTGATCGAGATCAATCGTGTCTTTCACATCTCACTAGATCAGTTAATTTTAGGAGACGATAATATGAACAAGATGACACAAAAATTGATTAAAGATACTGATGAAAACCGCAAAGCTAAGTACAATATGATTACGACCTTGATTGGTGGATTCTTGATGATTGTTGGATTTGTTTGTTTCTTTATCAAGGCTAATTCGGTAGAATACGTTGATAAGCAAGGCTTTTTACACGAAAACTTCTATGTTGATTCTGGTCGGCTATTTATTTCTCTTTGCGGGAATTATTGTTCTTATTGCCGGGGGAATAGTTTACTTGAGAAATAAACATAAGCATAAAAAAAGAGCTCCGTAAGGAGCTTCTTTTTTGTCTTTAACCCAAAATGTGGAAGTATGATAAGATGATACCGAGGATCAAGACGAACCAGATCATCTTAGTTGATGTAACGCCTTTCTTACCAAGTAGCCAGTAAACAAGTGTTACGAGTAGTACTGGTACCAAGGATGGCATGATTTGGTTTAAAATTGTTTGCATCTTCAGCGTGATTTTACCGGTATGGAAAACGTATGGTACTTTCGCCTTAATAACGGTAGGGATCAACGCACCAACCACCGTTACACCAAGCAAAATAGCTGAGTCAGTGATAGCATTCAACTTACCAGAAGCTGAATCGATCAACTTAGTACCTTGGTAGTAACCCATTGGCAAGAATGAAAAACGAAGGAACAAGATGATAAGATCAACAAGGATCCAAAGGATAGAACCAAGTGGATTGCCTCTAAGTCCCATGTAAGCACCAATTGAACCACAGATAGTTGGAATAATCGCACTAAAGATCGTGTCACCAATACCGGCAAGTGGTCCCATTAAACCAGTCTTAATACCAGCAACAGTATCTTTAGACTTTATACCTTGACTTTCTTCAAGGGCTAAGTCAACACCAATGATGAAGTTACCAACATAAGCGTTAACGTTGAAAAATTGAGTTTGCATCTGCATCATTTCGACTAATTCGTCGTCTTTGTACCAGCGCTTAAGAAAAGGCAAGACAGCGTAGAAGTAACCAGGTGCCATCATTCTTTCGTAGTTCCAAGATAATTGACTGCCCCAAAGCCAACGCCAGTTAGCTCTGAATAAATCTCTCTTGGTTAACTTACCTGAATTAGTTTTCGTATTCGCCTTCGTCATTTTCATATTCCTCACTTTCTGTATTATTTGTGTTTGTAGTAGCAGGTTTTTCTTCTAATTTAGCAACTTCGCGTTGGTAGTGAATGTAGGCAAGAGCTGCACCTAGTAAGGCAACACCAAGCATCGGAATCTTCATGTAGGAAGCTGCGATAAAACCAATTGCTAAATATGAAATGAAACGCTTAGTTGGTAAGTATCTAAGCAAGATAGCGATACCAACAACAGGTAAGATACCACCGGAAACTTTAAGACCGTTAGTTAACCAAGTAGGGATGATGTGTAAGATCATTCTGACAACATCGTTACCAACAATTAAAAGAATGAAGACAGGGATCGCACGTGAAAGTCCCCATGAGAAAGTTCCCCAAAGGGCGTTTCTTGCGGCTGCATCTGGATTGTTTTCCTTAATAAATTTGTCCATTCTGTGTTGGAAGATGGTGTTGATGAATCGAGCAAGCACATCGAGTTGCACCATTAATAAACCAACTGGAACGGCTAAACCGATCGCAAATTGAATACCTTTACCAGATAAAACGGCATAAACGGTACCAACGATCGCACCAGTCATAAAGTCAGGCATTGAAGCACCACCATAGGTTGATACCCCAAGGACCATCAATTGCAGGGTGGATCCTACGGCAAGACCTGTAGTGATGTCACCCATAATAATTCCTGAAACCATACCAATGGCTAAAGGATTGTTCAAAATCGATACAGTTAATTGATCGATAATTACCCAAAAAGCTAGGCAAGTTAATAGTAAAATTTGCCACCAAGCTATTGTCATTTTTAACTCCTTACTTAATCATTTCCATAAAATCTTCTTTAGGTTCACTAGGTACCATTTGATGGTAGATGTGGCATCCCTTTTGATCCAAATATTCAAAGTCTTCTACATCTTTATCAAGCACTGCGACACTCTTAGCGACTTGGCGTGAGTGAGGCTTAGTTGACATGTTGCCGACGTTGATTTCAGGTAGTTTTACATCAAAGTCGACAAGTTGACGCAATACGCCGGGGTTCTTAACCAGTAATAAAACGGTTTGACCAACGTATTTGCCAGAGTTAATTCTGCGAGCTGCACCGTGAGCAGTAAGAATACTGAGGTGAACGCCGTGTGGACAGGCAGTCTTAAGGCCGGTCTTGAGCACGTCATTTTTAACGATGTCATCACCGACAACCATGATGCGAGTTAATTTCAAGGCGTTGGTCCACATAGTTGCAACTTGACCGTGAATTAACCGTTCGTCGATACGCACGTTTTGCATCGTGTGAGGAGTTAGGGTCACGTTCTTGTTAGGCGTTTCTTCCTTCTTAATTGTCTTCTTTGGTTCTTCCTTTTTCTTGGTTAAACCAACAGGTGCCATGTTGTCGATTGCTTGCTTAATTGCTTCATCGATTGGCGTGCCCATAACGACAGCGAGCAGTAGCGGCATTGATAAACCGCTGTAAACCGCAACGTCGGGATGCTTTTGTTGGTAGCGTTGCGCCGTGTTGGCTGGCGTACCACCTGCAATATCGACGAGGATAGTTGGTGCTTCATCGAACTCGCTGGCTGCTTTAGTAATCTCTTCAAGTAAGTCATCTTGATTCATGGTTTGTTTGAACGCGATTGCCTTGACGTTTTTGTGTTCGCCGGCAATCATTTCTACGCTGGCTTTGGTTGCCTTAGCGTATTCGCCATGACTGACAAGTAAAAAATTTGCCATTCTTTCTTCTCCTTTTGTACATAACAAATAGATATTATACACTAATTGGTCTAATTAACAAAAAGGCAGTATCACACATTTGTATTGAATTAATTATTATTGGTCTAGTCTATTTATTATGTAAGTGATTACATTGGTGGTAGAATGGGAAAGTTGATAGAAATGAGATTTATACACTGAGATTATTAAACGCCTATATTAATAACTACTTGTTAATGAATTTCAATTAAAAGATGTTCTTAGCTTTTCTTAAACCAAAGTTTATTGAAATTAATATACTAAAGAAATAAAATAAAGACGTAATTTTAGAAGAACGAGTAAAAGAAAGTTAAAGGTTGTAATATATGGGAATAAAGAAGGTAGAAGTAACTAGTGCCATAGCACTAGCTTTATCTGCAGTAGCTTTAGTAGGGACACAAACTAATAATAAAGTTTAAGCTGCGAGTTCTAATGTCGAGAATAGCTCTGTCGTTAAAGAAAGTAGCAATGCAGACATAGCTACTATTCAAAAAAATTATCAAGTAGCACAAGATCAATATAAAAAAGCAAATGATGCTTGGAATCAAATTCAACAAAGTGAAAATAGTAAGCTAAATCAAGCTGAGACTAATGCTGAACAAGCTAAGGCAAATTATGATTCTCAAGTTAAATTAAATGAACAAGCCAAAGCTGAAAATGAAACAGCTCAAAATAATCTCGATCAAGCTCAAAAGGTAAAGGAACAAGCTGAGAAAATGCTCAAGAGGCTGTGAATGGTGGCCTGGATAAAGCCAATTCTGCTCGGGATGCTAAACAAAAAGAAGTAGATTCAGCTCAATCCGATTTAAATAAAACTCAAAGTGATGCAAAGAAAAAACAGGAAGAAGTAAATAAAGATCAACAAGATTTTGATAATAAATCTAAAGCAGTCTCCGATGATACTCAAAAGTTAAATCGGGCTAATTCCGAGCTACAAACAAAAACTGATGCGAAAAATGCCGCTGATACTGCTGTAGATCAAGCCAATGAGGAAGCAAAAAGAATCCGGACTATAAATCAGCTAGTGATCAGTATGAATCTGCTACAGATAAATTAAATGAAGCTCAAAAGAATAAGGACGTGGCAGATAAGGCGTTAAGTGAAGCAAATGAAGCAGTTAACACAGCTACTTCAAACCAGAAAGAAAAGCAAGACGCAGCCGATGGTGCAAAAAATGGTTTAACCCAAGCTCAAAAGAATAAAGATGCAGCAGATAAGGCCTTAAACGATGCAAATGATGGAGTAAAAACGACTACTGCAACCCAGAAGGAAAAACAAACGGCAGTCGATGAAGCTCAAGATGCTTTAACCCAAGCTCAAAAGGGTAAAGAAACAGCAGATAAGGCCTTAAGCGAAGCAAATAATGGAGTAAAAACGACTACCGCAACTAAGAAGGAAAAACAAACAGCAGTCGATGAAGCTCAAAAATCATTAACTCAAGCACAAAAGAATAAGGACGTGGCCGATAAGGCCTTAAGTGAAGCAAATGAAGCAGTCAACACCGCTACTGCAACTCAGAAAGAAAAGCAAACCGCAGCTGATAAAGCTAAAAATGAATTTGATGGTATAACTTCTCAATATAATGCTGCTAAGGATATTTTTGAAAAAGCTCAAATAAGTGAAAAGAATGTTGAAGCAGCATTAAATAAACAGAAACAAGCTACTCAAGAATTAGCAAATGCTGTTAAAGCTCAAAAACAAGCAACTGATAATTTAAGAAAAGATACTATTGCACAGCAAGTTCTCGCTACTGCTAAAACGCAACAACAAACTTTGGATTTTGCAGTTAAACAAAAGTCTGATAAGCTTAATAATTTACAAACAGAATTAGATCAACTTAAACAAACTGCCACAGCTTTACAAAAGAAGGTTGATGATTTCACTAACGCTACTAATGCTTTAATCATTGCTAACCAAGAAGCCGAAACTGCTGCTCAGAATGCTAAAGATACACAAGAAAAACTTCAAGAATTAGATAAAATTAATGAAAATGCTCAAAGTAATTTGGCATCAGTTCAAAAAGAATACAATGATACCATTGCTAGAGCACAATCAGCTTTAAAAGAAGCTAAAAGTGCTTTGGATAATGCTCAAGCCGAATTAACTAATGCTCAATTAGCAGAGGCACAAGCAAATAAGCAAAATGAAAATAATTATTCTCAAACAATTGGTGATGAAAACAGCTCAAGTTCAAATAACACTAATGTAAATGTAGCTAATAATAATTCAGATTCACAATTTGTTACAGATAATAACGCAACTAATGAGCACCAGGGATCCATTTTAACTCCGACTACTAAAACTTCTAATGCAGATAAAGAAAGTAAGGCAGTAAGGGTTATACGTAAAGCATATGTTTACACTTCAAACCATAAAGTTGCTAAGAAGAATGGAAAGAAAATTTCCCTTAAAAAGCGTAGTTTAATTAAAGTGTTAGATAATGCTAAAGTATATAGAATTAAGGGCGGAAGATTTTATCGTATTGGTAAAAATAGATTTGTAAAAGTTGGAAACGTTGAAAAATTCACAATCCAAATTAACATGCATGCTACTATTGCAGGTCGTAAGAATCGTAAAGTTCATGTTTCAAACTCTAATGGTAAGCATATAAATAAGTATGTAATTGCTGGTCATAATTATAGATTTGATCGTAAAAAGGTTATTAAAGGTGAAGTTTATTACCGAATCGCTAATAAAGATCAGTGGATTAAAGAAAATAAGTTGATTTTTAAATAAAATAAATA
>ENA-ORUR01000111-ORUR01000111.1-human-gut-metagenome-genome-assembly--contig:-NODE-111-length-70294-cov-104.131_pt1 | contig 70294 bp, 78 predicted proteins | sample MGYA00242086_ERZ509223 | MGnify/ENA primary metagenome ERZ509223 (study PRJEB26280, sample SAMEA2338820) | human gut metagenome | biome: human gut; feature: human-associated habitat; material: faeces... | reverse complement strand
TTAAGAAATTAATTTAAGGAATTATTCATCCTTACACAAACTATTTTACGGTCTCAAAATAAATATAAATGCTGAAGGATTTATTAATTACGAAATGAAAAGTAAATTTTAAAAAGCTCTTTAAACTAATAAAAAGTAGTTTGAGATTGATAACTTTCCTAGGCATAATATTTTTTGATTGTAGCTTTACATAATATCAATTATACGCAGATATATAGAAGCATTTTCTTCTGCTATTTGCTATCCCTTTTCTTCGATCAACTAAAAAATCATCTGCATTACAGACAGATGATTTAAATATTCTATTCATTTTTGAAATTCAATTTATTATTTGATTTAAGTGCCAAAAGATATATGAAATTAATTGCCGCCAATAATACAACCGCAATCCAAATTGTTTTAAGAACCCAAATCTTTTGCAACAATGCTGAAACGATTGCTCCAACCATAAATGAAATTGTTAGCATCATGTAATTAACAGCTGCTGTATGTTGACTCTTATCTGCACCAAAGAAAAACGCGCTCCAAGCAACTACAGATTTTTTTAGATTACCAGTTGTAAAGACGTTGTTGTACCCCATACCTTCAATTTTGCTGAAAGAAGCATTTTGAACGGCCAAGCCAAAAGCGATTGCTGGCACTATATAGTAATTAGGTACACTTTTAGGCAGAAATCCAACAACTACACAGATGATTAAAATTGGAAATAAACAAAATACTCTCCAATAGTGACTTTTTACGTATTTATGAAAAAGACCAACCAGTAGCAATCCCAATGTGAATGCTATAAAAGTACTTGCTCGATTGATCATTCCTGGAATATTATGATCAGCCAATGCTGAACTAAAGAATATTACGTTCCCTGTTTGACCAGCGGATAATGTGTGTCCCCTTTGTATATATGTATAAGCGTCAATGAAACCACCGCAAAAAGTTAAAGCACAAGCTAATTGCCTTGATTCTGCTGGCTTAGCACTATTAAAAATATCTCGCAAATTTCCTCTTAAACTCATTAATATCCCCAATCCTTCAAAATCCTAGTCTTACAATATTAGATGTTATTTGCGGTAGAATAGCCTCAAAGGTTGAGGCTACGAGATTGAAACTGTCAAATCTTTTGTGTAAATAGATCTTTCTCATAGATTGATTTTTTATTCTTTATTTAATCAAAGTAAGATTCCAAGGTATCTTGAACCTGGCCAAAGCCTTTGTGGATTCGATTGAAATATCGATCATTGTAGCTCAATGCTTGGATGCCTATAAATATGTCCAATGATTGCTCTGTTGGAAATTCAGCTTTAGGCTTAGCTTTACGCTTAACAATATTGTTAAACGATTCAATCATGTTCGTTGAATAGATTGACGGTCTAATCTGCTTTGGATAATTATAAAATACAAGCATATCAGCCTCGATTGCCTTTAAGTTTCTTACCACGTGACTGTATAACTTACCCCATTTAGCGTAAAAGTCATTCATGACTGCTTCACGATCATCTACTCGGACTTTGGCACAAATATTGCGCATAACATGTACCAGGCAGCGTTGAAAGTGAGCTTTAGGATAAGCTTCTACAAGCGCCTGCTTCATACCGACGACACCATCTGAAAGAAAAAGCTCTACTTGCTCTAAGCCGTGAGATTTCATGCTTTGGAGCAGCTCCGTCCAGACTTCAATGTTTTCATTGGGCGCAATGCAGTAGTCGATAACTTCCTTGTGACCATTAGGTTTGATACCAATGGCAATATAGACAGCTTCGCGTTCAAAGGTTTCTCGGCGCAGAGGAACGTAGGTAGCGTCTAGATAAACGCAGAAGAACTTATCGCTCAGCTTACGCTTGTGATAGGCCTCTACCTTGGGGATCATCTGCTTAGAAATATTGGATACTTGAGCGGGGCTGTAATGGCTGCCATACATTTTTTCAATCAAATCAGCTATCTCTCTGGTAGTTACGCCGAATTGCCGGTATTCCAGCCGTCTCTTGCATCTTGCATAAGAATTATAACCTAAAAAAGCAGTTAATTCAGCTTCTAACAAGTCATTAACTGCTTGTTGTAATTCTTTACGCAATAAATCATTAATTTTGTCTTGATTGAATAGAGCTCTTGAGCCATATTTTTGGTAAAATCATTCATGAAGGAGTTCTTCTTTCTGTATGTGTTTTTTGTTCAAACAAATCATACAAGAAAGGAACTCCTTTTTCTAATATTTTAAGAAATTAATTTAAGGAATCATTCATCCTTACACAAACTATTTTACAGTCTCACGAGATTTGCTTAATCAATAAATAAAGCAATATTGATGTTTAATATAATACAAGTTAATACTATTAAAATAGTTTATTCATTTTCCACCTAATCTTTTATAAGCTATACACATAATAATATAAGTAGTTTGAAAGGATCGAATGCTTTGTGAATATTAATTTAGGAGAAGAAATTTCCCGTAGAAGACGTGAACAAAAGCTCACGCAGGAAGATCTTGCTGAACTCAGTGATCTTTCAGTAAATTTTATTTCACGTTTGGAAAGGACCAAGGATCAAAATATTAGTATTCAAAAGCTTGATTCAATTGCAAGAGCTTTGAATACTACTACACCTGATATCATTAATAACGCTTATCGCGTTAAAAAGATAAAGCCCGAAGGTCCAGTGAATAATACGCCTATTTTCATTCAAAAAGTAAATAATGAATTAAGAAAATTACCAGCCGCTAAGGCAGAACGTGTGTGTAAATCACTCATTGTCCTTTTAAAGGAAATGAACTAAAAGAAAAATAAGAGCTATTGTCGATTATTTTAACAATAGCTCTTATTTTGTTAGTCTTACAAAATTGAACCGTCAGTATCAATTGTATTGATTACAACGTCTTCTAATGGCTTATCCATCTTGTTTTTCTTGACTTTAGCAATTTCATCTACTACATCCATGCCATCAATAACTTGGCCGAAGACTGTGTGACGACCGTCTAGCCAAGGTGTACCACCCTGCTTGTATGCATGAATAATTTCCTTAGGATAACCGGCTGGTTCCATTTGTTTAATATAGCGCTTAGGCATATTTTTGTTTTGAACAATGAAAAATTGGCTGCCATTAGTATTAGGACCTGAGTTGGCCATTGATAAAGCACCACGTAAGTTAAATAATTCTTGAGAGAATTCATCTTCAAATGGGTGATCCCAGATACTTGTTCCGCCAGTACCGTTACCTTCAGGATCTCCACCTTGAATCATAAAGTCGCTGATTACTCGATGGAAAATTGTTTTGTCATAATATCCCTTTTGAGCCAATCGCACAAAGTTTTCAACGGTCATTGGTGCTTGTTCAGGGAACAATTGAATCTTTATATCACCGTGATTAGTCTTAATGGTAGCTTTTGGTCCTTCTACCTTATTTAAGTTTAATTGTGGGTAATCCATATTTATTCTCTTTTCTATAAAATTGATTTAACGCGAACGTCTACGTTTTAGCTTAGTATTTAGTTTTACCAAACGTTCTCTATTATAACGTTGTACGATTATGAAGCAAAGTTCAAACATCATTGCAACAATTGATGTAAGTACAAAAATGTATAGATCACCAAAATAAATTGAAAATGCAATTGGAACCAAACTAAATATAAACATTAGTTCATGAATAAGCTCTGCCTGACACATATTGTTTATGATATCGTCGAGGCTCTGAGTTTTTAAATCGAATAAAGTTGAGTCATAAGTTGGAAGAAACTTTTTCCAATCTTTGACGTGCAATATGCGATAAAATTTATTTTCTATCTTGGTTTGATGAAACCATTTGTTGTTAGAATTCACACCTAATAACATTGGCCCTACTACATTTCCAATAATCCAACGCATGAAGAAATGATACCAAATGGTGATAAACGTCGCAAATAAGGCTATGGACAGTTTATCCTTATGAATAATAAACAAGATAAAGCTTAGTATCATTAACGCCGTACTGATAATGACTATTGTGTTAAATAGTTTTTTCATAATTGACATAAAAATAAGAGGCAGTTATATCAACTACCTCTTATTCATCCACTTTAACTTAAGCGTTGAAAGCATCAGTAAGTGGTGGAACAACTTGCTTCTTACGTGATACAACACCTGGCAATTTAACTTCTGAATCTTCAAGCTTTGTGTTAAATGCCTTTTCAAACAATGCCTTAGTTTCGTCACTACCTACAACCAAAGCTTCTGAGTCTGAATCAAGGATGTTGGTAATTAAAAGCATAAACATGTCATAGTTGTTGTCCTTTGAAGAAGCTTCCATAGCCTTCAAGAAATCTTCTTTACGTTTCAAAGCATCTGCTAAATCAACAACATTGATTTGTGCAACACGTACATTGTGGCCGTTTAATTCAAAACTCTTAGCATCTAAGTCAATCAAATCTTCTTCTGACTTGTCGTCGATGTTAGTACCAGCCTTAAGCATTGCCAAACCGTATTCCTTGTAGTCAACACCAGCAATTTTAGCTAAAGCTTCTACAGCTTCCTTATCTTCATCAGTGGTAGTTGGTGATTTAAGAAGCAAAGTGTCTGAAATAATAGCTGAGAGCATTAAACCAGCAAGCTTTTCAGGAATTTCAACGTTGTTTTCGTTAAACATCTTCCAAACGATAGTTGAAGTACAACCCTTAGGTTCTGCACGGTAGTACAAAGGATCAGCAGTATTAAAGTTCATAATTCTGTGGTGATCTACTACGTGAGTTACCTTAACCTTGTCGATGTCTGAAACACTTTGTTGTGGTTCGTTGTGGTCAACTAACATAACTGCCTTAACTTCGGGTGCTGCTTCCTTAATCACACGAGGAGCTTTAAAACCGAATTTCTTAAGAGCATAAGCTGTTTCATCGTTAGGTTCACCCAAAGCAACAGCTTCAGTATTGTAGCCTAACTTGTTTTGCAAGTATGAAAATGCAATAGCAGTACCGATAGCATCAGTATCTGGATTTTGGTGTCCGAAAACGAATTCTTTTTCCATTAAATTAATTGCCTCTTTTTCTAACTTTATTTTTGTTTTACTTCTCTTAATAGTCTACTAGAATCTAAGCGTTTATCCAAGAACATTTCAAATTCTTTTAGCATATTTTCCATTCTTGGAATTTCTAACTTACCCTTACGGTAGACATAAGAAATATGGAAATCATGCTCTCCTTGTAAGTAAATAGGAGTTAAACTGATTTCATCTTTGTGGACGTCATAGTATGATTGGGTAACATAAGTATCGTAGTCTGTTACTTCTGCCATTTGGACCATTTCTTTAGTAGAAGCAATCTCCATAGAAATATCTGGTTTGTGCTTTTTACCAAATAGCTCGTACATTAAGTGAGTTACGTAAAAGTCATCTGGATATGCAATCCATTTTCTGTTGATGAAGCGTGATACTGGATAAGTTTCACCTGCTTCTACAGTTGTCTTGTGTGTTAAAACAACTAAGCGATCAGAAGAAATGTCATGGTGATTGTATTGATGACGCAAATTAGTTTCTTCTTTCTTGGTGTTATCTGGCAAATACATAATTGCTAGATCTATTAAATTAGTGTCGAGTCTACGCCAAAGCTCTTTTCTATCGTAGTAATCGACTGAAAAAGTAACTTCTGGATATTTTCTGTGGAAGAAGCGTAGAAATTCGTAAAAGACATCAGCTTGCAGAGTATCCAAAACTCCAACGGAAATATTACCCTTGTCGGCTTGTGTGTATTCCTGAATGTCACTTATAACACCATTGATAGTGCTCAATAGCTCAACTGCGGCAGACTCCATTTCCTTCCCTGCTTCAGTTAAGTACAATTTCTTACCCATTTGGCCAAACAAAGGAGCACCAATTGCATATTCCAATTTTTTGACTTGTTGGGTTAATGCAGGTTGAGTGATACCAAGAATTTGAGCAGCTTGAGTGTAGTTCATGGTGTCAATCAATTGTAAAAAGTAACGTAAGGATTTGACCGAAAGTATAGTATCTGTTTTAGGCATAGTAATTATCTTCTTTCCTAAAATATTATTTAATAATAAGCCGTGTCCTATAACCATCTTCATTATCTATCCAAAAATAAATAGTGTCAAAACAAACGTCTTAACACTATTTATAAATATCTAAGTTGAAACTAATTAATAATAAAAAACTAATCTTGGCTACTAATTGGTCGTCCTAACTCAATACTTGTTGGGATTCCATCTGTTGTTGTATCGATGACGAATGAACCATTTGAGTATCGATCGCCTAAAGGATATTCATTAGTTTGAATCTTAACGTGACGATCACTAGTTGTTGTAATATGCAATACATGATCTTGAGCATATGGTACCAAGGCAGCGATTCTATGTGGCTTAGTCTTTAATTCACGCAATACTAAGACGCCTCGTTTAGCTCTAGACACTTTATTAACCAATTTTAATTTGAACTGCTTAAATGCACCACGCTGAGTAATCAAACCGACATGCATTAAATCAACATATTTATTATCAACTAATACATAATTTACGATATAGTCGTCTTCTTTAAGATTGGCTGATTTAACACCCACAGCCTTAGAACCTGATGTAGGAATTTCACTTATATCATATCTAATTGCATAAGCCCGATGAGTAAATAAGGTAATTTCCTTTTTAGCATCAGGTTTAACGGCATCTACACCAACTAATAGGCTATCCTTATTCTTTAATTTGATTGCGGTCATAGCACGAGATTTGTAAGTTCTCGTAGGCTGCAAGTTAGCAAGTTCCAATTGTTTGATATAGCCATCATTTGTAGCCAACAAGAAATTGATATTTGCGCTCAACTTGTCTAAAACAAATACACGAATGATCTTTTCGTCATTATCTAGACCTATTTCTTGAGACAAGTGTTGTCCTGTTTCTTTCCATTTAGCTTCGACTAATTCATGAACTGGACGATAAATCACATTGCCTCGGTTGGTAAACAGATAAAGATTAGATAATGTCGATATTGTGTTTTCATAAACTACCTTGTCACCATCAGGCAAACCATTATCCGCATCATCTGTTGACTGATATGATCTGATAGATGAGCGCTTGAGATAGCCATCACGACTGATCAAGACACGTACTTGTTCATCAGTTACTAATGCCTTTTCATCAATTTCAACTTTGGCACTTTCTTGAGAGATTTGAGTACGACGAGGGTTGCTGAATTCTTTCTTTACTGCTGAAAGTTCCTTGATTATTTCTTTTTCAAGGGTCTTACGGTCAGACAAAAGTTTGCGGTATTTTTCAGCTAACTTATTGAGCTTATCTTGTTCAGCAATCAATTCGTTTACATCAGTATTGGTTAATCTGTAAAGTTGTAAAGAAACGATAGCTTCAGCTTGCTTTTCAGTGAATTTGTATTTAGCAATTAAATTCTTCTTGGCATCAGCTTTGTTCTTAGATGCACGAATAGTCTTAATTACTTGATCCAAGATATCCATTGCGTGAATTAAACCTTGGATAATTTCTAAACGAGCTTCAGCCTTGTTTAAATCGAATTTAGTACGCTTAGTAACAACGTCAACTTCATGTTCCAAGTATGAAATTAGAATATGCTTTAACCCTACTTGAACTGGTGTCATGTGGTCAATTGCAACCATATTGAAGTTATAAGATACTTGCAAATCAGTATTCTTAAACAAGTAGTTTAAGATGTTTTGTGCATCAGTATCTTTCTTCAATTCAATTACGATTGATAAACCATGACGGTCAGTTTCATCACGGACTTCTGCAATACCATCGATTTCCTTGTTTAAGCGGATTTCATCGATTTTCTTTACAAGAAGAGATTTATTAACATCAAATGGAATTTCAGTAGCTACAATTTCTTGACGGTGTCCACGGATATCTTGAATGCTTGTTTTTGCACGAACTTGAATACGACCGCGACCAGTCTTGTATGCTTCTTTGATCCCCTTGGTGCCCATAATGATGGCACCTGTAGGAAAATCTGGTCCCTTAACGTATTTCATCAAGTCCTCAAGAGTTGCATTAGGATGCTTTAATAAATAAATTGTGGCATCGATAACTTCTCCTAAATTGTGAGGTGGAATCTCAGTGGCATATCCTGCTGAAATACCGGTTGAACCGTTAACTAATAAATTAGGGAAACGTGCTGGTAATACAGTTGGTTCATATTCGGTATCATCGAAGTTGAGAACCATATTGACAGTGTCTTTATCAATATCTTGTAAAAGCATATTTGAAATCTTGCTTAAACGAGATTCGGTATAACGCATTGCGGCTGGTCCATCACCATCCATTGAACCATTGTTACCGTGCATTTCTACTAATGGTTCACGCATCTTCCAATCTTGAGACAAGTGAACTAAAGCACCATAAATAGAACTATCACCGTGTGGGTGGAAGTTACCCATGATGTTTCCGACAGCTTTAGCTGCCTTTTTAAATGGCTTGTCGTAGGTATTTCCATCCTGGTACATTGCGTATAAAATACGACGCTGTACGGGTTTTAAACCATCACGAATATCTGGCAACGCACGTTCTTGAATAATATATTTAGAATATCTTCCGAAACGCTCACCCATAACTTGTTCAAGGGGCATTTCGCGAATTCGTTCTTTTGTGGCCATTAAATTAAAAACCTTCTTTATTCATCTTCAGATTCTAGAATTGAGCCGTCTTCGCCCATTCTGAATTTGACATTTTCTTCAATCCATTTTCTTCTTGCAGCAACTTTGTCGCCCATTAAGGTAGTTACTCTTCTCTCGGCTAAAGCAGCATCATCGATTTTTACTCTAATCAACATTCTAGATTCAGGATCCATGGTTGTTTGCCAAAGCTGTTCAGCATTCATTTCACCAAGTCCCTTAAATCTTTGTAAGGAGTATCCGCGACCCATTTTCTTTTCGTCTTCTGCTAGTTCTTCATCAGTCCAAGCATATTGGATCTTACTCTTTTTGCCACGACCTTTTTGCAGACGATAAAGAGGTGGCAAAGCAATATAAACTTTACCCTTCTCGATCATCGGGCGCATGTAGCGGTAGAAGAAAGTCAATAACAAAATTTGAATGTGAGCACCATCATCATCGGCGTCAGTCATGATAATAACTTTGTCATAATTAGAGTCATCTACATTAAATTCTGTTCCGACCCCCGCACCAATGGTATAGATCATTGTGTTAATTTCTTCATTCTTGAAGATATCTTGCAATTTAGCCTTTTGAGTATTCAAGACCTTACCACGAAGAGGAAGAATAGCTTGGAAGCGTCTATCTCTACCTTGTTTTGCTGAACCACCGGCAGAGTCCCCTTCTACTAGGAATAGCTCATTTTTCTTAGGATTACGTGATTGAGCAGGGGTAAGTTTACCAGAAAGAACTTCCTTCTTACGTCTCTTTTTGCCGTTTCTGCTTTCATCTCTAGCTTTTTTAGCGGCTTCACGTGCATCCCTAGCTCGTTGAGCCTTCTTAACCAATTCCTGAGCTAACTCACCATTTTCCATGAGATAGTAAGACATCTTTTCATATACAAGTGAATCAACCGCAGAACGTGCTTGGGGCGTACCTAGCTTACCCTTAGTCTGTCCTTCAAATTCAAGTAATTCTTCCGGAATCTTTACTGACAATACCGCACTTAAGCCTTCACGATAGTCGGATCCATCAATATTCTTATCCTTTTTGCCAAGTAAACCTTGCTTTTTAGCATAATCGTTAAAAGCTCTAGTAAACCCACTACGCGCACCAGATTCATGGGTACCACCGTCTCCAGTACGTACATTGTTAACAAATGAAACTAAATTTTCTGAATAGCCGTCACTATATTGACCAGCAAATTCAATTTCCATGCCATCTTGTTTTCCTTCAAAATAGAAAACGTCACTGATTGTTCCTTTTCCTTCATTAAGGTAGGAAACAAATGACTTAATCCCGTCATCATATTGGAAAACATCATGATGTTCTGGTTCACGTTCATCTGTTAAAACAAATTTAACACCCTTAAGTAAAAATGCAGATTCACGAATTCGTTCTTGAATTGTCTCGTATTTATACTTAGTAGTTGAAAAGATAGTTTGATCAGGTTTGAAAGTAATAGTTGTACCTGTCTTATCTTTTGTTTTACCAACGCATTTAAGTGTACCAACAGGATGACCGCCATTTTTAAATTCTTCTTCATAGGCCTTGCCATCACGAACCACTCTTACTTTCATATAACTTGAAAGAGCATTAACAACTGATGAACCTACACCGTGAAGCCCACCTGATGTCTTATAGTTCTGTTCGGTAAATTTACCACCTGCATGAAGTACAGTTAAGATAACTTCAATTGTTGGCTTACCAGACTTGTGCATCCCTGTAGGCATGCCACGTCCAAAGTCTCTTACAGTAACACTATTGTCTTTATGGATCGTTACATCAATTTCTTTACCAAAACCAGCCATTGCTTCGTCGACTGAGTTATCGACAATTTCATAAACTAGTTGATTAAGACCGTGTATATCAGTTGAACCAATATACATACCAGGTCTTTTACGGACTGCTTCTAGTCCATGTAAGATTTGAATTGAAGAATCATCATAAGTATTAGCTTTTGCCACTAAAATTCCTCCACTTGTTCATAAATTCAGCAACTACCATATATTTAAAAGATAATCTTTGCTAAAATAGCGATAGATTAATAGGAGTTGTTAAATATGTTTGCATTAAAATTTGCATCGTTGTTTATTTTAGCATATTTGCTCGGATCGTTTCCGACAGGTATATTAGTTGGAAAAACCTTTTTCCATAAAGACATTAGAAAATACGGTTCAGGAAATATCGGGACTACAAATACATTTAGAGTTCTAGGTCCTGTAGCAGGCATCATCGTGTTCTTAGTTGATTTTTTTAAAGGAACGCTAGCTACATTGATTCCTGTCATTTTTAACTTAGGTCCACATTATCTTTGCCTTATTTTTGGTTTAGCTGCAATATTAGGTCATGCTTTCCCTGTATTCTTGAAATTCAAGGGAGGGAAGGCTGTTGCAACTTCAGCAGGTTTTCTATTAGGATACAATGTACATTTCTTCTTGATTTGTGCAGCAATATTCTTCCCTGTCTTGTTTATCACAAGTATGGTCTCATTAACCAGCTTAATCTCAGTGGTCCTAATCTTTATCGCTTCGTTCTTTTTCCACGACATTGCTTTAAGCATTATCAGTGGATTGCTTGTAGTCTTAATCTACTGGAGCCATAGAAGCAATATTAGCCGAATCGAACACCACCAAGAAAACATGGTACCGTTTGGTTTATATTACTGGTACAAAAAGAAACATGCTAAATAAACTAATAAGCAAAATATAAAACCAGCAAGTGTTTAACTTGTTGGTTTTTTGTTACATAAATTATTATACTTATACAAACAATCGTTCGCAAGAATAAAAAGCATAAATTAAGAAAGATATAACTATAAGCTATTCTTTTATTTTAGCAGTTTAAGTAGATCTTCTCTATTCATTGCAGCATTAGCCATATCTTTATTGTTTAGTATTGCTTGTGCAAGTTCTGCTTTCTTTTGCTGCAACTTGATAATCCGTTCTTCTATTGTATCTTGCGTGACCATCTTATAAATTTTAACAGAATTCTTTTGCCCTATTCTGTGTGCTCGATCTGTTGCTTGATTCTCTGCTGCTATATTCCACCATGGATCATAATGAATAACTACATCAGCACTAGTTAAATTAATACCAGTTCCCCCAGCCTTAAGAGAGATCAAAAAGACACCAGGCTGCTTTAATGAATTAAAGTGTTGAATATCTTCCTGCCTCTTCTCTTTTGGCGTAGATCCAGTAAGCATAAAAGTGGGCACCTTTAATTTCGCTAGTTTCTCTTGCAAAATATCTAGCATAGAAGTGAATTGGGAGAACAGTAAAATCTTATGTCCGTTTTCTAGATTGCTCTTTATTAAATCAATAGTCGCTTTTAATTTATCGGATTTGCCATGGTAATTATCATATAAAAGATGCGGATCACAGCAGATCTCTCGTAATTTAGTAATTTGTGCCAAAATCTGAAAACGAAACTTTTTAAAATCATCATCGTCTTGTCCATTTAATTGGGCAATAATTTTATTCATCTGCAGATGATATAGACCAGCCTGTTTTTGGTTCATCTTGATAGGAATAACCTCTTCGTCTTTAGCAGGCAAATCCTTTAAAACATCTTTCTTAAGTCGTCGCAAGATAAATGGAGCTACTGTCTCACTTAATGCAGATTCTAGGTCCTTATCTTCTTTTTTAACGATAGGTACTTCAAACTTCTTTTTGAAGTCCACATAAGAGCCCAAGAAGCCAGGCATTAGATAGTCAAAAATACTCCATAATTCACTTAGCTTATTTTCAATTGGCGTTCCTGTTAGAGCTAATCTGTGTTGTGCCTTAATAACTTTAACGGATTGAGCCGTGATCGACTGGTGATTCTTAATATTTTGTGCCTCGTCTAAGATTTGTAAATTAAAAGATAAGTTGTGATAAGCTTCTAGATCGTGATTAAGCGATTGATATGAGGTAATTAGTACATCATATTTATTTTGATGTACTAACATATTGCGTCGTTCATCATTGCTGCCGCCCAATACTCCAACAGATAACTCAGGTGCAAACTTCTTTATCTCAGCTTGCCAATTATAGATTACGGAAGCTGGTGCAATAACTAAACTCGGTAGATTACTCTTATGTTGCTGTTTTCTGGCTAAAAGCACAGCAATAACTTGTAAAGTCTTGCCTAGTCCCATTTCATCTGCTAATAGACCACCAAAATTATAATTAATGATTGTACTAAGCCAGTTAAATCCTGCTTTTTGATATGGTCTCAGCGTATTTTGAAGAGTTTGCGGAATTGCATCCCTGCGTATACGGTTGTTAGACAAATCAGCGATTAATCTATTAAAGGTATCATTAGTTGAAAAATGCAGAGCGCTCATACTTTTCATTTGCTTGGCAAAATAAAAGGATCTGTACGCAGGTATTTGTAATTTGCCATGAATGAAATCAGTAAATTTGATGTTCAAATCATGCATTGTTTGCGCAAGTTGCTCTATTGTAGGCTGTTCAGTCTTTTGCAACATGCCATTCTTTAAAACAAAATAACGTTTCTTTTCTTGATAGGCTTTTAATGCAGCTTGAATATCTTCTAGACTATGCTCCTGACTAGTCAGATCTACATTAAGCAACTCATTTGTTAAGTTAACACTTACGCCAATTTGCGTATTAATCTTAATTCCTTTTAGCAATGATCTAAAATTAGCGGTAATTTTCACTTCACCGAGTTCTTTTAGCTTTTCAAGTCTATTATCCAAAAAATCCGCAACAGCATCCGCATCTTCATTTGGAAGAATATATTGTTCTTTATCAAAATCAGTAAAGTACTGCTTAAGCTTATTTTGAACAGATTCTTCAAGATCAGATTCTCGTTTTTCGTTTGCAACATAGTCACGATTTAATGGATATTCTGCATCCCCATATACAGTCATAGCTGTGCAGCGAATCTTACCACCTAGATAGTCTAATTTGAAAATAAACCTAGCTTCAGGCGGCAGCTTATCTTTTAACTCTTGTGCACCTGTTACGGATACATGCTCAGCTTGTTCTAATGTAGGCAAAATATTGCGTGCAAACTGTAAGACCGTCTTTTTACTGAAACGTAGCTCATCTCCCGGATGAAGTTTTAACTTCTGTAAATATTGTGGCGTCAGACCCATATAATTGATCCAAACACCTTTGTAATAGCCGTAATAACTATTTCTACCAGCGATTATAGTTCTAGCCGGAAAATCCTCAATTGTGACAATCGCTCCACCTTTATCAGCAGTAATGTTGATATTTAAGTCTAACTGATCAGAAGTATATCCTACTAAATGAGTACCTGAATAAAGCTTAGTACCGTTGTAAATTAGATCATTTACTTCATCAGCAATTGAATTTTCAATTTCAATTGAATCAAAATGGCTGCTTCCACTGTAATAAACACTTAAATTGCGTGCATCGATAATCCTTGCAATGAAATTAAGCCATTTCTTACTGTCTTGAGTCATTTGATTGGGATCAATTGGTTCATTAAAGAACTTCCCTAATTTTACTGGCGTTTGTTTATGCACTGCATCTATTAATGCATTTAGATCATTAATTTGGTATAAGTGTTTCTCTATTCCTAACTTAAAGGTTAATCGAGGCATTCTACCGTAATTGTCAATTTGCGCTCTTAAAATAGTAGGACTTTTAACTTTAGCAGCATTGTCTGAATATAAATCTAACAACTGATTGGCCGCTTGATTGGTTACATCAAAAGGATCATCTTTAATATATTCTTTTAAAAACTTAAGTAAGGCAAAAATAGTAATCGTATCTTGATCTTTAATATCTGTTCTATTCTCAAAGTCGATAGTTAGAATTTGCCAGCGTGTGAATTTAATATATAAATTTTGCCAATTACCCTTTTCGTTTTCAAAATTCCAGATATATTCGTAAGCACGCATTTTGTCGTCGACTTTGCGGAAATTAATTTCCTGTAAAGTATCAATTAACCGCAATGCATGATCATAAGATTCTTGACTAAATGTTCTTTGACCGATAATTTCAAAAGGATCGATAGCAGAATTGGCTTGAATGATTGCTTGTTTAATCTGATCAGAGATTAAATCCTTAAAGTCGACTTGAGCGCCATCCATAACTGCTTGTGTGTCTGTATTATTTTGCTTTTCTTCTGCTGCCATTAATGCGGCTACTTGGTGTTTGCAGCGATGGCCTTTCATAGCCCAAGGACAATTACACTTTAATTCAGATGCTCGACCGTCTGGGCGTAAACGTCCAGAAACGTTATAGTATCGACCTATGCCACCTTGAACTTGAGCTGTGAAGTGCTCTCGATCAGTGGCTAACTGAATGTTTTGTACCATTTGATTTTCAAAATAAATTTCCCCTCGATCTAAAATTCGTTGAGGAAATAATTTAGGCCATTGTGCCATCTGAACAACTCCTTAATTTGGTATAACTTTAAACTACAATACTACATATTAAATAGTAAAAGCCAGTAGAAAGAAATATAATTAAAGTAAAGAAAAATAAGATAAACAAAGAACGAGGTGTTTATTATGCTAGTAAGAAAAATCGTTAAAGCAGCCTTCTATTGTGGCATTGGTTTAGTTGTTGGTAAAACGATTAGTTCACAAAAACATAAAAATGATGTCAAAAAGATCTTAAGTGCTAATTATATGGACGATCGTACCAAAGTGGAATTAATGCAAGACTTAAATGGAATAAAAGTTGATCATAAAAAAGATAAAAAAATTCAATTGGATAAAAACTTAAATACTGTGAAAAATAAATCTGTTATTTTGGCTAAGAAAGTAGCATATAAATTGGCTAAATAGAGGAAATCTATCACCGTAGCGTGAAGGAAGAAAATCGTGAATACTGTCGTAATATCAAAGACTATCTAGAAGTTTATCCAGAACCCTACCCCGACTACGATAGCTTGGTAAGTTTCTTTGATGATAATGAAAAAGATGTAAATGCGGATTCGAATATTTCCGATTGAAAAAACATTCTATATCGTTAATTGTTTTGGTACAATATTTTGTTGGAAAGTGATAATTACTGTATTTTTTGAGGAGATGTTGATGCAGTTTGCGTTAACACAAAAGTTGAGTTGAGAGTAAATTAAAAGATATGAGATGTTAAAAAAGAGATGACTACAGGGGTCATCTCTTTTTTGTGCTTTTAGAAGAATAATTTACTCATGATGATCATGAATACCAATAAACAGGTTGAACTGATTGCTGCTGCTCCAAATACTGAACCACCACGTTTGAAGATAACTTTAAAGTTAACAGAAACACCCAATGCAGCCATAGCCATTCCTAAGAAGATGTAAGCTACTTGTACTAAAGCATCTAACAAGCTAGCTGAGAATGGTAAGTAAGTACCTAAAACACTAGTTAAAATGAAACCGCCTAAGAACCAAGGAATTGGTAACTTACCGTTCTTTTGAGCTTTTTCAACATTGCCTGTATTTGTTTTAGCTGAACGACGTTGGTATAAGTAACCGATAATTAATGCTACAGGTGCTAAAAGAATTACACGAGATAATTTCATAATTAAAGCACTGTCTAAACTGATGTTACCAAATGCACCACCTGAAGCAACTGCATGAGCAATTTCGTGTAAAGAACCGCCAGCAACAATACCAAATTGAGAATCAGTCAAACCTAAGACAGGCTTAAGTCCAATTTCTAATAAAGTGAAGACTGTTCCCATTACACAGACAACTGCAACAGCTAAAACTTCATTTTCTCTTTTTCTTGCTTCATCAGCAGCTGTAATTTGTGGTGAAACACCCATTACTGCTGCTGCACCGCAGACACCACAACCGCATGCTGAGAGAAATGCTAATTCATCTTCTGCACCGAATTTACGGCTGAGCCAATAAGTTAATGAAATAGTACCTGCAACTGCAAGTGCAGCAACTAAGATGGTTTTGATACCTGCTGCTGCCAATTTTTCTAAATCAAGTCTAAAGCCGAGCAAAATAATTCCTAATCTTAGGAACTTATTTGAAATAAAGCCCATACCACCTGAAGCTTTTTGACGTGTCCTCTCTGGTAGAAACTGCATAAGAATACCTAATAAAAGTGCTAATACCAAAGCTCCAATTAAGTTAGCGTATGGTAGTTTGGCTAAAAGAATACCAGCAAGAGAACAAGTCAAAGTCATGATGGCTGCTAGCCTAAATGATTTAGTTTTGATAATTTCCAATAAAAGGACCTCCAAATATATAAAGTTGTTTTACAAAGTACCCGAACTTTGTTTCATTACATTGCTCATAATATCACAATATCAGTATAAAAATGACACTGCGTCTCTTTTTTATAATTTCTTAAGAAATACTATAATTGGATTTGTAAGACTAAATATATAGATTCTTTATAAGAAAATGAGTGATAAGTATGGAGAAAATAACCCTAAATCAACTTTACGACATCATGTATGATTATATGGATCCCACTGGCTGGTGGCCTGGACGCAGTGATTGGGAAGTGATCTGGTCGACAATTTTAATTCAAAATATCAACTGGAAAAATGTAGCTAAAGCACTCACCTCTCTTTATTATGCTACTGACTTTTTACCTCAAAATATTTTAAATATGACAAATGAAGAACTGAGCAAAATGATTGCTTCTGCTGGTTTTTATACTCGCAAAACACAAACTATCAAGAATGTTGCCACCTATTTTAATGACAACTTTGATTGCGATTTAGAATTAGCTCAGGAACAAAATAAACATAAATTACGCCAAGAAATTTTATCTATTCATGGTATTGGCCCTGAAACTGCAGACGTTATTTTGATGTATGGCCTTCGCAAAGGTGAATTTGTGGTTGATACATATTCTCGCCGTTTATTTGCCTGTTTGGGTTGAAAAAATGTGCCGCCATATGAAAAAGCAAAAGCTTTGATTGAGAAGAATCTAGATAATTTCACTTTACGTAATTATCAGAATTTTCATGCGATGATAGATACTTTTAATTAGGAATATAAGTTGCCACAACAGTTTCATCATACGAGAAAGGAACTCCTTTTTCTAATGTTTTAAGAAATTAATTTAAGGAATTATTCATTCCTACACAAACTATTTTACGGTCTCTGATCTACCCTTTTCTTATTTAATATCTTCCAATATTATATGCCTCTTTGATATTTTCATGTAATTCAAGCCATATGGATGCTAGTAAATTAGATTTAAAATAAACAAAAAACTGCCGAAATCTATCGACAGTTTTGTAATAAGTTAAAACTTGATCTTATTATGCCTCAATTTATCCAAAAACTCTTGGTGCAGCTTTTCCATTTCTTCCATGGCAGGATCTCGGTCCATGAAGATATATAATACAGCACCGATAGCTGCTACAACTACTCCCACTAAAAGAGTTACAGGTGTGAAGTTAGTAACCATATAGCATGAGACAATCAAAGCAATAATTGGAATAGTATACTTACCAGGTAACTTAAATCCGTGGTTAGGAAATTCATTACTGTGTTTGAATTTAATTACAGCTAAGATTGATGGAACATACTGAATAAATGAAGCCAATACGGTACATGATACTAGGAATAAGTATGATTGAGTTACAAATACACCAGTTAAAATAGCTGTCATAATGATGCCGACCCATGGTGCATCGTGTTTATTCTTTTTGCCAACCCATGCAGGTAAAAATTTTTGTTCATTTGCGAGGGATGCAATCAAAGATGGAGCGTTAAATGATGCAGAAAATGCAACACCAAAGATTGAGATAAGCATACCTACGATAATGAATGAGTAGCCCCACTTACCAACGCCATTTCCTAGTGCACTTGCTAATGGTGTTGAATAAGTGCTTAATTTACTACCAACAAGGCCAATAGCTACAAACATCATTAAGCAGTCTAAAATAGTGACACTAACCATTACGGCTATTAGAACCCGTGGAATATTCTTTTCAGGATTATTCATTTGACGAGCCGCAATTGGAATAAATGAAAAGCCGGTAAACAAATAGAATATTGGAGTAAATGCTGCACCAAAGTGTTGCAAAAATGGTCCAGCCCCTTTCGTAGCTGCTACTGGAATAATTGGTGAGAAGTTACCTTGATGAATGAAGAATGCCCCTACAATGATAAAGATAAACAATGTAATCATTTTTGCGGCTGCTGAAATATTGCTTACTAGTTTGACTAATGAACGACCAAAGAAGTTTATGATGGCGAATAAAATAATTAACCCAAATGCTAGTAAATAATAGATAGTTTGATTATTTAAGACTGGCCAAAAGCTCTTCAGCGTAGTTAGTAATGCGACAGTTTCAGCCCCTAATGTACAACAACCTAAAAACCAAGTAAAAACACCTAATTCGTATCCAGTGAATCGGCCAAAAGCATGATAAGCATATAGCCACGCTGCTCCAGACCCTTTAAATCTGCTTGATAAGTCTGCGTAGCATAGAGCGATCATTGATACAACTACGGCGGTCAATAATAATACCACGATTGCCATTAGATTCATCTCATGATAAATCTTGGCTGGCAGTAAGAAAGTACCTGACCCAATTACTGCGTTAATCCCTAAGAAATAAATAGAAATGAAGGACAATTTCTTAGGTTTCTTATCTGAATTTTCCATGATAAGCCTCGATTCTATAATCCTCCCATTACAATTATTATTTTAGGCCAAGAAGCTTCTGATTTTCAATAGGGATAGAGGATAGAGTAATTAATATACTGGCTTGTCTGAGCCTTGAGTTGCAGGGTCAGCAAAACCAATACCTGAGCCGCCACCAGTAATTAATGCTACTTTATTTTCTAACTTCATTTTCTTTTCTCCTTTTTAAATAAAATAAAAAATGCGCTAGACCATTTAGCCTCGCGCATTTGAATAATAATACTACTTAATCAAGTTTAAACCTTGTAACCAAGTTCTTAATCCAGCATTGTCGCCGGTGTATCTGTATCCATTCAATACAGTTGCGTTGTATGGAGCTGCCATTTGACGGATGTAAGGCATTGATGCAGACATTGGAGTGCTCATGCTTGTAGTAAATGGAACAATAGTTTTTCCACTAAAGTTGTATTGATCAAACAAAGTGTGGATGATCATTGGTGGTTGTTGCCACCAGGTTGGGAAACCAACGTAGATGGTTGAGTATTGATCCCAGTTAAGAATAGTACCTCTAATAGCGGGGTGAATATTGTTTCTACGTTCGTTGTCACCACGTTGAGCATAACTATCATAAGTGGTTGGGTAAGGATCAGCTGCTTGAATTCTAAAGATGTTTGAGTTGGTTAATCTTTGAATTTCTTCAGCTGCTCTTTGAGTTTGACCTGACATTGAGAAGTAAACTACCAAACTCTTGCTGTCGGTTGGGGTTGGATTAGTTACATTAGTAGCTGGAGTTTGGTTTTGGCTTGGAGCCTTGGAGCTCTTAGCCTTCTTGCTTCTCTTAACAGCACCGATGCTAACTAAGAAGTTGTGAAGACCACTGTTTGAAGTGTATCTGTAACCTTTAGTTAACTTAGCCTTGTCTTTCTTAGCTAAGCGACGCATCACAGGCATTGAACTTGACATTGGTGATTCAGCACTTGTTGTGAATGGGGTAATTGTCTTACCTTTGAAGTTGTAACGATCAAACAAGGTGTGAATGATCATTGGTGGTTGACCCCACCAAGTTGGATAACCAATGTAGATGTGTCTGTATTTCTTAATACTTGGCAACTTGGTCTTAATAGCTGGATGAATATTTCTACGAATTTGGTTTTGTGCTACTCGAGTAGTGGCATCGTAGTCATTAGGATAAGCTTTCTTAGGAGTAATTCTTAATAACTTACCGCCAGTCTTTGAGAAATAAATAATCAAACTACTTGATGACTTCTTAGCAGCTTGTACTTGAGTTGGTTGCTTACCAAAAATAAACAGTGAAGCAGCTGCTAAAAATCCCAACCCTGCAACTAGGACTTTTTTTGAAGGTTTTGTGTTTCATTTTCCTCTTCCCTTTCTTTTACTTCTTTTCAACTGTTTACTCTTTTAGTATATGCAGGTGAATATGAAAAGAGAATTGCTACTTAGGTATGAGGCTATACGCGTTACGTATAGTAGATAACAAAATAAAAACGAGGTAAAACCTCGTTCTATTTAATTTTCAATTAACGAAATAGTGTATCCAAGTTATTGGCTGGAGTTGGAAAAGCAAAAGTTAGATTCTCTTCTACAAATTTAGCTGGATATTTTCTACCAACTAGTGGTACGAAGTTGTTGATGTCTTCAGCGGCGTGAATACTTAATTCTGAAGCACCACGTACCACACCATTTTTATTAAGGATTACCTTTAACTTAGCATGAGAATCTCCTTCGCCGATTGAGAAAAACATATCACTTAAATCTAAAGTTTTAACGTAGTCTCCTTCTTCCATGTCATCTTCGCGAATTCCGACTTGAGCAATTTCTGGATAAGTAAATGCGTTTGTAGCTACAGCTGGATATTTGATAGGATCAGTAATGCCATTTTCAATAAAATTAATAATATGATATGCATCTACCCAGGCAACAGGCGTCAAGTTTGGCTGCCCATTATCAGCTACATCCCCTGCCGCAAAAATACTTGGAATACTAGTTTGCATATGTTCATTAACCTTGATGCCTCGTTTGGGATCAAAATCAATGCCAACTTCTTTCAGACCCATTCCTTCAACGTTTGGCTTTCTACCTGCTGCATTAATAACTAGATCAGTATCAAAATTTTCACCGTTAGTAGTTGTAACAGTATATTGATCGCCGTCTTTGGTAATTTGTTTAACAGGTGCATTCATATGGAATTTAATACCGCGCTCCTCCATAATCTGCTTTAATTCTTGAACATAATCTTGATCAAAAGGACGAAGCAAACGGTCTGAATGCTGCAAAATAGTTACTTCTGTACCAGCTGCTTGCAAGATAGTAGCCAGTTCCATGGCAACATAGCCACCACCGATAACAATCGCGCGTTTTGGCAGTTCATCTAAATCAAAGAATTCATTGTTGGTAATCGCATATTTGCCACCCGGAATATCAAGGTCACGTGGAGACAAACCGGTTCCAATAACAATATCTTTGCCTTCATATTCCTGATCTCCCACTTTAACTGTATGGGGACCTGTGATTATTCCTTTTCCTTGAATAGTATCAGAATGCTTACCAGTCATACTTTTACGTTCATTTTTGTGAAAAGCTGCCCAAATTTTCTTTTTTCTAGCTACTAAGGTGGGCCAATCAATTTTAGCTGCTTCTTTAATACCTTTTCCTGCTAAATAATAGCTATTTAAAACGGGGCGAACTGTACCTTCCATAAAGATTTTGGGTTGGCATCCAGTATTTGGGCAAGTACCTCCCCATAAGCTCTTTTCAACTACTAAAACTTCATTTGTCGTTCTTTCAAGTTTTGCCAGTAAATGCATTGCAACTGGTCCACTACCTAAAATAATGTAATCATATTTTTTCATTTATATTTCTCCTACAAAATTTTAATACAACTTAAAATTATCACTTATTATAAGTAAGCTCAATATAAATGCTTATCTTTTAACGACAAAAAATCACTCAGTTTCTTAGCTGAGTGATTTTAATTAAATTATTTACTTAAACAATTCTTTACCATAGTGGTTAATGATTCTGCTCATTGTTGGAGCATCGTGGTTACCACCAGGTTGAGTGTAGTATTCCAAGTTCCCCATTGAGTGCGATACCGCATTGATGGTTCTGTAACCGTATCTTTTAGTAACTGCATTAATCGCATTTCTTACGTAGCGAGCACCAGTTGTGTAGTAGGCGTTGACATATGATCCAGACGTACCGGATAATCTATTGTCTGCAAAGTTAACTTCGACTAATGGATTTCTTGTGCCTCTAGGAATTCTCCCAATCAGTGTTGCCTTGCCAGTTCTAGAAACGTTTATTCGAACAATTGTGTTTGTCACACCTGCTCGTCTGATCGCAGCAGTCATATTTTGTTCTGCACGGTAGCTGCTGCCGTAACCGTGGAAGAAGAATGTTGGCGTGCTTCTGGTAGCAGCCTGTACATGTTGATTTTCTTTAAAACCAAAATATCCGATAAATGCCGCAATTAATACAGCAAAGATTGAACCAATACTGATAATGGTTCTTTATTTTTTATATTATCGTCCCCTTCTTAATAATTAAATTTATTCTATAAAGGTTCGATAACGATGTAAAATACTTATTTCGTTTAGTTACTATAGTCAAAAGTTATAGTAGGTGTAAGTATTTGCTTGGCATATGATCGCATAACCATACTTCATCATTGCCAATATAAAAATCGATTCCATCTTTAGCTGCTTTTTCTGCATCAACCATTAAGATTGCAGGATTATTGTCTCTCCTTTTTCCGACCGATTCTGCCATCGGAATATCTGTCGAAAGATGAACATATTGGCGTCCCATGGGCAATAAACCTTCTTTTTCAATGCTTTTTAAAAAACGATGAGCTGTTCCATGATAAAGAACTTTAGGTGGAATTGCTTTTTTGCGTTTAATAATGCCGGGAACTGAATGACCATATAAAGCACAAATTTTTCCGTTTTTAATCTCGAAACGTTCTTTATCACTGTTATGCATGATTTCACGAATTTTCATTTCCGTTAATTTCGGCTGAAAATGGTGCATTCTATTCATTGCATCTAGGAAGTCTTGTAGATCGACAAAGCCGTATTCGTCTAACTTTAAACCATATTTGCCTGGATTATGTCGTAAACAATGGGACATCTTTTTACTGATGAAAACATTACTGCGATGATCCGATCTGTTTTGCAATTTTTGTCACCTGAACTTTCACATCTATTTTAAGACAAAAATAAAAAATCCTTTTCTCCAACTACCCATAGAGAAAAGGATTTATTACTTATTCTAATTCATCTTCAACTTGAGCAACCTTTTGTCCTCTTACAAAGTGAACAGTCAAGCCGATCACGGCACCAACTAAAGCTGGCACTAACCATGACAGACCCATGCTAGCAAGCGGCATGGTATTTCTTACTGAAGCTACTGCTAAACCAAAACTGCTTTGGCTAACTACGCTTGGAAAAGCCACTACCATATCACCTAATGCAGGAACAACAGTGAACAAGATTACAAAGAAGTAAACAACGCCATCTTTCTTAAATAATGGTGAGCAAACTGAAAGGATGATCAATACCATTGATAAAGGATATAGGAACATAAGCATTGGGGTTGACCAAGCGATGATTTGATCCAAACCAAAGTTAGCAGTTAAGAATGATGCCAAGCAGCTAAGTGCAAGCCATGCATGGTAGCTTACCTTTGGAAAATGCTTATGGAAATCTTGAGCAAATGCGGCAACCAAACCTACAGCTGTAGTCAAGCAAGTAACAGTTAACAAGAATGCAAGCAACGCTTGACCAAACATACCACCATAGTAGTTAACGATTTGGTTAAAAGCAACACCACCGTTGTCAGAAACATTAAACTTACCAAGTGACATTGCACCCATCAAGATGAGCAATAAGTAGATTAAGCCGATGGCAGCTACAGCTACCACCCCTGATTTAGCAACAACTTTTGATACGCTTTTTGCGTCTTTTTGTCCCATTCCACGTACAGCCGTTACTACAGTTACGCCGAAGGCCAAACCAGCCAAGGCATCCATTGTGTTGTAGCCTTCTAAGAATCCATTAACTAAAGCTGAGTGCTTGTAAGCTCCTGTTACAGCTGCAGTTTGTGGATTACCTAATGGGTTTACAAATGCGACAACGAATACTAAGAAAAGCAAGGCCAAGAATAAAGGGTTTAAAACTTTACCAACGTTAGATAAGATGTTGTTTTCATGATATGAAAAGGCAAATGCGGCAACAAAGAATAAGGCAGAGAATATTAATAAAGCTGGAGTCTGCATATTCTTGGGGATGAATGGTGCTACACCTACTGTAAATGAAACAGTTGCAGTTCTTGGTGTACCAAACAATGGTCCGATTGTTGCATGGATCAATACCATAAAGACTATGGCAAATCCTGCACCAAGCGGTTTACCAATATCATAGACACCTTCTGAACGAGTGATTGCGACTGCCAATACAGAAAGCAATGGCAACAATACACCGGTGATCAGAAAACCAACAGTGGCTGTACCCCAGTTGGAACCAGCCAATTGGCCCAAATGAAGTGGGAAAATTAGGTTTCCTGCCCCAAAGAATAATCCAAATAATAGAGAAGCAACGACTAAATATTGCTTCCAGGTCAACTTTTGAGATTCGAGATCTTTCATGTCTTCTCCTCCTGAAAAAATAAGTCTGATCACAAAAAAAGTCCCCCAGCCAAAATATCTTTGACTGAGGGACGCTCTAGCGTGGTACCACCCTTTATTCATATTGCTATTTCTAACAATACCTTTCACGTGCGACCATAAAAAATATGGCGATACGTTGGCACTATAATGGGCGCTCCCACTGCTTCTTACTATTGATTAAGAAACAGAACTAGAAAGGGATTTTCATTTAATCTTAGATTTATCTCCTTGCACCTGACGAGACTCGCTGTTAATCAAGAATTAAATTACTCTTCTTTCTTTTGCTTTCAGATTGATTAAATTGTTAATCATTATTTTAATTAGATTGTCATGAAAGTCAACACTTTTTTAATATTTTTATTTAAATTGTTTCCAATAGTCTGCTAAATACTTAACTGTTAAGCTTTCTGGCTTCTTAATTAAATCAGCTGGCTTACCTTCGGCGACTACCCGACCACCATTTTCACCACCACGTGGGCCAAGATCTAACATGTAATCTGCATTAACAATTAGATTCAAATCGTGAGTAATCGTAATAATCGTCGCACCTTGATCGAGCAACTTTTGCATTACTTGAACTAAAACTTTTACATCCAGTGGGTGAAGCCCAATAGTTGGTTCATCAAAAACAAATAAAGTGTCGTCTTGCTTATGACTTAAGTGAGTTACAAGCTTTAATCTCTGAGCTTCTCCACCGGATAAAGTTGGCGTACTTTCACCTAAGTGTAAGTAGTCAAGGCCAACTTCTTTAAGCAATTCCAATTCACGTTCGATCTTTGGCACGCGTTTAAAGACAGGTAAGGCCTCATTAATGTCTAAGTTTAAAACATCGACGATTGACAGATTATGCCATTTAACTTGTTGAATCTTAGAATTGTACCGTTCACCATGACAGGTTGGACAAGTCTGTTGCATGTCAGGCAAAAATTGAATGTCTAGGGTAACAATTCCAGTACCGCCACAAGTTGGGCAAGCTCCTTCTTTATTGTTGTAAGAGAAGTAACTAGGCGTGTAATGCTTTTCTTTTGCCATTGGTTGACGGGCAAAGAGTTTACGCAAATTGTCCATGATCGATATATAAGTAGCGACGGTTGAACGCGTACTTTTTCCGATTGGCGACGCATCAACGCTGACCACGTTATGGACTGGTGAATTAAATTTTTTAATCTGCTTGGGTAATTTTTCGTCTTTACTTTGGTTTTGAATTGCTGGAACAAGTGAATCGAGGATTAGACTAGTTTTACCGGCACCAGAAAAACCGGTGACTGCAGTGATTTGATTAAGAGGGATGCCAGCTTTAATGTCATGCAAGTTAAAGTAGTGATTTACTTCAAAAGTAATTTTTTTAGTATTAACTTTCTCGCTTGTTTTTCTAGCCATTAATTTAGCTTTACCATTCAAATATGGTGCAATTAATGATTGCGGATCATTTTTAATCTCGACAGGACTGCCTTGATCCCAAATTTCCCCACCTTGCTCACCAGATCCTGGACCAATTTCGATAATTTCATCAGCAGCACTAATGATGTCGACATTGTGGTCCACTACGACTAATGAGTTTCCTTGATCGACTAATTTACGCAAAACTTTAATCAAACCATCAACGTTGGCTGGGTGTAAACCAATTGATGGCTCATCTAAAACATAAAGTACACCAGTAGTTTCAGTTCTGAGAGTTCTAGCTAATTGAATTCTTTGCAATTCACCCGTTGACAAAGTATTACCTGCTCTGGCCATAGTCAAATAATCAAGACCTAGATCTAGCAATGGTTGCAAATTATTTGTAAATTCATTGATCAAAGAACTGGCCATCTTCTGCATATCGTCTGGCAATTGAGCTAATACTTCTTTACTCCATTTAGGTAAATCACCTAGCTGCATTTGCTCTACTTGATAAATGTTTTTGCCATTAACCAGTTGTTTTAAAAGCTCAGGACGAAGGCGTGTACCATGACAAACTGGACAAGTTGAATAAGTAAAGAATTCAGCGATCCGTTTCTGTGCACGTTCGCTCTTACTACTTTTAGCAGATCGTAAAACTGCTTGAGTAGCATTTTCATAAAGGACATTAAAATTATGGAAAACACGACCATTACTGGATATTAAGTCCATCTTGTATTTCTTCTCTGGACCATTTAAGACGAAATCTTTTTCCTTATCGGTTAGATCTTTAAAGGGAATATCAATTCTGACGCCAGCGTGTTGTGCCACATTTGGCATGAAGTTTCTACCTGGCAGATTCCATGAAGCTACTGCTCCGTCCTCAATAGAAAGATTCTCATCGGCGATTAATTTATTTTCATCAAGTTGGCGAACTTTACCAGTACCACCGCAGTTTTTGCAGGCACCATCTGAATTAAAGGCAAAATCCTCGGCACTGAACATGCGAAACTTAACACCACAGGTTGGACAAGTAATCATACCCATTTCGGCACCAAATTTCGCTGCTGCTTCTGCGATTTCTAAACTTGAAGTAACCCTGTGGCCATTAGGACAAACTGGTGAACCTAATCTTGAAAAAATTAAACGAAGAACATTGAAAGTTTCAGTTGTAGTTCCGACAGTGGCTCGTTCATTTGGAACACTTGGACGTTGACGCAGGGCTAAAGCTGATGGAATATGTTTTACACTTGTTACGTCTGCTTGTGTGCCCTGTTTAATTCGACGACGCATATAAGTAGATAAAGCATCGAGGTAGCGACGGGAACCCTCTTCATAAAGAATACCCATTGCTAAGCTAGATTTACCTGAACCGGATAAACCTGAAATAGCGACGAATTTGTGCAAAGGAATATCGACATCTATATTCTTTAAGTTGTGGACTTTTGCACCACGTACTTCAATTTTTGTTGGTAACGCCATAATCTCTTCCTCTCGTTTTTATTTTCAACATAATTAATTATAGAATTTCTTTTATAAATTAGTATAAATAGCACTACCTTTTCATTTATTTTTCTATTAACTTTTGGTATCGTGGATTTAAACAAATTACGAAAGGAAGATCCTATGACTTTTACAAAATTAGAAAACAGCGGCGATCAAGCTGTTGTCGCTGAAGAAGTAAAAATCTTGACCAACTTACTTAACGAATCCACCCGCCAACTAATTGGTGATGAAAAATTCGCTAAGATTCAAGATTTAATCAACATCTCAGCTAGTAAAGATCAAAGGCAACTAGAAGAGAAAATTTCTAGTTTAAACAATCGTGAAATGATTGTTGTTGCTCGTTACTTCGCTACATTGCCATTATTGATCAACATCTCAGAAGACGTAGAATTAGCCAGCAAGGTTAACGTCTTCAACAATACTGATCAAGATTACTTAGGAAAATTAAGCGATACAATTGATCTTGTTGCTAAAAAAGACGATGCTAAGCGAATCCTTGAAAACGTTAATGTTGTTCCTGTTTTAACAGCCCATCCTACTCAAATTCAAAGAAAAACTGTTCTTGAATTGACTGATAAAATTCATCATCTTTTACGTAGCTACCGTGATGGTAAAAACGGTACTATTAATCAAAAAGAATGGACTGAACAACTTCGTGCTTGTATCGAAATCTTGATGCAAACAGATATCATTCGTGGCCACAAGTTAAAGGTATCTAACGAAATTACCAACGTTTTAGCCTACTATCCTAAAGCTTTGATTCCTGCCATTACTAAGTTCACAGCTCGCTACAAAGAACTTGCTAAGGAACACGATTTAGCTTTGGATCATGCAACTCCTATCACTATGGGTATGTGGATCGGTGGTGATCGTGATGGTAATCCATACGTAACTGCTGATACCTTGGAATTAAGTGCTACCTTGCAAAGCCAAGTAATCTTTGAATACTACATGAAAGAATTGAAGAAGTTATACAGAGCTATTTCACTTTCAACTTCTTACATGCACCCTTCTGCTGCAGTTGAAAAGCTTTCTGAACTTTCAAATGATGATTCACCATTCAGAACCAATGAACCTTATCGTCGCGCCTTCTACTACATTGAAAGTCGTTTGGTTCACACAGAAAAGCAACTTTTAGGCGTCGTTGATAAGAATATTTTCATCAAGCCACGCGATCTTGAAAACCTTGAAAATATTCCTGTTTACAACGATCCTCAAGAATTTAAGGCTGATCTTGAAACTATCAAGGCTTCACTTGATGAAGATCATGATCAAGCTGTAACTCATAGTTTCTTTACTGAAATTTTAGAGGCAATTGATGTCTTCGGCTTCCACTTAGCCACTATCGATATGCGTCAAGATTCGAGTGTTAATGAAGCTTGTGTAGCAGAACTACTTAAGAGTGCTGGTATTTGCGACGATTACAGCGATTTAAGTGAAGATGAAAAGATCAAGCTTTTGCTTAATGAACTTGAAAATGATCCACGTAATTTACATGCTAACAACAAGCCTAAGTCTGAATTGTTGCAAAAAGAATTAAAGATCTACAAGACTGCACGTCAATTAAAGGATCGCTTGGGTGAAGATGTTATTAAGCAACACATCATTTCTCACACTGAAAGTGTATCTGACATGCTTGAACAAGCAGTTATGTTGAAGGAATATGACCTTTTAGATAATGAAAAAGCTCGTGTTCAAGTAGTCCCACTATTTGAAACGGTTGAAGACTTGCTTAATGCACGTGAAATTATAACTGAATATTTGAACTTCCCTATCGTTAAGAAGTGGCTTGCATCCCAAAATAACTATCAAGAAATCATGCTCGGCTACTCTGATTCCAACAAAGATGGTGGTTACCTCGCCTCATGCTGGAACCTTTATAAGGCACAAAGAGATTTAACCGCCATCGGTGAAAAGATGGGTGTCAAGATTACCTACATGCACGGTCGTGGCGGTACCGTTGGTCGTGGTGGTGGTCCTTCTTACGATGCTATTACTGCTCAACCATTCAAGTCAATTAACGATCGTATCCGTATGACTGAACAAGGTGAAATCATTCAAAACAAGTACGGCAATAAAGACACTGCCTACTACAACTTGGAAATGCTTGCTTCTGCCGCAATTGATCGAATGGTTTCAAAACAAATCGTTAGTGAAGATCATATTCAGGACTTCCGTTCATCAATGGATCAGATTGTCGATGAAAGCAACAAGATTTATCGCGAGCTTGTCTTTGAGAATCCGGCCTTTCTTGATTACTTCTTCCAGGCTACTCCTATCAAGGAAATCTCTAACTTAAATATTGGTTCTCGTCCAGCTTCAAGAAAGAAATTGACTGACTTCTCTGGTTTGAGAGCTATTCCTTGGGTATTCTCTTGGTCACAAAGTAGAATTATGTTTCCTGGCTGGTATGGTGTAGGTTCTGCCTTCAAGCACTTCATCGATGCTGATCCAGCTAACTTGAAGGAATTACAAGAAATGTACAAAGGTTGGCCATTCTTCAACTCATTGCTTGCAAATGTTGATATGGTATTGTCTAAGTCAAACATGGATATTGCTAGAGAATACGCTAACCTTTGTGATGATGAAGAAACCAAGAAAGTCTTTGATATTATTTACAAAGAATGGAAATTAACTAAGAAAGTCATCTTACAAATTGAGAATCATGATGAACTCTTAGCTGAAGCTCCTGTATTGAAGCAAAGCTTGGATTATAGAATGCCTTACTTCAACATCTTGAACTACATTCAAATTGAAATGATCAAACGTGGTCGTGAAGATGAAATTCAAGGTGTTTACCACAGCATCATACCTATCACTATTAATGGTGTGGCTTCAGGCTTACGTAATTCAGGTTAAAACCAGAAATAACTTGGTAACCGAATTTACCAAGTTATTTTTTATTTATTTCTTGTATAATCATTTCAAAGATGATATTCTAGTTAAAATAATAAATTTAAATAAATATTTTGTTTAAGCGAGGAATTCTTATGTATAGCATTTATACTAACTTTTTTGAATCAACTTCCTCCTCAAGTTACTCTGATCAGCTTGAGTGATTTTGGTATGCTTTAAACAAAATAAAAAAGATTAAACCGAATTCACTTTATTTAATGAACTATTGAATAAACTGGATTCGGTTTTTGTTTTAAGGAGGGTATCTTTTATGGAAAAAGAAAATAACGAGCTTAGGCGGTCATTAGGCTTTGGTTCAGCAATTTCAATTGTGATTGGGACTATCATCGGTTCCGGAATTTTCTTCAAACAAGCTTCTATTCTAGACAGTGCCGGGTCATCCACCATGGCGATTGCCGCCTGGATTTTCGGTGGTGTCATCACCTTAACCGCTGGATTAACGATTGCTGAAATCGGTGCACAAATGCCATATACTGGTGGACTTTATGTCTATGTCGAGAATCTGTATGGCCGAATTTGCGGTTTCTTGGCCGGTTGGATGCAAGTTATTGTCTACGGTCCGGCGATCATTGCTTCCGTGGCTGGTTTTATGAGTATCATGATCACCAACTTGTTTGGTATTGACGCAAAATGGCGCATCCCCGTTGCATTGATTACGATTATCGCCATTGGCTTGATGAACTTTTTAGAAAACAACGTTGCTGCAGCCTTTTCGGTAATCACGACAATCGGCAAAATGATTCCTATTGCGGCGATTATCATCTTTGGTTTGTTCTGGGGTCATCAAGATGCATTGGGCCAAACAGTCAGCGAAGTTAACCGTTCAACTGGCGGTTTTGGTGTTGCAGTTTTAGCAACCTTATTTGGTTATGATGGTTGGATTCTGATCGCTAACTTAGGTGGCGAAATGAAAAATCCGCAAAAATTACTTCCTAAGGCAATCATTTTAGGTATTAGTTCTGTATTAGTAATTTATACTTTGATCACTATTGGTATCTTTAGATTTATTCCTGCTAATATGATTCATAGTCTCGGTGAAAACACCACTTCATATCTTGCAACTAAGGCCTTTGGTGAAATCGGTGGTAAACTTCTTTCAATTGGAATCATCATTTCGATGATGGGGACTTTGAACGGAAAGATCATTACTTTCCCTAGAATTGTTTACGCGATGGCACGTCGTGGCGACTTACCATTTTCACGTCTTCTTTCATACGTAACTCCAAAAGGAAAATCACCAATCATCGCCACGGTCTTCATCATCATTCTTGCCACAATTATGATGCTCTTCTTTGATCCGGATCACCTTTCAGATTTATGTGTATTCACTATCTATTGCTTCTACTTGATGACCTTCTTCGGTATTTTCATTCTAAGGAAGAAAAACAACAAGCGACCATTTAGTACGCCTCTTTATCCTTTAGTACCAATTGTTGCAATCGCTGGTGGTCTTTTTGTACTAATCAGTGAATTGTTCAACGATCCTGCTGGTGTATTGTTATTTGTTAGCATTGTAGTCATTGGTTTACCTGTCCTTTATGTGGTTAAGCGAATGGATAGTAAACGATTGAAATAATCAAAACCCGTCTCAGCATATTGAGACGGGTTTATTTTTATATTCAGGTTAATTTTTATTCAAACCAACCGCAAACAAGGCTATCGCCAAGAACATTGCCAGCTCAGGCACGATCACGTTTATCATACTCAAGTTTCGAATAAGATAAATCGAACAAACTGCTGCGACTGCTAGAGTAACAGCAATGTCTTTTATCCTGACTGCTCTTTCTGATTTGGTTACCCAACTAACAATAAGCATAATAATTCCTACAATAAGCAAAAGACCTGCAGTAAACATCAACACTGATGATGTATCGAAATCTTTAAAAACTGGAATTGCACTAATTAATAAAACCAGACCAAAGACGATGAAAACTATGCCAGCGTTGAATAAATTAAATGCTTCATGCCTATTTCTAAAACTGAAGAAAGCTAAAAAAGCTGCTACTAGTGTATTTATAAGTAAAACTACCCACATTTTGTTTATCCTTACTTGTAATGAACTTCTACCTTAGTATGATATGGCACATGATCATGAAGCCACTTTGCATCCCTCACCGACAAACGAATACACCCGTGACTTGCGGGCATTCTCCCCAACTTATGAGTTTCGCTTGCTACAAACTCGTTTGACCATTCATGCGTTGGCACTGAGTGGAACAAGTACAATTGACCAATCCAACCTACTGGATATAATGCTTCTGAGAAACGATGTGGATGATATGCATTAGTGTGGTAAGTTCCTCTTGGCGTTAAACTTTTACCGTTCACAATTCTACCAGCAGAACTATACATGGTATAAAGAACTTTCTTACCGCTTCTGACATAAGTACGATTGCCCAGGATAGACACGCGCAAATTCAAGTTCTTTACTTTGCGCAAATTGGGATATGCTTTCTTAGTTTCACTAGATTTTTTCCAGTAAGTTCCTGTCATTTTACGCATATCAGCAGGATCCCTATATGGTTGAAAATCTGACTTCTTCAGTTTTACGACAGTGACCTTAGTTGCCGCATCAACTGGATGAACTATAGTAGCAACAGGCATTGCCAACAGTGCAGCAGCTATAGCAACTTTAAATTTTGTTCTCATTTCTATCTCCATTTCAAAACAATTTAGCTATATTTTACTACACTGAAAAAGTATTAATGCTTATCTTTAACATATTTAAAGAATAAAGCCCAGATAATAATTGCTACAATCAGTAAAAAGATAAAGGCGTGCTGTGTACCAATGGCAGTTGGCATACCAGCCTTTGAATGAAACGCATTTTGGCTCACGACAACGATTGCGGAAGTAACTGAAGTACCAACGGCACCAGCGAATTGTTGAACAGTACTCAAAATAGCATTACCTTGGGTAACCCACTTTTTATCAATACGGCTAAGAGCATAAGTCATAACATTGCCAAGGATCATGCCCATTCCACCCATGTATAAGATGTAGACTAACATGATGAAAATGTTGGACATGTTTCTAGAGAAAATGGCAAAAATGGCTAACTCAGAGATCATCAGGTAAAAGCCTGCTAAAGTTACGTTTCTTGCACCGTGCTTGTCAAGTAAGTTACCACCAATTGGTCCCATGATTGCACCGACTGCACCTGCTGGCAAAACTAATAGTCCGGCAGTCATTGCAGTACTGTTTGTTGGTTAATTGAATGTAGTTTGGTAATAAGAAGGCATTACCGAGTGAGATCATTTGGATCAAGAAGAAGCCAAGTACTGTTGCGGCAAAGTATTTATTTTTGAGTAAGTCTAGTTTGAGTAAGGGATGCTCCAGCTTCTTAGTTCTTTTAACCAAAAGGATTGCAGCAGCTGTTGATGACGATCCCACCAAAAGTTGGTCCTAGTGCAGGAGCAGCGCCCGTGATCAAGTTGCCTACGCCCATCATTGTCCCAATCTTTGACTTAGGAACTTGTTCCAAAATGATGTTGAACATTAGTGGTAAGGCAATCCCTGTTGCAATTCCTTGAATTACTCTACCTAAGAGTAAGAAAACAAATGATGGCGCAATTGCATCAACGATAAGTCCTAGCAGAAATAAAACGTTAGCTGTTAAAAACAAATTTTTCGTTTTATAACTACTTTTTAAAATCGCAGAGATTGGCACAATAATTGAAATTGCCAATAGATAAATTGATGTCATCCATGATATGACATTGGTTGGAACACCAAACTCCCTCATCAATGTGGGAAAGGCAATGTTCATGGATGTTTCAACGATAACCCCACAGAATGACATTAATCCTGTCGCAACTATCGCCGCAAAAACTTTTGCAGGAATTTTATCACTTGATTTAACCATTTTTAATTACGTTCAACACCTTTCTAGTAATTTCTAATTCTTCATCAGTAAAGTTAGCTCTTAGTTTCAAATCATCTTGCTTCATATACTCATGAATTTTTTGAACTAAAGCTTGAGCTTTCTGTGTTAATTTAACTAATTTTTGTCTTTTATCATCTGGACTAGCAATTCGCTCAATTAACCCTCTCTTCTCCATTCTTTGGACCATGATGGTCGTTGTGGAGCGACGAATATCGAATTCTTGCTCTATTTCATTTTGACTAGCCGTGTAATTAGGCATATTTGATAAATAATCAATAACGGACATTTGCGTGCCAGTAATGTTTAAACTAGTGGCAAAGTGATCACGTTCTCGTTCAATTTGTGTTATTGCCTGTTTAACTAATTTCTTTATCGGTTCCATTTACTACTCCCTTCATTTGTGTTAGGTGTCTAACATATAATAGATCTGTTTTTGTTAGATATCAAACAAAAGCAGAATAAAAAAAGAGAATTCATTTTCGAATTCTCTCTTTTCAATCTAATTCATATATTCAATATCTTGTTTCTTGAACAAGTCGTAGCAAATCAAGTCCTTTGAATCCAAATCTGCCTTATGCATATCTACTGCATTGATCCGGTTATTGTCATAAGTAGTGAAGTACAAAATGCCTTTATCCAAGTTCATACAATCAGAATACATAGTGTATTCATAGCGATTGTCTTCTACTTCATCCAAGCCTTTAGGTTGTTCAACAGAATGCAAAATGTGGAAGTAGTTAGTTACGTTTTCTGCTTCATCCTTCCCCTTAGGAGCATGTGACAAAACGAAAGCGACTTTAACAAAACGAGAACTTGAATCCATACCACCAGGCAAATGGTGAGTACCAAGACCTCTACTGTACAAGTTGAGATCGACATTAGGAACTAAAGTGTTCTTAGGATTATGTGGAGTAACATCGGCATAGTCACTCAACTTGATCAATTGATCTGGAAATTCAGGATTGTTAGTTAAAACATGAACTGGATTGTCGTAAACGTGCAAACCTGACTTAGTGGATTCAACTACGATGCTCTTGCCAGATTTATCACTTAAAATCCAGTGCAAGTCAGCTACAGGTAAATTATCTGAAAAGCTAACGTTTAAAATACTTGCATCAGCTAAGATTTCCTTAACATCATCGGTAGTTTCGCAGTTGCTTAACAAATATGGCGTTAATTCAAAAGAAGTAATATTCTTCTTACCTTCCATCTTTGGGAAGTAGTGATTAGGACCTTGGAAGTTTAAACCAGCAATACCCAACCCCTTTTCATTAATAGCATCACATAAAAGTGGATAATCATCATTAACCACGGAAACACCGATAAAAGCGTAGTGAGACTTTTGCGTTGGCAATTCTCTGTATTCAAATTCATAGTTTCTTGGTACGATAACTACCTTTTGACCATAAGCAATTTCATAATCAAGATTTCTACCAAAATAGTGATCACTTGGACTATAACAAATTGATGTACACATTTTTTGTACCTTTCTATAACTCAATTTTGTATTAACACTTGTCATTCTACTACTTGGTAACAATTATTTAAAACTAATAAAATCATAGGCTTTAGCAATTATTATTTTAATGAATAAATGCTTCTGTCTGCTCAAATGGTCAATTATAATTATTATAAAAAATAGGAAAGGAAATGATAGATATGCCCCAATTGACCAAACGTGTCACGATGATTGAACTGTTCTATGACTTGGTGTTTGCTTACATGATTTCGCAAGCAACAAGTCTAATTCACCATTTGAGTCATGGGACAGTTTCACCAATTTCATTTTTGATTTTTGCAGTAGTTGTCATCGTGTTCATTAACTCTTGGATGGTTCAATCCGTTTTTACCAATAGATTTGGCTCATCAAGCTGGACGGATATTGCCTTTTACTTTGTTGATATGATGATTTTACTCTACATGACAAATTCATTTGGCAATACCAGTTCCGAAAATATGACTACATTCTTTATGGCTGCTAGTCTTTTATCACTCACCCTACTTTTACAGTATTTGATTGTTTATTTCAAAGCAGATTATCAAGCCGATAAAGATATCGCCAAAGTTTTCAGTGGAATTTTGTTATTTAGAACTTTGACTTTATTGATTGGTGGTCTTTCAAATGCTGGTTGGGCCAGATTAGTTGCCTTTTTGGGATAATCATCAGCTGGATCTTACCAAGCTTTACAGGTAAATATACTAAGAAGCATCCGATTATCTTCTCTCACTTACTTGAAAGATTGACTTTGCTGATCATTATTACGTTTGGTGAGACGATCATTGGTATTGCTGATTACTTTAAGCCAAGCAATTCCTCAATTAACTCAATTTTTGTCTTCTTTACTGTTGCTAGCTTATTCTTTGCTTACATCGCAGAGTTCGATCACTTAATTGAAGAAAAGAAGACCGGACAAACTGGTAATTTATTAATCTATCCTCACTACTTTATTTTGTTTGGCCTGAGCCTGATCACTGTCTCATTGAAGTTTATTAGTGAAAAATAAGCTAATTCATTGTTTGCGATTTCTTGTTTGTATGGCGGGATGCTTCTCTTCTATATCGGTATCACTATTGCCATTACCTTCAACAAGCCCCAGTAGAATTCAATTAATAAAATGAACTTGATTGGTTGGATAGTAAGTTTATTTATTGTTGCTCTTTGCAGTGCGGTAGTTGGCATCTTCGACGCTGGTATGAAAGTCAGAGTTTTGTATCAACGCTAACTTAAATAATAAAAATGCGCCAGAATTTAGTTCCGGCGCGTTTTTTATTGGCCTCATTCATGAATCAAACAGGTAGTTGTCTTTTTTAAAAACACATGATATTACTTACTAAAAGTAATATCATTTAAACCTGTTAAGACAGTCTCTTCTCCATTTTCAAGCGTTACAGTAGCTTGAACGAGAGGATCTGCGATCATTGGAATCTTATCTTGGCTCAAAGTTTCGATGATTTCCTCAATTGTTAATTCATGCCAAGTATAAAAACCTATGTAACCAGTATGAATACCAACAAAACCAATATGATCGATCTGATCAAAATACTTATGAAAAGCTGACATCAAGGTTTCATCGCCACCGATGGCAATAACTATATCAGGATTTTCATCATCAATTTGGAGAACACTCGAAGCTTCAATTGCTTCTCGCAATTTCTTAAATACGTTCTGCGTTTTTCCCTATTGTTCGCAATAATTGCAATTTTAGTCATAGAAAATATCTCCTTCAAGTACTATCTAGTAATGTAATCCAAAATTGCAAACATTACATCCTTGTTTTCTGCTGGCACACCATGTGCAATGATCTCACTAGCATTTTGCTTCAAAGCGTTGTTATCATCTGGGTATGAACTATCATTAATGGCAATTTCACGTAAGTTGTCTTCCATTGGTTCAAAGTGGAATTGCAAACCGACGATGTTGTCGCCTAATAAAAAGCCTTGGTTTTCAAGCAAGTCACTTGAGAACAACAACTTGCCACCTTCTGGAATTGCAAACATTTGTTGGTGCCAGTGCAAAGCAGTCAACTTGTCAGGGATGCCTGGAATTTCATGATTCTTCAAATATACAGGAGCCCAACCTACTTCCTTGTATTTAGCATCTGAAACTTCACCGCCAAAGGCCATGGAAATTTGTTGTGCACCAAAGCAAGCACCGAACATTGGCTTGTGTTCTTTGGCTAATTCCTTGATTAATTCTCTTTCTTGCTTGATCCATGGGAAGTCGTCGTTAGGACTCATTGGTCCGCCCAAGATTACCAACATGTCGGTTTCATCTGCAGTTGGCAACTTGCCAAAAGTAGCTGGATGATATACGTAAAATTCGGCGTTGTGTTCATTAGCCCATTTTTCAATTGAACCTGGACCTTCATTAGGTGTATGTTGTAAAACGTTGATTCTCAAAATCTATCCCTCATTTCGATATCTTTTTACTATAATATTTTTAGTTCATTATACACGCGGAACAAAAAATATGACTAATAATTTGCAAGTCTATTCTTATTTATTGCAATAATCTAACTTACCATAGAAAAATGCGATCCAACTAAAAAAGCGGGAACCGACAAATTGTAACTTTTAATTTTCCATATTTCGACTTTAATCGATCTTTGACATGTTCTAATACTTTGTCACTGACAATATAAAATGTAAGGATCGTTACTAACAAAACATTATATAGTGATACATCTTTGGGTGTAACAAAATACAAAATCCAATAGATAATCAGCAAACTGATCATTACTACATAGCCAGTAATATTGCTGATTTTGTCGATCTTCGGCATATTTTTCTTTTTAGCTATATATTCTCCAGTTCCTAATAAAGCTAAAAGAACTAAAAGTGGGAAAAGCCAATTTCCGTCACTAAAGATACTCAATAACATATTTCTATCCCTTTATATTTTTAATTAAATGTTTGTTACTTCGATTTTAGCCACTGATGCATTGGTAAAACCAATTTTAAAGACCTTTTCAATGTCGATATCAACGGCAACAAGAAAGTTAAAGATTGCACCTGCATGAGAAACCACTAGGACGTTTTCATTTGCTTTGTTTTCTCTACCAATCTCCTCATCGTATCAAGCATTCTCTTTTGAATCTGATCTGTACTTTCACCACCATACTTCACAAAGAAGTTACCACAAGGAACAGGTGGATTCAAACGCTCATCTTCTGCTTCAAATGAACCAAAGTATTCTTCCTTCAATCCTTTTAAACGTTTATAAGGCAGTTGATGATCTGTAGCTAGTTCCAAAGTATCAGATGCTCTTTCAGCAGTTGATGAATAAGCTTTATCAAATTGCTTTCTTTAAAATAGCGGCCCATTTCTTTTGCTAGGTTAATCCCTTCTTCAGTCAAAGGCGAATCAACCCAACCCTGGATCTTATGCCATAAGTTAAAGTAAGTCTGGCCATGGCGCATTAAATAAATCGTAGTCATAAATCTTCCTTTCAAAATCTTCTTATGATTAGATTAGCACACCATACATAAAGGAATATACCAAATTAATTGGTGTATTCCCTTTTAGTTTACTTACCCTGCTTCAAAATAATATCTGTTGGCTTGATATCCTTACCAAAGTATTGTCTTAATTCCTTGTTGTAATCTTCGACAAAGAAGCTTTCCTTATTTAACTTGGTAATTTCTCGATTAGCCCAGCGAAGTAGTGAGCGGTTCCCCTTCTTGACAGCTGGCGAGATGTATTGCTTAGGTCCAATACTCTTAATACCAACAGTGTACTTAGGATTTTGCTTTACCCAAGCATAGAGGTATGAGTTATCATCGGCCAACGCTGCCCCGCGACCATTTTTAGGCGCGTTGAATTGCTGCGTCTTTGAGTCAAATTTTAACAAGTTGACATTGCCTTGCTTTATGAAGTAATTTTCTGCAGTCGTACCCTTAGTGACGATCAACTTTTTATTCTTCAACTGACTAGCCGACTTAATTGGTGCACTCTAAACGGCCACTCTGATATAACCACGACGTTTGATTTCAGAAACACCATTTTGACTACTCCAGCGACTAGCTGAAGTACCACTATTTAGTCCTTTTTGCGTAAAGCCAAAATAAGCAGAAACGACGACTAAAATGATGGCTAGAACGCTAATGATCCAATTAAAAATATTCTTATCTTTCATTTGCGTCCTCCATTAGAAGTCCATACTATCTAAGAACTCACGCGCACGGGCTGTTTGTGGATTCTTGAAGAAATCTTTTCCTGGTGTATCTTCAAGAATTCTGCCATCTTCAAGGAAGAGCACTTCATCCGCAATGTTCTCAGCAAAATTAATTTGGTGAGTAACGACGATCATGGTCATATGGTCTCGGTTTGATAAATGCTCGACGATTTCTTGCACGCCGCGAACCATTTCGTGGTCGAGGGATGCAGTGATTTCATCCAAAAGCAAAATCTCAGGATTCATGGCCATCGCTCTAACGATCGCAACTCTTTGCTTTTGACCACCGGATAATTTTCTTGGATAGGAATTTTCATAATCTTGCATCCCCACCCGCTCAAGCAACTCCTCAGCCTGCTTTCTAACCTCATCTTCTAACTTTGGCTATCACAAGCCTACGGCTCAATCAATCGGCATCTTCGTTTGGTGTTTGCTCTTATTCATTAAAGCCGTGATGACAGGAATTCAAACCAAAACAGGTTTATACTCTGCATTAACTTTTGATAGCGAATGGATGATGATCTCTGTATTGCCATTTATTTGGCTTTATAATGGTCAACGTGGTAAATACCAAATATTTCTTCTATATCATCTACCCTGCTCACTTATGGATTTTGATGATTTTAAGATATTTGTTTATCAAATAAAAATTACAATATTAATTATTATGTAAAATAAGTTCAAGCTGCTTTGTTTTTATTAAATCGGTAATACATTAACCAATCATCGTTATATTGCCTGTCTATATGTAATTCTCTAACATTTTTTGATAAAGAATGATCTTTATGCTTTACAAGAAACTTTTTATCATTCTTGACAATTGCTGCAACACATTTCTTCACTTCATCCATTGGATAATTTTTCTTACTGTATCTTTTAGCAGATCGAATAAATGATGGAGTGTATTTAATTTTCATTCTTTATTTCCTTATCAAAAGCCTTATTAAAATCTTCAAGTGAATCAAACTCGCCTGCAAAGTCACCACGATCTGCCTCTGCTATAGCTCTATCTAATTCCGTCACTGACTTTAAAGTTAAAGGAATACTCTTTGTATGCTGAACTTCTTTCAAATACATTTTAATTCCTGTGCTTAAGTCCAAACCATAATATTTAAATATAGCAGTTACTTCTTTCTTATCTTTCTCTGGCATTTTAAAGTTTACTTGACTTATCTTTTATTTTTCCATAGTCATAATATCAACTCCTTACTTTTATTTTGTATAATAGACAAAGTGAAGAAATAAGCTATATTATTTCTTTACCATTGCTATATAGAAAAAGGCATAATTCTTACATTTTTAAGAATTATGCCTTTTCTATTATTTTAACTATCAACCTTTTTATTTCTTAGATTTAGCAAGTGAACTAACTAACGACAAGAGAGCTGATAATAGCATCCCTCCAGCCATCAAATACATCCCCATCATCATATTGCCTGTGAAAGTGAAATATGCCATCGCGGCATATAAAATCACGAAAAACAATTTTACCCCAATATTATCACTCATCATTTTTGACTAGCCCCCGTTGTTGCATCATCCATACCACAGCCTTCGGTATCCATACCTGGCATCCAAACATCCTCTGGCTTAATGCCTTTTTCTTCCGCGAAGGCTTTAGTCAAAGTCTCCATATCCATTAAGTGGTATTTCTTAGGATGATCTGGATCAAAGATTTCAATTTGCGCCATCATGCCGGCATCTTCATGTTCAATGATGTGGCAGTGATACATGAACACACCAAGAAGTGGAAATTCGACTCTTAAACGAACCGTTTCACCAGGACGAACTGGAATAGTGTCCTTATAACCATATTCATTTGGAAATGGTTCATGTCCATTTCTTGAAACAACTGTGAAGTGGGTGCCATGAATGTGGAATGGGTGAATCATACCATGTTCCTTAGTATTAGTGTTAGTTACATCCCAGTATTCAGCTTGCCCTACCTTTTGCTTCATATCGATTCTTTGCATTGAGAATTGCTTGTTATTCATCATGTTGTGTTCATCCATGGTAACTTTGCGAACAGGCAAATCTGGATCGACTTCTGGTAATTTGGGTTCAAACAAAGTGTCAGGAATGACAGAATCGTCTTTTTCAAAATTATGAATTCTAAATTCAATGAGTTTAAAGTCATCATTATAAAGATTTACGACATCACCTTCATGATAGCCTGAGAAGTCAACCATCACTTGAAGTCTTTCACCAGGCGTAACCATGATCTTAGTCATTTTAACTGGATGTGGCAAGAAGGAATCATCCCCAGCAATTTGCGTCATTACAATATCATCGTCAAAGTGCAAACGCCATTCACGTCTATTTGATCCACCTAAGAATAATAATCTTACCTTTTGGGTAGTGACATCAATATAAGGACGAATCGTACCATTGATCAGTGGAGTTTCACCCAAGATGCCCATTGCATCATAATCAGCACGATAATCTAGTTGGTTATCTTTGTGGTAAGTACGATCTTGCAGAATTACTGGGAACTCATCAACACCATAGTTCTTTGGAATTGGCAGCTTTGCTTCTTGGTCATCTGTAACAACCACTCCCATTGCTAAGCCCATCCAAACTTGAGCGGCAGTTGATGGACATGGATGAGCGTGAAGCCAAGTTAAAGCTGCTGGTTGGTTAACAGTGAATTCAATCTCTTTTTCTTCACCTGGATATACTGGTGCGTGGCAACCACCATCTGTGATTGGACCTGGGACTTCCATGCCGTGCCAGTGATAAGTAGTAAGTTCTGGCAAACTGTTCTTTAGTTTAACGTGAACATGTTGCCCTCTCTTTAAAACCATTGTTTTACCAAGAATAGGTGCATTGTAACCCCAGGTCTTAGTTGCTTTACCTGGCAGCAATTGAACCTTACTTTCAATTGATTCAATCGTGTACCAAACATCGTTGCCTGATACTTTATCTGGCTTCAATACAGGTGGCACTGCTAAAGGCTTAGCTTCAACACCATCAGGGATGCTGAGCTTTTTGTAGTGAAAATGATTTTTGTCAAAGTCTTCTTCATCAAGGAAGTAATCTGTATAAATTTTAGTCATTTTGTTTTCCTCTCGTTCTTCTTCATTTCTGATCAGCACTAAATTAGCACTATTTTCGGGTGCAATCAACGGCTTAAAATACTGTTATTAAAGCATTTATACCGCTTTCACATTTATGAAGAATTGACGTTATTTTTATCTTCAAGTGCAAATAAACGCTGTCGAGAAAAACTTTTAAAAAGATAAGAAAAACATGTTTTATATTAGCAAACAAAAATTATTTAATTATTTTTTTGAGAGATCATTTTTTGGCTTGCTGGTTATTAATTTTTGCAAAGAAAAAGTCAGAACAGTTTTTGAATGCTCTGACTTTCTTTTTTATCTAAATAAACTAACAATACCACTAATTAAAACAAGTGCTGCGATCCAATAAGCTTACATTGCTTGAAAGTGGGTCTCGTCTTCTTTTTTAAGGCTATTACTAATTTTACGTCCACGGACAAACACCAAAATTGAAATAATGATCAAGCAAATACCAATAATCACATAAGCGGTGTGACTGAAATGTGTGATTGTCGTTGTGCCTAAAATCATACTCAAGCCAAAGATAATAAATAAAATGCTAAAAGCTATACCAGAGTAAATAATCAAAGAGTCATTAATAACTTTTTTACGTTTTGAATTATATCAAGCAAAATGAAGGATTGAACGAACTTCGATCAAACCAAGCACTATTAGAATAATTCCGAAAACAATCGACTGCCACATATAAATCCCTGCCTTCTAAAACTATTACTTATATTTAACTCAATTATAAGTCTTTTTATAAAAGTTATTAAATTTAAGAGGTTATTGCTTGAATTAAAAAAACGCAAAAGTATCTAACTTTTACGGTTTACTTCATCAATTGACGTTTTTTAGTGCAATTCTTGTAGGCTTAATATTTATGCTTTTTTATAAAAAATAATTAAAACAGTTGCAAAAACAACTGATAATTGATGCATTAACCTCGTGCATTCCAATCGATGCAGCCATTTTCATAGGCATCGTCTTTTAGTAAATCCGACAATTTTAATTGATCTAAAGATGGCAAATAATTCTTTTCTTTAGGATATTCTTCCAAATACTTATTGATAATATCTTTAAAATTGCTCTTCATACGTCTTGCCGGTTCTTGATTTTTTAAACGTAAAAGTGATTTGTACACTGTATTGTATAAAAATTCATCATCACTATTCTTTATTATCAGCAGTGAATAATTGTGTGCGGCACGATTCCTGAAATATCGTATGGACTCGATGACCTTTTCAAAATCAGCAAGTGACAAGTCATTCTTAAAAACTCGCTTTAAAATTATTGCTTGCTGTTTATGGTGCAACAAAAAGAAAAAGTTGCAAGCAACGCCAAATGACATTTCTTTTATTAGAACCCATGTGGTAATTTCATTACTGTACAAGTAATTATATCCATCGAACGGTTCAAGATAATGTTCCTTAATACGTCGTACTCTACTTCTTAGATCACCTCGTCTAACTACTCGTCCAGATTGCATGATATATTTTTCCTTTAAAAGATCCTCAAGTTTTAATCTGGACTCTTGATATACGTTGAACTTTTTAGCTTTTAGTTGCGCTACGTACAACTCTATTACATCGATTAGTGTAGCTTTAAATGTTTGTTCAAATAGTTGCAAGTCAATTAATGCTTCATTTTTTAATCTCTGATCTAGTTGATAAAAAGCATATATTTCTTCAAAAGTTGTATGTGGTCTAACCTTCTCGCTATCATCTTCAATAAAATGGTCAAGATACTGATAAATAATTTCACGGTAGCCATAAGTTTTAATCTTATCAATAAAAAATTGCTCATCGTCAATTTTTATTCCAAATTCACGACAAAAATCCATACGCCATCTAGCTACATCTTCAAAGTCTTCGTCTGATTTAGTCATTAATTCATCTCCCTGTACAAAGAGCGATTTTTTATATTATTTACTATACCTTCTTTTATAATTACTAACAAAAAAGTCGCAGTAACATGATATTACTGCGATTTTAGCGAGATTTATAATGAAGAAATTAGGTTATACAATCACTTCACGAGGAAAGATGTTATATCCAGCCATCTATTATGGTAGACTTCTTTATGTCATTTGTTAAATTGGATTTATAAGTTAAAGATTATTTACCTCGCTAATTTATTGCATCCTCAATCGTAGCCGATTCATGAAATCTGTATTCTACTCCTCGAATTCTTACCACAGGAATATTCACTCCACGTTGGTCCATTACCAAGCCAGCTGTACTGGCTAGCATGTCGCACAGTGTTTCAATATATTTTTTACCATCATGCTGCGTTTTTCTTAAACCATCTATTCCATATAATCCTACAGCAATCTGATTAGAGCCTTTTTTTGTCTACCCTGCCATCACTATCAGTAATGACAACAGCAATTTAAACTTGTAAAGCCTCGATAAGTTTTTCTCCAATCTCTTTGGCAATTAAGTCACAGTTTTTAGGAAGAACGACTGCCTTATCTGTACCTTGTCTGTCTACTCCTGCACTTGTCAAAAAGAGACCAGTAGGAAGCCAACCACCAATATAGTTGTCAGCAATCATAATCCTGTTTCCAGTTGCATCTTCAGTTTGATTAAGAATTACTTGAATTGGCTCCGGACTTTTTCTGGGAATTTTCTCATGAATTTCTTTAGCTAGCTCAGATGGCTCTACTTTTTTAAGATCGACAATATTTCCACTAGCAATAGAACACATTTTTGAAGAGAGACATAAAATATCACCATCTTTTAAATCAAACTTTTGACTATTCATTGTGTCTAAAAGCACCTTGCCTAGATCACATTGCTTTTTTAGTTGAGAGACACCATTTAGACCTTCTATACTAATCATTTTTCAAATCTCTATAGAAGAAAATGTTGGCAGAATCTTCTTGAGCCGTGCCACGGTAGCTCCGATTATCAAAGCCACCAATGTCAAAACCGTGTTTTAAGTAAAACAAGCAAGCTGAGGCATTAGTATCTTGGCCAATCGTATAAACACCTTGCATCCCTAGCTTTTCCGCCTTATGCATGCAAGCCTCAATTAATTTGCCACCTACGCCTTGACCACGATAGTCACGATTTACTTTCAAATCATCTAGATAGAGATATCTGAACATATCTTTACGTAAAACGGCAAGACCTACACAAGTATCACCATCATACGCACCTAAAAATGTTGCGTCATCTTTTGTGACATTATATCGTTCATCAGGAAAACAATCTTGTGTCGGCTTTTCATTTTTTTCAACTTCATAGCTCCATTTTCCATGATCTATGCTAGGAATCATGCGTCCCCAGATTTCAAATGGTTGGTTAGGGATTCTAGCATCTTTATTATGAGCTGCATCAATTTTACGAATAACGATTTGTGACATATAAGCCCCCTTATTTTTTCTTTAAGTATACACTATAAAAGCATCCCCATTACTAGGGATGCTTTTATTAATAATCTTCATTTTTTACCAAATGAATTTAATCAATGCCTTGGTAACTTGGCTGTTATTGTGCAGTGCACTATGTTGACCGCCTCGACCGCGGATCATTAGTTCTTGATATGATTTGGCACGACCATTGATTAAATATTTCAATGATTTAGCCGATGCATTGGTCACATCACCATCATAATTTGTGCCATTTTCTAGATTACCAAAAATGTTTAACACATTGGTCTCACGAGGAAAAATATTTCTAAGACTTAATAGTGCGCGATATTCCGGTTCCATTCGGCTAGGCTTACCCGTTTTAGCATCAATCTTCGTTTTGTTAGGTTCGTCGTTGATGCCAACGATACCATCATAATGTCTAGCCATGGATACCCAGTGTTCAACTTTTTGAGCGTGGTAACCGTATTAATCATTAACTACATTAATAGCATTTCTGACATATCTTGCACCTATTGAATAATATGCCTTGGTACTTGGTATATGAACCATGAGCATTAGTCAACTTATTGTCGGCATAGTTAACTTCTACAAGTGGGTTCTTCGCATTTTTAGCAATTTTTCCAATTATCTTTGCTTGACCGTTTTTATTGACGTTTACTCGAACTATTGTGTTAGATACACCAGCGTTTTTAATGGCGGCTGTCATATCTTCTTCAGCATGATAGCTGCTTCCCCAGCCATGGAAGAAGAATGTAGGGATATTTTTACTAGTGACTTTGGTTTTTCTAATAGACTGCACATCATTTTCTTGTTGTTGATGCTTATTAAATGCAAAAACGCCGGCGATTATCAAAATGATGACGATAATCGCACTTATCCAATATGCTTTGTTCTTCATTCAAATCCTCTTTCTAAGATTTATTTATAAATAAATCTTACTTAAAAGAACTCATAATGTGAAATACCTATTTAGATTGCTTTTCTATAGCTAAAGCTATGGGATATTTTTTATCATTTTAAGTTTTCTTGATCTAGATCAATTTTTATTTAAATTATCGCTCCTATACTGTAGTCAACAAGTAAGAAAACTAAACGAAAGGAAGAATCATTATGACTAAATACATTGCTAAGATTACTGCTTTAAATGCTGACAAGATTGGTGTTAACCCACATGGAACTGCCGAATTTACCGAAAATGGCGATAAGCTTCATATCAAGGTTGAGATGTTTGATACTCCTAAAAACATCGAACACTGGGAACACTTCCATGGTTTCCCTGATGGCAGGGATGCACAAGTTCCAACCATGGCGCAAGATGTTAACCATGATGGTTATATTGACTTACCAGAAACAGAGCCAGTTTCAGGTACAACAATGGTGCCATTAGATAGTGCTCCAGAAGACATGAACATCCCTCACGATGGTTATCCAGTTGCTGATGAAAATGGCCACTACGAATATGAAGTTGATGTTCCTTTAGATAAGCTTCAAGCTAAGTTTAAAGAAGCCTTCGGTTCAACTGACCTTCAATTAGATAAACGTGTTGTTTATGTCCACGGTGTGCCAGCCGATTTAAAGTTGCCTGATTCTGTTAAAGGCGATGTAATGAGTTACGATGCTCACACTACTTTACCTATTGCTGCAGGTAAAATTGTAAAAGCTTAAACCAAAAGATCTCACAATTACTAGATTAATGTCTAATAATTATGAGATTTTTTATTATGGTGGTATCTTAGTAGCTATGAAGATCAAAAAAATTACAACTAACAAAAAACAATATCTTTCTCTACTCCTTCTGGCTGATGAGCAAGAAAGCATGGTAGATAAATACCTTGACCGGGGTAATATGTATGTCTTGTTTCAAGATGATACAGCTATCTCAGAATGTGTTGTCACTGATGAAGGTAACAAAATTTTAGAAATAAAGAATTTAGCCACTAATCCAGACTTCCAACATCAGGGCTATGCACAAAAACTCGTTGAATTCATTGAACAAAAATATCGTGGTCAGTTCGATATTCTTCAAGTTGGCACTGGCGATAGTCCTCTCACCTTGCCTTTTTATGAAAAAATTGGTTTCAGAGTCAGTGGTCGCAAACGAAATTTTTTCGTTGATAATTACGACCATCCAATCTTCGAAGCTGGAAAACAACTTGTAAATATGATTTATTTACAAAAGAGACTTTAACTACAAAAAACGCTCAACTTCTGCATTTTGACAGAAATCGAGCGTTTATTATTTTATCTATTAGAAGTTAACTTTATCTGGATCATTAGCCAAACCAGCTACACCATGTAATCCATCAAGCTTAACCATATCTTCAGGACTAATTTCAAAATCAAATACTTCTGCATTTGCCTTGATGTATTCTGGGTGAACTGACTTAGGAAGTGGTAAAAAACCATGTTGTAATGACCAACGAATCAAAACTTGTGCTGGAGACTTGCCATAATTTACGGCAACTTCTTTAACTACATCGTTACCTAACAAACCACCTGTACCAAGTGGACTGTAGGCTTCGTTAAGCATATCGTATTTCTTATTTTCAGCAACAACCTCAGGTTGTAAGTCACTTGGATTCAAGAAAATTTGGTTTACTACAGGCTTGATTTCTGCATTTTCCATTAATGCATCAAGGTGACGCTTTCTAAAGTTAGATACACCAATTGCACGAATCTTACCAGCTTTGACAGCTTCTTCCATAGCTCTCCAACTTTCTGAATTTAATTCAGCCCAGTTGTCGCGCATGTTAGCTGGATTTGGCCAGTGAATCAAATACATGTCAAGGTAGTCAAGCTTCAAATCAAGCAAACTTTGATCGATGGCCTTCTTAGTCTTTTCATAGCCATGATCTGAGTTCCATAACTTGGTAGTAACAAACAATTCATGACGGTTAATACCACTCTTTTGAATAGCTGCTCCAACACTATCTTCGTTACCATATGCCTTAGCAGTATCGATATGACGATAGCCAGCATTCAAAGCTGCCAAAACAGATTTTTCAGCAACTTCACCATCTGGTGTTTGCCAAGTACCAAAACCAACGATTGGAATCTTAACACCGTTGTTCAACGTATAAGTATCTTGTAAAGAATTAAATTTCATGTTTTTTCCTAAATTATATATTTATAAGTAATTACATTAAGTATAAACTAAAAAGCTTTGTAAGCGCTAAAAAACGACCTACAAAGTTTTATTAGTTACTTATCGATTTCAGGAGCTTCATTAATCTCAGCTTGCATCATCCAGATTCTCTTTTCGATATCCGTATGACAGCTAGTCAAAATATCGTTGCTACCGTAGTCTCCTTCTTCATCACTAGCTTTAATTCCTTCTTCATAAAGCTTATCTAAATAGCGGTAGCCAGCAATAATGGTCTTGAATCTATCTTTAGTCGAAATGCCCCATTCCCCCGGCTTGTCTTCTAGTTTAGTATGTTTCAATACTTCAGATAAACTTGAATAAGGTGACCCATCAATGGTAATTAATCTTTCCGAAATTAAATCTCTTTGTTCATCAAGCTCGTCCATAACATCGTCGAGGTATGGGTGAAGTTTCAAAAAGTTTGGACCTCTCATGTACCAATGCTGTTGACGAGTAATCATGATAAGTTGAGTTAAATCAGCAACTGCTTGATTTAAAATTTCTTTTGTTTGGGTATATTTCATATAAAGCCTCCTTTAAACCGCTTTCTTTAATTGTAGCATCTTTTTCTTACAAGTACTAATAATTCGACCCAAAACAAAAAGACACTTCTTAAAAAGTGTCTTGAATATTAATCTTTATTGGTTAATCTAATTCGATTAGGGAAAATAAATGAAATCACTGGAATAATCAGATACAAAATCATTGCTACTCTTGGAATATAAAGAGACATGATTATCAAAATAATATTAATAACTAGATCAAATACGCTTCGTATTACAAATGATTTATTCATAACAATTCGCATTATTTGTGAATCCTTCACCGTCTCTTTTGCCCCAAAATATTGAGTCAGAATTTCAACTACTTTTGCAATTAAAAAGACAACACCAAAGTTCACTACTGCAAAAGTCGATGTTTCAGCCATGATCCATTTGGTCATTACCGGAAAAAGAGATAGATCCGCTAACAGCAGAAAGTCCATAATCGCCACTGTTTTTGTCGGTCTAAAAATATAATATGAGAACGACAAATGCAGGTCATACCAAAAGTCGGCAACTATAAAAAAAGTGATTAAAAATACCGCTATATCACTTAAGAATCCTTGATAATGAACCTCGTTGATAGCTGGTTGTATTTCCAACACAATGATCGTAATGATGATGGCTATTACCCCATCATTGAAAGCTTGCAAATGTTCCCTCAAATTTGTAGGCTCTTCTTTTTGTGCAGCTTTAAATTGCTCTTGCATATCAGCTAATTTTTGCTTTTCTTCATCAGAAAATTTATCCAGTGAATGTTTTCTAGTCATACTTTTCCCATCCCTTAATTAATAGACTTTGTGATAAATTATAGCATTAAGCAAAATAAAAAAGCATTTACCATCAAAAAAGTGATAAATGCTTTTGAAAAATCTATAGAGAGTAAAAATTTATAATAATTATCTTCTTAATTGACTCAAACTAGAACCAAAGATTTGCTCAATAGTAGCTGGATCATGATGGTCGTCAAAGAATTGACTTACATTCTTGTCTAATTCAGCAATCTTTTGCATATCGTCATCGCTCAATTCAAAGTCAAAGGCATCGATGTTTTCCTTTTGACGAGCATCGTGAACTGACTTAGGAATTACGATAATGCCACGTTGAATAAGCCAACGTAAGATAACTTGACTATTTGACTTGCCGTATTTCTTACCGCTTTCAGCTAAAACTGGGTTAGTGAAAATGCAGTCTTTACCTTCAACAAATGGAGCCCATGCTTCTACTGCAACGTCATCTTTTTGGTTCCACTTAACTTCTGGTTCTCTTTGGAACCATGGGTTAACTTCGATTTGGTTAACTACTGGCTTTACATTACTCATTAATTGCAAGTTTATCAATTGATCTGGCCAAAAGTTTGATACACCGATTGACTTAATCTTGCAGCTTTTTGAGCATCTTCTAAGGCATGCCATGCACCAGCAACATCACCGTAGGCTTGGTGCAAAAGCATCATGTCAATGTAGTCAGTACCAAGTTCTTGTAAGTCGTGATCAATAGCCTTAGTAGCTTTTTCGTAAGTAAAGTTTGATACCCATAACTTGGTCGTTAAGAAAATGTCGTCACGGTTAACGTCGCTGTTCTTGATTGCTTCACCAACAGCAGTTTGGTTGTTGTAAGCTTCGGCAGTATCAATCAAACGATAGCCGTTTCTAATTGCAGATTCTACTGCCTTTACTGCATCATCATGGTTAGGAATTTGGAATACACCAAAACCCAATTGCGGAATTTCATTGCCATCATTTAACTTAATCTTTGGAATGTCTGTCATATTTCTTATCTCCCCTGAATAGAATTCTTTAACTTGTTTCAACTTACAGCTATTATCTTAATCGTAAATGTAATAATTCAAAATACAGTATAGTAGTATGCGGTTTACGCAGAGTATAAAAAATTTTTTATTTTTAAACAAAGACGGTGTAATACCATTAATTCAAGATATTCAGGATGTTTGGTCAAAGGCTGATAGATTCTAAACTTAAAATTTCAATTGACAACGCGTAATAAGAAATATATTATAAAAGTGAATTGAATAAATGTTCTTCGAGGCAGGGTGAAATTCCCGACCGGCGGTAAAGTCCGCAACCCGCATTAAGCGGTTGAATCCCAATGGGTACCGATAGTTATAGTCTAGATGGTAGAAGAAGAATGAGTCTGCGCTTTTTTGCGTTGCACTTATTTTGCTTATGATAATAATGACGAGAGTCTCGAAGAAATTCGAGACTCTTTTTTTGTTCTGAAAAGGGAGTGAAATACATGGAAAAAGATGAACACTTCATGCAGCTTGCCCTGCATGAGGCACAAAAAGGCAGACACCAAACATGGAAGAATCCATTAGTTGGTGCTGTGATTGTTAAAAATGATCAAGTTCTCGCTACCGGCTATCACCATCATTATGGTAAGCCACATGCTGAACGAGATGCTATTTCCAAACTAACCCCAGAACAATTATTCAATTCAACTCTTTACGTAACTTTAGAACCTTGCAACCACTTTGGAAAACAGCCACCCTGTTCACAATTGATTGTCGATAGTCATATCAAACGTGTTGTGATTGCGGAAGTTGATCCTCATAAATTAGTAACTGGTAAAGGAATTGCCACTTTAAAAGAAAATGGCATTGAGGTCACAACTGGCGTGTTAAACGCTGAAGTAAAAAAGTTAAACGAGCATTATAACTATTTTTACAAAAATGACCGTCCTTGGATTACTTTAAAGCAAGCTACCTCACTTGACTATAAAGTAAGTGCCGGTTTGAATCAGCGAACTGCAATTACCAATCACGAAGTTTATGAGCAAGTTCACCGCGAACGAGCAGATTACCAGGCAATTGTAATTGGTAGTTCTACTGCGATTATTGATAATCCTAGCTTATTAACTACGGCTTCAACTGACTATCCGCCAATCAGGATAGTTCTTGATCGACGAGGACGTTTGTTAGAGCATTTAGATTTAACTCTTCTCAATGATGACAATCCAACTTGGATTTTTACTCAAAATAAATCTTTAGCCAATCACAATTTGAATCAAAATATACAATGCTTCCTAACTAAAAATAATGATTTATCTGATCTGATTGCTGAATTGAGTAAAAAGGAAATTCAATCAATTTATGTTGAAGGTGGTCCTACTTTGGAGAAATCATTCTTAAATAACTTTTTTATAAATGAAATGATTACCTACATTTCACCAGACCTTATCGGTGCAAACGGAGTTTCTGGTACTGTACCTACTTCATCACATCACTTTGATGAAGTAGACATTAAGCAATTGGGTAATAATGTAAGAATTGATGAAAGGAATAAAAATGTTTAGTGGTGTAGTTGCAGGCAAAGCCAAAATTGCAGAAATTAATAAAAAAAATGAAACTATCACAATGACCGTCACTTATCCTACCGGCCTATTATCCGATATTAAAATTGGTGATTCGATTGCAGTTAATGGAACATGTTTAACTGCTGAAAAAGTTGAACCTAATGAATTTCAGGTTACTATGATGCCACAGACTTTTGAAAAGACTACTTTTAAAGATTTAAAGGTTAACGATGATGTCAATGTTGAGCAAGCTATGAAAGCTGACTCTAGCTTTGAAGGACATATCGTTACTGGTCATGTTGACGATGTCATTCATGTAACTGATAGTCATATTAACGAAAATGCAATTGAACTATGGTTTTCAATTCCTAATCACCTTGATAAGCAAATCGTGCCACAAGGTAGCGTCGCCTTAAATGGCGTTAGTCTAACTGTGATGGATGTAAAAGATAATAAATTTTCTGTTGGTCTAATTCCACATACTCAAGATGAAACTAATTTATCCAGCCTAAAAGCTGGCGATGTAGTAAATCTTGAAACAGATATTCTTGGTAAGTATGTGCAAAAAAATTTAAGTAGGGAGAATTAAAAATGGATGTTAAGAAGATTCAAAATGCAATTCAATGGATGAAAAATGGTGGCTTGGTAATTGTTGCTGACGATGAAGATCGTGAATCCGAAGGTGACATGATTGGTATTGGCTCGAAAGTTACCCCAGAGAATGTTAATTTTATGACCAAATATGCACGTGGTTTGCTTTGCACCAGTGTCGGTCGTGAAGTTGCCGAAAGATTAAAGCTGCCACAAATGGAATCTAATAACACCGATCCTTATGGTACTGCATTTACGATTAGTGTTGATTATAAGACAACTACTACAGGAATTTCAGCATATGATCGTGCTGCTACAATTAAAGCAATCGCAGATCCCACTACTAAACCTGAAGACTTCTTCCGTCCAGGTCACTGTTTCCCATTGGTTGCTAAAGATGGCCTTGTTCTAGAAAGAAACGGCCACACCGAAGCTTCAGTTACCTTGGCAAAATTAGCTGGTGAACAACCTGTTGCCTATATTTGTGAAGTTATGAAGGCTGATGGCCACATGGCAAGAAGACCACAATTACGTGAAATTGCTAAAGAACATCATATGCCATTTCTGACAATTGCTGAATTGCAAGAATACGTTAAAAGTGCAGTGAGTAAACCGTCAGACTTTGTAAACTTCCCTACTAAATATGGCGATTTTAAGATTAAAGCTTTGGATGACAATAATCTCGTAATTTTAAAAGGCAAAATTGATCCAAATAAGCCAATGTTAGTTCGTCTTCACTCTGAATGTATGACTGGTGATACTTTCGGTTCAATGCGTTGTGATTGTGGCGATCAATTGCATAATGCAATGAAACAAATTGAGAAAAACGGTAGCGGCATGATCCTTTATCTACGTCAAGAAGGTCGTGGCATTGGTTTAGCTAATAAGTTGAAGGCCTACGCTTTACAAGATCAAGGATATGACACTTACGATGCCAATAAGGTTTTGGGTTTCAAGCCTGATGAAAGAGATTATAAAACTGCGGCTAAGATCTTAAAGGATATGGGAATTCATCAAATTGATTTATTAACCAACAATCCTGATAAGATTGGTCAATTAGAAGATTACGGTATCAAGATCAACAAACGAATCCCATTGGAAATACCTGCCAATGATGTTGATTATGCTTATCTTGAAACTAAACGCGACAAATTCCACCACATATTAGCTTTATAGGAGAAAAAGAAATGTCTGTATACGAAGGTAATTTTGAAAACAATGACGTAAAGATTGCTATTGTAGCTTCTAAGTTTAATGAAATTGTTACTCATCACTTAGTTGATGGTGCATTAGCTACTCTTAAGCAATTCGGTATTAATGAAAATAACATAGATGTTTACTGGGTACCCGGTGCTTTTGAAATTGGCTTTACTGCCAAAAAGATTATGCTTAGTGGCAAATACGACGGTATTATGACGCTTGGTGCTGTGATCAAGGGTGAAACTGATCACTACAGCATGATTATTCAAAATGTTACTAATGCGATTATGCAAATTAATTTAGAAGCTGAGATTCCTGTTACATTTGGAATTTTGACAACTGATGATATTGAACAAGCATTGCAAAGAGCCGGATTGAAGGCGGGTAATGAAGGCAGTTCTACTGCTCAGAGTTTGCTAGAAATGATCTCTTTGAATAAGATGATGTAATAAAAATGATTGCATGAAAAAGCATCCCAAGTTAGGGATGCTTTTTTGTTATTCTACTTAACACTAGCTAAAGCCTCATCGATTGGTGTATCACCAGTCTTCATCATGATTACCTTGCCAATTGTATTATCGTGCTTAAGAATTTCAGCCAAGGTCTTTGCTACATCAGGAATTGGGTTAGAAGTTACTCTAGTTACATCTAGACTTATCTTGCCTGTACCCTCTTCCTCAGTTAAATTAGTCGGTTGCAAAATAGTATATTTAAGGCCGCTTTGATTTACTAAGTAGTTATCTGCAAAATACTTAGCAACGTTATAATCCATAATTTGATCTAAGCCATCAATATGCCACATGTCTGGTTGAAGAGCAAAGATCGAACTAAGCATAATGTATCTTTCAATGCCAAGCTTCTTTGCTGCTTGCATTGTCTTTACAGCGCCGAATGCATCTGTCTGAAGTAAATCTTTACCACGAGAACCTGCAGTAAAGTAAACGGCATCGCTGCCTTTCATCAATTTAGCAAGATCATCCACACTAGCATGGAGATCCATGTGAACCGGCTTTACATTATTTAGCTTAATAATATGGTCTTCATGGCGTGCGCCAGCTACAACGGTATTACCGTCGGCAATTAAGTCTTTAATTAATTCAGTTGCGACACGACCTGAACCACCAGCTACAAAAATTCGCATAATCTATCCTCCTCAAATTAATACAATATATTCGTTAAATTTCAATTCAAATATAATATAGCTTATTTTTTGTAAGTCATCAAGAATTTTCATTTAATAGATTTAGACGTTTATCTACTTTTGTTTTTGTAGATTGGCGTTCTTTGATTTGGTGTGATGCCTAGATAGTTGGTTTTTATTAAAAATATTTAGTAACAACTTGCTTTAGAAACATTAACTATAAAAAAAGATCCCGACTTTCGTCGAGATCCAAAAACTATTTTTCTTACTTAATTTCTAAGTAATTTTCTGCATTTCTTAAATCGTCAATTGATAATTGACCTGGGGCCGATGTCTTTCCCACTGCACCGAATGATAAGCTAGAACCAAATACTTGTCCTGCAATTCTAGTTACCTTGCCAATATCCCCCATTGCCATAGTGATTAATGGATTATCAATTGCTTCATTTACCTCATTAGTTGCACTTAATAAGGTCAAAACGTCTTTTGCGTTATGAGGCATACATGCAAGCTTAGGTACATCAGCACCTAAAGCTGCCATCTTCTTCAAACGAAATTCAATCACATCTTTAGTAGGTACTTTTTCAAAGTCATGATTACTCATAATTACGACTACATTATAATTATGTGCTTCAGCAACTAATTCCTTAACACGGTCTTCATCGTGGAATAGTTCAATATCAACGGCATCCCCTAATCTATTCACGATGATGGTGTTAAGTAAATTCAAGCAGCCTTCTTCATCAAGCTCAAGAACGCCGCTCATCTAATTGATGCCCTTTTAAACGATGAACTCGATATTGTTTTAGCTTCAATGTCGCAAAGACAGGACATTAAGGATAAAATTAATACCTTCCACTTAGTTGATCAAGAAATCTTAGCCGCTGTGCCTTTTGAAAATCCTTTGGCTAAACGAAAGGACGTCTCTTTAAAAGAGCCCGTCCAATATCCTTTTATTTACTATTCTGAAAAAAGCGGCTTGCGTCCGCAACTGAATCAAATGTTTAACAAGGCTAATATCAAACCAAAGATTTTAATTGGAGCAGTAGAAGATCATACCATTATCGGTTTTGTTTATTGGAATTATGGTGTTGCAGTCGTTCCAAATTTACCTCAACTAAATCCAAATGAAGTAAAATTGCTTCACTTGAAAGATAAAATTGGCATGCACCCAATTTACATCATCACAAAGAGCGATCACTTCTTGCCACCAGCAGTTAATCGCTTTAATGCATTCGTACAAAAATATTGCTACCAAAATTATGTTAGCAAAGACAAGCTTATCTAACAAAAGTGTCTGGGAAAAAACTAACTCTCAGATGTAAAAAGACGATCAAGCTAACTCTTAATTTGAGTTGCTTGACCGTCTTTTTCTTTCTGTTTTTATTTGTCAATAATGCATATTGGTCCTTCGACCATCTTCTGGCCCAATATTTGCTTAAGTTCATCATCATAAAGGCTATTCCAACATCTGTTTCTACTTTATTTTTACCTCTTAAATGTGTTCCGCGCATACCAAAGACGTTCTTCAAATGTCCGAATACCGGCTCGACATCATACTTTCTCATACCGTAGATGTGTCTGCCTGTAGGACTTTGAAGAACTTCTTTTGCTTTTTCCTTTAAATATTGCCAGTTAGGATTATATCGTACTTGTCTTTGACGACCACCTTTGGTCTTAGCTAATTGCTCTAATTCCGGCGTTGCTTGGAATTCATCTGCTTCATAGACCTTAAAATCACGAACCTGACCAGTCGATCTTTCTTTACGCCTACTGTAATATTTGAAATTAAATCTAACCCCGTTTTGATCTAGATAGTAATCATCTTTTTCATCGTAGAACCAGTTAGTAAGCTTTGTTGGATCTTTTCTATATTTTCTGCTTTGTTCCTTTTCATACATGGTGTAGAGAATAAAGTACTCTTTATCCGAATACTTATCTTCCAGCATTGAATAATTATATTCGCTACCATAGCCTGCATCGACGACGATCTTATCGAACTTGTCCAATGTTGGCAACTGCTTTAAAAAAGGCTCCAGCGTTTTAAAGTCAGTTGGATTAGGATACAAGGCAAAATCCACTACATATTGATTAGTCGTAGCTGTTTGAATATTATAGCCTGGCTTAAGCTGTCCATTTTTCATATGATCTTCTTTCATGTGCATAAAAGTCGCATCATGATCTGTCTTGGAATAGCTGTTGCGTCCGGCAAAGTGCGCTTGAGCTTGTTCGTATTTTTTTATTCTAGGCAGGTAGTCCTTTTCTAAGCGATGAAGATACTTTTTAAGGCTGCGTCGTCTTGCTTTTCTAGGCGAACCACCTGGAATAGCTTTGGGCTCTTGCTCAATTTCTTTAGTCAGTTGCTCGATTTTGGTTTCTTAAGCTAATTCTGTTAGTCCTTGGCTGGTTTGTACTTTTTCTTTTGCCATTACTTTGACTACTTCTTTGGCAATCAATTCATCATAAAGCTCAACTGCCTGATCCTTTAACTTATCATGAAACTTTTCAACAGCTTTGCGCCAGACAAATGTATAGCGGTTGGCATCAGCTTCAATCTTGGTACCATCGATAAAGATAGCCCCTTCATTGATAAGTCCTTCTTGCTCTAATAGGTTAGTGAAGTAAAGGAAGCTTTTCTTGATAAGCTGATTGGCATGATCGCTAGATCTAAAGTTATTGATGGTATGGTAGGAGATCTTCTGATGCTCTGCCAGCACCATCATGGGCCAATTTTCTTCCAGCATTAATTCAATTTTTCTACCTGAAAATACCCTCCTAGAATAAGCAAAAAGCAGAATTTTAAGCATCATGGCTGGGTGATAAGCTGGGCGTCCAGTTTGAGCGGTATCATCTAGCAGTACTTCTTCTGGAATAGAATCCACGAACCAGCTAATAACAGTAGGCAGATGATTATTAGGAATAGTAAAATCTAAATTGAGTGTTAAAGCTGTTTGACCTGTGATATAATTTTGATACATTAATAAGCTTTCTTTCATTTTTGTTTTGTGGTGATTCAATAATATCAAGGAAGACTATTAAAGTACAGAAAAAGAACGATGAGATTCGAAATGAAAATCATCGTTCTTTTTTGATGTGCCGGAACTAGTTTTTTCCCAGACACTTTCTTTTACTTTTATTCTGATGCACCAGAAGTTACATCAATTGGTTTTTCATCGCCGCTATGATTGTAGTTGGCATTATCTGCCGCTGAAGTACCTGCGACAAAGCCTGAAGCGTATGACCAGGAATTCATCATACTTGGCATTGAATCACGACCATTTGCTCCACCAATAATTTCACCAGATGCATAGAAGTTAGCTACAGGTGCCATTGCTGTATCAAGTAGCTGCATTTGGTCATTAGTTTCATAGCCGCCTAAGGTTGTACAGAAGCTGAGTTTTTGTTCAATGATGTAGTAAGTATCGCCTTCATAAGCATGCAAGAATTTAGGATCACGGCCAAACTCTGGATCATATTTTGCCTTTACATCTTGTTCATAGTTATCAAGCGATTCCTTCAATGTAGCATAATCGATACCAGCTTTTTCAGCGGCAGTCTTCAAATCACCCTTAACTAAGACAGGACTCTTTTTACCATTTAAGTCAAAGTAGCCTTGAACTTCATCTTTATTGAAGCCGTACTTAAGCATCAATTCATAGAAGCGATCCCACATCTTTTGATCCATTACCACATAGGCAACTTTATCTTTTTGCTCTGCAATTGCATCCCTAAAATGCGTATATGGTGCAGATTCATCAACAATTCGCTTACCCGCTTTATTAACGAAAATCGCACCCATATCACCCACTTCTTTAGTTGAATAAGTGGTCAATTTAGCAATTCCTGGTTCAACTTCCAAACCATGAGGATAGATCTTGTACCAGTTGAGGTTGCGAGAAACCAGATTCATATTCTTAGCAAAATTGAAGTAGTCACCATTTGATGTCATTGGACCATAGTATGGAATATCAGTGGTATGTTCCTTATAGTCTTTGGCACCAAAACCACCAGCAGCTAAAACTAAAGACTTGAATTTTACGTTAACAGTTTGATTCTTACCTTCGGCTACTAATGAAGTGAGAACGCCTGTGTCATTCTTGTTTAACTTCTCAACGCGAGCATCAAGAATAATTTTGCCGCCTTTTTCTTCAAAAGCCTTGGCTACTTTAGTAATTAATTCATATGAACTTTCTGAAGGCATTTCAATCTGTCTATTTACTGAGTGTTCAACTGTTTGAGTTTCGGCTTTTTGGTATTTCAAATTGGCAAATTCTGTAATAAAGTCAACTGCACGACCAATATTATTAGCCAATAAGTTAGACAGCATTGGGTAATTGGTACCCTTACATTCTCTAGTAATATCTTTAACTAACAAAACTGGTGAATCTTCCTTAGCAGTTTTGCCAAAGAGTTTAGCTGATACTTTTGAACCTGTGCCAACTATGTTAGAACCATTTAAAATAGTAGCACCGCCCAAGTAACCATTCTTTTCTAAAACAACTACGCGTTTGCCCATTGATAAACCACGACATGCTGCCATCAGGCCTGCCATACCGGAACCAATAACTGCTACGTCTACGTTTAAATGAATTTCCCTGTGTTCCTTAGGCTCAGGCTTAGCTAATTCAATATCTTTATCTTCTAATGCTTTTTTACCTGAATCGAGCATTGCTTGTGTCATTAATGAAGCGCCAGACACAGCATCAACATCGAAGCTTTGATTATCAATTACGCTATTCTTTAATTTATCAAAAACTTGGTTAAAGATTGCAGGGGTTTCTGCACTCTTAGTTACTTTGACGTCATCAATATGATTGCCATCAAGGTCAATATCAAAATCTATTTGTCCATTACGGCCGTCTGCTTTAGCCTTAACAGTTTCTTTACTCATTTTGTTTCTCCTTTAGCCGCATTAATTAAATCGCATTCATTATAGCTATAATCTATGATTAAAGAAATAAATTTGTTTTAAAAGTTCAATAGATATTTTCTATAAATAAAAAGACGCTCTGTATTAACAAAGCGTCTTCTATCTTTATTCGTGATAACTTCTAGTCAAGAAGTGTTCCATAGCTTCTGGTTCATGACCGGTTAAATGAGCAAAGTCATCGCTAAGGCCATGCAAGTAACCCATTGCGCCACCCTTGTACATTGAAGCAAGTTCAGCACCATCACCTTCAGCTGCATAAATCTTGCCAAATTCTTCAACGCTAACTGGGTGATAACCAATTTCATGACCTGTCACCTTGGTCATAATTTTACCTAATTCCGGCATTGTGTAAGAACGACTTTGAGTTAACAAGTAAGTTCTTCTACTCTTTAAAACATCTTCATTAAGTGCCATGGTAGTAGCCATAGCTTCTGCAGAATCTTCCAAAGTAATGAAACTCATTGGTTGATCACCTACTGGATAAATCAAACCTTTTCTTTCAATTAATTATGGTAAGTAAGGTACCAATGGATCAGCATACAAACTGTTCTTGGCAATGGCAAAATTAAGATCAGTTCCGGCAAGACGTCTTGGTAAATAACTATAAAATGGTGAGATGACAAATGGATTGTCTTCTTGATCGGCAATAAAGCTCATTGCGACCAGATTTTTAATTTCATTTTTCTTCACTGCCGCAAGAACATTTTCAAGTTCACCTACTCGATCAAAAACAGAGTAAGTTTTACTTGCGACATAAATTAATGTATCAATACCTGCAAAAGCCTTTTTTAGACTTTCACGATTTTGAAAATCAATTTCTCTAATTTCAAGATCTTCATTAATTGAAGTAGTCGCATGATTCTTATTGTGCACCAAAGCAACAATATCTGCAGAATCTATTTTCTTTTTCAAATGTGCAACAACACGACTTACCCAAGTGACCAGTTGCAACCGTTACTGCTATCTTCATAAGTTAATCCTCCACTACAACTGCCTTGCCAAAACTCTTTGAATTTTCTAAATAGCGATGAGCATCAGCTACATGTTCTAAATCAAAGACACGCTCTGGCTTTGTATCTACATCATACTTTTTAACATAATCAAGCATATGGTTAATCTTTTGTTCATTGACATTACCAGAATAAAAACTAGTCAAATAGCTATTAGATGCAATATCGACAATTGGATCAAATTCATTATACGCTTCTAGCTTATTAAAAAACATTTTAATAGGCTTATTTGTCTTGAATTAATTTCTCAATAAATTGACCTATTTATTTAAAAGCTAAATAACTTGACTTTACGTAAAAAAATCCAAGACACGAGGTCTTGGATTTTACTTATTTTATTCTTTTCTACTTTGACGTAAGTATTCAAACAAGATACCATCACGCAAACCGCAATTAGAAAAGATAACTTCACTAATCTGCAAGTTGCGTAACACCAAACTGATTGGAATCAACCCACCAACGATGACGTCTGCTCGGTTCTTAGCCAAACCTGGAATCTTCATCCGTTCATCTTTATTCATAGCAATCAATTTACCAACTAAGTTAAAAATGTAATGTGGTGGCAAATGCATCCCATGAATATCAGGCAATTCATCAACCTCATCAGTCACTTCGCGACGGTGAATTTTAGCGATTGTTCGATTGCTACCGCCAAGTGCAATTAATGGCAAATTATGCACTTGTCCTAGCCAGCGCACCGTTGAAATTTTCTGCCCTGCCGCATTCATTGCGCTATACAAATCACTAGCTGAAATGGTATCAGCTAAGTTATAGTTTTGCGACAAAACGACTGAACCGACTGGAATACTTACCCGTTCTTTGCAGGCACCATTTTGAACCCAAATCAGCTCCGTTGAAGCACCACCACAATCCATGATAATGCCGTTTCTGACTGGCAAGGTATTAACTACGCCAATGTAGTCCAAGTATGCTTCGGTACTACCTGAGATCACCTGCAAGTCCAGTCCAACTTCATCTTTTACTCGTTTTAAGAATTCCGCTTGGTTCTTTGCTCCGCGAACTGCAGCCGTTGCTACCGCTTTGACGACCACATTATCATATTGCGTATATCTGGTTTTAAAGTCTTTCAAAGCTTGAATCGTTCTGTTCATTGGTTCTTCTTTAAGCGTCATTTCTTTGCCCATATTTTCAGACAAACGGACATACTCTCTAAAGTAACCCATGACTGTATAGCCACCATAATCGTCTATTTGTGAAATCTGCATTCTGACCGAGTTGGAACCCAAGTCAATTACTACTAAATTAGTATTAGTCATTTTCTCTTCCTCCTCAGTCTACTGTCATATTCACCGCGCAGATACTTCGTAAAAGCTTCGTAATCTTGTTCTACTTGCTTACTATAAGCGACAGCCCAATCAGCCATACACTTATCAAATTGCTTACTTTCTTGCAAGTAGCCATAAATCATTGATGCCGTTGGACTTTGACAATGAGCTCGGGCCAAGATGAAGGCACAAAGCGTCGCATAAGCTTCAAAGCTTTCTTCATCCAGCTTAGTGGTATCAATTGAGTCCTTCATATCTCTGAATTGACGCACATAATAGCTGCGGCCTCCTGCTTCAGTATAACCCAAGAATGGATCATAGAAGGTTTGCAAGATGCTTTGACCGGTGATTACACGGCGCCCTTCTTCATAACCTTGCTGTTTAGCTTCTGCCACAGACAAATTAGACAAATCATACTTAGATGGCATTGCTTCTTTGATTTGCAAAACCAAGTGACTACCGTCTCTACCTGTCAGTAAAACCAGATAGCAGCGTGTACCAAAGCTACCAACACCTACGCTGTAACGAATAATGTCAGTCAGTTCAAAACTGCTCAACAGCACCTTTACATCAGGTGAAAGCTTCTTTTGATACTCTTCCATCGCACTAACTAATTCCTGATAAGTTTGATCAGAAATCCGTCTAGCACGTGGTGGATTTTCTTTAAAGACCAGCTTGCCATTTTCTTCAGTCGTAAACTTTTTAACTACCTTATCCGAATTATTCTTTGGTGCCTTATCCGCAATTTTCTTCAAAATCTTGACTAATTGCTTATCATCACTGGTTGTATTAAAGAAATCATTGATGCTGTATGAGGCGTAAAAACGGTCGAGCAGCTTTTGACCAGCCGCATCATTAATTCCGTCTTCATAAGCCTTGGCAGTATTCTTCAATATCTTATAAAGATTATCTGGATTATAGCCGTTGATCTTACCGATTAATTGAGCACTGACCATCAGACGCTTCAAATCGCTCTCCCAATTGCCAACTCTGGTTTCATCAAAGTCATTAAGTCCGAAAAGCAACTGTCTTTCAGGTGAAGCGAAAAAGCCGAAGTTGTTTAAGTGGGCATCTCCACAAATCATCACCCAGATTTTGCTTTGCGTGCTGTGCAACAAGTCATATTCCATGACACCAGCAGTACCACGCAAGAAGCTAAAGGCATTAGCAATCATGCGCTGATGACGCAAAGGCAATAGCTCAGGAATCATTGTATCTTCCTGTGTCTTGATCATCTCAACGGCATCCCGTTCAACCTGTTTAAAAGCACCTAGTTCACTAACTGGCACCTTTTTAGCCTGCTTCTTGCCGGCCTCAATCAATTCATCTTTGCTAGCTTTTAATCGCAGCTTATCAATATTGAATCTTTTGCGTAAAAAATCCTTACTCATCCGTATCCTTCTTTTCCTCAAGGGTTAAATCATTGTCTTCTTTACGCATTACTTCAAAGACATCAGGATCTCTATCTTCATCTTCTTTTTGCTTTAATTCGCGTTCTTTTTCTTGGGCTTGATGAATAAAGTACTCTTGAGAGTTAAGGGCCTTCTTACCACGACGATCAACCATTGAATATACATCATTATGAAGTACACGTGTCTTAACGTTGTCATTCCACATAATATCGTAGATATGAAGTACACGTTCCTTCAAATCTGGCTGCAAGATTGGGAATAAGGTTTCAACTCTTCTGTTCAAGTTACGCTTCATCATGTCCGCACTTGAAAGGTAGACATCTTGATTACCATTATTATAGAAGTAATAGATTCGACTGTGTTCGAGTAATCTTCCGACAATCGAATGTACTTCAATATTATCACTAATTCCAGGAATATCGGTTCTTAAGCAACAAATTCCGCGCACAATTAAGTGAATTTTTACGCCAGCGTGAGAAGCTTCGTAAAGTTTACCAATGATTTCAGGATCAGAGAGTGAATTCATCTTCATGTGAATTTCGGCTTTACGGCCAGTTTTGGCGATTTCGATTTCATTATCAATCTTTTGATTAATGAACTCACGGATATGCTTTGGTGAAATTCTTAATTGTCTGAAGTATGGTGGACGAGAATAACCAGATAGCATGTTAAATAAGTTAGTGGCATCGACACCAAGGTCGCGGCGTGAAGTGAATAAGCCCATATCAGTGTAGAAGTGAGCAGTTACGTCGTTGTAGTTACCGGTACCCAAGTGAATGTATCTGCGAATACCATCTTCATCACGGCGAATGACCAAAGTAATCTTGGTGTGCGTCTTAAGTCCTTTCAAACCATAGATAACGTGACAGCCCATTTGTTCCAAAGTCTTAGCCCAGTGGACGTTATTCTCTTCATCAAAACGAGCTTTGACTTCGACCAAAACAGTTACTTGTTTGCCAGCTTGTGCAGCTTGACCCAAGTATTTAATGATTGGTGAATTACCTGAAACACGATAAAGGGTCATCTTAATGGCTAAGACCTTGTCATCATGGGCAGCCTTACAAATAAAGTTTAAAACTGTGTCAAATGAATCATATGGGTGTTGAACCAAGTAATCTCTTTGTCTAATATTGGCAAAAATATCGCTTGAAAGAGCTAAATCTGGATCAACATAACCCTTGATTGGCGCATAACGCATTTTTTCATGACCCTTAACTGCACCAGCAAGTTTCTTAAGGAAGGTTAAATCAATTGGACCAGAAATCTCATAGATTTCATTCTTCTTAACCTTTAATTTATCAAACAAGCGCGAACGCAACTTTTCACCCATTGATTTTTCAATTTCAAGGCGAACAGCTTTACCATGTTCACGGTCTTTCAATTGCTTTTGTACACTCCGCAAAAAGTCTGAAGTATCACGTTCAGCCACGTCCAAGTCCATGTCACGAGTAACTCGGAAAATAGCGGCTTCCTTTACTTCGTAGCCGTCGAAAAAGCTGCTAACGAATTCTTTGATGATGTCTTCAAGCAAAACAAAACTATTGTCAGCCTTAGGCAATTTAACCAGACGCTTAAAGTTATTAGGAACTCTAAGAGTGGCGTAATAATGTTTACCATCTTCCTTGTCCTTCAAGCAAACAGCGATGTTCAATGAATCATTGGCAATAAATGGGAATGGACGGTTGGTGTCATCGGCCATTGGTGTAATGATTGGATATAGTTCATCACTGAAGTAACGTCTAACGAACTCATATTGCTGAGCGTTCAGATCTTTGACTTCTTTAATGAAAATATTCTTCTTTTCAAGCAATGGTAAAAGTGAACGCCAATAAGTTGAGTATCTTTTTTCTACTGCTCTGTGTTCTTTTTGGTTGATGGCATCAAGCTGCTTTTCAGGAGTCTGGCCTGAAGAGTCAGTTGTCTTAATGCCTGCCGCAATCAACTTGTGCAAAGAAGCAACACGAACCATGAAGAATTCGTCCACATTACTTTGCGTGATGCCCAAGAAATTGATTCTTTCAAGCAATGGATTATCTTTATTGCGGGCCTCTTCCAACACTCGGTCGTTAAAGTCCATCCAGCTTAATTCACGGTTTTTAAAATATTCCGGTTTTAAAAACAGTTTTGTTTCTTCTTTTTCGTTTCCTAAAAATGTACTACTCATTGTCTATTCATACCCTCTTGTTTTAAAACAACCTTAATGCCAAATACGTCCTCGAATAACTTAACGCGTTTGTTAAATGACCAACGTTCCAGCGTAATATCTGCGTTAGTTTTCGCTCTAATCACTAATTCATTGTTTTTCTTCAGTGAAATAACGATTTTCTTGATCTTTTGTTTGTGGGATGCATCTAATGCTGTCGCAATCCGCAAAATGGCAGAAAGCTTGGCCACTGTTAATTGAACATCTGGATTCAGGTGACGGTAGTGGTGTCCACCAATGTTTGGCGCAGAACCATCTCCATCATCGATAGTCTGATAACGACAAATCTCACTGACGATTTCATTTTCACGATCTGACATGCCAATCAGTTCATTAGCTTCGATAAAATCGGCTGATTGCTCATAGCGGCGAGCTTGATTAACAAAGCTGCCGATATCATCAACGGTTGCTGCCCAACCTAACAATTCTCTAGCTGATTTAGGCAAAAGGTGCACTTTACGTAAACGATCAAAAATGTGCAAAGCAAACTTGCGTACTGCGTTAGCATGGTGTAAATCAACCAAATAGCGTCGAGCCATATTTTGAGCTGAAGTCATCATGATATCAGTATCTTTGCCTCTCTTCTCTAGCATCAAAAGGCCGGTGACAACAGACATGTCTGTAATGTAAATCGTGCCAATATTTAAGAGAGAAAGGAATTGCTTGATTGAAATGGCATTAGGAATAACGTGTTCAGCTACAGCTGGTTCCAAGTCATAGTTTTGCATGATATCGTTAAGCGACATTTGGATCAGTTGATCATAGAAGTATTGAAATTCTTCGTGCGTAATTTGGTTAGCTGAGTTTTCTTTCTTCAAATAAGTATTATTCAAGGCATCAGCGTGTTGGATAATTACAGCGGCACGCGAATTATCCTTGATCTGACGAGCCAAGTGACCGATCTTCGCACCTAAGTAATCATTGATAACATAGATCGGATCATTAGGCGTTTCATTAGTGATTTCATTGATCTCTTGGATCTCTCGTGGACCTAAGGCCAGGCTCCAGCTTGATTCGAACTTATTGTTTTTAAACAAAGAAAGGTTGATCATTGCAGAACCAAGACTAAGCAAATAAGTGGCGTGGTCCTTGCCATCGTCATTTACTTCTGCTTGACTCTTCATCCCGCTTAAGACCTTGGCGTAGACGATTTGACCACCATTAAGCCATTCGATCTTCCAACCAGTTCTAACCTTGATCTGATCTGCAATAAAACTGGCAGACATTTCATCAATTAATTGTTCATTGCCGTAAAACTTGAAATCCTTAATCTGATATTCTGCTAACTTCTCTTTAAAGCCTTCAATTGCATCACAGATTTTGTCCATATCTTGTTTAAAAACCTGGCTTTTACTATCAGCTTGTAAAAACGAAGGCGAATCTAGTTGTTCAATGACAGTTAGATCCTTTAGATCTACTATGTTAAGTTGAATCTTATAGGAAGACATATAAATTAAACCAAATAAAGTTTTCTTCATTTATTATTTTCACCTATTAATGCAATTACTTTAATATTATACTTTTACTCTATCTTAATTATATATTAACTTTTGATTATGATCTAAATTTAATAACAAAAAAGGCACAATTTTATGCACCTTTTTCACCCTAATGACTATACGAATTGCTTACATGTAAGGGATACAAATGGTTGGAATGTCTTTCCATTGATAGCAAGTCAAATTCAACTAGTTCGTTTTTTCAATTTATCTACTGTACAAGATTTGCAGTGCATTTCTTTCATCAAATCTTCATCTGAATAAATGATGTACATGTTGCCGTCGTCATCTATCCAACCCTTATTTTGTGACTCTGTCATCCGTAGAGTAAAAATCATGTAAAGATAACGAGCATTGACACTCATATCCCTATATTTGGGGTTATGGAAGAATGCCTTTGACAAACCATTTTGTTGTTCAGGATAATCTTGGCCCTCTTTAAATCTTAGTTGTGTTTTCATTATATCTACCTCTATTATGTTTGTTTTATTTGTTTATTAGAAAATTATTAAGCCAAGCGAATAAAAAAAGCCCAGAGCTGATATGGCTCTGGGTCTTAATTGTATTCTTAATTAACGGTAGTCCTTGAGGAAGTCGACTAACTTTTGGTAGTCGGCATCGTGCTCAGAGTCATAAGCATCAACTAAATCAACAACCTTGTTGTCTTTGGTGATGATGCGGTATTCACGCAAATCTTTCTTTTCATTTGCGATTACAGTAATTTCGCCTTTACCTGGTGTTGAGTACAAATCAGGATTTAGAGCTTCATTCAATTTGTCTGATAATTGTTGGTTAAATGCAATTGTGTTCATTCGCTTTTATCTCTTTTCTTATAAATAAACTTCAACACAATCATTATAACATTTTTACCTAATTATGTTAGGCTTCTTATTTTAGATTAATTTTCCTTATCTAGTCTGCAAATGCACATCATATCTGGTGTTTGAGGTGCAACATCAATCGGTGTGATTGCCTTAGTTTCATAACCATTTTGCTTAAAGAGCTTAAGATCACATACCAAAGTGTCTGAAATGAGAGATAGATAAACTCTCTTGGCTGCATCTTTACACTAGCTTCAATAAAGCCTTTTAACAAGCCTTTCTTAGGGGCAGTTGCAATAATGACGCTAGTACTTTCATTGTTTTTAGCTAAACGATTCATTACTTGATCAGCATTACCGATTAGGTTTCCTTTTTATAAAATAAGATATCGATTAGCAGTGACAAGTGAAAATCAAATACTATACGTTTTTTCTGTAACTTTAAATAAGCAAAATATTATCAATTGTATTTATGAATATTAAAAAAGACATAACCTATTTAAATGAGATAAGCTATGCTTTTTTTACATTATCTATAGTCAACTACCCTAGACTGAAGTCTAGGGCTTAGTGGCTCGTTAGCTTGCGCTAAC
>ENA-ORUR01000109-ORUR01000109.1-human-gut-metagenome-genome-assembly--contig:-NODE-109-length-71780-cov-12.3035_pt1 | contig 71780 bp, 58 predicted proteins | sample MGYA00242086_ERZ509223 | MGnify/ENA primary metagenome ERZ509223 (study PRJEB26280, sample SAMEA2338820) | human gut metagenome | biome: human gut; feature: human-associated habitat; material: faeces... | reverse complement strand
TTGCAGGAAACCGTGGGCGATGAGGGACTCGAACCCCCGACATCCACCGTGTAAAAAAGAATCTCGCCTGAAAAACCGCTATTTTTCGTGGCTGGGCAGGATGTTTTCGTTCGTTTGATGCATGGTTTTCGGATAAGGCCATGACAAAGCCATGACATTTTTGGTGCTCTGCATTCCTTCCAAGATGTGCTATGTCTGTGGAGGAAAATGCTGCTAAGCCGGATGGTGAGACAGCCTCAAAATGGCGGTTCCAGGGCGAGGCATTGGATGCCGTTCCGAACGGAGAGCATCCATGCTCCCACCCTCTCGCCATGTTGAACGTCGAGACCGGTGAGCTGGTGAATGTGCGTTGCGGCACGCGTTCCGAGAAGAAGTGCCCTGGTTGTGCCTGGGTATACAAGAAGGACACTGCGAAGATCCTGCGTAGCGGCTTGCTGGATGATGGCGCGTGCCGTTATTTCTTTCTTACGTTGACTGCTCCTTCTTTCGGTGCGACGCATAATGTGCCGAAGAGAGGGGAGCGGAAAAGGTGCCGTTGCGGTGCATGGCATGATGCTGAGAAGGATATGGATCTTCGTGGTGTCCCGTTGGATTGCGACGAATACGATTATTCCGGTCAGGCGTATTTCAACTATCGGATTGGCGGGTTGTGGAATACGACGTTGACGCTGCTGCGGAAGTGGTTTCCGGATCTTTGTTTTGCGAAGGTGTATGAGTGGCAGCAGCGCGGCGCTCTGCATGTGCACATTATTCTGAGGATCCCCGCTGCTGATTTTCTCGGCAAGGGTGATGCCGAATCTCTTCTGAAGAAACGCGCTTCCTCGGCGACATGCGGTGGCTGGATGCATTGGGGGAGCCAGAACGATTGCAGGGAGATACGTGGTGGTGTCAGCAGCGATAAGGTGATCGGATATCTCAAGAAGGCTGTTTCCTATGCCACGAAGGATGTCTGTGAGGAACGGCCGGAGGGCGAATCCAGGAATAAGAAGCATCTGATGATGCTGGACGAGGCCGCTCGGATGATGCGGTGCGATAAGTGTCTCGCAAAGAGGGCTGAGCTTATTGCGGATTTGGAGCAGCGCAGCCTGTCCGAGAAGCGTGAGGCGATCAGAACGGAGATGAGAAGACGTATCGCTTTGGGAGGGGAGTGCGATGCGGAGATTCCGTTGTATCTTCAGGTGGGTAGGTTCGAGGAGGAACGGAGGCTTTCGGTGAAGGTGAGATTCTATCGGCTGCTCTCCGGCGGTTGCCTGGAGTGCGATTCGCTGCCTCATCGTCGTTGGGGTGCCCGGTCCGGTGTCATGTCCGTGTCCAGACGCACGAGGAAGCGCATGGGCTGGTCTGCTACGGATTTGACCCGAAAATTGTTGGCTGAGAGGCGTCATGTCTACTTCGTCGCATCGATGAATCTTGTCAAGGAGACTGCTCAGCGGATTATTGAGTGTGCCGCTGGATTTACGGTGATGGTTCCTGGCTGATGCTTGTCTAAGCGTCCATGCTGCGGAGACAAGCGGATATGAGCGATATGGAATGTAGGACGGGTGCATGCATTCGTCCTATTTGGCATGCTCCGAGACGGAGTTGGGGTTGTATTCGTCTTTTCCGGACATGAGTTGAGTGTTTTGTGTATGTGTGCACCGGAAGACCGATGGCTTTGCTGGCGGTCCAGGAGGTGCAGGTCGGGCGCAAAGCGCCCGACCCTTGATCTAGTAAAGAAAAATTCAAACGATTGCCCGTGACGGGCATGTTTTGTTGAATATTGCATGAGTGCCGGAATGGGTTCCAGAAGCGCGTAGGATATAGGCTGTAGTGCAGTGAGCAAGGAGTGGAGAGTGGCAGAACGGCAGCAGATCAAATCCAAAATGCGTATAGAGATGTGTGGTGAGATGTTTGCTGCACCGCAGGTGATGCAGTTGAGTCCTTTCTGTATTAACCAGCTTGAGATGCCCTTTTAAAGGCACAGTACGACCGGCAGATTCTGATTTTGGTAGGTGTAGGGCGTGAAGATACTTGATAATGTCAACAACACTGTCCGTGATGACCTGCGGGCGGAGATAAAGCGCGGCAGCAAGGTTTCGGTGGCGGCTGCCTGCTTTTCCATGTATGCATACCAAGAGTTGAAGAAACAGCTGGAGTCCGTGGAGGAATTCCGTTTCATTTTCACGTCTCCCACTTTTGTGAAGGAAAAGGCAGAGAAGCGTAAGCGCGAATTCTATATTCCACGTCTTTCCAGAGAAACCAGCCTTTATGGCACGGAGTTCGAGATCAAGCTTCGAAACGAAATGACCCAACGGTCCATCGCAAAGGAATGTGCGGAATGGATTCGCAGAAAAGCGAGATTCAAGTCCAACACCACCGGGGAGAACATGACGGGCTTCATAACCGTCGACGCCAAGGACTCCCAGACCGTCTACGCGCCAATGTCCGGGTTCACGACGGTGGACATCGGGTGCGAGCGGGGCAACAACGCCTATAACATCGTCAATTGCATGGAAGCCCCTTTTTCCCAGGAATATATGCGGGTGTTCGATCAGCTCTGGAGCGACCGTGAGAAAATGCAGGACGTGACGGATGTCGTAATCGAAAATATCAGCACCGTTTATGCCGAAAACTCGCCGGAGTTTATCTACTTCATGACCCTGTATCATGTCTTCAGCGAGTTCCTGGACGATATATCCGAGGACGTACTTCCCAATGAGGCGACCGGCTTTAAGCAAAGCAAGATCTGGAGCATGCTCTATGACTTTCAGAGGGATGCCGTATTAGCCATCATCAATAAGTTAGAGAAGTACAATGGCTGTATCCTAGCCGATAGCGTAGGACTCGGTAAGACTTTCACGGCCCTTGCCGTTGTGAAATACTATGAAAACCGCAACAAATCCGTACTGGTTCTTTGCCCGAAGAAGCTGGCGGAGAATTGGAATACCTATAAGGATAACTATGTTAACAATCCCATCGCTGCCGACCGTCTGAATTACGATGTTCTATTCCATACAGACCTTTCACGCGAGGGCGGCATATCCAACGGTCTGGATTTGAGCCGTCTCAACTGGGGTAACTACGACCTGATCGTCATTGACGAATCCCATAACTTCCGCAATGGTATCGGTACGCACAGCAATACGCAGGAGAACCGCTACCAGAAGCTGATGGAAAAGGCGATCCGTGCCGGTGTCAAAACGAAGGTCCTCATGCTTTCCGCCACACCGGTCAACAACCGTTTCATAGACCTGAAGAACCAGCTTGCCCTCGCCTATGAAGGAAATTCCGAAAGTCTGGATGAACGCCTCAATACCACAAAGAGCCTCGAAGATATTTTCAAGCAGGCCCAGAAGGCTTTCAATGCGTGGAGCAAGCTCGATCAGGAACAGCGTACAACGGACGCGCTGTTGCGCACATTGGATTTTGATTTCTTTGAGCTGTTGGACAGCGTGACCATTGCCAGGTCACGTAAGCACATCGAAAAATATTACGACACAAATGAAATCGGCAAATTCCCGGAGAGATTGAAGCCCATCTCATTGCGCCCATGTCTTACGGATCTGAGCAATGCCATTAGCTATAACCAAATCTACGAGCAGCTGATGCAGCTTTCCCTGTGCATCTATACGCCATCGAATTATATTTTTCCGAGCAGACTGCAAAAGTACAAGGATCTTACCCACAATAAGGGTGAGAACCTGACGCAGACCGGTCGAGAGCGTGGCATCCAGCGCCTTATGAGCATCAACCTGCTCAAGCGTCTGGAAAGCTCGGTCAATTCCTTTCAGTTGACATTGACGCGCATCAGGGAGCTGATTGCGAGCACGATTGATGCGATTGACCGTTTCGAGGAATACGGATCGGCAGACATTTCCATGTATGAGGCAAATGCTGACGACTGGGATATGGATGATGAGAACACGGAGCTTTTCACCGTGGGCAGGAAGGTCAGAATTGACCTTGCCGATATGGACTGGAAGAGCTGGCGTAAGGAATTACAGCAGGATGCCGATGTGCTGGAGCTGCTGACTTTGATGGTTGGCGACATCACTCCGGAGCATGACAGCAAATTGCAGGAGCTGTTCCGATTGTTGGATGAGAAGCTCACGCATCCCATCAACCCGGATAACAAGAAAGTGCTCATATTCTCTGCGTTCTCGGATACGGCGGAGTATCTGTACGACCATGTGAGTGGGTATGTCAAGAACAAGTACGGACTGAACACGGCTGTTATTACTGGAAGCATAGACGGGCGTACGACGATCAAGGGCTTTCAGGCAACGCTGAATAATGTGCTGACCTGCTTTTCGCCCATTTCCAAAGACCGTGATGTTCTGATGCCGGACAGCAAAACGGAGATTGACATTCTGATTGCTACTGACTGTATCTCGGAAGGTCAGAATCTTCAGGACTGCGATTACCTCGTTAATTATGACATTCACTGGAACCCTGTTCGCATCATTCAGCGATTCGGACGTATTGACCGTATCGGTAGCCGGAACAAGGTGATTCAGCTTGTGAACTTCTGGCCAGACCTCACATTGGACGACTATATCAATCTGAAGTCCCGTGTAGAGACACGTATGAAGATTACCGTCATGACCTCCACCGGTGATGATGATCTGATCAATCTGGAGGAACAGGGCGATCTTGAATACCGCAAGGCGCAGCTGAAGCGCTTGCAGGAGGAAGTCGTGGACATAGAGGATATGTCGGATGGCATTTCCATCATGGATTTGGGCTTGAACGAATTCCGCCTTGACCTGTTGGATTACATGAAGCATAACGGCGATATGGATAAGAAACCGCGTGGACTTCATGCTGTTGTTCCTGCTACGGAGGAATTGCCGGAGGGTGTGATTTTCGTTCTGAAAAACATCAACAACAGTATTAATGTAGACAACCGCAACCGTATCCATCCATTCTATATGGTTTATATCGGCACGGACGGAGAGATAATCCGTGACTATCTGAATCCGAAAAAGCTGTTGGATGATATACGTCTGCTCTGCCGTGGAAAGAGCAAGCCCATACCGGAAGTATATGAGAAATTTAATCGGGAAACAGATGACGGACGCAATATGGCGGATATGTCGGAGCTGCTAAATAATGCAATCAATTCCATCATTGATGTGAAGGAAGAAAGCGATATTGACAGCTTATTTTCCTCAGGTGGTACTTCCGCGCTGATGAGCGCCGTGTCCGGACTGGATGACTTTGAGCTGATTTGTTTCCTAAACATAAGACGACGAACCATGGAGGTATAAACAAATGAAGTATGGATTTTTATTTGGTGCAGGGGCTGAAGTTGGTTATGGGTTACCATCTGGAGGTAAATTCGCACTTGATATATTCAGATTTGATGCGTCGGATAGTAAAAAAGAGTTTAGGGAAATGAGGGATAGAGTCGATCAGACTACTTATTACGCATCTCAATGGCTTCCTAATGGATTCATGGATAAAAATATTAGCTCGTTTGGAAAAACTGTTTTTCAAAATATAATTAAGGATACCGTTGAGCATAATAGAGATAATATTATTAGTCGAATCAACCAATTTGATGAGGTCGCCAAAAAAGAAGTTGCTTCCATGCAAGCTTTAGGTATCGATATAGACGCGGTATTTAAGGAGCTACTCGGAAAAGATGTTTTTAATATACGGTTGGGACAAACCATAAAATTTATAGATGAGCTCCAGCAGGGAAACGAGCTGTTTGATAGTTCATATTATTCAGCGCTTCTTATGGTATACAAAAAGAAGGATATTCTGACTAAAGAGCAACGAACTGAACTAGGGAAAATCTTGTTATCCATTCTTCAACTTCATATCGGAGCCTTAAGTGAAACATTGACTAGAAAAATCAATGATGGACTTTTTGCTAAAAAAGATGATGACATTGATTTTTTTGATGACATTGGTGAAATTGTTCAACTAAATTACTCTTCATCAGGTCTGGCGGGTATGGAATACTTGCTTGATAAACATGAAGCAAAGACGGAATCGAACGGTGGGAAATGTTTGCGCTTTGCTCAAAAAATCATCGAGTCCATTTATGCTGTCGTTTTAGATTACAAATCGTTGATTGACGCAAATTGGCATTATCTCTATAGTCCGTCTACTGACTGGGCAAAATTTTGCAAAATATGCATTTTTTTGCTGACGGTAAGAGCCTATATCTCTCAGACAGCAGCAGATGCCAAGCCGGAAACTAGGCATGGTTACTATCATTTAGTGAAGGAGGCGTCAGATAAAGGTTCTTTTGAAATTGGAGCAGTTGCAACAACGAATTATAATCGGTTCATTGAAGCAATTTTACAAACGCAGGTTTCGTTCCTTAATGGCTCAACGGAAACCTGGTATGATCCGTATCTTAATCGTATTGTCACCAAAGACTCTATTGGAAATGATGAAAATCATATATTAGTTCCGCTGATGTTTACTCAAAGTGGTACTAAACCCATGACATCCATAGAAATGTCGATCGCTTATGTTGATACATACCAAGAATGGGAAAAGGCCGATAAGATTGTGATTGTGGGCTTTGGTTTTGGAGCTGATGATGAGCACATTAATGGATTAATCAGAACATTAATTGATAACGACGATAAGGCTATTGAAATCGTAACAATAAAATCTGGTAAATCCGATAATGAGCTCATAAGAGACTATGCATTGAAACTTAAAACTTCAAAATTTAATAATATTACAGTTATTCAGGTGGATAGTGACGGCAAGAATTCTGATGGAGAGATGTGGACAGATATTATATAGATAGTTGGTGATGATGATGAAATTTCCTGCATCTACGGAGTTCAACAAGAGAATTTCCAAGCGGAAGTTTTATGAAAATTTGTCCGTTACCCCTGCCTTTAAGAAAGCGTTTACGGAGCAGATTAAAGTCATCTACTGGCGTAACAAGCTGGCGGTGACCACACTGAATCTCGCACCCGGGGAGCGGGTCACAGAGATTGAGGTATTTGAAGTGAGGCTCACCTCGCTCGACCTTGATGAGAATGTCCTGCGACTAATTGATAGGGCGATACCGTATCACATTCTCTTTCTGTTGGAATACGAAGGAAAATACCGGGCGGCCATGGGGTATAAAGAGGTTACCAGTTTCGGCAAATCGGCATTTAAGGTTGACCGCTATTACCTTACAGCGTGGCTCTTGGAGGAAGAACTGCCACTGCGTCTGGAAGGGTTGACGATAGATGCAGTATACGAGAATTTAATCCGCCAGATTGCAGGAGACAACCTTTCCGGTGGTGAAAGTACAACGCTGAAGGAAAGCGTCGAGCGGCAGAAAAAACGGGAGCAGCTTGAAAAGCAAATCATTGTGCTGGAAGCAAAAATGAGGAACGAAAAACAGCTCAATCGGAAGATGGAGTTGAAGGCAGAGATAAAGAAATTGAGAGTGGATTTAGGGGGATAGATATTGATGCAGGTAAATAAAAAGACGTTGGAACGATTGCGTTGCATTATTAACGCTGATGGAACTGATGACTACCGGTCTGGCCCGAAGCTTGTTGCGTTTTTTAACGAACTTGGATTCAATGATACTTATGGAAAGGGTTTTCCGTCGAGATGGGTTTATACGGATGACAGACTTGCCGAAATTAATGGAACGCCAGAACTCGAAAAGTGTATAAAAAACGTATTTGCTGTCGTAAATTATATAGGCCGTATGCCGGAGTTAGATGCTCTGATTACTAATTTTAATCAGTATCTTGCTTTTGATAAATGGTTAGTAGTTCGCGAAAACGACCAGATTATTTTTAAGAAATCAGATCGTGTTGTGGTCGATGTAAAACCACAAAGTATGACAGATATTGAAGAAGATGAGTTCTTAAAACAAACATTTGATGTAGATATTGGTTCCCTGAGATTGGATAGTCAGGTGAGCAATGTTATTCTGGGTAGACTGGATGAAATTGAACGCTGCATTCGCGGCGATGCTCCGCTTGCGGTCATTTTTCTTGTGGGCAGCGTTATGGAGGGCATTTTGCTCGGTACGGCGACTGCATGTCCAAAACTGTTCAATACTTCAACTTCTGCACCAACGGATGCCAATACAGGCAAGGTTAGAAAATTCTCTTATTGGACGCTTAATAATTTTATTGATGTAGCGGCTGAAAACGGTATCTTAAAACCGGATGTAAAGAAATTTAGTCATGTGGTTCGAGACTTTAGAAATTATATTCATCCCTATCAACAAATGGCTGAACAATTTTCTCCTGATAAACAAACAGCCTTGATTTGCTTTCAAGTTCTGAAGGCAGCTATAGCTCAAATTGGAGATTACAGAAACGGAGGAAATCAAAATGGATAAAATGCGCATGGAATCGGTTGATATGACCGCACGGAATATAGAGAAAATTGGGGCGCTGTTCCCGAATTGCATAACCGAAACTAAAGATGAGACCGGCAAGCCGAAGAAGGCCATTAACTTTGACCTGCTGCGTCAGATGCTGTCTGATGATGTGATTGAGGGCGACGAAGCCTATGAGTTTACTTGGGTGGGCAAAAAGGTTGCCATCGTGGAGGCAAACAAACCCATCCGCAAAACTCTGCGCCCCTGCAAGGAAGAGAGCGTCAACTGGGACAGCACGGAGAACCTCTATATTGAGGGTAACAATCTGGAAGTGCTGAAACTCTTGCAAGAGAGCTATCTCGGCAAGGTGAAGATGATCTATATCGATCCTCCCTACAACACGGGCAATGATTTCATCTACCGGGACGATTTTAAGCAGTCTGTGCAGGATTACGAGGATGATCTTGGTGTGTATGATGCGGACGGTAGTCGCATGTTCAAAAACACTGACAGCAACGGACGTTTCCATTCCGACTGGTGCAGCATGATTTATTCACGGCTAATGCTGGCGAGGAATCTGCTGACAGATGATGGAGTTATCTTTATCAGTATTGACGATAATGAAGTATTCAACTTGAAAGAAATATGTGATGAAGTATTCGGAGCGGGCAATTTTGTCGCACAATTAGCTGTTCAACTTAATCCTCGAGGAAGGAATCTCGATAGATACGTTGCGAAAACACATGAGTCTGTTTTGATATATGTTCGGGATTATCTAAATACTTCTTGTATTTCAGGTGTGGAAAAAGAAGGCCGTATGATTGAGGAATATAACAAAAGGGATGAGAGAGGTGCGTATCGTTTAATAGGGTTACGTAATCGAAATCAGGCATTCAATCCAACAACGAGGCCGAATCTCTATTATCCTCTTTTTGTTAATCCTAAAACTAAAACAGTGTCAACTGAACGGTCAGAGTTTTTTACTGATATTGTGTGGCCAGACACACCGGATGGAACAAAAACATGCTGGACATGGATGAAGGCTAAGGTAGAAAATGAGAACGGGCTTGTGACCGCTGAGAAGACCGGCGATGAATGGAGAATTTACCGTAAAGATTATCTTGTCTCAGAAGACGGGACAATGGCAACAACTCTCGTTAAATCTCTATGGACTGAAAATATCATTAATAATGATTATGGGAAAAAGACGATAAAAGAACTCTTTGGAAAAAATATAATGAGTTTCCCCAAACCGCCTGAATTGATAAAGAAGATGATTGCCATTGGTAGCCAATCTGATTCAACTATTATTGATTTCTTTTCAGGTTCTGCGACCACTGCACACGCAGTGATGCAGATGAATGCTGAAGACAATGGTCATCGAAAATTCATTATGATACAGCTTCCAGAGGAAACTGAGGAGAAGAGCGATGCGTATAAAGCAGGATATTTTAATATTTCTGCAATCGGTAAGGAACGCATCCGTCGTGCGGTGAAGAAGATTACAGAGGAACATCCGGACGCAAAGTTTGACGGCGGTTTCCGTGTTCTGAAGTTGGACGACACCAACATGAAGGATGTGTATTACGCACCTGCGGATTATGAGCAGAATGTTCTTGATCTGCTGGAGAGTAACATTAAGGAAGACCGTACTGACCTAGACCTGCTCTTTGGTTGCCTTTTGGAGTGGGGCTTGCCGCTGGCGCTGCCGTACAAGTCTGAGAATATCGAAGGCTGTATCGTGCACAACTACAATGACGGCGACCTGATTGCCTGTTTTGATGAGAATGTTCCGGAAAGTGTGATCAAAACGATTGCTGAAATGCAGCCTTTGCGTGCCGTATTCCGTGACAGCAGTTTTGCAAGCAGTCCAGAAAAAATCAACGTAACTGAGATTTTCAAGCGTCTGGCACCGGATACTTCTGTGAAAGTGCTTTAAGAGTGTAAAGGAAAATCTGAGGCATTGTTTCGGATCTTGGTGAATTGGCGAATAGTGTTTAGCAATTCAAATTGGTCAGAAGCCGTCTGACGGATTTGAGACTCGGCGAATTAGAGTGGGAATTTTAAAAAATGAGACTACGATTTAAGCATCAGAAATTTCAGGCTGATGCAGCAAGGGCCGTGGTGGACGTCTTTGCTGGACAACCGTATCTGACTCCTTCCTACATGATGGACAGAGGCAACGGCTATTATCGGCAGACGTTGATCGATGAAGAGGATTTCACCGGCTGGAGCAACCACAAGATTGTGCCGGAGCTTTCCGACCACATCATACTGGAGAATTTGCGGAAGGTGCAGAGGACGAATCAGCTCAAGCCTTCCGCGAACCTGGAAGGTCTCTATAACCTGACCATCGAGATGGAAACCGGCGTCGGCAAGACCTATACCTATATCAAGACCATGTACGAGCTGAACCGTGCCTATGGTTGGAGTAAGTTCATCGTGGTCGTGCCCAGCATTGCCATCCGCGAGGGTGTATACAAATCCTTTCAGGTGACGCAGGAGCATTTTGCCGAAGAATACGGCAAGAAAGTGCGCTTTTTCATCTATAACTCCGCCCAGCTGACGGAGATCGACCGTTTTGCGTCGGACAACTCCATCTGCGCCATGATCATCAACTCGCAGGCCTTCAATGCCAGGGGCAAGAATGCGCGGCGCATCAGCATGAAGCTGGATGAGTTCCGTTCCCGCCGTCCGATTGACATTATTGCCAAGACAAACCCGATTCTGATCATTGATGAGCCGCAGTCGGTTGAGGGTAAGCAGACTAAGAAGAATCTGAAGCAGTTCAATCCTCTGCTGACGTTGCGCTATTCTGCAACGCACAGGAGTGACAGCATCTACAACATGGTCTACCGTCTGGACGCCATGGATGCGTACAACAAGCGGTTGGTGAAGAAGATTGCTGTAAAAGGCATCTCGGAATCCGGCAGCACAGCTACGGAAAGCTATGTGTATCTGGAGAGCATCAATCTCTCCAAGGCGGCTCCCACGGCGACTTTACAGTTTGACTACAAGGGAACTTCCGGCATCCGCAAGATTGCCCGTACAGTTTCAGAAGGTTACAATCTGTACGACAACTCCAACTATATGGAGGAGTATAAGCAGGGATTTGTGGTATCCCGAATTGACGGGCGCGATGATTCCGTAGAGTTTTTGAACGGCATTAAAATCTATGCCGGCGATGTGATCGGAAAGGTTAGCGAAGACCAGCTGCGTCGTATTCAGATTCGTGAGACTATCCTGTCTCACATTCAGCGGGAACGTGAGCTGTTTTATAAGGGCATCAAAGTGCTTTCCCTGTTCTTTATCGACGAAGTGGCCAAATACCGGCTATATGATGACACGGGTCAGCCGTCTAATGGCATTTACGCCGAGATGTTTGAGGAGGAATACAGAGACATCATCAACAATATGCAGATTGGCATTGGTGAGGATGACTATCTGAAATATTTGCAGGCCATTCCCGTCGAAAAGACCCATGCCGGTTATTTCTCGATTGACAAGAAGGGCAAGATGATCGATTCCAAGGTGGCGCGTAAGGAAACCACCACGGATGATGTGGATGCCTACGAGTTGATCATGAAGAACAAGGAGCTGCTGCTGGATCGCGATCCGAAATGTTCCCCGGTTCGTTTCATCTTTTCACATTCCGCTTTGCGTGAAGGCTGGGACAACCCGAATGTATTCCAGATCTGTACGCTGAAACAGAGCGGCAGCGAGATTCGCAAGCGCCAGGAGGTTGGTAGAGGCCTTCGTCTGTGTGTCAATCAGGACGGTGAGCGTATGGACACAAATGTGCTCGGGAATGATGTGCAGAACGTGAACGTGCTGACGGTCATTGCCAGTGAGAGCTATGACAGCTTTGCCAAGGGCTTGCAAACGGAGATTGCCGAGGCCGTAGCAGATCGTCCCCGTGCCGTCACGGCCGAGCTGTTTATAGGCAAGGTCATCAAGAATGACAGGGGCAATGAGCAGGTCATTGATTCCGACACTGCGCATGCGATTCAATACGATCTGATTCTGAACGGTTATATTGACAAGAGAGGCGCTCTCACCGATAAATATTATGCAGACAAAGCGAACGGAGAAATCAAGGTCGCGGAAGAAGTGGCCGATTACGCCGCATCTGTAATTGGGATTATCGACTCCATTTATGACGCCAGGATCATACAGCCTGAAGACGCCCGCAGCAACAATGTGGAGCTTCATGTGGATGAGGGTAAGCTCGCGATGCCGGAATTCAAGGCACTATGGGCGAAGATCAATTCCAAAACGGTCTATGTGGTTGATTTCGATACCGATGAGCTGATCCGCAGATCGATACAATCGCTGGATGGCAGACTGCGCGTGCCCAAAATCTTCTTCAGGGTCGAAACCGGAACCATGGAGCAGATCAAGTCAAAAGAGGAACTTGTCGGTGGCGATTCCTTCGTCAAGAAAGAATCCGCAAGCTATAGTCACACAATCGCTGCGAGCACTGGCGTGAAGTATGATCTGATTGGAAAGCTTGTGGAGGAAACAAAGCTGACCCGCAAGGCGATCATTCAAATCCTGAAGGGTATCCAACCCTCGGTGTTCGGGCAGTTCAAGGATAATCCAGAGGAGTTCATCATCAAGGCGGCGGCCCTCATCAATGATGAGAAAGCTACGGCGATCATTCAGCACATCACCTATGACGTGATGGACGACCGCTATGGAATGGACGTGTTCACCGACCCGACCATTAAGGGACGGCTTGGCGTGAACGCCATGAAGGCAAAGAAGCATCTATATGACCACATCGTATACGATTCCAGCAATGAGCAGAAGTTTGCTGAGGAATTGGATACGAATACGGACGTTGCGGTCTATGTGAAGCTGCCGGACGGATTCTACATCTCCACACCGGTCGGACGATATAACCCAGATTGGGCGATTGCCTTCTATGAGGGTACGGTAAAGCACATCTATTTCGTGGCGGAGACGAAAGGCTCCATGAATTCAATGCAGCTGCGTTTGATCGAGGAATCCAAGATTCATTGCGCCAGGGAACACTTTAAGGCGATCAGTAACGGCGAAGTGATCTATGACGTGGTGGACAGCTATCAGAGCCTGCTGGATCTGGTGACAAAATAAGATGCTTGCTTGCGTTCGATAGTGTTTGAAGGCGTGGAGGTCTTGCGCTTTTTACCGCAAGCAGCACGAAAAGGGTCCTGAAAATACCATGGCGACGATTGAACGAATCCTTGCACGATGGCAAAGATTGACATTCTACGCTAGGCCTCATCTAAATGAGATGGATTCGAAGATGGACGCACGCGGATAGGGGGCTGTGGACGCTATCAAAATGGTCGGCAATGCAAAGGACGGGGTTGCATTTAGCAGCGGCTCCGTCCAGATTGATTTTGCTATTCAATGAAAGTCGGATACAGGTAAGGGAACCTGCGAAGACTAAGCCTTTCTCCGTATCCCGGCCTTTCTCCGTATAGCTCTTCCCAAAGGTCGCCTTCCCAGACCGTGACCATGTCTGTATCGAGCGGTGCGTCCTTCCCGATAATTCCTGACATTTTTATTTCAGTCGGTTTGGTACATGTAAACCATTTTCCATAATTGAATGGGATGGTGACCGAACCGATGACATGATCAGCGTTTCTTTCCTTGGCGATCAATGTGATTTGACCGGGAGCGGAATCCATCGTGCTGATGGAAGCGTTGATTCGCATAGTGATGTCGAGATTCGAGTGCCCCACGTAGTTCACCAACTGGAAAAGCGTTCCTGAATCGTCATGAGTCCAATGGCTGTATGCCCTTGAAAATGATTGATCGTAATAGCAGCGGAAGAAGAGTGAATTTTGGGTGTTCTTTTCGAGCTGTGAGTAAAAACTAAGTGTTGCTTCTTTCCTCATGTATTCGAGCAGCGCATGGCTCAGGCATTCAAGGAATTGCGAAACATTGTTAATGGTAAGGGATCCATCTGTGTTCGCCTGATAGTGGCTGTACAAGGTTTTGAAAGCTTCTTCGTATTGTTCAGTTGGAAAGATGGATTCGGTATATTCTCGTATCCTGGTTTGCAGCTTCTCCGCAAGTGCACCCCTCATATATTCGGGCCTGCCGATCCGTCTTTCCCTGTCGAGCTCGAATAGGCAAGCTGAATTTGTCAGTGCTTCGCCTACAAGCTGAGCTGGAAGCCAGTTTCCTTTCCCCGAAATTTCGTATGGATACAGAGGAGTGCCTAGATGGTCAAAGATGGGGTTTTTGGATAAGTGCGCCTCGTGTAGCAGAACTCTGATCTTAGAGGACTGCTTGTCCTGCAAAGACCAGGGGAAGGTGAATGTTGCTGGCGGAACTGCCAGCAACTCATACAGTGCGTTCAGTTCTTCCGCGGTGATGTCGCGTTCTCCCGCTGCCAGTCGACGTACTTTCTGGTATGGGATCCGAGCAAGTGGTTCCATGAGTTCGGCAAGTTTTTGCGAGTTCAGTCCAAATAGTTTACGAATGCTATTGAAGTTACGAGACACGACTTCACGCGTATCTGTCCCGTTGAAATAAAAGCCCATGTTCCCGCTTCTTCTGGCAGTGCTACTCGATCGACATTATACCAAGTTGCTTTTGCACATTACCGTTTGACAAAATACAACAATGTAGTATTTTATAAATAAATCTACAAAAATGTAGATTTTAAAAGACAAAGATGATTATGGAGGAAGATATGGCCGGTATGAATATGAAGTTTCAGGGTGTCGCGGTTGGATGTCTTGTGCTTGGGGAGGGACGTATCCGTAAGCGTTATGAAGGGGGTGAGCGTACTGACAAGGATGAACTTTTGAACGGTAAGCCTCTTTATCGTTATCCGGCGGCTTTCTCTACGGATGGCGTCACCTGTATGGGGGTGGGCACGTTGGATACTACTTCGGAGTTGGTGCCTTCGACGTTTGGTGAGCTTTACCGTGGCGTTCCTGGTCAGCAGGCTGAAGTGTCTATTTCACCGAATGGCCAGTACGATGTCCGTCTGAATGTCCGCATGGAAAGCGTCGTTCCTGCTGCGAAGGCGGATCAGAAGTGATTTTCCTACTTGGTTTCTTCTCTGGCGCTGTGACTGCGTCGCTGGTGCTGTACTGTCTGTATACGGGGCAGTGGTATCGGTTTTCATTGTACTTCTTTTTTGATGCGGCTGGATTGACCACCACGAGTGATGATCTCGTTCAGTTTGGCGGCAAAAAAGCCGTCAGTAAGAATCGTCCGAAGATTCGTCGCATGCGATTGGAGAATGATCGGCTCACTTTCCTGCTATATCCTGCGTCCGGCAAAAAGCTCGCTGACTACATCGACAAGACCGAGGAGATGGCTCAGGCGCTTCATATGGCGTCTGCCACCATCGAACCGGTCGGTATCGGCGATCATGGGTGTGTGATTGCGTACTTCAAGGATCCGATTCCTTCGAAGTTCTCGATGAAGGATCTCATTGCCTATGAGCAATAGGATGTCATCCCTTGTTCCGCTCGGTCTGACCGATACGGGGACGGTGTTTTACGCGGTGTTCTCGCATCTTCTGGTAGTTGGTCAGACCGGTTCCGGGAAAGGATCCGTTATCTGGGCGTTCATTATGGGAGTCGAGCGGATGCTTGCCGGGCAAAATGAGGCTGGCTGGGTGCGCTTTTACGGAGTGGATCCGAAACGTGCTGAACTGTCCGGCCTCAGATACGGCTTCGAATGTATCGGTTTCGACGCTGATGAGCAATTGGATGTTCTCAATAAACTGGTCGGCATCATGAGGCAGAGGCAACGGCTGGGTATGCGTTCCTTCGTCGCTTCCGCTGAACTGCCCTGGCTGGTTCTGGTCGTAGATGAGTTTAATTCGTTTGAATCGTCCGCTGATGCGAAATGGAAAAAGGAGGTTAAGGCTGCCTTGAGCGCACTGCTGTCGCAGGGGCGTTCGGCTGGGATCGTTGTTTTGGCGGCTGCCCAACAGGGGCAGAGGGAAGCGATAGGCCCGTATCGGGATCACTTCGTTACCCGAATAGCGCTTCGTGTTGGCAGTCGTGTTGAAACTGACGTGATTCTGGGTGCTGGAGCGGTTGAACATGGAGCGTTGCCCCATGAGATTCCTCCGGCATCCGTGTCGAATAACTATCGAACGGCTGGTGTGGGGTACGGTTTGTCCTTCGCTCAGCCGGGCTTCGTCCGGTTCAGGGCTCCGTTTGTGTCGGACGAGGATATCCGAATCTGGGATGAGTCCCATAAAGGGAAAGGATTGGGGAGATGAAGGATAAGGATCTTTTTGATATTCCCAAGGAGTTCAGACTGATTTCCGCTGCGGAGGTGGCCGATATTCTTGCTGTGTCTCCGTCGCATCTTTGCGCGATGCGGGATATGCCTGATGAAGGCGGTCTGCATGTTACCTATGTTGGTTCAAAGCGAACGCCTCGCTATGCCATGCGTGATGTGGTGAGTTTCATCGAGCAGGGCGGTACCCCTTTGAAGCGGGGTGTGCTGAGATGAGTTCGACCATACGTAGGAGAGTGGGCAAGTCTGGGAGAATCTCGTATCAGGCGCAGGTGTTCAGCGGCAAAAACGTGTTTGTCGGTTCGAAGACGTTTGATCGACGCAAGGATGCGGTTGCCTGGATAGCGGAAAAACAATCGGAATTGAAGGCCGGTGTCGACTTGGCGTCCTCGAAGACGCTTGTCCGTGATGCGCTTGGCGTATGGGAGAGGCTTCTGCCTGGTCAGATTTCCGAATCTACGGTGAAATATTACCGATCCGTCATGAGCATTCATGCGCCGCAATGGTTGAAAAGCAAAAGATTGTGCGATGTGTCCGTATCGGATATGCAGATTGTCTTGAACGACATTGATCTTTCCTTGGGGTCGAAGCAGCGCATCCGTACCGCTTTCATGTCGTTTTTCACGTGGTGCGTGAATAACGGCTATTTGGCGAAATCTCCGATGAAGGGCACCAGATTGCCAAGGGCGGACGACTCCGAAATGAAGATGAACCCCTTCACATGGAGACAGCTTGACGCTCTCGTCGGAAAGATTCGCAGGGATTCGGATTCGTTTCTGGCTGACGTGATCCTTGTCCTGGGATATACGGGATTGCGGTGGGGTGAGATTCGCGTGCTCAAAGCGAGGGACGTGCAGCTGGAACCGGTCATGCGTTTTTCGGTCAGGGCATCTCAGACGGAAGGGATGCAACCTAAGTATCCGAAATCCGGCAAGGCACGTCACGTTCCGGTTGCGGATAAGGTCAAGCCGATAGTTCTGGAACATCTGGAAGGCAAGGATCCTGGCGATCTGGTGTTCACCACGCGAAGCGGTGCAAAGCTGAACAAGGGAAACGTAAAGCGGGATACGCATTGGAAGGAACTGTCCCAAGGGCGTAGGCTTCACGACTTGCGGCACACTGCGGCAACGGAATGGCTCAGACATGGCATTGACGTGCTGACGGTGAAGGAGTGGCTTGGTCATTCGAGTTTGGCCATGACGCAAAGATATGTCCATTATCTCGGCACGGATGCCGATATTGCCGCCATCAAAAAGCTGAATCGGTGAAAGATGACCGTTGTTGCCATGACAAAAGCCATGACAATTTTCGAATAACAAGACTTAAGAAAGGAGCCTGGAAGTAGTACAGGGCTCCAAAAACGGCATGACTGCAACGAAAGCATACACTGTGGGCGATGAGGGACTCGAACCCCCGACATCCACCGTGTAAAGGTGGCGCTCTAACCAACTGAGCTAATCGCCCGCAACGCTCTACTGTACCGTATGGTGCGTCGTGCATCGCGTGTCGGGCGAGTCGCGCGAGCCCCGCAGGTATGTTCCGACGTGTTTCGCGTGTTGTTTCCGCGACATTTTGCATGAAATCGCATGGGCGTCGAATCAATCACGTAAAGTAATGACGTTGAATACTGTCTGTAGGAGGTCGATAGCCAATGGCGCAGGAACCTGAAGCCGGTAGGAACGCATCTGGAGTCGCTCGCACCGGAAAGCGCAAGTGGGGGTATGACCCTGCGCAGGTGGACGCTTTTTTGGAGCGTGCGCACATGCTGTATGAGAGCGAAGGCGTTCAGCTGACCCAGCATGACATTCAGAATGTCTCGTTCGATCTGGTGAAGGGCGGCTATGTGATTGCCCAGGTCGACGCGGCTCTGGCCCGTCTGGAACGTGCCGTAGTCGACAAGCAGACCACGTGGGAGATCTCTCAGCATGGCCGGGTGGCCTGGAAGGCCCAGACCGAGGCGCTGTACCGTCAGCTCGACGAGCATGCCAAGCGTGCGGCCGGCGAACGTTTCAAGTCGGGGGAGCCGAAGGCGCCGTCCTACGACCGTAAGCAGGTCGACCGCATCATCGACCAGAGCATGGCGAAAGCCGCTTCCGAACTTGACATCGAAAAGATCTCCCGTGAGGATGCCAAGCATCTCGTCGATCTGAATTCGACATCCGTCGCCAACGTGATCTTCACGCAACGCAAGGGCAAGCGGGGTTATGACGAACGGCAGGTGGACTATTACCTGAGTTCATGCGTGCAGCTGCTGACCCGTCTGGAGTCATACGCCCGCGTGGCCGATTTCGTAGGCGAACCCACTGAAACCTCGCAGCAGACGTCGGCCTCCTCCGATGCCAAGGAGACCCAGTTGATCGCTCCGCTGTTCGCCAAGCCTGCGATGACGACGGAACATGACGACGAAACGGCTTCGAAGCCGGGCGAGTCGTTCGATGCGCTTAACAAGGCCGAACGTGAGATTTTCGCGGCCCCGGCCATCTCTCCCGTCAGCACGCCGGAGGCGGAGACATCGGCGACGCTCCCGCCATCCGTGCCTCCGGTATTCCAACCGTCCGTCACTCGCGCCTCCGTGGAAAACAAGGCCGAGGAAGACGCGAACGCTGAAGCTCCCGTTTCTGATATGCCGCCGAGCTTCGCTCCTGCGGCCCCGGCCTACAAACCGGCTGAGCCCGCTGCCGATTCCTCGCTGGCCGCTTTGGCCCATATGGCTGAATCGACCGACGAGCCGTCCCCGGTCGAAACCTCGTCTGCGCCGTATGTTCCGGATCTGTCCGTCCCAAGCGTGCCACAGGTCAACACCGACGCTCTCGACCTGAGCTCCATGACCTCGTTGTTGGCCGCCCAGCATACGCCGGTTCCTCCGTCCATTGACATTTCGAGCGCTTCCGCACCTTCGGCGGCACCGGCTGAACCCGCCGGAACCGCCACGAAGCCTGAGGCCCCTACTGTGGAGGATGCGGGCAAGACCGAGGAGAAGAAGGACGAATCGAAGGTTTCGCCGCTGTTCCCCGGTGATTCGCATGGCCTGAACGTCGACATTCCCGATCTGTCCTTCCCGACATTCGATGACTGATCGGCAACTGTCGTCGGTCAATCATCGGATTGTCGCATCTATCAACACTGGAGAAAACGCATAGCTTATGCAGACTTCAACAGTCGTAATTCTTGGATCCACCGGTTCCATCGGCACGCAGGGCCTCGACGTCATCTCACGCCATCCCGATCGCTTCGACGTGGTCGGTTTGGCGGCCGGCGGCGCGCATGTGGACCTGCTTGCCCGGCAGGCCGCGCGGTTTCACGTTTCAGGCGTGGCCGTGTTCGACGAGCATGCCGTGCAACCGTTGCGTGATGCTCTGGCACAGGCGGGAGCTACACATGTCGAAGTGACCGCCGGACCCGAAGCCGTGGTGAATATGGCCGGTTCCGGTGCCGATGTGGTACTCAACGGCATTACCGGTTCGATTGGTCTTGAGCCGTCCATTGCGGCGCTGCGGTCCGGCTCCCAGCTTGCATTGGCGAACAAGGAATCCGTGGTGGCCGGCGGTCACCTGCTGTTCGACGCGCAGGTTCGTGCGCAGCAGATCAACCCGGTCGATTCCGAACATTCCGCCATCTGGCAGTCGCTGCGTTCCGGCACGCATGGCGAGGTGTCCAAACTGGTCGTAACCGCATCCGGCGGTCCGTTCCGCGGTTGGACGCGCAATCAAATGATCGACATCACGCCCGAGCAGGCATTGAACCATCCGACTTGGCATATGGGGCCGGTCGTAACCATCAACTCGTCCACGTTGATGAACAAGGGCTTGGAAGTGATTGAGGCGAGCCGATTGTTCGACGTGCCGCCAAGCCGCATCGAGGTGACCGTGCACCCGCAGTCCATCGTGCATTCGATGGTCGAGTTCCGTGATGGCGCCACCATTGCGCAGGCTTCGCCACCAGACATGAGGCTGCCGATCGCGTTGGGACTCTCCGCTCCGGAACGACTTGGCGATGTCGCTGCGGCCTGTGATTGGACGAAGGCTGCCACATGGACCTTCGAACCGCTTGATGATGAGGCGTTCCCGGCCGTAAACCTTGCACGCCACTGCCTTGAGGCGTCCGAAAAGCATACCGCGGTACTGAACGCGGCCAACGAACAGGCTGTGCATGCCTTCCTGGAGCATCGTCTACCGTACCTTGGCATCGTCGATACCGTCAAAGAGGTGCTTGACGACATGGACTGTGAAATGCGAGGCAATCCGCTGTTCGCATCCGTGGAGGAAATGAGCCAACTCGAACATGAAGCTCGCCGTCGTGCCGACGAACTGATAAATAAGTAGTGGTTTGCTCAGTAGTGGTTTCGTTGGCTCCGCCGACGATGCTTTGACTTACAAGGATTATTGACGATGCCAGAAATCGAAAAGCCGTTCCGAAAGACCGGTGAAGCCGCCATCAGCGAAAGTCCGCTGCACCCGCGCCGCGAATCCCGCCGTATCATGGTGGGGCCGGTGCCTGTCGGCGGTGGAGCGCCGATCTCCGTGCAGTCCATGACCAATACGCTCACAGCCGATGTTCCCGCGACCCTGCAGCAGATCGCTGAACTGACCGCAGCCGGTTGCGACATCGTGCGTGTGGCCGTGCCCAGCCAGGATGATGCCGACGCTTTGCCGGAAATCGTAAGGAAATCGCCGATTCCGATCATCGCCGACATTCACTTTCAAAGCAAATACGTGTTTCAGGCCATCGATGCCGGCTGTGCCGCGGTACGTGTGAATCCGGGCAATATCCGCAAATTCGACGAAGTCGGTCCCTCCATCTGCAAGGCGGCCACCGATGCGGGCATCTCCCTGCGCATCGGCGTGAACGCAGGATCGCTAGACAAGGAACTGTACGCCAAATACGGCGGTCCGACCCCGGAAGCGCTCGTCGCCTCCGCCATGAAAGAAGCCCACATGTTCGAGGACGTCGGCTTCCATGACTTCAAGATCTCCGTAAAACACCATGATGTGATCACCATGGTCGAAACCTACCGTCTGCTTGCCTCCAAAGGCGACTGGCCGTTGCACCTCGGCGTCACCGAGGCAGGTCCGGCATGGCAGGGCACCATCAAGTCGTGTCTCGCGTTCGGCGCGTTGCTGGCGGAGGGTATCGGCGACACGATTCGTGTGTCATTGTCCGCTCCGCCGGTCGAGGAGGTGAAGGTCGGCTGCAAGCTGCTCGAATACATGGGACTGCGGCAACGCAAATTCGACATCATTTCCTGCCCGAGTTGCGGCCGTTCGCAGGTCGATGTGATACAGCTCGCCAATGCCGTGACCGAGGGGCTGAAGGATATCACCGCGCCGATTCGCGTGGCCGTAATGGGCTGCATCGTCAACGGCCCCGGCGAAGCTCGCGAAGCCGATCTGGGCGTGGCCTCAGGCAATGGCAAGGGGCAGATTTTCATCAAAGGCAAAGTCATCCAGACCGTGCCGGAAGACCAGATCGTCGAAACCCTGCTCACCAAGGCGCAGGATATCGCCGCACAGATGGAAAGCGACGGTCAGGTGCCGGTCAACGCCACTGGACCGGTGGTCGTACCCGTTACGCACTGAAGGTCATCTCAGCCGGAGTCGGTAGAATGAACGGCGTGTCACATCAGGAACGTCAGCTTCAAACCGCTCGCCCGGCGCGGGCATGGTCGCGCGGCAGACGGTTGATGGTAAGCCTGCCCATCTTCATTATTCTGCTGGGTGTTCTGGTTTCCATCTCGAATCTGACCGCGACCACGTGGAATTACGAACCGACCGGACAGACCATCGAAACACTGGCGTCCGATACTGCGATCACCTTCGACGACACGACCGGCAAGGCCGTCGCCCAACAGGGCGACTATGAGGTGAGTCAACGCTACATCACCATCGACGCGAAACAGCCATCCACTGGGGAAATCCAAAAAATCAAAGTGCTCATCCGTGAACCGAAAGGCGCCGGCGGCAATCGGCCCGGCGTAGTTTTCATGCACGGAGCCGGGTACGGAACCTGCGACAATTCCTTCGGCGACATCGCCTACGATCTGTCCTCCGCTGGCTTCGTCACAGCCGTGCTCGACAAGCCGGTGTGGTCCACCAATGATGCGACTCGTGATTATCCGGGATCGGCCGCCATCTACGATCAGGTCATCACATATCTGCGCTCCCTCGACAATGTCAGCGAGACGAAGGTCGGCATTTATGCGACTTCCGAAAGCACATGGATCTCCTCATATCTGCTGCAGCAGGATCATGATGTGGCGTTTCAGGTGCTCCTCAGCCCCATGGTCTACTCGCCACGACATTCGTTGGGATTTCTCGCAGCGCAGGATTTCGCGCTGGTTGGCGCGCATGACGGCTACCAGTCGATCGTGCGTCGCGTCTTCAACATCGATCCGGAACTGTTCGGACTGACCAATTTCGATATCGAGACGCTGGTGCCGCAGGCCTATTCGATACCGACGCTGGTGGCCTACGGTACCAAGGATGTGATGACCGCACAGGTCGAAGGCACCGAAAAAATCGTGGATATGGCGCACAAGGCTGGCAACTGGGACGTGACCGTACGCAGCTACCCGATCGCCAATCATGTGTTGCGCCTGGGGGACGAGGCGAACACCGGCACGCCGTTCGCCGACGACTATGTCAATGATGTGATCAGTTGGGCCGTCGGCACGACGGAAGGTCTGACACAGACCAGTGAACGCGTTGCCGGAGCCGAACTGTACCAGTCGATTGCGGTACCGCTCGAGTTGAAGGCGAATCGAGGCCTGACCATCTATCTGGTCGTATTGCATGTCAGCATGCTGTTGTTGCTGCTGGCGATTGCAGTGGTATGGCTGGCGGTGTTGATCCGTAAGATTTGGGCGCGCGCACATCGGCGTCGTTACCGCCTAGGGTTCGCTCATGGTTTCGGCAATGCGCTGGTCACGCTGACCATCGCCACCATGGCCACATTGGTATTGTTCTTCGCGGGCCTGGGCGAAGTGATCATGGGCGTGGTCAAATTGGCATGGGGCAGTGCGCCAGCTGAGGATCCGGGCATGATGTATTGGAGTTGGCCCGTCATCCAGATTGTCTGCGTGGCCGTGGTCTGGGCGTGGTCGCGTGTGTTCATGAGACTGATCGAAGTGGCGGGCAGTCGAGGTCTTGCACAATGGCCGCCACGTCAAGGCGCCATCAGGGAGATCGTCTCCGGCCGGCAGCCGGTGCTTGCCTCCACACGATTCGGTCGCATATTGTTCTGGCTGACGGCTATCGCCATGCTGGACGTGCTGCTGGTCTTCGCCTTTTGGGGACTGTTCATCTATTGAGGTATCCGCTGGGGCCGGGAGAGACAACGCAGGGCGATTATCCGGAAAGGAGGTGCACATCATGCCGTTGTATCAGGACGAAGGGGTCGTGCTGCGCACGGCAAAACTCGGTGAAGCCGATCGCATCATCACCTTGTTGACGCGCGACCACGGCAAGATCCGTGCCGTTGCCAAAGGTGTGCGCCGTACCAAATCACGGTTCGGCGGGCGTCTGGAACCGTTCATGCGTGTGGATGTGCTGGTAGCCGAAGGCCGCTCCCTTGATGTGATCTCACAGGCCGAATCAATTTCCGCCTATGCCGGACCGATCTGCGCCGACTATGGCGCCTATGCCGCAGCCAATGTGATCGCCGAAACTGCCGACAAACTCGTGGCCGGCGAACACGAGCGCATGACGATGCAGTACCGGCTGGTGTTGGGCGCGTTGAATGCGCTTGCCAAACATGCGCATGATTCGAATGCGATCGGAGACTCCTATGTGATGCGGGCATTGGCGCTTGCAGGATGGACTCCGCGCTTGCGTGCCTGCGTGGTCTGTGGAGATCCGATCGATGCCGGAAGGACCTGGTATTTTTCGATTCCAGCCGGTGGCGTGATGTGCTCCGCCGACCACACTCCGGAATCCACGCTGATTCCTTGGAACACACTCTGCCAGATGCAGGCGCTGGTCGACGGCGATTGGGGAGAGTTGGATACGGCACCACTGACCGCCGAAACCCGCCAATTGGTGGAAAAATGGGGCGAGTACTATCTGGAGCGGCCGATTCGTTCGCTGCGCTTGCTAGATTAGCGGGTATGGCTTTTGAGAACGTGGACTACAAGTCGCTTGACATTCCGGCGGCTCCTTTTTCCGATCCGTCGATTATTCCCGATTTCCCGAAGAACAAGGTACCGCGCCATGTGGGCGTAATCATGGACGGCAACGGTCGTTGGGCGCAGCAGCGCGGATTGATCCGCACCGACGGCCATCAGGCCGCCGAACCGGTGGTATTCGACACCATTGCCGGTGCCATCGAAGCGGGCGTACGCTACTTGTCGCTGTACACGTTCTCCACTGAGAACTGGAAGCGCTCGCCGCAGGAGGTGCGCTTCCTCATGGGCTTCTCGCGCGACATCATCCACCGTCGTGTGGCGCAGATGGACGAGTGGGGTGTACGCGTGCGCTGGTCCGGTCGCCGCCCGAAACTGTGGAAGTCCGTCATCGACGAACTTGAGGTGGCGCAGGAGCGCACCAAGAACAACAAGACCATCGATGTGGTGTTCTGCCTGAATTATGGAGGCCGTGCCGAAATCGCCGACGCCTGCGCAGCCATCGCGCGTGAGGTGCGTGACGGCAGGATTTCCGGCGACCGTGTGACCGAAAAGATGATTGCCGATCACCTGTACAATCCGGACATTCCGGATTGCGATCTGGTGATCCGTACTTCCGGCGAACAGCGCACCTCCAACTTCCTGCCGTGGGAGGCCGCCTACGCCGAACTCGACTTCGTGCCGGAGCTCTTCCCCGACTGCGGCCGTGAGGTGTTGTGGCGTTCCATCAGCCACTATGTTGACCGTGACCGCCGGTTCGGTGGGGTTAAGAAGTAGGATTTCACCAGGCGTTTTGGAATCTGCCGGGCATTCTTGGCGGTTCAATCGGACGTTTCCGTGAAATTGGTGGTTCGTTTGGACGAAATTAGGGCCGATTTCGTCCAAACGAACCACCAATTCCCTGATTTCGTCCGAATGAGCCGCACACGTAGCCGCACACGTGTGCCTTAGCCCGGCCCTTCCGACCGCACCGTCAACTTGTCTTGACATGGTCAGGTCGTTTAGACTGCGCAAATGGGTGAAAAAGAAGCGCACTGTTCTTTGAATCTCCTGATTGCGAAGGCGCAGCAGGAGCGACGTTGCATGCGTCCGTTCTGGGATACGGATGTCAAGGTGGTTTCGCGACGTGTCAAGCAAGGCAGTATTGTGCGGGTATATCGCGGTCTATATGCGGTCAAGGAGTATTGGGAGCGTCTTGATCAGCATGAACGGTTGCGACATGTCATCCGTTCGCTGGGGCAATGGCATGAACAATGGTTGTTCTGCGGGACAAGCGCGGCGGTCATGCACGGTTTGGAATGCTCATACCGGCAGCTGTATCCGATTCATGTCGCAGTGGATCGGTGTCGTCGTTCTAAAAGCCAGGCGAACGTGCGGTATCACGTTCTCAATGATCCCGATGCCGTAGTCATTGACGGCGTGCATGTGACGTCAATCCAGCGCACGCTTGTCGATTGCGCCGCGATGATGCCGTTTCGCTACGCGTTGGCACCGATTGATTCCGCGTTGCGTCAGGGAAGAATCACGATCGAGTCGTTGCTGGCGTATGCGGATGCTCTTCCGATGCTGCGCGGCAGGGAACGCATTCGCTCCGTAATCGCCAAGGGCAATGGTGGCAGCGAGAACGGCGGAGAATCGGAATGCCGTGCGGTATTGGATGAGTTGGGATTTCCTGTGCATTGGATTCAGGCTGAGTTTCCCTGCTCGAATCGTCACGGTCATATGCATAGGGTGGATTTCCTGTGGAAACGCGAGGATGGCACGCTGATCGCCGGGGAATTTGATGGAGTACGAAAATATGTGGATCCGTCGATGACCTCGGGACGCACGATTAGGCAGGTTGTCGATGAAGAGCGCGATCGGCAGCGGTGTTTGGGCAAGCAAGGCGTGGACATGATTCGTATGTATTACACGGATTTGGACGATGCTCGAACCCTGACGCGGCGATTGGAGAGTGCGCGTGTGCCAAGGCGGGAATCGTGCGGCTAATTATGGCTGATGGTGGTGTGTTCAGACGTTTCTACGGAATTGGTGGTTTGTTCGGACGAAATCCGGGCTGATTTCGTCCGAACAAACCACCATCTTCCAAATTTCGTCTGAACGAACCACCAAGTGCCGTGCCGGTACAGCCCGACTAACGCCGGATGCCGTCGATACGGTTCGCGAATTCACCTACGAAGCGTTCGGCATCGACATGCAATGCGACATGGATGCGGGGCGCCTGCGGATTGATCAGGCCCTCCGGATCGCCGACGGTACGGCCGCGCGTACCGTGGAAGTCACCCGTTTTCGTCTCGACCTTCATCGGCAGGTCAAGGCAGCGGACCAACGTCGAATCGACGGCGACGGCTACGGCGAGCGGATCATGCAGCGGCATGCCTGCGGAAAAGAGGCGTGCGTCGGCCCTGAGATTGGCGGCGATGGAAAAGTCAGCGATATCGGCAAGGAATCGCAGCGTGCCTGGGTCGAATAAACGATGTGAGCATGCAACGCCTTCCAAGGACGCCGATGGATCCAGCCTGGCATGCGCCCGCAGATCGGCAGTCTCCCTCCAACGTCGAGTGGCCATGCCGCCCAGCAGACACTGGTGCGTTACATCCAAACCGATCATGGTGATATCCGCGCCGGAATGGAACACACGGTCCGCTGCTTCGGGATCTTGGATGATGTTCGTTTCGGCGGTCAGATCCCAACAGTTGCCTTCCTGGGTGAGTGTGCCGCCCATCATCACCAGTCGCAGTCTGCCGGCGATGTCCGGTGCTGCGGTAAGAGCCATATCGACATCGGTTAGTGGGCCGGTGGCCACCACCGTGACGTTACGGCCATATCGGCGGACCGCGTCAATGATGAAACGCACGCCTTCCGACAGGACAGGGGAGCAAGGGACGTTTGCGGCACCAGGGGAGGAGAAGGTAAGTGAAAACGAGTCAGCGGCAGGATTCGCGTGCGGGTCATGCACGTCATAACCGCCGACGGAAATCAGCCTGCACATGTCCGATTCGGCCGAATCGGACACGCAAGTGGGTGCGGAAGCAGCCGGAATGTCCGTTTCGCCAGAATCGGACATTCCGGCAAGTGCGGAAGCGTCTGGCCCGAATCCTCCCAATCCGTCCGTGCCGTGGAACTGCGCACAGCCGGCGTCAGGAATGAATGATGCAGCCCAAGATGGATGCGACGATCCGCGCATCACTGGAACGTGCTGGAGCCCCAACCGCTCCAGCACATACTGCGTATTGCGAACGGCCTTTCCCATCGCGACATTGCCGTATGTACCGACCACGCCGAGCAGGTTGACATCATCGAAAGTCGCAAGATACGCCAAAGCCAAGGCATCGTCGATGCCGGTGTCCACGTCGAGAATCAGTTTGCGGTCGTTCATGGGTTCTTCAGACTGTATGGTCATGCATTCACTGTACCGAATCGATGCCGTAGAAGACGTGCCGAACATGCAGTGTTATCACGCGTGTTCCAAGCGTGTTCCGCATATTCGGCACGAAGGCGCATGTCGTTACCTACTTCAGGAATTCGTCGGTGGCGAGATCCTTGGCCTGTGGAGCCTCGTGAATCACCTTGTCGTGTGAATCGGTGTAGGCGTCCTCCTGCGCGAGGAAGTCGAAATACTCCTGCGCACCTTCGGTGTCGTTCGTGCCGAACACGAACGAACCGTCCTTGATTTTGGACGGATCTCCCCAATACTGGCCGTCCACGATCGTCTTCATGCTCTTCTTGACGAACGCGGGCTTGAGATTCGCATCAGGAGCCTCCTTCACAAGGATTTCCGCTGCATTGTCCGGATTGGAATACGCGTATTCGTAGCCCTTCTTGGTGGCCTCGACGAACTTCTTCACCAGATCGGGATTGGAGGATATGGTCTTGTCGCTGGTGATCACACCGATGGTGTCGGCATTGCCGGGCACGCCGTAATCGGGTTCGGTGAAGCAGTTGAGTTTCGGGCCGTACATGTCGGCCTGCACGCCCTCCCAAGTGGCGTAGAAGCCGCCGAAGTCCGCCTTCTTGCTGGACAGGGTCTGGAAGGTGGAGGTACCGACGGTTACCTTGTCGAAGGTGCCCTTGCCGCCGTCGGTCTGGATCATGCGGCGGATCACCGCGTCGGATTCGTTCGAGCCGAAGGTGGCGAAGGTCTTGCCGTCGAAGTCCTTCGGGGACGTGATCTCGGTGTTGGACGCCAGCGAGCACCAGATGGCGCTCGGCTTCTGCTGCACCTGCATGACCTGCTTGATCTTCGCGCCCTTGACGGCATACATGCTCACATTGGTGAGATTCGACAGCGCGAAGTCGGCCACGCCGTTGTTGACGGCCTGCTCGGCGCCGGCCTGCGCCACGGCCACGATATCCACGTCAAGGCCGACGCTTTTGAAATAGCCCTTGTTCTTAGCCACGTACACGCCGATATGGTTGGTATCCGGAGCCCAGGAAAGCATGAACGTCACCTTGGTCAGGCCATCCGAATCGGTTTGGGCGGAGGTGTCGTTGCTCTGGCCGCATGCGGAGACGCTGAAAACCATGGCCGCAGAGCCCAGTAGTGCGATTGCCTTGCTGGCGAATTTGCTGAAGATGCTGTTCTTCATACGATGTGATTTCCCTTGAATCTTGCTTCTCTACCGTTTTCTAGGGATGTGCTGCGGGCGGAGTTCGGGCAGAAAACGGTACGAAGGGCCCACGCCCTCCGCTCGTCCAATGCCCCCGACGACTCCTTATGTGCCCTATGGATGTACCCAGCGGGCGGTGGAATATGGCCGGTTTGCCACACATTGGCTTAACAGCGTCACCCATTATACGGGTTGGTGTGACGTGTGATGGAACTGAGGGTTTCACTGCTCCGCATCCGGATCCTCGTCGGCGTCGGCGGGGCCGAGGAGGATGCGTTCGCTCAGGTTCACCAGGCACATGAGCATGCCGGTGATTACGATGATGACCAGTGTGGCCGAGAAGATCAGCGGTGTGCGGAACGAGTTGTATGCCGCCTGCAGCCAGATGCCGAGGCCTTTGCGTGCGCCCAGATATTCCGCGGTCGCGGCGGTGGCGAAAATGTAGGCTGCGGAGACGCGGATGCCGCCATAGATCTGCCGTGCGGCGACGCGTAGCTTCACGTGCCACAGGGTCCACGTCTTCGTCGCACCGCAGGTTAACGCGACATCGGAATAAAATTGCGGCACTGCCTCGAGTCCGCGAATCGTCTGCACCGCGATCGGGAACAGGCCGAAAACCGTCACGATCACGATTTTGCCGGAAATCTCAAAACCGAACCAGATCAGAAACAACGGGGCGATCGAGATCAGCGGCATGGTCTGCGCGGCCGACAGCAGCGGAAACAATGCGGCGTTCGCCGTGCGCGAACAGTACAGGAGAATGCCAATCAGAATGCCGCATGCTACGGCGAACAAGAATCCGACGGTGCCTTCCAATAACGTGACCTGCGTTGCGGGCCAAAGCGTCGGCCAGGTTTCGACGGTGGCCTGTGCGATTTCGCTCGGAGCGGCGATCATCGTGCTCGGCACATGGCCGAGCCGTACCCAAGCCTCCCAGATCACCAGTAGCAACACGATTGCGGCAATCGTGGGAACACGTCTTGTGCAGATTGTCATGAAGCGATGCAGTGCCGTAATGATGACGGAATCCGAAGTCGCAGGCGCCGTCGCGGAGGCCTTGTTCCCAGCCGAAGGGATGTGTTGAACGCGCGTTTGAGCCATCGTTCACCTTGCTTTCTGCGCCAAAGTGGGCGCCCACGCGACCGGCGGAGGGAAATCAGTAAGGTGAGGAGCCTGCCCGCCCTCCGGTCAGAAAAGTTCATTACCGGCAGACCAGTATAGGCCATGGTGCGGAGTGCATTATCGTGTTTTTGGATGGATTGTGACTTATCTCCAACAGCAAATGGCGGATTTCCACGGAAAGCGGCTTATTCATGATACGTGGGCGTCATGAATAAGCCGCTTTCCGTGGAAATCAGACTGTTTTACAGTTCGGTCACGGCGCCGATGAACAACGGCAGACCGTCAGGGGAGTCGAATTCATAGAGGAATGGGCGGTCTACATTGAAATCGACGGTTTCGACGGGCATCATCGCCAATTCCATATCGATTTGCGTATAAGCCGCGGCCTTGGCCCCAGCCTCCGTCACTTCGATGCGCGTGCCCTGAACGATCGCTCCGATGAACATCTGCGCATCCGACATTCCAGAAAAATCAGCCTTATCCACGTTGAAGGCGTCGGTGACGCCCATCTCTTGCATCGCCTTGATCATTGAATCACTGTCGAACGTACTGTCGATGCTGAACCTCGGCAGGCTTACATTGACTTCGGTATCGCTCTGCGCATTCGATTTGGCGGAGAACGCCTTACGTAATGCGGCGGCGTCACCTCGCAACGCCTTGAACCGTGTGTTGTTGTCCGGTAGCAGAATTTTCATGCGTCCGCCATTGTCAAACGTAAGATCCACGCGTTGCCAGCCGTCGCCTTTCGTGTACGCGTCGACATCATCCGCATGCTGTTCGGTCTCGAAGGTCTTATGCATGAAATCAATGGTGCTCGTCGAACCCTGCAGCGTGTGGAAAGTGGACTTCTTGGTGGATGCCTTGTCGAACGGGTCGCTCCAACGGCCGTCGGCGTAGAGCGTATTGAGAATCGACATGCCGTTATTCTTGGGAGTGTCGATTTCGGGTTTCAACATGCCGCGAGTCTGGTCGCTGATCCATGTGCTCATCGCCTTGTTGGTGTCGTTGTCGAATGCCTTGACGCGCTTGACTTGCGTCCCGAAGATACGTCGTACGGCGTCGGTGTAGTCCTTGTTCAGCGTAAGATCGCGACGGGCCCATATCGAGTTCGCCGCATCCAAACGTGACTTGCCGCTGCGTTTGCCGATAATCGACCGGTAGATCGACGTAAGATCGTTGTCGCTCAGCTTCTCACTGGCCAGCGCCTGTTGCAGTTGCGACAGCGTATCGCCTTTCGCTCCCTGCGCGGCGACCAGCAATGCCATCTGCAACGAAGCGGGGGAGTAGTTGACGTTCTTCTGCTTGGCAAGGAACTTCACCGCGCTTTCGTAGGCGAACGACCGTGATGACTCCACCGCGGCATCGCTCGCCGCAACTGCCTTTGGCCTGAACAGGTCGGCCACCGTGTAACGTCCGCCCCAAGCGAAATACCAGAATCCCCCCGTCACTACGATTGCGATGGCAAGTACCGCCGCGATGATCGCGATGATGACACGTCTGCCGGCCTTGTTCCGTTGCGCCGACTTCGGTGTGACTATGGTCGTGCCCTTCAAATCGATGCGCTTCATGGCTTGTCCTTTCCTTTACAATATGCCGATATGTCTGGTGTTCGTACCTGGTATGAGACCCGCCTGTCATCTTCGAAATGGCGGATTGCCATCTGTTGGCTTTCAGCATATCGAACCGTGCGTGGAAGGTCATCTTTTGTCAGAGCCTCAATGACAACTTGCTCGGCATCGTGCATTTCGGATAATGATAGAAACGTAGGAAAGGGCCTGCCATGACCATTCGAATCGGAATCGTAGACAACGACCCATATGCGCTTACGGTAATGAAAACGTTGATAGAACGGCTTGATGCCGGCTTCGAAGTGATTTGGACCACCGACATAGGTGCGGTGGCGATCAGTCGTTGCGTCAGCACGGCCAAACGTCCGGATGTGCTCGTCACCGATATGGCCATGGCGGGTGCGGACGGTCCGGAAATCAGCCGCGCGATTCGGGCCCGCACCTCACAGGTCGGCATCGTGGGCGTCACCTCCTACACCGTATCGAGCTTCCGGGAGGCGGCGGCCTTCAGCGGCATGCAGGCGCTGGTCGCGAAAACGGATATAGCGAATCTCAGGAACGCCATTTGCGATGCGGCGCAAGGCAAGGCGTATCGAATGCCGATCAAAGCATGTGACGGAGTCGAAGGCGGGCGGACTTTCGAAGCGACGCAGGCGACCAATGGCGAAGCAGTACGGTTCATGGATTTGCAGGATGCCAGCAACTACATAGAAGATCAGCAGTATGCCAGGCAGGGCAAACTGTCGAACAAGGAACGCGAAACGCTTCGACTCTATGCGGATGGGCTGAATACCAAGGAAATCGCGGGGCGAATGGGTGTAAGTGTGGCGACGGTCGCCACCTTCGAACGACGGGCGACCATGAAACTGAACGCACGCTCGAGGGCGCATGCCATCGCGATCTGCATACGGAGGCATGAGTTCTGATGAAGTGGAGGACGGTCGCTCTGATATCACTTGGCGTGGGCTCGGCCGCGGAAGCCATCTGGCATATGCTGATCGGGGAGATCGGGATTCCGCTGGGCTGCTGTGTGCTTCTCGCCACATGCGTAGCGATGCTGATGCTTCGCTTTCCCCTAAGGGCCGCAATGGCGACCGTTGCGATGTGGATCGCCCTATGCTTGGTGGCTGGCGTGACGCCGGTCGGCCTGACTGCGTTGATGTTGGTCTCGTTGGCGGTGATGGCATTCCGGCGTGCGGTCGTCGCCGGCATGTGTGCGATGCTTGCGATGGTCGCCTGGCTGATGATGTGCGAAGGCATCGCGCCGCTGATACATGATGCGGACATGCCGTTCATGGCAACGTCTGCATCGTCGCAGGAACGGTCCGCCGTACAAGGGCCCGCTGAAACGGATGATGTCTATGGCGATTCCGGAAGCAGCGGTGATGCGAATGTCGAAATCGTAACGCCATCCGGTTTCCCATGGCAGGTGATGATTATGGTGTGCGTGCTGCCGATTGGATTCGTATTCGGCGGCTATTGCATGCGCCGACGATATGACGGGCAATTGGAACGGATGCGTGCGGAACAACGGCGGCGGCGTGCCCGTGCGGCGAGAAGCATCCACGATCATGTGTCCAATGATCTGGCCTATCTGGTGTTGCGCATCGACGGCGATATCGCCGAAGGGCATGTTCCCGATGATGCCGAGCTGCGTGAATTGCGATCCGTCGCGGCGAATGCGCTGACCCATACGCATCGGGTCATTGATCTGATCGAACGGGACGAGGACTCTCAAGATTCCGGCGATGCGCGGTCTCGCGGCTCGGCGCAGGCGCAACCGATGCGGAATGGAGTGACATTGCGGTCGAAACTGCAGGATATTTCCGAGCGCATGGAACGTAGGCTTACCAAACTGGGCTGTTCCGGAAGGACGATCGTCTCCGGCGAAGGCGAAGTCGCCTGCGATGATCTGATTGCCGGATTCGTGGAGGAGCTGTACGGCAACATCATCAAACATGCCGAACTTTCGGAAGGATATGTGCTGACTGTCGGCATCGAAGACGACGCCGTGCACATAGCGCTTATCGATACTCCTGCCAACCGTGATGCTGATTTGGTGCATGGCAGCGGCTTGGCGCGGTATGGGCGTCTGATCGAGGACCGCGGCGGACATATGGAGATTACGAAATCGCCGGAGGAGTGGGCGCTTTCCGCTACCATTCCTCCGGCGTAGGTTCTTCGCTGGACTATGATCCGTGTGGATCGGGATTTACTCCAGACCGATGGACTTCATGTGGTGAAGCTTAAGTGACTTGACTTCAAGTGTGCCGGATTCGGCGACAAGCTTGATGGCGCGCGGTCCTTCGGATGCGTAGCTGAAGGAGCTCATGGCCTGGCGTCCGTCATTCACGTACACTTCGACGCAGCCACGGTCCACATACACACGCAGCTTGAGCTCACCGGAGGCCAGCTCCTCATCGGAAAGCGGTGCGGCGCGGTAGCCGCGGTCGCCTTGTGCGGCGGCCTGACGGTCGATCACCACGCGTCCGATCTGAGCGTCGAATGCCACATACGTGTAGGCGCCGTCCTCGGTGGCATGAATCTTCAGTCCGGCACGTTCGGCGGTGGAGGCGTTGAGATCGATGGTCATTTCGATTTCGACGGCCTCGGCGTCATCGGAGATGGTCTTCTCGCCATTGACGCCCAGCGAGATCGCGCCATGGTCGAACGTGTCCTCGCGCAGACCCTCCATCTCGGCGACCGGAGCGGTGTGCAGATCGCCATCGGCACCCAGCGTGATCTCACGAGGCAGGGTCAGGTTGCCGCACCAGCCGTCGTCCTGCATCGGAATCGGTTCGACGAACGGGCTCATCCAGCCGTAGACGATCTGGCGCTTGCCGTCATTGAACGACTGCGGGGCATAGTAGTTGTGACCCCAGTCCCACAGACGGAACTCGGTTTCCGGCTGGAAAGCCTCACCCGGGGTCCACGTGCCGATCATGTATCCGGCATTGTTCACGTTCCGGTTCATGAAACCGCTCGGCTTCGCACCCATGGCGGAGAAGCCGATGACCCACTTCTCGTTGCCTTCCGCGTCTCGAATCGGGAAGAAGTCCGGGCATTCAAGCATGAACACGTTCGGATCCGGATGCTCGAACAGCACGCGCTCATAGGTCCAGCGCACCATGTCGTCGGAGGAGAACAGCCACATCTGGCCACGCTTCTCGGCGGAGGAGACGCCAAAGGTCATGTACCATTTGTCGCCGGTCTTCCACACCTTCGGATCGCGATAGTGGTGATCCACCTGATCGGTCGGGCAATCGATGATCATGCCGCGCTTGGTAGCGCTGGTCAGCTCGTCGTTATCCGGTTCGGCGAGCATCTGCACCTGCCAGTCGCCGCCGGTGTTGTCCACGCCGTTGGCCCAACGATGGCCGGTGTAGTAGAACTTGAGCTCGCCGTCGTCGCCGATCACCGCGGAACCGGAGAACACGCCGTTCTTCTCTTGCTCAAGAGACGGGGCGAACATGACCGGCTCGCGCTTCCAGTTGACCATGTCGGTGGAGGAGACGTGACCCCAGTGCATGGGGCCCCACTGGGTGCCATACGGGTGCAGCTGGTAGAACACGTGCCAGCGACCCTTGTAGTAGCACAGGCCGTTCGGATCGTTGATCCATCCGCCGTTGGAGGCGATGTGGAACTTCGGATACCAGCGGTTGTTGCGCTTGGCGAACATTGCGGCCACGCCCGCTTCGGCTTTGGCCAGCTCTTCGCCATGGTTCGTAAATTCGTTGAGCACCGGTGCGTCCGGGGTGAAGCCAGTCATCGTTGATTGCCTTTCATGAGGGAATGTGATTGATGTGTTTGGTTATGGTGATGATGCCCGAAGCGGCAAAAGGGGAAAACCGCTTCGAGCACCACATTTTCAGGTCGTTCTACGATTCGGGATTTGCGACTCAGGCGTTGGCCTTGGAGGCTTCCATTGCCTTGAGCTGCTTGTCGGTGTAGAACGGATCGCCGCCGACCTCCTGGTCGTCCTTCTTGATGACGAAGGTGCCGTAGACCAGTGCTGCGAGCACGATGGCGGAGATGGTGAAGAAGGTCGGACGGTCGCCCATGGCGTCATGCAGTGCGCCAAGCGGGGTGGAGAAGATCACCTGGCCGACCTGGGAGGCGATCTGGAAGCCCACCATGTACAGGGTCGCCGACAGCTTGGTGTCGAAGTGCAGGGTGAAGTAGCGGAACGCCGGCAGGCAGAACAGCGGGACCTCGATGGAGTGGAACAGCTTGACGATGGACACGGAAATCGGGTCGTGGAACACGCCGCACAGGCCGATGCGCAGGAACATCACGGTTGCGCCGAGCAGCAGGGAGTTGCGAACGCCGATCTTCTTCATGATGATCGGAACCACGCCCATCATGGCGGACTCGAGGAACACCTGGAAGGAGTTCAGGGTGCCGTAGGTGGCGTTGCCGATTTCAGTGGTGGAGAAGAGGGAGGCGTAGTAGTTCGGGAACATCTGTTGGTCGAACACGGTGTAGAAGGTGTTGGTCAGCAGCATGAAGACGATGAGCACCCACAGGGTCGGCATCTTCAGGACGGAGATCATCTCCTTGAAGGACGGGTTGGTCGGCGTGGCGTTCGGATCGGCTTCCTTCTTGAGCTCTACCTTCTGCTCGGACGGAACCCAGAAGGCGTAGACGCACAGCATGCCGAGGCCGCAGATGGAGCCGACCCAGAAGTTGAGCAGCGGGTTGATGTTGAACAGGAAGCCTGCGCACAGCGCCACGATTGCGTAGCCGAAGGAGCCCCAGGCGCGGGACTGGCCGTATTCAAAGCCGAACTTACGGGAATAGCGTTCGGTGACCGCCTCGAACAGGGAGCAACCGGCCATGAAGCCTGCGGACAGCACGATGGAGCCGATGAGCACGCCTGCGTAGCGGGTTGCGCCGCCGGCGGTGAGCATCGGGGCATATACGAACTGCACGAACGGGCCGACCAGTGCCGCTACGGCAGAGATGAAGATGACGAGCTTGCGCTTGATGCCAAGCTGGTCCTGAATGGCGCCGTATGCGAACATGATGACCAAAGTGGCCAGCGAGTTGATGGAGTAGATCTGGCCCTGCTCGGCGGAGGTCATGCCCAGGCCGTGGGTCGGGTCGGTAAGCCACCTGGAGAAGAAGGACCACCAGATGCCCCAGGAGCAGAAGAACATGAAGATGCCAAAGGAGCTCTGCAGATAGGAAGGATTCTTCCATGCAGATCGAGTTGAGCTTGCCATTGATTTCTCTTTTTCTCTTCTTGGTGCCGCTGCCGTGCGACACCGCTGTTATTTGCTGATGTTGTATTGTTTACCGTTCGTCTTCCCAGCTGCCATGTCGGGTGGCGAACTGACTCAAGTGTAACACGTCAATCGATTGACGTAAATCGATTGACGTCAATAATCGCAAAGGATATACACAATTGCCGGAATGAAGCCGAAAGTGGGGTATGCCAATACCACCCTTTCGGCGTGTCGTGAGTATGGTCGATGGCTTGCGTCGGGGTGGGGCGCCGGAGCGTCAGCGGGCCACGGAGCCCTTTTCGATCAGGGCGCAATGAATCTTCGCGGGAATCGGGGCGTCAAGCGGTGGCAGGGGAGATGTGGTTCGCGGCCATTTGGTGGTGTCGACCGGTTTGCCTTCGATCATGGAAATCAGCTTGCAGGCGGCCCAATATCCCATCTCGTAATGAGGCAGTTCCACGGTGGTCAGCTGTGGTTCCAAAGTCTCGGCGAACACACGGTGGTTATCCACGCCAACGACCGAGAGATCCTTGCCTACGGTCAGACCACGGCGGGCGGCGCACTCGTACACATACCAGGCGCGTGCATCGTTGAAACAGAAGAATCCATCGGGATTGCACGTATTGAACAATGCATCCACGGCACGCAAGGCCGGACCATTGTTCAATACGTTACATACCAACGATGCATCGAAACCGTGGTCGGTGCCTTCCAATGCGGCGCGGTAGCCGGCAAGACGGCCGTCCTGGGCGATCATGTTCTCGGAGCAGCCGACATAGGCGATACGTTCACAACCGGCTTCGATCAGACGACTGGTGGCATCGTAGGCGATTTGGAATTCGTCCGGTTCGACGCTGGGGAGTGTGTTGTTCGCGTCGGTGGCATCCACCAGCACGACCGGATAATCGGACAGACTTTTCGGCACGGTGGCGATGCGGTTCGACATCTTCGAATAGAAGAAGCCGTCCACGCCGTACCGCTTCAGTGCGGCGATCTCGCTTTCCTCGCTGGCCTGTCCGTCGGTGCTGACGGTGATCAGCATATAGCCGTAGGTGCTGGCCGCATCCTGAGCACCCAGAATGATGCCGCCTGCGTACGGAGTGGTCGCGACCTCTTCGCTGATGAATCCGAGGATGCGGGTCTTGCTGGTACGAAGGCTTCGCGCCAGAGGATTGGGCTTATACCCCAGATCGGTGGCGGTCTGACGAACGCGTTGCGCGATGTCGGGCTTGACACGCCCGACATCGCGTTTATTGAGCACCAGGGAAACGGTGGATACGGACACACCGGTCTTTTCGGCAATTTCCTTCATCGTCGTCATAAGGGCAACACTATACCTTCCCTTATTCCGGAGGATTGCATTTCTTGAGAAAACCGACGGTGTGTCAGTGCCGCATCATTGTTGGTCGCCGGAAAGAATCTCATCGACGAGTTCCTGCTTGGCGTGAATCTGGCCTTCGAATCCGGGACGGATGTCAAGCCTGATCACCACGTCGGTACGGTAGCCCTGTCCAGCGAGCTTCATGGTGGCATCGCGGATCACCTTGAGCACATCGTCGATGTCGCCTTCGATGTTGGTGAACATCGCATTGGTCTCGTTCGGCAGTCCGGATTGGCGAATCACGTCGACCGCCTGCGACACGTAGGTGGATTTTTCCGGACTTGCGCCGGCGGGGGAGATGGCGACGGCGGCCAAGGTGTTGATATACGGCTTGCCGGTTGCCGGGTCGACCGGCACCTCCTGCCGTTCGGCGTTGCGATCAAGGGACATGGTATTCCTTTCTTCGGCTCGTCTTTTCATTATGATTCAGCTTATGCGATGGTTCAGCCCGTACGGTCAGCGCCACCGCCACGCGTGGTCCATCGGGCCGGAGCCATGGCCGAGATCGAGCTGCGCCTCCAAGGCGCCCGTCAGATACAGCTTGGCATGGTCGACGGCGGTCGGCAGATCCTCGCCAAGCGCCAGATGCGATGCGATGGCGGACGACAGCGTGCATCCGGTGCCATGCGTATTCGGATTATCGACGCGATGACCCGTGAACCAGGTCACCCGACCGTTCGGCTCGACCAGCACGTCACTGGCATCCTGTGTGCCATGGCCGCCCTTGACGAGTACCGCACAGCCGAAATGATCCGCTAGCAGATGCCCTGCCACCGTCATATCGGCGGGTGTGGAGATGCTTTCGCCATTGTCATAGTTGATTGGCTGCGCGCCCTGCGTGACGGCCAGATCGCACAGCGCCTGCGTTTCCGGCATGTTCGGCGTGATCACCGTGGCCAGCGGGAACAGTTGGGAAGTCAGCGCCGCGATGGCGTCATCCTCGATGAGTTTGGCTCCGGAAGTGGCCACCATCACCGGGTCGAGTACGACGTTCGTGGCCTTGTGGAAGGTCAGTCGATCGGCGATCACGTCAATCAGCTCGACGCTGGAGACCATGCCGATTTTCACCGCCAGCGGTGGAATGTCCTCGAACACGGCGTCGATCTGTGCGGCGAGCATGTCTGGTGGGGTATTCGTGACCATGCGCACGCCGGTGGTGTTCTGCGCGGTCAGCGCCGCGATGGCGGTCATGCCGAATACGCCGTTGGCGAGCATGGTCTTCAGATCGGCCTGAATGCCCGCGCCGCCGGAGGAATCCGATCCTGCGATGCTCAATACCGGTGGCAATGTGCTGGTCATGAATGCTCCTTTGTTATCTTGTGATTCCCATGGATGAAGCTGCCGTGAAAGGGCCTGGGGATGGTCGGGGAGACCGTTTGCTCTGGCTCATTGCGCGTCGGCCACGAGCTTTTCCTGCGCCTCGGCATTGCCGAACTTCCTGCGGATGTTCTGCGAGATGGCCATCGAACAGAACTTCGGACCGCACATCGAGCAGAAGTGCGCCATCTTCGCCGGTTCGGCGGGCAGGGTGTCGTCATGGAAGGCGATGGCCGTGTCCGGATCGTAGCTCAGATTGAACTGGTCGAGCCAACGGAATTCGAAGCGCGCCTTGCTTATCGCGTTATCGCGGTCGATGGCATGCGGGTGGTGTTTGGCGATGTCGGCTGCATGGCAGGCGATCTTATAGGCGATCACGCCCTGTTTGACATCATCCTTGTTCGGCAGGCCGAGGTGCTCCTTCGGCGTCACATAGCACAGCATGGCGGTGCCGTAACGGGCGATCTCCACACCGCCGATTGCCGAGGTGATGTGGTCGTAGCCGGGGGCGGTGTCGGTCGTGAGCGGGCCCAACGTATAGAACGGGGCATCCTTGCAAATCGCCTTCTCCATTTCGATGTTCATGCGTACGGTGTCGAACGGAATGTGTCCCGGGCCTTCGATCATCACCTGCACGTCATGCTCCCATGCTCGCTGGGTGAGCTCGCCCAAGGTCATGAGCTCCGCGAACTGCGCCGCGTCGTTGGCATCCGCCAATGAGCCGGGCCGCAGGCCGTCGCCCAGAGAGAACGCCACGTCGTACTTGGCGAAGATCTCGCACAGCTCGTCGAAATGCGTATACAGGAAGCTTTCCTGATGATGTTGCAGACACCATTCGGCCATGATCGATCCGCCCCGCGAGACGATGCCCGTCATGCGGTTGGCGGTCAACGGCACGAACCGCAACAGCACGCCGGCGTGGATGGTCATGTAGTCCACGCCCTGCTCGCACTGTTCGATCACGGTGTCGCGGAACAGCTCCCAGCTGAGTTTGGAGGCGTCGTCCTCCACCTTTTCAAGCGCTTGGTACATCGGGACCGTGCCGATCGGCACGGGGGAGTTCCTGAGGATCCATTCGCGGGTGGTGTGGATGTCGTTGCCGGTGGAAAGATCCATCACAGTGTCGGCTCCCCACTTGGTGGCCCATGTGAGTTTCTCCACCTCCTCGTCGATGGAGGAGGTCACTGCGGAATTGCCCATGTTGGCGTTGAGCTTGGTAAGGAATCTCGAGCCGATGATCATCGGCTCGGCCTCGGGATGGTTGATATTGCACGGCATGACCGCGCGACCTGCGGCCAGTTCGGAACGTACCAGCTCCACGTCGCAGTGCTCGCGTTCGGCAACATAACGCATCTCCGGTGTGATGATGTCGTGACGCGCATACCACATCTGGGTAATCGGATGGTCCTTCGCCTTAAGCGGCTTATGCTGGCGGCCACGCCATTCCTTGGATGCCTTGCCGCGTTTGATGGCGCGTTTGCCGTCATCCTCGAGATTGCGCCGACGGCCCTCGTACTCCTCGACATCCCCGCGATCGCGGATCCAGTCGAGACGCAGCGGCGCCAGTCCTTCCTTCGGGTCGCACTTGGGACCTTCGGTGTTGTAATCCTTGAACGGCGCGTTCGGGCCTACGCCTGGAGTGTCGGACAACTTGATTTCGGTATATGGCACTTCAAGGTCGTAGGAGCCGAATCGGTTTTCGAAATGCACTGGCGTGGTTTTGCGGACATGCGCCTTGTCGCGCTGCTTGGAGCCGCGGGCGGCGATGTCTACGCGCTGCTGCTTGGCCAGTTTGGAAGAGGCCTTCGCTTCCTTGGCGTTCGTGAATTTCCCGTTGTTGCTCTCCGTCATCTGCGTATCGGTGGTCGTTGCCGTATCCGCCGACTGCACTCGCGGCGCGAAGCCATGCTTCGTTTCCCCGCGTACGGCCTTCCAACGGGTCACCATCTCACGGGTGGCCGCCTCCGGATCGTCCGCACCGGCGATCGCTGACACCACGAACCAGCCGGCCGCCTTCGAACGGGCCAGCATCTCCATGTCATCGGCCGTGACGCCGCCGCCGACCACGACCGGAAAATCGCTCGCCGTGCAGATGGTGTTGATCTGATCCTCGTCGAGCGTATTCCCGGAACCATCATTGCCGCCTACGGAAGCCTCCGGCTTGGTGGTGGAGACATGCAGCGGTCCGGCGCCGATATAGTCGATGCAGCCATTCGGCAGCTCGTTGATAAGCCTCACCAAGCTTTCGGTCTCGGCGGACAGGCCCACGATGGCTTCCTCACCAAGCAGCGCGCGGGCTTCACGCGGTTCCATGTCGGTCTGCCCGATATGCACGCCGTCGACCTTGATGCCCTTGTTACGGGCCTGCCAGACCACATCCACACGGTCGTCGATCACGAAGGCCACGGCATCGGACTTGTCGTTGTCTTCGATGATCTGCGCGATGTCCTGTGCCATGAGCGTCAGATCCTTGGCGTCCGTATTCTTGGCACGCAGCTGGATGAAGGTTGCGCCCCCACGCAACGCGTCATCGACCACGTCCGTGATGGGACGGCCCTTGCAGTCCTGCGGGCCGACCACGAAGTACGCGCTCATGTCGAAACAGTCGCGCATCGACGCGTATGGATAATCATTCATTGTTGGTTCCCCCTTGTTTGTGGTAAGTAATCCAGAAGTCTTGTGATGATGTGATGTCGGAACTACCGGTCTATGCCGCCGTACGTACACGATTTTGCTGTCATCGCACGTTGCCATGCATGATGGCCGGGCATCGAAGGAACGATGCATGCGTGACGTGCGGTGGAATCGTCAGTCCTCGATGATTTCGGAAGCGGCCACCTGCTCGGCGGTCACATTCCACAGGGCATCGAGCAGTGCGACCTGGAAGGATCCCGGTCCATTGGATTCCTGCTCGGCGATTTCGGATGCGCGATTGTAGAGCAACGATGCGGAAATGGCTGCGACCAGCGGTTCGGAGACCGCCAGATACGTTGCGGTCACGCCGCCCAACGAGCAGCCGGCGCCGGTGATCTTCGTCATCATCGCGCTGCCGCCGGGCAGTCGGAAGGTATGCTCGCCGTCGGTCACCAGATCGACGGCGCCGGATACGGCGACGGCACCCTTGCCTGAAGGCGAGTGCTTCGCCAGGTGACGCGCCATGCGCTGGGCGGCCTCGATCGCGGCGTCCACCTCGTCGACGGCCTCCACGCCTGCCGGACGGGTGCCGGAAGTAACGGAGTCGGACGTGGCGAGTCCCCACATCGCGTCGAGTGCGATGATTTCACTGGCGTTGCCGCGCACGATGGTCGGTGGATACATGCGGAAGGATTCGAGAATCGCGGTGCGCGTCTTGCCGATGCCGGCGGCAACCGGGTCAAGCACCCAAGTCTTGCCGTTCTTGTGCAGCTCGTAGGCGATCTGAGGCAGCGCTTCCTTGTAGAACGGCAGGAGCGTGCCCATATTGATGTAGTTCGATCCTGCGATTTCGGCGGTGTCGATGATGTCATCCGGCAGGAAGCTCATGGCCGCGGTGCCGCCCGCCGCAAGCTGGGCATTGGCTACGAGGTTGATGGTGACGAAATTGGTAAACGACTGCGCCAGCGGCGTTTGCTCACGCACATCGTTGACGGCCTGCGCGATCCGTTCGCGTAGTGCATCTCCTCGTAGTGCATCGATAGAGGTGCCATATGAGGTATCGATATATGAGTTGTCACTCATGACGCTGCTCCCTACGTTGGTCCTAACCAACAGGTTCAAAGGGTCAGGCTTGCCGCCTTTCTCAGCTTTCGACCATCCGCCGAAAAGCTCCCCTGCATGTACAAAGTGCTTTTAACCTATACGCGCCCCTTGACAGTGCCGTGTTTGAGACGTCACGTCTATGTTATTGGCGTGGGGCGCTGTCCGGCCTGCGTCTGAGTTCGGCAAGGATTCCGGGGGATGGGGTTTCTCCTGCAAGCAAGATGTCGTAGTACTGCTGCTTTTTGTCGATATAGTCGATGTCTCCTTGGATTTCGGTAAGTCGTTGTTCGAGGACGGCCCTCTTCTGCGCGAGTATTTCCTTGCGTTGCGCAATAGTGGAATCGCCTTCTTGGCAAAGTTTGGTGTAGTGTTGCATCTCCTTGATACTGAGGCCGCATCGTTTCAAACAGTTCAAACCGATGATCCATGCAATGGCTTGGTCGTCGAAGATGCGATGATTGCGTCCGTCTCGCCCAACCGCGGGAACGAGTTCGGAATTGCAGTAGAATTTCAGCGCTTCATAGTTCATGCCGGTGAGTTCGCATGCTTGCTTCATCGTGTACATGGTTTCCATTGTCGGTAGTTTCTGTCGGTAGTTTCTACCGGCGTGTTGCCGTTTGACCGGTAGTAACTACCGGATTCTAATGTGGAGCATCACCGACCGGCAAGCCGTCGGTTGCAAATAGTGATCTCATGGAAGGGAATCAAATGGAATATCTGAAACTTGCCAATGGCGTTGAGATTCCGAAGATTGGCTACGGCGTCTTCCAGGTCGGCAAAGAGGACGCTCCTCGCTGCGTGCGTGAAGCCATCGAAACCGGATATCGTCATATCGACACCGCACAGTCGTACTTCAACGAAGCGGAAGTCGGTCAAGGCATCAAAGATTCCGGTATCGACCGTAAGAATCTGTTCCTGACCACCAAGGTATGGATCAGCAATTACGGCTATGAGAATACCCTCGAATCCATTGACGTGTCGTTGAAGAAGCTCGGTACCGATTATCTTGATCTTGTGTTGCTGCACCAGCCGTTCTCCGACACCTACGGCGCATGGCGCGCGCTTGAAAAGCTCTACAAAGACGGTGTGATTCGTGCCATCGGCGTGAGCAACTTCTATCCGGATCGATTGGCCGATATGGTCGCCTTCAATGAAATCGCCCCGATGGTCAACCAGGTCGAGACCAACCCGCTTAACCAGCAGATCGAAGCCCATAAGAACATGCTTAAGCGTGGTGTGGCGCATGAGGCGTGGGCGCCGTTCGGAGAGGGCATGCAAAACATGTTCTCCAATCCGACCCTAGCCAAGATTGGCGAAGCGCACGGCAAATCCGTGGCGCAGGTGATCCTACGTTGGCTCATCCAGCGCGACATCATCGCCCTACCCAAGTCCACGCATAAGGAGCGTATGGAAGAGAATCTAAACATCTTCGATTTCTGTCTCACCGACGACGAAATGAAGACCATCGCGGGACTCGACACCAAGACCAGCCTGTTCTTCCATCACGACACCCCCGAGGCGGTCGACCGCTTCGTCGGCTACGTCAAAGCGCGTGCGGGCCGCGAGTGAATCGCGGTGAGCATGCTGCGAAAACAAGGCATTCGGGTCAACCGAAATCCTTGCCATTGACCATATGATTGAAGGCATCGCCAACACATGGTTTCATGCGTGTGACGTATGGTCGGGGGAGATCATTCTGCGGTACGGATTCCAGTTAGACAGCCCCGTCTGCTGTCAGTGCATGCCGGTAGGCTGTGCGCTTGTAAAAAGACCCCAAACCGTTCAAACCAGAAGGTGCATTGTGGCTGTATCCAAACTCGATGAAGTCGTATCCCTCGCGAAGCGTCGCGGCTTTGTGTTCCCCGCCGGTGAAATCTACGGCGGAACCCGTTCCGCATGGGATTACGGTCCGCTTGGCGTCGCGCTGAAGGACAATATCAAGCGCGAATGGTGGCGTTCCATGGTCGTCACCCGAGGTGACGTGGTGGGCGTCGACACGTCCATCATCCTCCCGCCGGCCGTGTGGGTGGCTTCCGGCCACGTGTCCGTGTTCAACGACCCGCTGATCGAATGCCTCAACTGCCACAAGCGCCATCGTGCCGACAAGCTTGAGGAGTCCTATGCCGAAAAGCATGGCGACAAGCTGCCGGAGAACGGCCTGAAGGACATCGTGTGCCCGGACTGCGGCACCCGCGGCAACTGGACCGAACCGCGTGACTTCAACATGATGCTGCGCACCCATCTCGGCCCGGTCGAGGACGAGAACTCGCTGCACTACCTGCGTCCGGAAACCGCGCAGGGCATCTTCGTGGACTTCAAGAACGTGATGACTTCCTCGCGTTCCAAGCCGCCGTTCGGCATCGCCAACATGGGCAAGTCCTTCCGTAACGAGATCACCCCGGGCAATTTCATCTTCCGCACCCGTGAGTTCGAGCAGATGGAAATGGAGTTCTTCGTGGCTCCGGGCACTGATGAGGAATGGCACCAGTACTGGATCGATGCCCGCACCCAGTGGTACATCGACCTTGGCGTCAAGCCGGAGAACCTGCGTCACTACGAACATCCGAAGGAGAAGCTGGCCCACTATTCGAAGCGCACCGTCGACATCGAATACAAGTTCGGCTTCCAAGGCTCCGATTGGGGCGAGCTCGAAGGCGTGGCCAACCGTACCGACTTCGATCTGTCCGCCCATGCCAAGCATTCCGGTGAGGATCTGAGCTACTTCAACCAGGCTACCGGTGAGAAGTATGTGCCGTACGTCATCGAGCCGGCCGCCGGCCTGACCCGTTCCCTCATGGCCTTCCTCGTGGACGCCTACGATGTCGACGAGGCGCCGAACACCAAGGGCGGCGTCGACAAGCGCACCGTGCTCCGTCTTGACCCGCGCCTGGCCCCGGTCAAGGCCGCCGTACTGCCGTTGAGCAAGAAGCCGGAATTGCAGTCCGTGGCCCAGAACCTGGCCGCTGACCTGCGTCAGCACGACTGGATGATCGACTACGACGAGGCCGGTGCCATCGGCCGTCGTTACCGCCGTGAGGACGAGATCGGCACCCCGCTATGCGTGACCGTCGACTTCGACACCCTCGACGATCAGGCCGTCACCATTCGTGAACGTGACACCATGCAGCAGGAGCGTGTGGCCCTCGACAAGGTGGCTGATTACGTGGCCGCCCGCATCGGCGAGAAGCACGTCCGTTACCCGCAGGTGCCGGTCGAGATGGGCGGCGAGGCATGGCCCGAGTCCGTCAAGATCGCCGAAGCCGGTGGTCTGTACTAAAGCATTCGTATGCCCGATAGCATTGTGACAGCCTACGAGGAATCCGACGTGCTCGATCCGCGTACCGACGCGGCACGGCCGTCGGTTCCTCCCGTTATCAGACCCGTCGATCTGGGGCCCGTGCATGTCGCCACTCCGGTCGTGCTTTCGCCGATGGCGGGAGTCACCAACTGGCCGTTCCGTGTGATTTGCGAAAGCTACGGTCCGGACGGTCTATATGTGGCCGAGATGATTACCGCGCGTGCATTGATGGCCCGTAATCCCAAGGCACTGCGGCTGTGCCGTTTCGCTCCCGGCGAGAAAATCCGTTCGCTGCAGCTCTACGGCGTGAATCCGGCGATCGTGGAACAGGCGGCGAAAATCGTTATCGACGAGAACATGGCCGATCATGTCGATCTCAATTTCGGTTGCCCCGTACCCAAGGTGACGCGGCGCGGCGGCGGATCGGCACTGCCTTGGAAGACGGATCTGTTCCGTGAGATCATCCAGCGCGTGGTCAAGGTCTGCGATGCGGCGAATGTGCCGGTGACGGCCAAGATCCGTGTCGGCATCGACCATGAGCACGAGACGTTCCTTGAGGCCGGTCATATCGCGCAGGAGGAAGGTTGCAAGGCCGTGACCCTGCATGCGCGCACCACCGCCGAATACTATGGCGGGCATTCCGATTGGAGCCGTATCGGCGAGTTGGTCGGGGCATTGGACATTCCGGTATTCGGCAACGGTGATGTCTGGGGCGCCAACGATGCATTGGCCATGGTATCCGAGACCGGTTGTGCGGGAGTTGCCATCGGCCGCGGCTGTCAGGGGCGTCCATGGCTGTTCGCGGATATCAAGAACGCATTCGCCGGCAGCGACGAACGCATCGACCCGACTTTGGGGGACGTCTGTACGGTGATCGAGCGTCACGCCCAGTTGCTGACGGAGTTCTATGATGGCGACGAGCGGATGGCCGCTCATGATCTGAGAAAACATGTCGCGTGGTATCTCAAGGGGTTCCCGGTGGGTGGTTCCACACGTCGTGCGTTCATGGAATGTGAAAACCTTGAGGATGTTCGCCGAGAGATTGGAAAACTTGATCCTGACATTCGGTTCCCCGAGCGGGTGGTAGACAAACCGAGGGGGCGCGTGCGCTTTGCCAAGAAGGTCCATCTGCCTTACGGATGGTTGGAATCCCGCGAAACAACGCATGCCGAGCGGCAGGCGCTGTTCGGGGACGATCCGATGGATGCGAGCTACTGAACGGCGGATTCCGTCCGGACCTTGGAACGAATGGGAAACGTCGGTGAGATAAAAAAGTCGGCGAAACGCCGGTACACGCCCGGAAAAGTGCGCGTAATATCAGTCCGTCTGCGATAGAGTTATGCGTAAACGTGAGTGACAGGAGACAATGGTGAGCGAGATTGCCCAGACTGACAATTTCAACGACAAGACCAACATCAAGGTCGTCGGTGTCGGTGGAGCCGGCGGTAATGCCGTCAATCGCATGATTGCCGAAGGTCTGCAGAGCGTTGAGTTCATCGCGATCAATACCGATGCAAAGGATCTGCTGCGTTCCGACGCGGACGTCAAGATCTCTTTGAACGATGCCTCGAGCCGTGGCCTCGGCGCAGGAGCCGACCCGGAGAAGGGCGCCAAGGCCGCCCAGGATCATCAGTCCGATATCGAGGAGTCGCTCAAGGGCGCCGACATGGTGTTCGTGACCTGCGGCGAAGGTGGCGGCACCGGTACCGGCGCCAGCCCGATTGTCGCACGCGCCGCGCACCAGCAGGGTGCCTTGACCATCGCCGTGGTGACTCGACCGTTCAGCTTCGAAGGACCTCAGCGTGCGGCTTCCGCCGCTCTCGGCATCGAGAATCTGCGTAAGGAGGTCGATGCGCTGATCGTGATTCCCAACGATCGACTGCTTGAGCTGTCCGACCGCACGATCGGCATCGTCGACGCCTTCAAGACCGCCGACACCGCACTCCTGGCAGGTGTGCAGGGCATCACCGACCTGATCACCGCCAACTCCTACATTCATGTCGACTTCAACGATGTCAACGCCATTCTGCGCGGTGCCGGCACGGCGCTGTTCGGCATCGGTTCCGCACGGGGCGAGGACCGCGCCACCCAGGCCGCCGAAATCGCCATCAGCTCGCCGTTGCTGGAAGAGAGCATCGAGGGTGCTCATGGCGCGCTCATCAACATCGCGGGCCCGACCGACATCAAACTGCAGGAAGCTGCGGCAGCCACCGAGTTGGTACGCAAAGCCATCCATCCGGAAGCCCAGATCATCTGGGGTCTGTCCCTGGACGACGCCTATGGCGACGAGGTGCGCATTACCGTTATCGCGGCGGGCTTCGACGCCAACTCCAAAAAGACCGAGCCGGCCGTCGCCGAGGACAAGCCGCAACCGCAGGCATCTGCCACGGTGCCGGTTTCCGCGTTGAGCGTAGGTACTCCCCAGCAGCAGCCGCAGGTGCAACCTCAGCCGGTGCAAACTCCGGCGGCACCGCAGGTGCAGCCGCTATCGAGCTATATTCCATCCACCCCGGAACCGGGTGCCCCTCAGTCGTTCGACCAGACCACCGAACATGAAGTGGTCTCCCCGAACGATCCGGGTGATCTCGATATTCCGGATTTCCTGCGCTAGACTTGACGCGTACAGGCGAAAGGAACATTCATGGCAGGATTCATGAAGAGTGCGATGTCCTATCTGGGCATGTCCGACGTGGCTGAGGATGACGATGACTTCACCGACGAAGCCGACGGCACCGAAACCTCATTCGACTCCGACCACTCGGTGACACCCCTGGCTTCGACACCCACCACGTCTTCTGCCTCCGCAGCTTCGTCTCGTGAGCAAAGCAATCCGTTTCAGGGGGGTCGTGTGAGCCGTATTACGACGATTCATCCGAAGTCCTATGAAGACGCTCAGCTGGTTGGCCGTGCCATCCGTGACGGCATTCCGGTGGTGCTGAACCTGACCGGTGTGGCCGAGTCCGTGGCCTACCGCATCGTGGACTTTTCGGCAGGTGTGGTGTTCGGGGTGCGCGGTTCCATCGAACGTGTCACTCCGCGTGTGTTCCTGCTGAGCCCGGCCCAGGTGAACATCAAGGTGGAGGAGCCGCAGGCTCCGAGCGCCGCCCACGATCTTTTCGCCGACTGACATCCTTCATTCACCTCTCGCCGTCCGTAGGCCTTGTGGCGGCGAGAGGCGGTCGGAATGCATGCAACGCATTCATGCAGCCTATTCTCATGTGATGTTGCTAGGGTGGGTCGCATGATATTGTCTTTGATCGGTCAGATTGTCCATCTGCTTGTTAACGCGTATATTTTCGTATTGTTTGTGCGCATGATTCTTGACTGGGTGTCGGTACTGTCACCGACTTGGCGCCCCAGCGGCATCATCTCCTCACTGATCGGCGCCGTCTATCAGTTGACGGAGCCGCCGCTGCGTTGGTTGCGGCAATATATTCGGCCCATTCCGATGGGTCCCATCTACTTCGATGTGGCGTTTATCGTACTGTATTTCATTCTCATCGTGATTGATTTCCTCATTTAATATCAGGTGAAACGCCCTTTTTCCGCATGAATCCGCAGGTTCCGTGATAGCATCGGAAGTTGATACAACACAGCGAGGCATCAAGCCCAAAGCGAGGTGTAAGATTTATGGCTCTGTTGACGCCGAAAGATATTAGGGAGCATACCTTCCAAACCGTGCGTTTCAAGGAAGGTTATGACGTTGATGAAGTCGACGATTTCCTCGATCAGGTAACTGAGACCGTTGAGGCCTTGGGCAAGCAGGCGGTCGCCGTCGGTCAGGCCACGCAGTCTCTTGGTCCGGATGTCGCGGGGCTCAACTCCAAGATTTCCGAGCTTAATGCCCAGGTGCAGTCCCTGCAGCAGGAGAATGCGACGCTGAAGTCCGCCTCCGAGCAGGCCGCCGGTGCCGGAGATCAGGCCGCACAGGCCGCACAGGTCGCTGCCGCCAAGCTCACGGAGGCTGAGGAAAGCAACCGTGCGTTGTCCGCTCAGAACGAACAGCTTAAGGATCAGGTGGATCGTCTGGCCGCTCAGGTGGATCAGCTCACCGCTCAGGCTGCGGAAGCCGCAGGCCAGGCCGATCTTGGCGAGCAGCTCAACGCCGTGCAGCATGAGCGTGATGAGTTCCGCGCCCGTACCGAAGACCTGTCCCGCCAGCTGGCTTCCGCTCAGCAGCAGGTCGTCGTGGCCCAGCAGCAGGCCGAGCAGATCAAGAACCTGTCCCAGCAGCTTGAGGAATCCAAGCAGCGTGAGGCTCAGTTGCGCGACCAGGTCTCCAAGGTCGAGCCGAGCACCGAGACCGGCAGCCTGCAGAAGATCGCCGGCGCCGCGGCCGCAGCCTCCACCGAGCCGGAGCGTGCCACCGCCATGCTGACCTTGGCCATGCAGCTGCACGACCAGTATGTCGACAAGGGCAAGGCCAAGGCCAAGGAGATTACCGAGCTGAGCCAGCGCAAGTACGATGAGCTCATCGGCAAGGCCAACGATTACTCCAACCGTACCCGCTCCGAAGCCGACGAGTACAACAAGAACACGCATGCCAATGCGGACTCCTATTCCGAAGACACCCGTTCCGATGCCGACGCCTACGCAGCCAAGACCCGTCAGGATGCCGACACCTACATGCAGGATCGTCACAACGAGGCCGACCAGTATATGGCCGAGAAGACCGAAGAGGGCAATGCGTACCTGAATCGGAAGAAGAACGAAGGCGACGCCTACGTTGCCCAGAAGACCCAGGAAGGCGATCAGTATCTGTCCGACAGGCAGAACGAGGGCAACTCCTACGTTGCGCAGAAGACCAATGAGGCCGACCAGTACTTCTCCACGAAGCACTCCGAGGCCGACACCTATGAGTCCGAAGTGCAGCGTCGCGCCGCCGACTATGACGCCAAGACCCGTTCCGCCGCCGACGATTACGCACAGCAGGTGCGTGACAACCTTGAATCCCAGTCCAAGGTCATCGAAGGCAATATTCAGGGCCTTAAGCAGTTCGAAACCGAATACCGCGCGCGTCTTACCGAGTTCCTCGGTCAGCTCGTGTCCCAGGTGTCCGATACGAACAACTACAGCCAGGTCGATCAGAACAACTGAGATTAGGCTGTGTCTGACATTATGACGAATGAACAAGGACGGCTGCGCACCCGCGTGGCCGTCTTTGCGTGTGTTGCCGTTATCGCGCTGGCGCTCGATCAGATCACCAAGGCATGGGCCCAACATGCCTTGGCCGATGGGCGGACCATGCGCGTGATTCCCGGGATTCTCTCATTCACGCTGGTGCATAATCCGGGTGCCTCGCTCGGTATGGGTTCCCACATGACATGGTTGATCTCCCTGTTGGCCATCGTGGCCTGCGCGGTGCTGATCGTATTGACCTTGCGTACCATCTCCATGAAATGGACCGTGATATTCGCCTTGGCGTTCGCTGGGGCGTTGGGCAATCTCATCGATCGCGTCGTCTATGCCGAAGGCTTCCTTAACGGCAAGGTGGTCGACTTTCTGAATTACGGATGGTCCGTCGGCAATGTCGCCGACATCTTTCTGATGATTGCCGGAATCGCCGCTGTGCTGCTGCTTCTGCTCGGCGAGCCGTTCAGTCAGAAGGAGCTTGACGAGCAGAACGCCGAGGCGAATGCCGCATGAGCCGGTTGGTTCCAGCGCCCGACGCGCTCGTCGGAAAGCGTTTTGACGTGGCCGTGGCCAAGATGCTCGGCATCTCACGAGCCAAAGCCGCGGACCTGATCGAGACCGGCCAGGCTCGTGTACTCGGCCGTGACATCGCCAAATCGTCGAGCCTGCAGGCGGGGGAGACCGTTGAATTCGACATCGTCGAGGAACGTTCCGAGCCGGAACCGATCGCTCATGACATGGCCGTGGTCTACGAAGACGATGACGTGGTCGTGGTCGACAAGCCGGTAGGCGTGGCCGCGCATGCTTCCGTCGGCTGGACCGGACCGACCGTACTCGGCAGTCTGCTTGACCGTGGCGTACGCATCACGTCGTACGGCGCGGCAGGCCGTCAAGGCATCGTCTCCCGGCTTGACGTCGGCACCTCCGGGCTCATGCTGGTATGCAAATCCGAACTTGCCTATGTGGAAATGCGTCGACAGTTCGCCGAACATGAAGTCGTCAAAACCTATCATGCGCTGGTGCAGGGCAACCTCAAGGAAGACAAGGCCACCATCGAGGCGCCGATCGGCCGCGCGAAGGTCTCCGATTTTCGATTCTGCGTAACGCCAGCCGGCAAGGAGGCCATCACCCATTGGGACGTGATGGAACGCTTCGGCGAAGCGACGCTCGTCTCCGTGAATCTGGAAACCGGACGTACGCACCAGATCCGCGTGCATTTCTCATCCATCGGACATCCGTTGGTGGGGGATCCCATGTACGGCGCCAATCCGCAGCTGAGCGAGGCACTCGGATTGGAACGGCAGTGGCTGCACGCCATGCAGCTCGAATTCCGTCATCCGCGTACTCATGTGTGGACCACCGTCCGGTCGCATTATCCCGTCGACCTGCAGCATGCGCTTGATGTGATGCGCAATCGTCATCGTGACGCGAATCCGACGAGGAACTGAATCACGAACAATACGATTGCGGCCAGCAGACAGATCGGACAGGTCGCGACCATCATGCATACCGCAATCAGGACCAACGAGTCCAACGGATCATAGCTGCCTCGCTGCAGATACAGCATTCCCGCAACGATCGCCACGGCCAACAGCATGGCCACGATCAGACAGATCAGGGAAACGAAACGCAATGTACGGCGGGTTTTCGCGGTCATGGCACTCCTTTGTTCGCAAGATGCGGATACCGGTTGGTTGCGACGCTAACGGGTGGAAAGGCGTATGTCCAGCGCAACCAGGGGTTGTGGACGCACCAAACGGGTTATCCACAGGCTCCGGGCGTGTCGCAAGCGACGGGCCGCGTGCGGCGACCACGGTGACGAGGTACGCGTGTCGGTTGTTTCGATGCGGTGAATTGCGGCTCTCGGCGTAGTCGGCCGTCAGGAATCATAGGTAGATTGGAGAGCATGGCTACTTCCGGAAACTTCGTGCAACTGCATAACCATACGCACTATTCGCTGCTCGACGGCGCTTCGAAGATACCGGATCTGGTCAAACGCGCCAAGGAACTGAACATGCCGGCCGTCGGCATCACGGATCATGGCAACATGCATGGCGCCTATGAGATGTGGAGCACCGCAGTCAATGCGGGCATCAAGCCAATCATCGGCATCGAAGCCTATGTCACGCCGGAAACCGCACGCCAGGACCCGACCCGAGTGAGCTGGGACACCAACTGGAACCCGGATCTTGACCCGAACCATCGCAAACGCAACCCCAACGACGTGTCCGGCGGCGGCCTAATCACGCATCTGACCATGTGGGCGGAGACCGACGAAGGCCTCGTGAACCTCATGAAAGCCTCGACCGACGCGAACCTGGAAGGGCGTGTCATGCGTTACCCGCGCATGGACAAGGAGATCCTATCCAAGTATTCCAAGGGGATCATAGCCTCATCCGGTTGCCCTTCGGGCATCATCCAAACCCGATTGCTGCTCGGTCAATTCGATGAGGCACTACGTGCGGCGGGGGAGCTGCAGGACATCTTCGGCCGAGACAACTTCTACATCGAATTCATGGACCACGGGCTGAATATCGAAAGACAGGTGACCGACGGGCTGCTTGACATCGCCAAAAAGCTCAATGCGCCGTTGCTGGCGACCAACGATTCCCATTACGTGCGTGCGGAGGATGCCGGCGCGCAGGACGCCATGCTGTGCATCAACTCCGGCTCCACCCTCGACGAGCCGGGACGATTCAAGTTCGACGGTACCGGCTACTACCTGAAATCCGCCGAAGAGATGCGTGAACTGTTCAAGGACCTTCCCGAGGCATGCGACAATACGCTGGAGATCGCCGAACGCTGCAACGTGATGTTCGACGATCATGAGGATGGCGCCTTCATGCCTCAGTTCGACTGCCCTGAAGGATGGGACGAGACCTCGCTGTTCCTGAAGAAGGTCGAAGAGGGCCTGGAAAAGCGATATGACGGCAATCCGCCGATCGAGGTGCTCAAGCAGGCCGACTACGAATGCGGCGTAATATGCCAGATGCAGTTCTGCGGTTACTTCCTTGTCGTGGCCGACTACATCAACTGGGCCAAGACGCACGGTGTGATGGTGGGGCCCGGCCGTGGTTCCGCTGCAGGCGCCATGGTGGCATACGCCATGGGCATCACCGAACTCGACCCGATTCAGCACGGTCTGATTTTCGAACGCTTCCTCAATCCGGAGCGAGTCTCCCTGCCTGATATCGACGTGGATTTCGATCCGGACGGCCGCGGCCGCGTACTCGACTATGTCGGCGAGAAATACGGTCGTGACAAGGTGGCGCAATGCGTGATCTACGGCACCATCAAAACCAAGCAGGCCTTGAAGGATTCCGCACGCATCATGGGTTTCGACTTTTCCATGGGCGAGCGCGTGACCAAGGCGTTGCCACCGGCGCAGACGGGCGGCAAGGACATCCCGTTGCATGATATCTTCGATCCGGCCTCGAAACGCTATGCCGAAGCGCGTGAGTTCCGGGAGCTGTACGATTCCGATCCGGATGCCAAGCGTGTGACCGATGAGGCGATGGGCATCGAGGGTCTGATTCGTCAGACCGGCGTGCATGCCTGCGCCACCATCATGGGTAGTGAGCCGATTACCAACACCTCGCCGCTATTGGAACGTACCGACGGTACCGTCACCACTACGCTCGAATATCACACGTGCGAAACGCTGGGTCTGGTCAAGATGGACTTCCTCGGGCTCTCCAACTTGACGGTGATTCGTGACACTCTGAACAACATCGAGGCGAACGGCAAGGACCGCATCGACCATACCAGGATTCCTTTGGATGACAAGGCCACGTACGAGTTGCTGTCGCGAGGTGACACCCTTGGCGTGTTCCAGCTCGATTCCGACGGCATGCGCTCGCTGCTGAAAACGTTGAAGCCCAGCAACTTCAACGATATCTCCGCGTTGATCGCCTTGTACCGGCCGGGCCCTATGGATATGGATTCGCATACCAACTATGCGAAGCGTAAGAACGGCTTGCAGAAGATCACGCCGATTCATCCCGAAGTGGCCGAACCGCTCAAGGAGGTGCTTGACGAGACCTATGGTCTGATCGTGTACCAGGAGCAGGTGCAGTCGGCCGCGCGGATTCTGGCGGGTTACTCTTTGGGTAAGGCAGATGTGTTGCGCCGAGCCATGGGCAAGAAGAAGCCGGAAGTGTTGGCCAAGGAGAAAATCCCGTTCTTTGCGGGCATGAAGGAGCATGGCTACTCGCAGGAGGCGGCCCAGGCCGTGTGGGACATTCTGGTGCCGTTCTCGGGGTATGCGTTCAACAAGGCGCATTCCGCCGCATACGGTTTGATCTCCTATTGGACCGCGTATCTGAAGACGCACTATCCGGTGGAATTCATGGCCGCCCTATTGCAGGGCGCCAGCACCAATAAGGACAAGACCGCACTGTATCTCGGCGAGGCGCGGCGCATGGGCATTCAGGTGCTGTCTCCGGACGTGAATGAGTCGGTATTCGAATATTCGGCGGTCGGCGATGTCGTGCGATTCGGTCTCGGTGCCATCCGCAATGTCGGCAGGAACGCCGTCGATGACATCATCAAGGAGCGCGAGAGCGGTCATGGCAAGTATGTGAACTTCCCGGATTTCGTGCGTCGCGTGCCGTTGAGTGCCTTGAACCGTCGTCTGGTGGAATCGTTGATCAAGGCCGGAGCCTTCGATTCGGTCGATCCGAACCGTCGTGCGCTGTTCACCATTCATGAGGCTGCCATCAATTCGGTGGTGGGCATCAAGCGCAAGCAGGCGGAAGGCCAGTTCGATCTGTTCTCCGATCTGGATGATTCGGCCGAACAAGACGGCATGGGAGACGCCATGGTGAGCGTGCCGGATGTGGAGGAATGGGATAAGAAGACCAAGCTCAACTTCGAGCGTGAGATGCTGGGACTGTATGTGTCCGACCATCCGTTGAGCGGCATGCAGTCGGTGTTGTCGAGTCTGCGTGAGATGTCGATCGCGCATCTGATCGATCGCGCCGGAACCATGCCTGACGGGCAGCAGGTCACGGTAGCCGGGCTGATTACGAATGTGGACCGTCGCGTATCGAAGAAGGGCAATCCTTGGGCGATCGTCACCATCGAGGATTTGGAAAGCTCCATCCAGTGCATGTTCTTCGGCAAGGTATATGAAGCGGCCGCGCCGGAACTGGCGGTCGACACCGTAGTGCAGATTCGGGGCCAAGTCGAGCGGCGCGACGAAACCGTGAGTCTGCGTGCCACGGAATTCCAGGTACCGACCTTGGAGGCGGAGGACGAGAGGCCGCTCGTGATCACGCTGCCGCAGGTTGCACTGAACCGTGATCATGTGATGCGGCTCGGGCGGATTCTGAACGATCATCCCGGCTATTGCGAGGTGAGACTTGCCATCATGGACGATCAGGGCAACGCCAAGGTGCTGACCTTCGGAGATCGCTTCCGCGTGAAGCGGGACACCTCCCTGTTCGCCGAGATCAAGATTCTTTTCGGTCCCAGCTCCCTGCCCATGGCCTGAATGAGGTCAGCGGGCCTCTTCGATGATGTTGCCTTCGGCGTCGATGTGCGGTGCGCCGTTGGCGATGCACTTGGCGACCACGCCCTTGGCCATACCGGCCGAAGCGATCAGCGTCACACCCATGAATACCGAGCAGACGATGCCGATGACCCATGCCGGTGTGAACGAGAGCGCCGCATCGAAGGCGATACCGGAGACGATCGCGCCGACGATGCCGCCAAGTGCGGTGGCGGAAATCGCAATGCCGGTCAGCTTGCCGACATCACGGCGGCCGTATTCGTGTGCAATCATGATGGATGGACCGATCGTGGCGGTGCAGGTGCCGATGCCGTAGAAGACCGCGGCGAGAATCGGCCCCCAATTCGTGGACGGGAAGCACAGGAACAGGCAGGCGAGCAGGCAGGAGACGGAGCCGACAAGCACGCCGCCCACCATGCCGAAACGGTCGAAAATCCAACCCAGTGCGACCTTGGCGACCAACACCACACCCATGTACAGCGACATGATGTAGCCGGCCCACACCACGCTATGGCCACCGGTGACCACTTCGGTGCCGTTGTTGTTCACGGACGTCATGTTGGAGACCATGTTCACGGAAACCGCGCCATTGATGATGCCGACGAACAGGAAGCCGAGTACCAGCAACCAGAATCCGGCATGCTTGCGAAGCACCTTCCAGCCCACGGCCACGTTCACTTCGGACAGTGAGTGCCCGCTCCTGCGTTCGGCCTCTTTGATCTCCTCGTCACTCAGTTCGGCGCCAAGCGGCAGCAGACCCTTCTCGCTCGGCTTGGTACGGAAGAAGATGACCGGAATCGGCAGTGCCGCGACCAAGCAGATCATGCCGAGTACGACATAGGCGGTACGCCATCCGTAATTGGCGATGACGGTGCTGGCGATCGGGGAAAGGATCATGCCACCGAAGCCGGAGCCGCACAGGGCCGCGGATACGGCCAGACCACGCTTGAGGTTGAACCAGTTGGTCACCACGACGGAGATGAACAGACGTACGCCGGAAGTGATCAGCGTGCCGGAGATCGCCGCAAGCGCGTAGATCTGCCATGCGGAGGTGACGGCGGAATATCCGAACAGCAGCAACGCGGAGAGGATCACTAGGAAGGAGGCGATCTGGCGTGCGCCGAGCTTATCGATGAGCGCACCCATGAATAGCGTCGCCACGATGGAGATCAGTGATGCAAGCGACGTGCCGGTGTTGTACTGGCCGATGGTCATGTGCAGATCGGAGACGATATGCGCCTGGAACAGTGAGGAGCAGTTCACGAATGTCGTGTAGCAGGTGCACATCATCAGGAAACCGCCGATGACGATCCACCACCCGTAGAAGAACTTCGGTTTGGTGACCGTGGTGTTTTCGGGTGCCGTCGATGCGGGTGACGCTTGGGACATGGCGGTTCTCCTTACCGTCGTGATCACTGCTGATTGCTATGCAAACTAGCATCGCCATGTAACGCCGCCGCCGTAACACATCGTGGCATGACCACCCTTATGATCATGGGGTCCGGGGTGGTCGGCCGCGCTCATGGGGCGGGAATGTCTCACAATGCGGCTGAACGTGAGATTTCTGACAGGTCTCGTGACCCGACGTTGTTACGATGGGGCGTTATGAGCGAAGAAAACTATATGCGAATCATTGATCTGCGTGGTAGGAAGCTGACCCGAGCCGAAATGCTGGATGCTATGCCGCGCGCGGAGATGGGCACCAACGAGGCCACTGAACTCGTGCAGCCGATTCTCGACGACGTAAAGGCCCGCGGCGCTGCGGCCCTTCGCGATTTCGCGGAGAAGTTCGACCATATTCGCCCCGAGAACCTGCGCGTGCCTGTCGAGGTCATGAAGGCCGCCGTCGACGAACTCGACCCGGAGGTGCGTGCCGCCATCGAGGAGTCCGTGCGCCGTTCTCGCGCCGTATCCGCCTCCCAGGTACCGGCCCCGTTCCACACCGATCTGGCCGAAGGAGCCCGTGTGTCCGAGCGCTGGATTCCGGTGCAGCGCGTCGGCCTGTATGTGCCGGGCGGCAAAGCCGTGTATCCGAGCTCCGTCATCATGAATGTGGTGCCGGCACAGGCCGCAGGCGTCGAATCCCTCGCCATCGCGACCCCGCCGAGCCGCAACAATGCCGACGGTCTTCCCGACAAGACCATTCTCGCCACCTGCTCCATCCTTGGCGTGGATGAAGTCTATGCGGTCGGCGGTGCCCAGGCCGTGGCCATGTTCGCCTACGGTGCCAAGGGCTCCGAGCCGCAGGACGGTGAGATCCTGTGCGATCCGGTCGACAAGATCACCGGTCCGGGCAACATTTTCGTGGCTACCGCCAAGCGTATGGTCTCCGGCATCGTCGGCATTGACGCCGTCGCAGGTCCGACCGAAATCGCCATCATCGCCGACGGGGGTGCCAATCCGAGCTGGCTTGCCGCCGATCTGATCGGCCAGGCCGAACACGACGAGCTTGCCGGCTCCGTGCTCATCACCGACAGCGAGGATATCGCCGCCAAGGTGCAGGAGAATCTCAAGTACCGTGTGCCGCGCACCGAGCACGCCGAACGTGTCGAAACGTCGCTGCGCGGTCGTCAGTCCGGCATCATCCTCACCGACGGCATCGAACAGTCCATCGACGCGGCCAATGCATACGCGGCCGAGCACCTCGAAATCCAGACCGCCGATCCGGATGCCGTCATCGCCAAGATCCGCAATGCCGGTGCCATCTTCCGCGGCCCGTATTCCCCGGTGCCGCTGGGTGACTACATGTCCGGCTCCAACCATGTGCTGCCGACTTCCGGCACCGCACGTTTCGCCTCCGGCCTCGGTGTACACACCTTCATGAAGCCGGTCGAAGTCATCGAATACGACGAACAGGGCCTGAAGACCCTTGCCGCCCGTGTGAATGCCTTCGCCGTTTCCGAAGATCTGCCGGCGCACGGTGAATGCGTGCTCAGCCGTTTCATTGACGATCCGTACGACAAGGCGACCATCACGGAACAGGAAGAACGGGCGGGCCTGCGATGAGCGAAACCTCCAGCAATGCGATTCCGGCATATCTGCCGCTGCGCAACGACCTGATCGGTGAGGAACCGTATGGTGCTCCGCAGCTTGACGTACCGGTATGCCTCAACGTCAACGAGAACCCGTATGCGCCGGAACCGGCCGTGGTCGAAAGCATCGCGCAGCGTGTCAGAGAGATTGCCCCGACGCTCAACCGCTATCCGGATCGCGAGCATATCGCGTTGCGTCAGGCGTTCTGCGACTACCTCAAGAAGGAATCCGGCGTCGATCTGGTCGTGGATCAGCTGTGGGGCGCCAACGGGTCCAATGAGATCATGCTGCAGCTGTTCCAGGCTTTCGGAGGTCCGGGACGCATTGCCCTGGGCTGCGATCCAACGTATTCCATGTATCCGGAATATGCGCGCGACACCTTCACCCGGTGGAAGGTCGCACACCGCAATGCGGATTTCTCACTGAACGCCGAAAACGTCATTGAGGCCATTCATGACGTCAAGCCGGCCATGATCGTGCTTACCAGCCCGAACAATCCGACCGGCACGCCTCTTGCGATGGATGACCTGAAACGTATTCTCGAGGCGGCCAAGACCGCAGAGGTCGTCGGGGCCGCCGAAGGCGTGCATCCGGTGGTCGTGGTGGATGAGGCCTATGTTGAGTTCCGCGATCCGGGCACGCCGACCGCGCTCGAACTCATCGACGAATACGAAAACCTCGCCGTGAGCCGTACCATGAGCAAGGCCTTCGCCTTCGCGGGTGCACGTGTCGGCTATCTCGCGGCCAGCAAGGGCATCATCGACTGCGTGCGTATCGTGCGCATGCCGTATCACCTGTCCGCAGTAACCCAGGCGGCGGCCTTGGCGGCCTTCGACCATACCGATGAGCAGCTCAGCCGTGTGGCTCACCTGCGCGAAATCCGCAATGCCACCGCCGCATGGCTTCGCGAGCAGACCTACAAGGGTCGGCCGCTCGAAACCGCTGCAACGCAGTCCAACTTCATTCTCTTCGGCGGTCATTTCGACAAACGCGAACGCGTTTTCGACGAACTGCTCAAACGTGGCGTACTCATCCGCGTGGTCGGCCCCGACGGTTGGATGCGCGTATGCATGGGTACCGACGAGGAGATGGCGCGTTTCCGCGAAGCGTTGGTCGAAGTGCTGCGTATTGTGGAACAGGACTGAACCATACCAATAAAGGAGTCGCAACCATGGCGCGTACCGCAACCATCGTTCGTGAGACCAGCGAATCCAAGGTTGAACTGAGCCTGAATCTCGACGGCACCGGCAAAACCGACATCGACACGTCGGTGCCGTTCTATAACCATATGATGACCGCGCTCGGCAAGCATTCGCTGATTGATCTGACCATCAAGGCGACCGGTGATACCGACATCGACGCGCATCATACCGTGGAAGACATCGCCATCGTATTTGGCGAGGCGTTGAAGCAGGCGCTTGGCGACAAGCGTGGCATCCGTCGCTTCGCCGATGCCACCGTGCCGTTGGATGAGGCGCTGGCCAAGGCGGTAGTCGACATCTCCGGCCGACCGTACTGTGTGTGCAGCGGCGAGCCGGAAGGCTTCGAATATTGTATGATTGGAGGCCATTTCACGGGTTCGCTCGTGCGCCACGTCATGGAATCCATCGCCAACCACGCCGGCATCTGCCTGCATCTGCAGGTGCTTGCCGGTCGTGATCCCCATCATATTGCCGAAGCCGAATTCAAGGCACTGGCACGTGCGTTGCGTTTTGCCATCGAACCGGATCCACGTGTGGACGGTATCCCCAGCACCAAAGGTGCTCTGTAATGAGCGACAAGGATTTGAATCCGGACGATTTCAACGCCGATGACATGCATTTCAGCGAGGAGGAGCTGGAAGCCGCCATGGCAGGATTCGAACGCGAGTTCAACGAAGCCGAAGCGGCCAAGCAGCGGGAATCGCAAGCGGAAAAGACCGATGACGACAGCGATGCCGCCGACGTGCTGAATGCGGCGCAATCCTCCCTCCAATTCGAGGATGAGCTGCAAGGTCTGCTCGGCAATCGTGCGAAGACGGCGGTGATCATAACTCGGCTGACCTCGCCGCAACTGCTTGCCGCCTTCTGCCAGATTTCTGACATCTCCGCGCAATGCGTCGGCTCCGAGCAAGGCGCCGTCGCCATACTGCGCAATCTGGATGGCGACGGTCCCGAGGCGGCCGCCAGGGACATCACCACGGTGGTGGCCGGTATGCCAGTGATCCTCGCGGTGAACCGTGCGGACAAGCTTGAGGCGATATTGTATGTGGAGGGCGAATCCGGCCAGACCTTCGCGCCGCCGGTGCTGTTCACCTCCACCGCATCGTTCGTGGAAGACCTCATGCTCGGTATCACCGATCTGGATGGTCTCAAGGATTCCGGTCTCACCATTGTGGATTCGGCTGACCTTGACCGTGACGATGCCATGAAGGTCATCGCCGAGCATACGAGATTCGGACGCGGCGGTGCCGCCATCGAATAGCTTTTCGGACAACCGGACCAATCGAACAAAGGAGAATGCCCATGACTTCCGTTGTGGTTTTCGACTATGGTTTCGGCAACGTGCGCTCCATGGTGCGTGCGTTGGCCAATCTTGACATTGATGTGACGCTCACCTCCGACCATCGGCAGGCGCTGGAGGCCGACGGTCTCGTGGTGCCGGGCGTGGGTGCCTTTGCGGCCTGCATGGAAGGCCTCAGAAGCGTCGGAGGCGATATGGTAATCAAAGATCGCCTCCGTGCCGGCCATCCCGTGCTCGGCGTATGCGTGGGCGAACAGATCATGTTCGAACGTGGTATGGAACATGGTGATGGCGAGCCCGGTCTTGGCCTGATCAGGGGAGACGTGGAATTGCTCGACGCCGACGTGGTGCCGCACATGGGTTGGGATACCGTCGAAGCTCCGGAAGGCTCCGTACTGATGAAGGGCGTGGAACACGAACGGTTCTACTTCGTGCATTCCTTTGCCGCAATGGGTGCCGCACCGGCCGACATGTCGACCGACCAGATCGATTTCGGCGGTGCCGAGGAACATGTGACCTGGTGCACCTATGGTCGCAGCCGTTTCGTCGCCGCCTACGAACGCGGGCCCCTGTTCGCCACGCAGTTCCATCCGGAGAAGTCCGCCGAAGCCGGTGCACAACTGTTGCGCAATTGGATCGCGACATTCTGATTGTCCATTCGATCGTCGGTGATTTTCCGTGTTCTCCTTACCGTCGCCGACTGTAGAACGCTGATTTGAGAAAAGAGGTAATGACATGTCTTTGACGTTGCTCCCCGCAGTCGATGTTCGTGACGGCAAGGCCGTGCGCCTGCGTCAGGGTGAATCCGGTTCCGAAACCGACTACGGCTCCCCGTTGGAAGCCGCCCGCACATGGGTGGAGTCCGGAGCGCAGTGGATTCATCTGGTCGACCTCGACGCGGCCTTCGGCACGGGCGATAACCGCGATCAGTTGAGCGCCATCGTCAGGGAGCTTGGCGATAAGGTCAATATCGAAATGTCCGGCGGCGTGCGCGATGACGCCTCGCTTGACGCGGCCCTCAAAGCCGGCGCGGCCCGTGTGAACATCGGCACCGCGGCGCTTGAGAATCCGGATTGGACCGCATCCGTGATCGGCAAGTACGGCGATCGTGTGGCCGTCGGCCTTGACGTTCGAGGCCATACCCTGGCCGCCCGCGGTTGGGTGAAGGAAGGCGGAGACCTGTTCGAGACCATGAAGTTCCTCGACGCCGCCGGTTGCTCGCGGTACGTGGTCACCGATGTGGCGCGCGACGGCATGATGAGCGGTCCGAACATCGAGCTGCTGCGTGAGGTCGCTGAGCGCACCGATGCCAAGGTCACCGCATCCGGCGGTATTTCCACACTCGATGATTTGCGCAATATCAAGGAACTCGCCGAGCTTGGCGTCGATTCCGCGATTCTCGGCAAATCGCTCTACGCCCGTGCTTTCAGCCTTGAGGAAGCGCTCGAAGTCGCACGGTAGGCATCGGCCTGAACACGCTACTTCTTGGCTGTACGTCTGCGCATCGCGAGCAGCCAGGAAGTAGCGCACATGCAGAGCACCGTCACGGTGGTGACGCCGGCAATGATTTTCATGGTGGCGTCCGAGTCGTGTCGTCTGTGCAGTATGAGCGGCTTGTCCGACGATGCCGTGCCGCCGTGCCGCATTGTCGCTTCGCCGTTGAGCCGTGGACCGCGCAGAGTGTCGGATAGGGACAGTGCCAAGGCGTTCTGCGGATCCATGATGCCCCATCCGATGGTGGTGTTGCGCTGATCGGAATGAGGACGATTCGCCGAGACGAGGATGCGCTGCCTCCACTGGGCCGGTGTCTCACTCGGGTATCGTGCGGCGATCAGTGCCGCTTCGGCGCTCACATAGGCGGTAGCGAAGCTTGTGGATGAGGCGTCCGTAGCGAACACGCAATCCACGCCTCCCGGGATGGTCGATGCCGTCATCATGCCCGGTGCCGCAACGTCCACCTGATCACCGTGCACGGAATCCTCAGTGACGTTCAAGTCGGTGTTCAGCGCGGTGACGCCGACGACCTCGCCGTAAGCCGCGGGGTAGCGTGCACCGTCCTTGGTACTGGTGGAAGTCAGCCGGTTGCCGGCGCTGGCGACAATGAGGCTCCCATGCGATTCCGCGTATTGCACGGCCTGTCTCATCTGCGGAATGTCACGGGTGTCGCTTAACGAGATGTTGATGATCTGCGCATGATGGTCGACTGCGTATATTATGGCCTGACTGACCGTTTCCATGGATGGTGCGCCCGTTTGACGACCATTTTCCTCACGGATGTTCTCGAATACCCGGATCGGTAGAATGGTGGCCTCCGGTGCGAGTCCTTGCACCGAGGATCCCTGTACGTTGCGGGCGGCGATGATGCCGGCCACGGCGGTGCCGTGACTGTAGGTGTCGGTCGTGCCGTTGGTGGGATCTTCCTGAAGGTAGCTGACACCTGGAACCACGGCGTCTTTGAGATGAGGATTGTCCACATCCACACCCGAATCGATGACTGCGACGGTTACGCCTTTGCCGGTGGATTGTTGATGCAGGGTGTCAGGATCGAACAGATCATTGGTCCACGGGCGTTGCGTGATGTAGTTCTCGACACCCGCCTGGCACTGCTCCTGCCCGTCCGCGACGGCGGCGTCGACCGACATGCCTTTCGATTCGGCGGAAACGGTCGGAGCCGAGCCTGCCGCCGCGGTGGTGAGTTGCACGCCTTGGGGGAACACGTCGATCCATGCGCGCGGAATGGTGCGAACGTCATTGCCGGAATAGCCGAGCCGCTTGAGTATTTCCTCGGAGGCCTCGGGGACGGGGTAAGCCGTACCCGTGGAGTCGATGGCGAATACGGTTCCTTTGTCAGAGGTTCCTATCGCCGCCCGGACCAATGCTCCCGCTCCGTCTCGCATGGTTACGGAATCGGAATGACTGCCGTCTGTGGAAGCTTCATAATCGCCGGTGACGGCCAGTTGCGCATGCGATGGGGTCGCCTTACCGGAGGAATGCAACGGATATACGGCGCACGCCGATGACCTGCCTTGCGCCGAAACGAGTGCGTCGACCGGCCAGGTGTCGGGAATCACCGATGTCGCGGAATTGGAGAAGTACTGGAAATCGGTGGCGCTGAGCGTACGTGGCTGCGTGAGGCGTTCCGGTTTTCCGATGATGTACAGACCGTAGGTGAAATCGCTGAGGGCGGACAGGGATCCGTCCGGCATCACGACGTATCTGGTCTGTCTGGCATCCCCCTGTTGCTGTACCACACCGCCGACCGTCACATCGACGCCATGCATGCCGATAATCTCACCTTCATTGTGCAGGGCGATGGGTTCCATGGCATCGCCCTGCTCGAACAGGTTGATCCACTGCGTGGTGGCGGTGATGACGGCCGTCTGCGGTATGCCAAGCGCTCTCAGATAGGCGTCGCGTGACGTTGGTTCGGAGGGGAGTTGGTATCGATGGGATCCGGTGACCAGATAGTCGATGCCATCCACGGAAGCGACTATGGCCTCGCGTGAGGTCTGTTTTTTTGTGTTGGCGTTGCTGACGGTCGTGTCGAGACCATGCTCGGAAGTGCAGCTGCGGATGGATCCGGTGATCAGATTGTCACGGTCCGGCAATGAGTCCGGTGCGCCGAGAATGCCTATGGTGGAACCGATGGGAATGCCCTTGAGCTGGTCATCGGCAACGGTGAGCACTTTGAAATCGGAAGAGGGGATCAACAATCGTGCGCTGATGGCGTTGATGACGGGATGCAGCGTGCCGTGGGAGCTGACATAGCGTGCCGCAGAGCCTTTGGCCACGATGAGTTTGTTGTTCTCCCAACCGGATGGCAGCGAAGGGCTGATGATGCCGTAGAACATGCTGATGAGCATGGCGATGATGGTAAGGCCCACACCGACTATCACCGGAGTCTGGTTCTTCTTCGGCATCAGCTCCACGCCGTCCGGAATGCCACTGGTGAATGCGGTGACCAGACGACGCCGTGAATAGCTTTGCGCTTCGGAAAGATCCTTCTTATCTGCCATGACAACATCCTTTATGCGGCAAGAGCGACGAATATCACAGGGTGATCGCCAGATAGGCGAGTGGCGGAAGCATCATGATGCATAGGGTTTCCGCTGCATCGGCCATGCGGGTGGCGAATAGCGACCGTCTGCGTGTGACATGCGTGAACACGATGGTCGCCAAAGCGCAACACAGCATCAGCATGGTCAGGGGAATGCTGAATTCCGGATGCATGCGCACGCTCATCAGGCCGGTGCATATGATGCCAAGACCTGCAGCGCTTACGGTAACGCACATCTCACGCAACGTATGAATCTGGCGCGAGTCAAGCAGCATGGCGAGGAATGCGACCAGGCAGATCACCGCCCCGAGTGGTGTACTGAGAGAGTTGAGCAATGGCATGGCGATGAGCAGCATCGTGGCGACGCTCACCCGTCCGATGAACAGCATGGTGGAGCCGGTAATGTAGCGTTGTTTGACCTCGGCGTAATCGATCGGTTCCGGCAGGGCGAAGATTTCCGCATCGCTATGAGGGCTTTGCACGCTGATGCGGGCGAACGACAGACACATCCAAGGCAGTGCATTCGCAGCCAAGGCGGCGAACATCGTCGCAATGATCCAGATGTTCGCCATCCATGAAGGCAGCAATGTGGAAAGTATGCCCGGAATGGCTGCCAACAGGCCGATGATGATCGGAATGAAGCCATAGGGTCGTGTGCTAGGGGCGGCGACGGCCATCAGGCATCCCGAAACCAGCAGTCCTGCACTGGCTCCGACCAGCGGCAACGTGTGAAACGCCTGATCCGGTACGAGGTACGAAGCCAGTTGATAGCCTCCCACCGCGGCGAAAATGCTTGCGGTCAGTCCGATGACGGTGGCCTGTACGGTCATGGTCTTGCCGTGTAGCAATGCAGCCAAGGCGATCAGTACTACGGAAAAGCCGATGCCAAGCGCGGCGTTCCATATCGAAACGGGAAACAATGCCAGCCAGCCGGCACTGACGGCGAGCATGCCCACGCTGATGAGCAATGAGGTGAGCGTGGTGTGATCCTTGGTCCAAGGACGGTAGACCCGTTGCACACTCGCGCCGACGGCTTCGACCACGTCGTCATACACGATGTCCGTGTCGACTGACGCGCCGGGCTCCAGCGTAAGTACGCTCTGATCGGATACATGCTGTTCCGCGAAAGTTCGTGAGGGGGAGAGCGGTTCCCCGTCAGCGGTAATCAATCGGTATCCGCCATACACGATGGAGGGGTCCAGTACGCCGAGCCTGCGGGCGATGTCCGGAAGAAGGTCCGCAACGATCGGTCCGTCCGAGACCGTGAGCGTAATGGTACGGGTGTTATAGGCGATCGTCAGTCGCCGCATGTTCGCACTGGGAACGTGCGGTAGGGGAATGGGGGCCGCCGATCGTGGACGGACAGGGGGATCATACGGCATTGCACCCGCTTTGAAATTCATATCTTCTATCTTTTCTCTCGCAAAATTCCGTATGTGACAAATCTATATTTATGACTACTGATGTGAAATAATATAGACTCCTTCTGTAAAAATCCACCGAGGATGACTCTTGATGAAAGTACGGGGGTATATCGCATATGCTGCCGAAAACTTTTAATCAATCATGCAAATGATGTAAAGTTTTTTTGGGACGACAAAAAACGCGGAAGACGTACGGTTAAGAGATTGTGTTGTAATTGAGAATTTAGCTATATTCGGATAGGCATATTTGATATAAAAGGGGTTTCTTTTATGGAAAGTTAGAGGGTATACAATTGCGAAATCCGTAGACTTAAATTACTCTGAGAAGAGTCGTTGCATTGATGGGGGCATTGCTGTCATCCAGTGTGACGCGAATAAAGAATGGTTCTCTACGGGAGGGAAACGAAACATGGCGGAAAAAATCAGAGCAGAGGAAGGCGCCATTGAAAAGGGCGCCGCTGCGGTTGAAAACGCACGACTCGGCATCGATAACCGCATTAAGGATATCGAGTCGAAGATGGCTGAACTTGGCTCATTCTGGAGCGGCGATGCCGCCAACTCCTTCAACACGCTGATGATGAGCTGGCAGGAGAAGGCCAGCGCCCTGAACCGCATTCTTAACGATCTGCGCGATAATCTGCGCGGCACCGCCAAGGATCAGGCCGCAAACGAGGAAGACAACCAATCCCGCACGTCCAAGTTGCAGTCCCTGCTGGGCTGAAGGACGAGAAACATAGACAAGCTGTAAGGAGAAACAACAATGGTGAGCTCTTTTTCCGTTCGTCCCGAGCAGGTGGATGTTCTTTCCGCCGATATCGCCAATGATGCCAAAGGCATCGCTCAAGAACTCGACAATCTCGACACCCAGGTGAAGTCCTTGATCGAGCAATGGGATGGTGCGGCCCGTGAGGCATACCATCAGGCCCAGCGTGATTGGAACGGCAAATTGCAGGAGATGAACCAGATTCTGGGGCAGATCTCTCAGGCGACCTCGCAGATCGCCCAGCAGTATGTCGAGTCCGACGCCCGTTCCGCGGGACGCTTCTAAAACATCGGGATTCGGTGAGGTCGGGACATCCCCGCACAGGGTGGGGCATCCCGACCTCACCGCCTCGTATGCAATCGATGACATGATGGGAAGAAGGGGAACAGATGGTTGAAAAAGTCAGCCTGCAGCCTGAAACGGTGCAAACCCTGGCGAAAGATTTGAACGACATGGGAGAGGATGTACGGGACGCCGATGTCCAATGGAAGGGTGCGACGCGCGGAAACGCCAACTTCTTCGAACAGATGCTTGAGAAGGATCTCAAGCGGTCCGCTCGGGCGTTCCGGCAATCCAGGGAGCGTCTTCACGAGGCGGTGCAGGAGTATGCACAGCGGCTGAGCACCACTGTGGACATCTTCACCAAAACCGAGGAATCACAGATGGATGCCATCAATGACGCCCAAGCCAAGGTGGCGGCGGCGCCGTCCGCGGATTCCACCGGACATGCTTCGGCATCCGGGATGGCGAAAATCATCACGTTGGATGAGTCCTCTTCGGACGGCGGGTCGGTGTCCGCCGGTTCGTCGTCTTCCGAGTAGGGGTGGTGCTGTGATGGTGCGGTTCGGGCGTCGGGGGCGGTTGCCCGGTATGGTGTCGGCGTTGACGTCCTGCCTGCTGTGCGCGGGCCTGTGCGCGGGATTGTGCGCGCGGACGGCGGCGGCGGACGGGACGGTCGACTGGCGCATCGAGGACATGGGCGTGCGCGACGCGTGGGATGCCGGACTGACGGGCAAGGGCGTGAAGGTCGCGGTGATCGACGACCAGGTCGTGCGGGACTATCCGGCCCTGGCGGACGCGGACGTGACGTACAGACTGGCGCTCTCGCATGGCGACTCGTGCCACGACGTATACGACAAGAACCGGGTCATGTCGAAGCGGGACATGACGCTGAGCACTGCCGACGGGTTCAACATGACCCATGGCACCCACATGGTCGCCCTGATCGTGGGCAACGGGAAGGGCTATGACGGCGGCGCCGGCATCCAGGGCATCGCGCCGGACGCGTCGGTGATCGCCTACCCGCATAACTTCGCCGCTACCGGCCCGCTCGGCGGATTCCCGAACTTCGAGGTCTGCGTGGATGCCGACGGGAACGGTGTCGACCAGCTCGTATCCAGTGTCACCGACGCGGTGGATTCGGGCGCGCGCATCATCAACATGTCGTTCCTGGACGAGGCGGACTGGGACTATTACCGGGCGGGCCTGCATGCGCTGCGCCATGGCGTGATCTTGGTGAGCGCAAGGGACAACTCCACCGAAGCGGGCCTGTACGACCTGGTGGGCGAGCCGACCTCCAGCAATTATTTTCCCGGGACGGTAACCGTCAACTCCCTGGCGCGGGACGGCACGGTGTCGGCCATATCGGATGTCATGGACGGCAACGTGTCGATCCTGAGCCCCGGGGCCGACATGCTCGTATACGGCTTCACCAACCGGCGCGAGCTCTCCCCCGGCGATGGCGGCACGTCGATCGCGGCGGCCGACCTGACGGGGTATCTGACGTTGGCGATGCAGAAGTGGCCTGAGGCGACGGGCAACCAGATCCTGCAGTCCCTGGTGCGCAATACGAAGGGTAACGATTCGGGCGAGGCACGGCTGGACGAGGAGCATCGCACGGGGTTCGGCGCGGTGGACCTGCCGCGCCTGCTGTCGGTCGACCCGACGGGCTATCCGGACGTGAACCCGCTGCTGGAGTGGGCGGTCAAAGCCAGCGAACGGCACGAGGAGACCAAGGGCATGTACACGGAGCATCCCGATTGGACGGACGCCACGTTCGCGGAGAGCGACCCGTTCTCCCCGAGCGGCGAGAAAGTCACCTGCACGACGGCGTGCGCACTGGTCGGCCGGGAGTACCGGCGCCAGGCACGGGCGTGGCGGAAGGTGGAGCAGTGTCGCAGGGACGGCGGTTCGGATTGCATGCGCTGGTCGGCGCCCGCCACCGCCGACCAGGCGGACAGGCAGGCGGACGCGGACGCGGATGCGGGTTCGTCGGCGTTGCCGGGATGGGTGGTGCCGGTGGCCGGCGTGGCCGCGCTGGTGGTGGTCGGCGGAATCGTGGCGGCCGTGGTGGCGCGGCGTCGTGCCCGTGGCCGGCGCCGGCCACCGCAGGGGCCGGCCGCCGCAGTGGGTGGCGGGCC
>ENA-ORUR01000107-ORUR01000107.1-human-gut-metagenome-genome-assembly--contig:-NODE-107-length-72425-cov-152.73_pt1 | contig 72425 bp, 78 predicted proteins | sample MGYA00242086_ERZ509223 | MGnify/ENA primary metagenome ERZ509223 (study PRJEB26280, sample SAMEA2338820) | human gut metagenome | biome: human gut; feature: human-associated habitat; material: faeces... | reverse complement strand
TCTTTCCATTTACGATAAATTTCTATTTTCTGTTCTTTATTAAATTTAGACATAGTAAAGACCTAAAAGTGTCTCACTTTTAGGTCTCACTTCACAGCATTAACAAAGAGCCTTTTATTTATTTTTTATTCAATTGACAATTAAACAGATAAGTACAAATCATCATAAAAATACTTACTGGAATATACACTGCTGAAACAAAAGCAATGTTTGAATTTCCCGTATTTGAGCTTGCCACCTGAGGAGAACAATCCTGCAAGAAGTGCACAATTATACCGAATATTATTCCATTTGAAAGAATACGCAAATAGCTGAGTATAAAGCCAAGTGCCATTGCAAAAATTATTTGTCCAATTGTGGAAACGAGTGGCTGATGGAATAAATTAATCAAATGAAACAATCCAAATAGCACTGAACAAATTACTGATGTCCAAAAAATGTTGTATTTATTCTTACGCAAAGCCACTGTAAAAATGTTGAACAAAATGCCTCTAAACAAGAATTCTTCACAAATTGCAGCAGATAAGGCAATCAATGCAATAGATACAATTTTATGTCCTGGTAATTTGAAAACCATGCTATGGGTGAAGATATTCATTACTACCATTAATCCCAGAAGCGCAAAGTAAACAGCCGTCAGAACTTTAACAGCCCTATGTGTTTTTACTCGTTTATCAAATACCTTAGTTGTGAGTCCAAAATGCAATGCAGCCATTGTAAAAACAATTAAGTAAATAGCTACAAATACATCCTTCAGTACCCTATTTCCAATAAGATATTTGGTCACAAATGGATAAGCTTGATAGCAGATTTGCAAAATAATTTCGAGCCAGATCATTTTAACTAAAACAGTTTTAGTCTGCTTTTGATCATTAAAATCAATTTGATCGGCCAAGGCTAAATAGTGGCGTTTTTCATATCTTCCCTCTTTTTGTTTTTCTTTCTCCAATTAAATCCAAATCATTGTATCAAAAAAGAATCTGCCATCATAGCAGATCCTTCATTTTTTATTTTTCTAACTTTAAATCATACCTGTCAGTAATCCCGTAATGTACAAGAACACACAGCAGACTACCAAGTACAAACTGCCCCATTTGACAGTTTCCTTCAGAATTTCACCTTCGTCACCTTCGCGGTTAATCGAACCCGTGGCTACCGCAATGTTCTGTGGTGAAAGCATCCCTGCTGTCGCACCAGTCATGTTTGAAGCAACAACCCAGTACTTATTTACGCCCAAGTCAGTCGCTGCCGATAGTTGCAAGTTACCAAACAATACGTTGGCAGAAGTTGCAGAACCAGTAAGGAATGTTCCAAGAGCACCAATAAGTGGCGCAAACAATGGGTAAACTGGGCCAAGCAAGCTAACCAAAGCTACAGCTAAAGCATCAGTCATACCAGCGTAAACCATCACCTTGGCAAGACCAACAATCGCACAAACCGTAACTGTGGTCATGCCTACGGCCTTGATTGATTTACCTAAGATTTGCATCATGCGTTTGAAGCTAACGCCTTGAATCGTGCCACCAATAAGAGTAGCAATCAAAATCAATGTACCTGGGGATGAAAGCCAGCTAATTGAAAGTGTGTTAGGGTTCTTACCAGTGTAAACAACCAAGTTTGTGGTTGCCTTGTTCAATAAGTTGTTAACTGGTGGAACAAGTGAAGATGCCAAAATTACGAAGATAAAGATCAAAATAAAAGTAGAGCATGCTTTAAGCAATGTCTTATTATCAGGTCTTTCAACCTCCGACTCTTTTTCATCCTTATGCCACTTAGTTAACCAAATAGTTACGGCAGTAGAGCAGATTGAACCGGCGATTGCAGGAAGTTCCGCACCAACGAATCTAGCCGCAATTACCTGGGGAATAGCCATGCCCAATCCTGACATCAAGGTAATAAAGCCAACGCCTTTAATTGCTTTTAAACCACCACCGGTTAAAATTACCAAGATAAATGGCACAAGTACTACCAAGATGCATAACTGCAGTGAAACAAGGAAAGATAATGACACTTGATTCAAATTAGTTACTTCACCTAATGTCAAAATAGGCAAACCAATTGCACCGTAGGCAGTAGCTGTCGTGTTGGCAATTAAACTGATGACAGAAGCCTGAATTGGTTCTAAGCCAAACGAAATTAAAATCCCTGCGGAAATTGCAACAGCAGTACCAAAGCCAGCGATTGACTCCAAGAAACCACCAAAGCCCCAAGCAATGATCAAGACAATGATTCGCTTGTCAGTAGAAATAGTGGCTAACATGTCCTGGATGGTCTTCATCCCGCCTGATTCAGTCGTCACATTGTACGCAAATAACGCTGCCACGATTACGAACATGATCGGCCAGATACCCATGATGATTCCTTCTAGGGCTGCTGTCAGCGTATTCGGTACAGACAACTTAAAGCTAAAGATTGCCAATAAAACCGTTAAAACAAGTCCAATTATACAAGCACGAGCCGCAGACATACGCATTACGCCCAGCGAAATGATCAGCCAGATAATTGGTATCAATGCTATTGCAAATTTAATCCACATCGTATATCTCCATCAAAAAATTCTCTAATAATATATTTAATCATTTTTGGACAAAAAATAAAAATTTGAAACTCATTTTGACGAATTATTGCAATTTATAAAAGTTTTGCTTGCAAGTTTAGCTCACAAAATATATAACATTTAATGGAAAGTAAAATTTCTCACATCATTTTTGAAACTGCTCCTCGAAATAGAGCAGTTTTTTTAATGCGTTTTCATAGACTTTCTGTATGCATCTTTCTATAATACAGATTATTGATAGAAAAAATTGCTTTTTCTTGATCTATGTCAATTCTTTTAGCTTAAATTGCTCTTATACTATAGGCAATAAGTCAAATACAGGAGGCACAACATGAAAAAATTAGACGCAACTAAACTTACTGACGAACAAATCGAATTCTTCAAGACCCACTTAGCTTACCTTTCAACCGTTGACAAGAACGGTGAACCACAAATTGGTCCTAAGCAATCAATGAAGGTGCTTGATAACGGTCACTTACAATACCTTGAAAAGACCAAGGCACATGCATACGAAAACTTGAAGAACGGTTCTAAGGCTGCTGTTGTGGTTGCTGACGTTCCATCACACACCAACGTTCGTATCAAGGGTACTGCTCACATTCACGAAGATGACGATTACCAAAAGAGGATCGCAACTGAAGGCGGCGCACCTGCTGCTTACGTTGTAGATATTGATATCGAAGAAATCTACGAATAATTTTCCCATCTAAATTAAAATAACCAGGCTGGAGATTCAGTCTGGTTATTTTTTGTATTTTCTATTTTTTAATTATTGCCTTCAAAAATATTAGCAAATGCGGTTCTAACTTCTTGGTTGGCTGTTTCCTTGACCATGCAGTCAGAACCATTAGTGGTTTGATCGACTAAAGCAACTGGTTGAACCCCAATTTTATCCGTATTGTTGATGTAGTAGCTCGTGTAAGCAGAAGTACTGAAGCTTCCCGCGATACTTGCTACAATTATCGCAATCCACTTTTTCATTCAAGATCTCCCCCCTTGTCAAACAGTTTCGATTTTAGCACCAAAAAACGCATCAAGGAAAATCGTTCCTTAATGCGTTTTGATAATTTTGATTCTATTTTTTAACGGTGCTTAATGACGTGAACCATGTAAGCAACCAAGTAAATCACAACTTCAATCGTAGCAATGAAGAAGGTAACTGGCCAATTAGTAATAAAGCCCAAGTAAAGTCCGGCCCATACACCGATTAAGGCAAAGCCGATTGACCAGCCGATCATTGCGGGGATCGTTTTACCGATATAACGCGCTGTCGATGATGGCAGTGTTAACAAAATGAATACTAGCAATGAACCAACGATCTGCGCACCAATTGCAACAGACATAGCCATTGCAACTAAGAAGACGATGCCAACAAAACCGGTATGAATACCGTGCGCAGCAGCGCCGATATGGTCAAAGGAATCGAAGTTCAAACTCCGTTGCAACAAAAGGATCATCAACAAAACGATGACGGACAAGATAACCAATTGGGTTACACCTTGTCGATCTACACCGATGATACTACCGAACAAGATGTTCGTAGCGTAACGGCTATTGGAACCAGAAATCGCCAGGAATAAAACGCCTAGTCCAATAAATAGTGCTGAAATCGCACTAATTGATGATTCCTTTTGATCGCTGTGCATGGACAATTCGCCAACACTGATCGCACCAAGCAAGGTGAACAAAAGCATCCCCCATAACGGCGCAATACCGATAAACACCGCAAAGGCAGCACCGGCAAAACCGATTTCTGACAAGGTGTGAGCTAAGAACGCATAACTACGCGCTACAACGTACACGCCAACCACACCACAGGTGATCGCAATAAAAGTACTTGCTAAGAAGGCATAACGCATGAATTCATATTGAAACATCATTCAAAATCCTCCTTAAAGTCTTTCATCTTTCCTTGTCTGATCGTCCCCTTGTTTAAGTACAGATAATCGCTCATGTACTTTTTAGCCAGCGGTATATCGTGCGTTACAAATAGCACAGTAATCTTGTGTTCCTGATTCAAGTGTTTGATCAGGCCCATTAATTCTTCCTTAGCAGCCGGATCCAGGCTCGCTGTCGCTTCATCCAGGATAATCATGTTAGGACGGTCGAGTAGCGCTTGCGCCAAGTAGGCACGTTGTTTTTGCCCACCTGAAGCTTCACCCATGCGCGTATTTTGAATTTTGTCCAAATGCGTCTCAGTAATTTGACGATCGATTTGCTCTTTTACTTTTTTAGTCTTAAAAAGTGGAGCGTTCAATTCGATAAAGGCACGAATTGAAAGAGGATATTCTGAGTCAATATTTCTAAATTGCGGAACATAGCCAAGCTTGACGTCTGATGAGAATTTATAGCTACCGCCTGTTGGTATAAGCATCCCCATCAAAATCTTAATCAAAGTAGTTTTTCCTGTTCCGTTTGGACCAAGCAGAGCAGTCATTGAACCATCTTCAAGCTTGAAATTCAAATTTTGAAAGATGGTCTTTGTATCAAATCTCATTGAAAGGTCATTCACATCTAAGATCAATTTAGCATCCCCTTTACTCGCTAAATTAGCTCATTTATTGCTTACTAATATTAGCTAAATTCTGATAATTTTCTTTCATCCAATCCAAGTAAGTTGTGTTGTTCGGAATTGTTTCGCGCACGCTGAGCACTGGCACATTGTTCTTTTGGGCCAATTTAACAAAAGTCTTCACAGTTGAACTGCTTGCTTGCGTGTTATTAACGAAGAAAGCGATCTTCTTATCTTCAATTTCTTTAGTCATTTTGTTGATAGTCTTAGGACTGGGATCAGTACCATTTTGCACGGCTTTTTCAAAGTCCTTGTCACCGATCTTGTAGCCGGCTTCTTGCAAAGCATAGTCAAAGACAGGCTCACTAACGTAAACTGGCTTGCCGTCCTTTTTGCCTGATTTAGCAAGCTGCTTAATTTGCGCAATCTTTGCTAGGTATTTTTTACCATTAGCCTTAAAGTAAGCCGCATGACTTGGTTGCAACTTGGACAAGCGCTTAACTAAATAGTTCACGTACTTAGTTGGCATATCTAAATTGTACCAAATATGGGGGTTGTCACCCTTCTTAAGGTGCATCAAATCTTCACCCACCAAAACTGGCTTTTTGTTAACTGAACTAGCTAATTTATTCATCCAGTCATCGTAGCCTAGACCGTTTGCCACAATAATGTTGGCCTTGGATAATTCCTTGGCATCAGCCGTAGTTGGTTCGAAATCGTGCGGATCAGTTGCGCTGTTCTTGATCACAACTTGCACGTTTCCGTACTTGCCTGCCACATTTTTGGCAATATCGGCATAAACGTTAGTAGACGCAACGATCGATACCTTATCACTACTTGTAGACTTTTGGCTACTTGAGCATGCAGAAAGCAGTAGCATCACTACACTCAGTAAGCCCAAAATAAAAATATGTTTTGTAATTCTAGATTTTTGCATAAAACCTCCATAACAAAAAAGCATTTAAATCAGAATTTCAGCAAGTTTTCTGATTTAAAGTAAGCATAAGCTAGATTTTATGGTGTGTCAATATATTTACAGATAGACAAATAGCACCAAGGTTCATTAACCCTGATGCTATCGCTTTTACTTAAGTCTTTAAAAAATTTGCTGAAATAATTTAAATGCTTTTTCTAGAATTACATCATTATATAAACATATTTTTATATGCTTGTCAAACTAAAACTCGCCATTTGCGTGTTGTCTCAAAACATCCAGAATTTTAATGATGTGGTTGTCAAATAATTGGTAGTACTTCTCTTGCTTGACACGCTTGCTTTTTACCAATCTTGCTTCTTCTAAAATTCTTAGATGCCGTGAAATTGCCGGCTGGCTGACGTCGAATTGTTTGACTAAGTTATTCACGCTGCTTTCCTTGTGGTCATTCAAATAATAAAGAATTTGAATACGAATTGGATGATTCAGCGCTCTAGTAATTCGAATAATCTGATCGTTCAATTTCTTTTCCACCTATCGTTAGTCTTAATCTATTATAATCTTTATTTTACCGATTATCTGCCCTTTTCAACCGATAACCTTGGAAAACAAGTAATCTATCGTCAATTACCGTATACTTCTTAGTGAAAGGAAGCGATAAAGATGAAATTCAAACTACTAATCAATCCCAAAAAAGATGAATTTGTCCAAGCACAAGTTCATCAAGAAAATGACTTTACCAAAGAACTTAAAGACTTCGTCTTAACCAACGGCAATTCCAATCAATTACTCGTTTACGACGATAAGGACGCAATTACTTTATCGCTTGACGACATAGCCCTGATCACGATTATCGACGATAAAACTTACGCTATTTGCAATAATCAGAAGCAATACCGTATCAAAAAGAGAATTTATCAATTAGTTAATGAATTACCAAAACATTTTTGGCGGATTAATAAGTCAAGCATCGCCAATCGCTATCAAATTAGCCGTTTTGCGGAAACACAAATGGCTGGCATAAACATCATCATGAAAAATGGTCTAACCGACTATGTCTCACGCAGATGCTTCGCCAAAATCAGAAATGAGCTTGATGACCTAGGAAAAAGTTTGTTAAAGACTTCGCCCTCCGTGGTATGATCGCCGCTGGCTTTGGCCCATTAATTTTGGTTTCAATTTATCTGGGCTTGCAGCTTTCAGGTATAATTATTAGCATTCCCTCATCGCAAGTAAATCTCAACATTATTTCAAGTTTGATCCTAGCTTTTATTGCCGGGGGAATAAGTGCTATTTTCAACGTAGAAAAAATTTCATTAGGCGTCGCCACATTAATTGATGCAATCGTCATCTACTTGGACTACCTAATCATTTACCTAATTAACAATTGGATCAAAGCGCAGTTCATTCCTCTACTCATTTTTACATTCGTTTATATAATTAGTTATTTAATTATTTGGGCAATTATCTACCACAAAGTTAAATCACAAGTATCTAGTATTAATCAGAAATTATAAAGAAAGGACGCTCTCGCACGAGGGTGTCCTTTTAGATTTGACAACAAAAAACGCTACCCACTCGGGTAGCGCAAAACATAACAGAGTATCCTGATTTAAGTAGAGATCATCAAGATGCTTTTATTATAATACGTTTTTTACACCTTTTGTTAAAAAATATATATAATAACTTAGATTATTTAACTATTTATTTTATATATTTTTTCTAATAATATTATTCGTTAGGATCTTCTTTAATGTTCTTCTTCCAGAAACTCATGATTAAACCTGCTACGATTGAACCAATGATAGTTGCTAAGAAGTAGAACAAGATATGGCTTGGACCACCGATGTTACCAGCAAGCGGTGATACCCACAGACCACCGTGAGGAGCTGGGACACCAACGTGCCACAAACCAACTAAGGCACCACCAACGGCTGAACCGATGATACATGAAGGAATTACGTGACCTGGGTCAGCTGCAGCAAATGGAATTGCACCTTCAGTAATGAATGAGAAGCCTAATACCCAGTTAGAAATACCTGCGTGACGTTCTTCTTCAGTGTACTTGTTCTTGAAGAAAGTAGTACCGATAGCAGTAGCAAATGGAGGAACCATACCACCAACCATTACGGCAGCCATTAAGATAGCAGCAGTAGTTGAGTGTGGGTCGTTAGCAAATGCACCTGATGCAAAGACATATGCAGCCTTATTGAAAGGACCACCCATATCGATTGACATCATACCTGCCAAGATAGTAGTAAGAAGTACCAAGTTACCAGTACCCATGCTGTTCAAGAAGTGGGTAATTGCAAAGTTGATCCCACTAAAGATTGGGTTAATGATGTAGAACATAATTGCTGCAATGAAGAGCAATCCCAAAATTGGGTAGAACAACATTGGCTTCATACCTTCAACTGAGTGAGGTAAGTTAGCAAATAACTTCTTCAAGCCAATCATTAAGTAACCAGCGATGAAACCAGCGGCAATACCACCTAAGAATCCAGCTGGTGAAGTTGCGTGAGCTTGAACGTTAACTTGGAATTGACCGTTAGCAATAGAAGCCATGTAACCACCAACGAAACCTGGCATCAATGCTGGCAAGTCACCGATTGATTCAGCGATGTAAGCTGAAAGAACTGGAACCATGAAGGCGAAGGCTAAGTTACCTGCGTTGTTCAAGAAGATAAATGCAGGAGTCTTTGCACCACCACCGTAGTTTTCTACGATGAAGGAGATAGCCATTAAGATACCACCACCGATAACGAATGGAAGCATGTGGCTAATACCGTTCATTAAGTTCTTGTAAATACCTGCCCATACGCCTGGCTTTTCAGTGCTTGATGATGATTCTTCTGACTTGTCAGATGCACTTGCGTGGTAAACATCTGCCTTGCCATCCATAATGTCATCGATCAATTCGCCTGGCTTGTTGATACCATCAACAACTGGACGGTTGACTAAAGGCTTGCCGTCAAAACGTGGCATGTCAACTTTCTTATCAGAAGCAATGATGACACCTTTAGCACGCTTGATTTCATCAGGAGTTAACTTGTCCTTAACACCTTCTGAACCGTTAGTTTCAATTCTAACTTCGATGCCGCGCTTCTTACCTTCCTTAATCAAGGCTTCTTGAGCCATGTAAGTGTGGGCAATACCGTTAATACATGCAGTAACACCAACGATTAATGGCTTGTTGTCGTCATCGTCGTTCTTACCTTCTGCCTTAGCAGCTTCCTTAGCCTTCTTAGCTTCAGCTGCCTTCTTGTCTTCTTCGTCCTTCTTAGCTTCAGCCTTTTCGAAAAGATCGATAACTTCTTCAGGAGTCTTAGTAGCCTTAAGTTTTTCAACTAAGTCTGGATCAATTAACAAACCTGAAAGTTTTGCTAAAGCTTGAAGGTGAGTGTTATCAGCACCAGCTGGTGCAGTGATCATGAAGAATAAGTGAACTGGTTGACCATCAAGTGAGTTGTAGTCAATACCTTCCTTACTCTTGGCAAATAATACACGAGCCTTGTTGATTGACTTGTTACGTGCGTGAGGCATCGCAATTCCGCCACCGATACCAGTAGTTGATTCATTTTCACGGTCCCAGATGGACTTGATAAATGCATCTTCGTCATTAACGATATCGGTTGCAACTTCAAGGTCAGCCATTTCTTTAATGGCATCTTCTTTATTCTTCGCCTTGAGGTCCATAATCATGGATTCAGGGCTTAAAATGTCCTTAATTCTCATATTTCATTCCTCTCATTTAAAAATTAAGAAATTTGTTCAACCTTAATTTGTGGCAATACTGCATCGATTTGGCTCTTAACTGCGATGTCCTTAGTAAAGGCAGTAGCAGCACCACAAGCCATACCAATTCTAAAGCCTTCCTTAGGATCGCCAGTCTTGTAGTAAGTACCAACGAAACCAGCAATCATTGAGTCGCCGGCACCAACTGAGTTAACAGCAGTACCAACAGCACCCTTGGCGTGGTATACGTGGTCTTGAGTCAAGAGAAAGCCACCTTCGCCGGCCATTGAAACCATTACGTTTTGAGCACCCTTGTCAAGCAACTTTTGTGCGTATTCAAGCATTACATCGCTTGAATCAAAAGTTACGCCGAACAAGTCAGCTAATTCGTGGTGGTTTGGTTTAATTACTAATGGCTTGTATTCCAAGGTATCAAGAAGAGCTTGACCAGTAGTATCAACTACGAAGTCAGCACCAGCTTCCTTAATAGTTGGAAGAAGTGATTGGTAGAAATCAGTTGGAAGACTTGGAGTAAGTGAACCACTCATTACTACGATGTCACCCTTCTTCAAGTCGTTCAAACGATCCTTGAAAGCAGTGATTTCTTGGTCAGTAATGTTTGGACCAGCTGCGTTAATTTCAGTTTCCTTTTCTGCGTGGATCTTAACATTCACACGAGTGTTGTCTGAAATAGTAACGAAGTCACTTTCGATTCTCTTTTGGTTCAATTGACGAACCAATTCCTTACCGGTGAAGCCACCAACAAAGCCCCATGCAGTGTTGTCAACGTTCAATTGGTTAAGGATTTGAGAAACGTTAATTCCTTTACCCCCTGCTAAAAATGAATCATTGTTAGTTCTGTTAACTTCCCCGCGGTTGACTTTTTCTAATTGAAGAACATAGTCAAGAGCTGGGTTAACAGTTACTGTGTAAATCATCCTATTTTGCCTCCTCTAGGTTTATATCGGCAGGTAATGCCTTTTTTTGACTTGGTTTAAGCTTATTTGTTACCACAACAACGTCTTTAGTATTAGCGAATACGGCAAAGTTCCGTTCGCCAATCTTAGTGTTATCGGCTAAAACATAAGCATGTCTAGCTTGCTTAATCTCGGCTGTCTTGACTGCGGCTTCTTCGGGATCTGGCGTGGTTAAATTGCCGTTGGCTTCGATTCCGTTAGCTCCGACAAAACTAGCTGAGAAATTCATCGCCTTAATTTGACTCAAAGCAGTTTGACCAATCACGGCATGCGTGTCGTCTTTGACCTCGCCGCCGATTAGGAAAGTCTTGATTCCATGATTTAAACTGCATAACGCCGTTTCAACTCCGTTGGTGATGATCTTTACGTTAGGAATATCAGCTAGAAATGGAACCATCTCATAGGTTGTTGTTCCTGCATCGATAAAGACGTTATCACCTTGATGAACGAAATGCTCTGCCGCATATTTAGCAATAGCAATCTTCAATTCATGATTCAAACTAAAGCGGACGTTCTGGGAAACATCGCGCGAGAAATTCTTTACTGATTGGGCACCGCCATGAACTCGCTTGAGGATGCCATTCTTCTCCATTTGAATCAGATCACGACGGATAGTTGATTCAGATGTATCAGTTAAATCGCATAACTCGCTAACGCGGCACAATTCGTGCTGATTAACGTAATCTTCAATTAAGCTTTGGCGTTCTTGTGTCAGCATTATTTCTCACCTCGATAAATATTGTATTCGCTTTCTCTTCCAAAATCAATCATTTTTCTTCAAAAAGCGTCATTTTTATTTATTATCGTTCAATAAAATTCATTTATATGCAAAAAGATGCCGTTTTTTGCTTGAAACGACATCTTTTCTTTGTCATTTGGAATTATTCTTAGTCATTTTGAGTGTTTTGACTAAGAATCCGCAAAGATGACCAAGAACAAATAACATAAATCTTAAATATTACAACAAGCTACGCTTAAAGTTTTGCCATGGGCCGACATCATCTGTCTGCAAAATCAAGTTTGGATAGATTTTTCTAATCCAGATAAATGACGCTACTGTAGCGGCTAAAGCAATTAAAGCAGAGATAGCTGCCTCTAAATTAGTTGCGTTTCCCATAATTACTCTAGCTGGCATTACAAATGATGATAGAAACGGGATGTACGATAATACTTTAGCAAAAATCGTATCCCCACCTGATTGCATATTGACTGTGAACAAGAACCCGATCAACATCAATGTAGATAGTGGTCCCACCGCTTTGTTGGCATTCTCGCTTTTAGCAACCAAAGCGCCACAGAAAGCTGCAAAGATAATAAACAATACCAAGCCGATTATCGTAAACATCAATCCCCAAGAAGCCAGATTGCCAATTGCTTGATCAATCATCTGCTTATACTGTCCAAATAAATCGCTAAAGCCATCGATGTATGGGGCCGCGCAATAAACTGCCACAAAACCACCAACATAAATTAACACTTGGGTAATAATTTCACCAAAAATACCTAAAATCTTCCCAGTGAAATAATCGCCACCTGGCATACTCGAAAAGATTACTTCCATTATCTTGGTACCCTTCTCCGTAGCGATATCTTGTGCCGTTACTTGCGTATAAGTGATCACAAGCATGTACAAGATAATCAGCAAAACCCAGAAGGAAATTTGCTTAACAGGATCATTGTCAAAGCTCTTCTTCTCAACATGCTTAACTTGTTGCTTAAATTGCGCCCGCGTAGCTAAAGACTGAGTCTGTTTTGTCGTTAGCTTGGCCTTACTTAAATTCAATTGCTGCTGGACGGTGTTTAAACTCGTTAACAGTTCTGACTTTAGATCACTGTCCATTTTTTCATCACTATAGTAAGTTGCAGCTAATTGATTATTCTTTTGTTCAATTAAAACGTAGCCATCGATATCTTCATCTTTATACGCCTTTTTAGCCTTAGCTTCAGTGCTATAGTTGTCAAAATCTTCTGACTTTTTAATTGCTTGCTTTAAGACGGAATTAGAGGTAACTACCCCAATATAGTTGTCATCACTACCGCCAGCTGATACCATTCCGATAACAAATGAAAAGAAGACGAGCAGAAACGGTGCTAAAATCATCAACAAATATGACCAAGTTTTCACTTCTCTACGGTAGGTTTCTTTAGCGACAAGCCAGATCTTATTCATGACGCGCACCTGCTTTTATCTTGAAAATCTCGTCTAAAGTTGGTGGTTCCTGGTCAAAAGTTTGAATATATTGACCAGCCGAAAGTTGGTTAAAAATATCCTTACCATATTTTTCGTCTTCAAGAATAAGCAACTTCATCCCATTATTTTGTGAAATTACATCTTTTACACCTGGCAAAGCTGATAATTCAGTAGCACTTTTGTCTGTCCTGACAAAAATTCGAGTTAGGCCAAAGCTGCTCTTAATTTCATTTACTGGGCCATTCAAGACGATATGTCCATCATTGATCATTACGACGTCATCGCACAATTCTTCTACGTTACGCATATCATGATCAGAAAAAATGATTGTAGCGCCTTTTCTTTTTTCTTCCAAAATCAGCTGCTTCATTAGATCAACATTAACAGGATCTAGTCCACTGAATGGTTCATCTAAAATAATCAATTTAGGTTGATGAATTAAAGTAGCAATCATCTGTACTTTTTGTTGGTTACCTTTAGACAAAGACTTAATCTTATCCATTGGAATCCCTTTAACAGCCAAACGTGATAACCAATCAGGCAGTTCTTCTTTTACCTTTTTAGCTGGCATCCCTTTAAGGCTAGCTAAAAACACTACCTGATCTTCAATAGTTAATTTGGGCATCAAGCTTCGTTCTTCAGGCAAATAACCGATATTGTCATAATCTTTAGCGCTAAAAGAATGACCATCAATGCTAATCTGACCATCATAATCAACAAATTTTAAAATACTATGAAAGATCGTCGACTTACCCGATCCATTTTTACCAACTAGTCCGAGAATACGTCTGTCTGGTACATCGAAGTTGACACCAAACAAAACCTGTGTTGACCCAAAGCTTTTGTTTAGGTGTTCTATTTTTAACATGAGCTTTTCCTCAACTTTTCTATGTTATTGATCGAATATCTAAGAATAATTATCGCCAAAGAATGCAAGCACATCCAAAATATTCAGCAGTGCTTGCCGCCAATATACTTGCCAAAAATGAGGATATACCTTAGTAGATTTTCTGGTAAATTTTATTAGTTGATAACCATCTGATGTTTTGTTCCGCATTACCTGGGGAATAGTAACTAACCAACATAATGCAATTACTATAGCAATTATCATAATTATTGAAATAACTGTATTATTCATGGTAATCATCCTTTTTAACTTCTGCTATGGGAATTATGTGTTACATATACTAATAATCGTTACTATCCTTTTCCACTTTAGTCTTATAATATCTGAAACCTGTATAACCTACCCAGATCAACAAGATAACAATAACGGTACATAATTTTCAAGCTGCTTCATTACCAGTAATACTAAAAATTGCCACAACTAATGCAATAGCAGAAAAAATTATAGCACCAGTAAATTGTCTTTTAGCTTTTTCTAACATGATTTATCCCTCAACTTTTTATCTAATGGTGATTAGTCCTAGAAATACACCGTCAAAGAACTGCCATAAAGTATCGGTTGAAAAAATTGTTTTTACAATATCAACTGATCCCCAATTGGTTACTACAGTAAACATCACTCCAGCTGCAGCAACCACTACTCCTGTACCAATAACTTGAGGGGCAAATTTCAACACTTTCTTCTGCCATGGAATTTTTGACTCTACTGTCTTATTAAGGACCAAACTTGCGGACATAACACCACCTAATGTCAAGCCCATAACGATTCCAAGTGCAATAGAAACAAAAATCTGCCAAATTTGAAGTGGACCGGGATTTTTAAAATACATCAACACAAGAAATACTATTGGCCCAGCAATTGCTCCGATTACCATTCCCTCAATAATTCGTTTGTTCTCACGGGCGAATTTTTCGTTATTCATTCTTATTACCTCAAGGAAATTTGTTTTTCATCTCTAATTAAACAAATCCGAAAACTTAGTCGGAATATTGTTGTTCTTGGCGAAGTATTTCTTAAATGCATCCCCAAAGCTTAATTGATCTTTTTCTCTATTTTCAAGTAAATCGTGAACAGCCAAGAATGCTGTAACGACGTAATTAACGGCTAAAACGATTAGCAAGCCAAGCACAATGTAAATTAAGTACAGCATTTTTCTTTCCTCCAATTCAGCGATTATCTCCCAAGAAATAATCTCTTATCTTTTTAAATTAATCATATCCCCATCGTTTACGTAACAGGCAAAACCGTCCAATTCTGTCATTTATCGGACTGATTTTGCATTTTATTCTTCATCTTTTTTATAAACTAATAAATCCCCTGGTTGACAATCCAAGACTTCACAGATCTTGCTCAATGTGTCGAAACGAACGCCGTGCGCCTTTCCCGTCTTTAAAATTGACAGGTTAGCCGGCGTTATGCCAACCCTTTCTGCCAGCTCCTTTGAAGACATCTTTCGCTTCAAGAGCATAAAATCTAGTGTCACTTCAATTATCTATATCAACCTTTCTAAATAATCGAGTCTGCATCCTCCTGAACTTTCATTCCGTACTTGAATACCAAGTAGACTACATATAGTACTGCTAGAAAAAGTAATCCAGTTGTTACACCGCTTGGATAAAGTACATTATTCGCATATTTAATGAACCCAGCGCGGTGAGTCATTAGCATAATGAAATCTACTATTGAAATGATGGTATATCCAGCAACTGAAATTAATAATTTCTTGAGTAAATTCAAATTACTATCAGCAAAGTAACCTTCTTGCTTGATATTCTTAACAATTACAACTGACAATGGTTCAGAGTTTGCGGATCTTTCCAATCTAGAGGAAGTATCTAATACCTTAGTCTATTACGCCCATCCATATACTTCTTGCGATAAAGGCACTGTTGAAAGACATAATGGGCTCATTCGCAGATTCATTCCTAAGGGTGATTACATCAATAACTATTCTCTTCAGGAAATCATTGACATTGAAACCTGGTGCAATTCGCTACCAAGAAAAATATTGGCATATCATACACCAGATGAAATCTTTGAAAGAGAATTGGATCATATCTATCAAGCAGCTTAAGTGTTCAATTTATTATTGCAATTTACGAATTTTCTTTCTTAATGAAATACCTAAAACTACACTAACTAAGACACCAATCATTCCCATTAATTGGATCCAGATATTATTATTTTCACCAGTAGATGGTAAGGAAACAGTAGAAGTTGTATTAAGAGCGACATTTTTCGACTGCTTCAACATATCAATTCTAGTTTGCTTGTTCTTAATCGTATTAGAAGAGATACCTTGTACTCTTACTGTATCAAATTGTTTATTTTCTTTTGCGTCTTCATGTTTTTCAGCAACCATAGGTAGAATAATATTCTTCTTGTGCAATTTAGCTTGTTCTTTAACTTTATTATCTACAGCTTTATGTTTTACTGGCTTCTTCATAGTTTTCTTTTTAGTTTCAGCTCTAGGAGCCACATATTCTTGATTACCTGTCGTAACTTTAGTCAAATCTGTAGTAGAGCTAGCAACATTTACGGCATTCTCAAACACGCTATTCTCAGCAAAGTCAGTAATAGCAACATCATTGCTAGACTGTGTTTGACTATCTTCTGCTACAGTCACTTCAGGTATTTCATTACTTTCAGATTCAGTAGTATTATCATCCTTCGGTTGGTCCTTAATTACTGCCTGTTCCGCTAATTTATTAGCTGCATCAGAATACAAAAAGTTATATAACTCCTGTCCCGTCTTTTCTCCACCGACCCATGCACTAATAATTTTTCCATTAATAAATCGCATTGTAGTTGGAGTACCTGGAATACCGATTTCTTTGAAGGCATAATCATGTGCTCCTTCTTCAGCATCAATATTGAAATAAAGTAGCTTGCCTTTAACGATTTCATTGAAATCTTTTAAATCAGGTGAAAATTGTCGACAATAGTAACATGTCGGACGACCAATATACATAAGATGTTCTTGATTATTTTGCTCTGCTAGAAGATCTTTCACCTCTTGCATTTTCACTCTATGAAAATCTTTTACATTATTTTCATAATCTTCAACAGATACTTCATCTTCATCATCATCTTCACTATCTTCTTCATTTGCGTCATTAGGATCCTGATTATTTGTATTCTGAGATTGATCATTTTGATCTTCAGGAATTGCTTGTTCTTCTTCTTGCTTACCTTGAGATTGGTCAACTTCGTTATTACTACTAGTTTTTTGCTCGGATTCAGAAACATTTTTATCATCATTTTCTGTTTTAGATACTACTTCACTACTAATCTCATGAGAAGTATTACCTCCATCCGCATGCACAATAGTACTATTCATTATTAATAAAATCGCTGGACTTAACATTAGCATTAATACATTTTTCTTATTCATAGATATTCCCCCATATCTTTTATAACTAAGAAAAATATATCAATTGTACGCTATATTTTGGATTATTAGACTTATTCAGTACACTTTTTAACCAAATCAGTTTTCTTTAATCATGGCAATCGGAATTAATCCCAATTAAAAAAGAGCTTTTCAGCTCTTTTTAATTTTGGTTAAGAATTTTGTCCTTAAAATATTCAAAATATGTACTCTTACCTGTAATAATTGTTGCATTGCCTTCCATTCCATACTTCACATCTTTATCTAATTTAGCTTTACAAATCACTTCGTAAACATTGTTTCCGTGTAAGTTAACAGGGTATATTCCTACTTCTTTCACTTCCCCAACTAGTCTATCTGTTGTTCCATTGGCGTTAGATAATTGAAAATGTAAGGGTTGTCCTTTTTTAATTACACCAATTTTATTACCAGGGAAATATGTAACGATATTAACTGATTTTTTTGCTTTAATTATTGGTAATAAATGCACTATATTTTCTTTTTTATCATCTAGATGAACCATCCATTTACTTCTATTTCTTTTAATAATTTGTCCTTCATGATAATTTTTATTGGCGATATCAAGTGTACTTTGGGGTTCTACAATTCCAGTAGATGTAACTGTACTCTGTCTGATTGCAAAGAAAGAGCCAATTATCAAGATAAATACTAAAAGTGCCATAGGAATGATAATCATAGTTGAAAAATTTTTAAATTTATAAGAATAGAATTCAGTACTCTCATAGTCTTTGCTATTCATAAATTACCTCCTAATTTTCAACTAAGTTATAATAGAATCCATGTTTTTGCATTAATTCATCATAGCTTCCTTGCTCAACAATTTGACCATGGTCTATAACCACAATATTATTAGTCCTTTGTGCAATTGCTAAACGATGGGCGATAAAAATAATAGCTTTATCCTTCAATTTCATTAAATTATCTACTACTTTTTTCTCCGTAATCGTATCAAGTCCACTTGTGGCTTCATCAAAAATCAAAACCTTAGCTGGTGACAATAATGCACGTGCAATAGTTAGTCTTTGCTTTTGCCCACCGGATAAAATCTTGGCATTTTCATCCATCTTAGTTTCAAACTGCAGTGGTAATTGCTCGATTTCAGACCCAATCTCTGCTATCTGGCAGGCTTTCAACACATCTTCTTCTGTAATATCTGGTCGACTACCTAAGAGTAAATTTTCTTTAATTGTTCCTGAGAAAATGTAAGGTGTTTGAGGAACATAATTCACATATGATCGTAAGACATGCTTATCTATTTTGGTAGAATCGAATCCGTTAAAAGTTAGTTTACCCTCACTAGGAGAAAAGAAATCAACTAAAAGTTTTACCATAGTAGACTTACCTGAGCCACTCATTCCTACGATTGTCAACTTGTCATTCTGCTTAATATTTAAATTAACGTCCTTTAAAACATCAATACCATAACCATAATGATAATCGACATTATGATATTCAATGTCTCCTGCTAATTGCTTTGCATCCCTAATCTGAGCATCTTTCTGAAACTCGCTCTTAACCATGTATACTTCATTCAATCGATTTTGCGCTACATTAGCTGATTGTAGAGTTGGCTGCAGATTAATAATACTTTGAAGTGGATCTACAAAATATGATAGTAATGCGTTGAAGGTCATTAATTGACCAATGCTCATCTGCCCGTTCATTACAACCTTAGCCCCTACCCAGAGGATAATTACATTGAGAGATAACTGAATGAAGGTCTTTAAAGCTGACTGCAAAGATTCAGTTTTACTGTAACGAAAAGATTTCTTGAGGTAATCGACGAATTGACTATCAATCTTGCGATAACGTGTTTGTTCACTATTTAAAGCTTTGATTGTTTCGATTCCTTGAATATCTTCAATTACCGAAGAACTTAAGACAGCATTACTTTCCATCTGATCATTATTCATCTTTTCAAATTTCTTAGAAAAGCTAAGAATCACTACAGCGTAGACTGGCAGTGCCAACAAAGTAATCATGAATAAAGTAGAGTTTTGAATTGCCAAAACAATTCCCATTACGATTACAATTGAAAGGTCAAGGAATAATGAAATAACTGTACTAGCTAGGGCGTCAATAATTCGACTAGCATCAGAGAATCTAGAAGTGATTTCACCTGTTCTACGAGTCACAAAAAATTCCATTGGTAACTCAAAAATATGGCGAATATATTGTAAATTAAGATCAATACTTAATCGTTGTCCTAAGATATTTAACAAAAAATTTTGACCATAAGAAAAGATGGAATTAAAGACATACGCTATCAATAAACCGATAGCTAAGATTGATAGGGTTTGATATGTGCCACTAGGAATATAAGTATCAATTAAGCCTTGTAAGAAATATGAACTACAAATACTAATAATTGTCATCAAAAGTGCAGCCAAAATAATATTAGTAACTAATTTCTTTTGCTTGAACATATATGGAAACAGCGACAAAAGATTTCGTTTTTTCTCCTTAACTGGCTCAAAATCGTCGTTAGGAACCATAAAAAGGGCAATACCCGTCCATTCTTGAGAGAATTTTTCTCTAGACATTTTTTGTTAAACCAACGCTAGGATCTGGATCAGCAATTACTAGATAGTTTTTAGTTGCTTTAAGTACAACATAATAGTGGAGTAATTCGCCTTGTTTTAAGACATGAACGATAAAAGGATATTGGATATCTGTATCTGGATCAAACAAGGACATATCAGCTTTGACTGCTTCAGTTTTCAGATTAAATGCTTGCGCTGTTTTGACTAAGCCCAGGGCGGTAGTTCCTTCTAAATTAGTACGTGCTGAATGGCGCAAATGTGCTAATGATACTCTAGAATGATATTTTTTAAGAATCATAGCCAAACAGGCAACACCACAATCTGATTCATCTACTTGTGGTACATAAATTGATTTATATTGTAGTAGCATATTTTTTCACTCCTTGTATTAAGTTGAATTCATTATTTCATAACTAGAGAATTGGATGTAAAAAAAATACTGAGTCAGCTTTTATTATTACCGATTCAGTATTTAAATTTAGCGATACATGACCAAGTAGTATTCTTGTTAATCCATGGCAGATTATTATCTTAAACAATGATAAAAGAAATTGAATTGATTAAGTTCAATATCTATTTCTTTATGATTTGTATTATTTTAATTACAACACTTATAATCAATCCAACAAAGCCAATTAAAAATAATGTTATCCTACACCAGTTCCAGGTTCCTTGACCTATACCTGATAGTACTAAAATCCCCATCATTATTAACATTCCAATTATGTTTAGAATTTGTTTTCTTTTATCTGATAACATTTTACTTTCTCAATATAAAAAATTGTTTTTAAAGCGATCATTCATCAAATTAAAAACAAGATGTAGCAGCCCCCATTATTGCACCAAGAGCTGCTGATTCAGGTCCAGCAGTAGCTCCAATTAAGCCACCACCTAACGTTCCTGCTACACATTTTGACCAATTACGGCCTTTCTTTCCACCAACTATTTTTACTAACTCTTTCTCATTTATTCTTTTTACCATTTTTATCACCCTCTTAATTACAAAATGGTGTAGCAAAAGCTGTGGCCCAACCGCCTGCTACTCCAAACGGATTTCCCCCAGTAAAAATTCCACCAGCTACGGCCATACCAGTAGCTACATAAGGGCAAAGACTCCTTTTTTTCTTGGGCTTACCACCAACTACACTAATCAATTCAGTTTCATTCAAAGTTTTAAATTTTTCCATTTTAGTTACCTCCTAATAACTACTTGAGATTTTTATCTCATTTCAACTTACACATATAGGATAGCAATGTCACAATTATTAGAAATAAATTGAACTAATCTGGCCATTTTAAAAACCAATTCTGTTTTTCTATACTGATTTAGTATCATCTCCATGCTTGCCTTTTATATTGAATTATCTAGCTATTTCAACAGCACTCATATCACCATTTAAGTATTGTTGAATTGCCTATTTCTTTCGTTCAATGAATACTGGACATAAGAAAAATCTAGAGACTGTCAAGAAGTTTGTGTAAATAATCTCTCTCGTTGATTGACTTTTTTATTTATCTTTTAATCAAAATAGGATTCTAGGGTGTCTCGAACTTGCCCAAATCCTTTATGAATCCTGTTAAAGTAACGGTCATTGTAATCCATTGCCTGAACTCCAATAAAGGTGTCAAGCGACTGTTCAGTTGGAAACTCTGCTTTAGGCTTGGTTTTCCGCTTAAGCCTGTTGTTAAAGGATTCAATCATGTTAGTTGAGTAAATTGAAGCTCTAATAGCTGGCGGATAGTTGTAAAAGGTTAACAGATCAGGCTCAACCTGTCTAAGATCTCTAACTACGTTTTTGTAGGCTTTTTCCCAGTTTTGATAGAATTCATGCAGCACCTGTACAGCCATTTCTTTGTTTGACTGAGTATGAATCTGCTTGAATTCATCCAGTGCTTTTTGTCGATCGTCAACCCGCATTTTGGCACTGATATTACGCATGACGTGTACCAAGCAGCGTTGAAAATGCGCTTTAGGATAGGACTGGCAGATAGCCTCTTTCATGCCAACTACTCCGTCAGACAAGAAGAGCTCTACCTGTTCAAGGCCGCGACTCTTGAAGCCTTTGAGCATTTCGCTCCAAATCTCAATATTTTCAGTAGGCGCAATACAGTAGTCGATCACTTCTTTATGACCATTAGGTTTGATACCGATGGCGATATAAACTGCTTCGCGCTCATAAGTGACCCGCTTAAGAGGAATATAGGTGGCATCGAGATAAACGCAGAAGAACTTATCTGACAGATGTCGCTGATAATATGCCTCAACTTTGGGAATCATTTCTTTAGAAATATTGGAAACCATGGCTGGAGAATAATAGCCGCCATACATTTTCTCAATCAAATCAGCGATTTCTCGGGTTGTGACGCCCTTGGAATAGAGCTTGATAACAGTTTGCTCTAAAACATCAGTATGCCTTTTATAATCTGGCATAGTGTGTTGATGAAACTCACCGTTTCTGTCTCTAGGAACTTTGATTTCTATTTGTCCGAATTGCGTATCAACCTTGCGGTAATAAGCACCATTTCTAGAATTTCCGGTATTCCAGCCATCGCGCTCATAAGGATTGTAGCCTAAAAAGGCAGTCAATTCGGATTCAAGCAGGTCATTGACAGCCTGTTGGAGCTTTTGTCTAAATAAATCATTAATTTTATCCTGATTGAATAGAGCATTAGCCATATCTTTGGTAAAATCATTCATGAAGGAATCTCTTTTCTAGTATGTTTTTCGTTCAAATCAATCATACGGGAAAAGGATTCCTTTTTCTAATATTCAGGGAAATAAAATTAAGGAAATATTCATCCTTACACAAAATATTTTACGGTCTCAAAATCTAACTTTTTACTATTTAACTTCAATATCTTTAAATTTATTTACAAGTGTTTTAACCACATCTTTATATGCTCTAGAATAAGTTACCATCTTATCGTTATCGAATATAATAATATGTTCTTTCATATCGATTGCATTAATATTTCTTGGATTTACTAAATAAGACTGAGAGACTTTTACTAAGAATGAATTCTTCTTATCAATTTGACTAATATTTCCCTTGTACTCTACCTCTCCATTTTCGGTAACCATATGTACCTTATGTTGCGTAGTACTGTGTTCGATAAAAAGTATATTGTCTTCAGCCACTTTACATATACGCCGACCAATTTTATAAGTAAAATCACGTTGACCAAACTTAATCCTGCTAGATAAATTATCGAAAGCATCACGCAAAGTTTCCTCAATACGTTGAATAATCTTATCAGATGACATGGACTTACTAATATAGTCAATTGCACCGATACGACGGCGATATGTTAATGGAGCGTACTTGTCGTACGCCGTTACAAAGATGATTTGAGCATTCTCGTCATTTTTCTTAATGAATTCAGCTAAATCTACGCCATTCTTAGCTTTAGACTCTCGACTTAATTCAATATCTAAGAAATAAATGCCGTTTTTAATATCATTTGCAACGACATATCCTACTGTTTGAGCAAAATCGTTAGCAACAAACGTAACAGATTCATTTAATTCAGCGTAACCTTCATTATCATCTGTTAAGTCTTGAATAGATGCATTAATATTCTTAGCCATCTGATCAGCTAAATCTTTGTCATCGTCACATACAATAATTGGAAACTTACTCATCCTCTTCACCATCTTCTGTATCTATTGTCATATAGAAGTCAAACCAGCCATCTCGAACTGTATAAGAAATAGACATATCAGGATACTTACTATCAATTTCTTTAATATTAGTTAATCCGAGTCCTTTATGATCCTTCTTAGTAGTAAACCCACGTTGTTGAATTTCTTGAGTGGATATTTTTCTATTTTCTATCTTGTTTCGAATTTCATATTCAAATTCACCGGGGCCATCAGAGTAGACCATTATTTGAACTTCGGCGCTCCGAATGTCATGCTTTTCGGCAATCAATGCTTTACTTTCCTCAATTGCATTATCGAAAGTAATGCCAATAATACGTACTAGATCAAGTTCATCCACATGGTCTGGTAAATTACGGATATTATTTCGACATTCAAAATTATATGGTATATCCAAATTATACAATTCTGTCAGCTTTGAAATAATAATGCTCTTAACTGATTTAACGTAAATGTGATTTACATCTTTATATTTGAGTAAAGCTTTAGAATTTAAGTTAGTTTCAGTGTATTTATCTAGTTTTTGAATTACTTCTTGAACATTACCTTCTTGCGCACTTACCTTTAAAGAATTAAGAATATTTTTGTAATCATGTCTGAAGGCACGGAGATCATCTTCACTTTTTTCAAGATAAGTTGTGTATTCTTCAAGCTGATGCTGGTTTTTTATAAATTCTTCTTGTTTTCTTTTTTGGATTATTTGTTTTTGTTCTATTAGCATTAAGTTATATATGCCAATAGCGAATAAAGCTTGTAAAATAAGAAAAGAAATAAAAAATATGGAAACAGGCGGAATATGTGTAGATTCTGTATAAACTATACTAATAATTATAGTCACAAGATATAAATAACAATTTAGCCATAAAGTTATCCGCTTATTATTTCCTATAAGATGTTGTCTTATTTGTAAAGAATATTTATTCATTACAAATACAATCAAGAAGCAGCTAATAAATGCCAATACAGAATTTAACATCATTAGTGCTTCTTTACTTAGATCATATCTGATTATTCCTAAAAAAATTGATCGAACTATATCAAGTACAATCTCTATATTAAAAACAAATATAATAGAATTAAGAATTAAATACGTATTAATTTTAGTTCTATATATTAGATATAAAGCTAAAACAACAGTCAAATTATAGACTACGTCTCCTTTATATCCCCAATTATTAGTACATAATCCTATAATTACCACTAAAAGAAGATATAAAAAATTTTTCCATCCACCTAAAGATAAATTGGTTATCTTAAAGAAGAAAAGGAAATCCAACAACATTGATAAAATTGAGACTATTAAGCCTAATCCTAATATTGTTGAATTTAACATTCTACTTTCTTCTCATAATAGCATTAAAGAACGCCATGACGTCAATTCTAGCCGTGCTTCCACCAACAACCTTAGTCAATTCTTCTTCCTTCAAAACAGTCTTTTTAACATTTTGTTTCTTCATGATATTTCATCCTTTTATGATTTTATACTCAACTTGTTTACATCTTTAATATATCATGGACTTCTAGGTAAATTAAAAAAGATACCAATTCAGTCATATTTTCGTACCGATTCGGTTTCATATCTCTTCAAACGTAAACAACTGACAATTAATTTTCTCAGCTAATTCTTGGCAGCTGTCCGTAAAGCCAGATTTGGCAAATAGATAATAATGCTTAATCGGATACTTAAAGATTTCACTATTTGTAATCAATTTTTCTAACACACTACGAGAGATCAGTTCATTCTTCCATTTACATTCGCCGAAATATCCATCACGTTCATCGTCAGAGAATCCTACAATATCTAACTCAACTTGTTGATGTGTTCTCTTATCGGTTCCCCACCAATTGCCCAAGTGGATAAACGGATTAGGAACAATTTTTTCATTCATATCCTGAGACCACATGAAGTCTTGACTGTATTTTTCAAACTCAGGTCCCATAAAATCAGACAGATTCTTTTGTACTTTTACCCAAGCAAGATCAGTTAAGCCACGCTCAATTAGATCGGTTTGCTTGCCAACAAAGGTATACCAGAATCGAAACATCCCGTCACAGATACGATAAACGATATTTTTGCTTCTACTTTTCTTTTGTTCAGTAACCGGTAACTTTTTCTCAACAATACCTAAATCTATCAAATTATTCAGGTACGTGGTTAGCGGACCAGTTTGCAAGTGGGCGGATTGCGCAATTTTACTATGCTTAGAAGCACCTGAAGCTATCGCATTGATAATCGAATTATAGTTAGTTGGATCGCGTAATTCCTGTTGTAACAAGTTATTAGGCTCATCAAATAAGCGACCTGATTTAGTCAAAAAGTTTTTCTTAATATTATCCGCAACTGACATGCTGTCTGACATATAACTCAAGTATTGGGGCACACCGCTACAAACCGTATTGATGATAAAAGCATCCTCTTTACTAAGTTTTGGCAACATTTCACATGCTTCAGATAGTTTGAATGGTTCAAGCTTTAAGGCTAAAGTGCGACGACCATATAGTGGGCTTTGGTAGCCTAGGACTTGTCGCTCCATAAATGACATCGATGAACCACATAAAATCAAAAATAGGTTAGTTTCTTTGAATTCATGATCAATGTAGGATTGCAACATTGAACTAATTGTAGGGTAAGCCTTAGCCAAATAAGGAAATTCGTCAATAACCAAAATTACCCGCTGTTCTTGGGCTAAACGTGTAATTTCTTTAAAGCATTCCTCAAAATTTGCAAATTTTTCTTTTCCACCCTGATCTGTATTTTTAAAAATACTAATTGCATCAGAAAAACGTTTTAGATTATCTTCCGCATTTTCTTCAAGTGCTACATAATAAATTGCCTTTTTATCTTTTAAAAACTCATTGATCAGTGAAGTCTTTCCAATTCTTCTTCGACCATAGATCACTGTAAATTGAAAATCATTTTCTTGATACGCCTGATTCAATTGTTCTAATTCTTGATGTCTACCTACAAACATAACGTGCTCCTTTTTACTATATCGTAATATACTACATTATATTATACTATAATACGATATAGTATAACGTAATGTGGTGTATTCTATTTTTGTAATAAAAATGGCCGTTACTTAGAGAAATAGCGAAGATCTTAAATTTAGTAAAAAGGCCGTGCATCCCTGCACGGTCTTTTCATCTTAATTTATCTCATCTATTTTCTAACGTATTCGCCGTTCTTGTACTTAAATACAACCTTCTTATTAGGCAATTGAACCGTAATTCTGCGATATACAGGACCAAAGCCGTGCTTTTCAAGCTTAACTTTCACACTACCGTCCTTATTTACCTTAACTTCGTACAAGTTGTATTCGCCCTTTTGGTACTTGAAGTCAGTTCCGTTATCTTGATAGTGAACGTACTTACCCCTTTTACCAAATAATCTAAAGGTCATGCTTTCGTCTGGTTCATCAGAGATGTGACTAACTTCCTTACCCCATGGCAAGATAGTGTTCTTCTTGATAAACAGTGGCAACTTATCAATTGGTGCATCAACCAAAATCGTGGTCTTTCCAGCATGTTCAACGCCGTTCCAGAAGTCAATCCATTTTCCTTTTGGCAAATATACGGCGCGCTTAGTTTGACCTTCTTGAACAACTGGGGCTGCCAAAATGTCCTCGCCCACCATATATTCATCATTCAAGTTATACACCTGTGTATCATTTTCATAATTCAATACAAGTGGACGCATAATTGGCAAACCTGTCTTAGTTTCACGATAAAATTCATCGTAAAGATATGGAATGAAGCGGTAACGAAGCTTCAAGTATTTACGGTAAATTGACAAAGTTGGTTCGCCAAATACCCATGGCTCTTGTGAACGAGTACCTAAAGCCGCATGGTTTCTGTACAATGGGCTAAATAATGCACCTTCAATCCAACGGGTAAGCAATTCTGGAGTTGTATCTGCGCCAAAACCACCGATGTCAGTTCCGGCAAAGCTAAAGCCGCTCATCCCTAAGTTACATAATTGCGGAATCATCATCTGCACATGTGTCCATAAACTTTGGTTGTCACCTGTCCACACTGTGGAAAACTTTTGCGTTCCAGCATAAGCTGCACGAGTAATCACAAATGGACGCTTGCCTGAATACTTCTTCAAGCCTTCATAAGTTGCCTTAGCCATATTGTGACCATAAACATTGTGCATCTTCTTATGAGTCGAAGCTTCTTCCTCGTTATGGAAGACGATATTGTCTGGAATTTCACCCTTGAAAGATGCAGGTTCGTTCATGTCATCCCAGATACCTGAAACGCCGAGGTCGACTAGGTACTTGCAGTTTCTAGCCCACCACTTACGTACTTCTTTACGGCCAAAGTCTGGGAAGACAGAATCGCCAGGCCAAACTTGGTTTACATAGACAGTGCCATCTGGAGCCTTTACAAAGTAGCCCTTTTCAATACCTTCCTTGTAAATCTTATAGTCATCATCTTTCTTAACGCCTGGGTCAATAATCGTGATGATTCGGAAGCCCAATTTACGCATCTTAGCGACGAATTTCTCTGATGACTCATAGTTATCCGTCCTCCAGGTAAATACGCGATAGCCGCGCATATAGTCGATATCCAGGTGCAAAACGTCGCATGGCAAGTCATACTTACGCAAGTTTTCCGCAATCTTCTCAACTTGCTTTTGGCTGACACTATAGCCCCAACGTGATTGTTGGTAGCCTAAAGTCCACTTTTGTGGCATTGGCACACGGCCCGTCAAATAAGTGTAGTTGGTAATAACTTCCTTGAGTGAATCACCACCGATGATGTAGTAGTCGATGTTGCCGTCAACTGCAGAGTAGTAGTAATAGTCGTTGCTTTCCTTACCTAAGTCGATGTGGTTGCGGTAAGTATTGTCAAAGAAAATTCCGTATGGGTGCTTATTTTTCAGACCAAGCAAGATCGGAATTGACTTGTACAAACGCGTAAAGCTTTCGACTTGTGGGTCTGGATTATCGGTGTTCCAGTTGTCATAAGCATAGTGACGCTTGTTAATAAAGCCCGTCTTGTCGCCTAAGCCGTAGAATTGTTCATCGTCTGCAAGTGACTTAACAATTTCGTAGTAATCCTTGTCGTGTGCACCAAGCAAATTCTTAACGTCATGGCCTTCGGATTCCGCTAATTTCAGATGTTCCTCGTCCATTTGACGATCGATTGGCGTACGCTTCTTACGATAATCGAGAATTAATGGATTGCCCTTTTCATCGTAGACATCGATCTTCTCGTCATCGTAGATCTTAACGGTAAGTTTAGCCGTTGACAATTCGACGTGGCCATCTTTTTCCTTAACTTTAAAGTCAGTTTTGATTGATTTATCACCATCAATAGCATAAGAGTTGCTGGCGTTACCGCGATCTTGAAAGACACGCACGATTTCTGGCGTGATCACCGTCAAAATCAACGGCTTGTTGTCATAATTTACAGTAAGTTTTTGCCCGTCTTGAATAAAATTGATAAGTTTGTTAACCATAATTTACCTCTATTTAAATCAAAGCTATGTATTCGTTTTCAATTTTAACACAATAAGTTTATACAACTGTCTTTCAAGCAACGAAAAAAGCTAGCAAATTTGCTAGCTGATAAGTCTAATTGAATATGTCTGACATTTTTGTCGGAATATTATTATTTTTGGCAAAATACTTTTTAAAGGTATCAAAGGTTGGCTCTTCATCATCGCGACGAGTGTACATATCATGCACTGCCAACAATCCTGTGATCATCAAGTTCACACCAAAAATAATTAACAAACCAACAAAAATATATAAAAGATAAAGCATGATTGCACCTCCGTCATATTAGTTATTTTTCTGTACCACTTAACTAATACACTAATATCTATTAGAGGATTTGTCAATCATTTTTTATTGCTTACTTTTTCCTGCCAATGTATAAAAGGCCATAGATCGCTGGGCCAATAATGATTGCACCGGCTACAGATAAAACCAAAACAAAGGCAAAACGGGGCATGATAAAAAAGTCTTGACCGAAACCGCGGGCAGCCCACATTGCAAAGAATGTTATTACCCAGGCAATGATCATCGAGAGAATTAAGCGCCAAGCTGAAAATTGATTTTGTGAATTTTTGTTACTCATCTAATTTTCCTCAAAAAATAAAAAAGCTACTAAACTCATTTAAGTTTAATAGCTCTCTGAATTATTATCAATTAATTATCTTCTGCCGATACTACTAAAAGCCAGGCCAAGAGCAGCGCCACCTAATGCGCCTGCTTGGTGTGAGACAGGACGAGCATCAGAAACAATTGCTTGGTGGAATTTCATCACGCCGTTAGACAATTTACTTTGCCAACTTAATGGATCAAGACCAACGCGAACCAAGTTGCAAACGTAATTTGCGGATTCGCCATTTTCAAGTTGGTGCTTAGCATTAAGCAAAACTTTACGCTCCTCCGACTTAGTATTTTCATCAACTAACAAATTAGTAATGTTGTTTAAAAGCCAAATTTTCAGGTCATCTTTTTCTTCGTTATACATTGTATGTATCTCTTTTCCTCAACTTTTGAATCAATTATAGTTCTGGTTGTGAGGAATTCAATAGTTTTTTGAAGAAAAATTAGTGCTTTGATGCGCCTGAAGTAGCGTCTGGTTCTTCGCTCTTAATTTGGTTATCAGCCGTTACAGGATATGGCTTAATGCGGCTAGGATCAGTGTTTGAAGGCATGGTGTCTAACCCGTAATGAATACGATCGATCTTAGCGCGCTTTACATCATCAATGGTTTTGCAGCCGGTCAGTTGCATATCGATCTTTAATTCGGTATTTAATTGATTAATGACGCTCTCAACACCCTTAGGGCCGCCTAATGCTAAGCCATAAAGATATGGACGACCGATACCAACAATATCAGCACCAAGTGCCAAAGCCTTAAAGACATGTGAACCGCGACGAACGCCTGAATCAAAGACAATTGGCACACGGTGGTTAACAGCTTTAGCAATCTCTGGCAAAACGTCGATCGTTGCAGGAGCACCATCGACTTCACGACCACCATGGTTAGTAACGTAGATACCGTCGGCACCTGCGCCAATTGCCTTATAAGCATCTTCAGCACACATAACGCCTTTTACAAAGACAGGTAAGCCTGATTCCTTCTTAATGCGTGCAACGTCTTCTGGACCAATCTTTTGGGCACTAGAAGCGTACATTTGCGCAACGCTTTGACCTTCACCTTTACCGCCAAGATAACGGGTGAAGAAGTCTAGTGGCACTGGATAAGTAAAGTGCGTTCTAAGGTTAGCTTCACGATAACCTGACACAAGGGCATCGACGGTCAAGAAAATGCCTTTGTAGCCTGCTTTCTTGATTGCATCAAAGACCATCTTGTTGAAGTCCCAGTCCTTGCTTAAATATAATTGGAAAAATCTGGGAGTTTCTGGAGCGGCTGCCGCAATGTCTTCTACGCTCTTGTTAGCATAAGTACTTGATGAGAAAAGTGCACCAGCTGCGGCAGCACCTTTTTGCGTAGCCACTTCAGCATCCTTGTGAGCAATACCGTGACAAGCAATTGGAGAAATCATAATTGGTGTCTTCAATTTCATCCCCATAAATTCGGTATCAGTTTGTGGATCATCCATATCGGTCAAAGCACGTGGCACAATTTGATAATGGTTAAAGGCTGAAGTATTGGCACGCCAAGTCCATTCATTTTCAGCACCTGAAGCGATGTAGTAATATGCACCTTCAGGCATAACTTTCTTGGCCCGCTCTTCTAGTTCATCGACATTGATCATCGAGATCTTTTCATCCCGATCACTTTGAGGAAAACCTTTGTAATAATAAGTCATAGTTCTTCCTTCTTTCAGTTTATTTCTGCATCTTTTATTACTTTCATTATAGTTGAAAGCAAATACAAAAGTTAGTGAAAAAAGACTAAAAAATGTTTTAATAACCAGGATAGTAAGCAATTATCATTTCACAAAGTTATATTTAGCTTTGGATATATTGTTATTTTTAACTTATTATTTTCTTAGCGTTTTCTGCATTTTTATCCGAAAAGCAAAAATAACTGTTCTACCTAATGGAGCAAACAGTTATTTTAATATCTTTATTTTTCTACAACTCAACTTTAACTGAACATTACTCAAAGTACAGATATTCCAACAAGGATCATCATGAAACCAATGCAAAGCCATAATAGATAGCCAGTGGACTAAAAACATTATCTGTTCCTTCAGTTTTTACGTTTTTGAAATATCTCTTAGCTGCAACAATGGTATAGCAACCACCGATAATCATTAATAGTCCAATAATTAATGGAACAACAATCTTTAACATAATTGCTCACCTCATCCACTAATGAAAATACCTGCTAAAAGCATCTCCACGCCAACAACGGCGATGATGACACCTTGGTAGTAACCAGCAACAATACCAAAGGAAGAAAATTGATTTTTCTTAATACTCTTTTGTTGATTATTAACGAAATGCTTAGTTTGTTTAACCGTATAAATACCGCCAATTATCATCAATGCACCAAAAATAATTAAAAATACTTTAAGCAACATATCTTTCATCCTCTTTCTGACTATAATTATGCTTCAAGAATCAGTCTTTGATGCAAAACCATCTTATTTGGTCATTTTTTCGTCCTGAATTGCATTATTCTTTGCGATTTTGTTGCTCAATTAGAGATCGCATCTTCTCGGCTTGACTGCGAGCGTAAGGAACTACATCCCCATTGGGAAAGATCACTACCTTTTTATGCAAATCAATCGTTTGAATATTCTTTGGATTAACTAAACAAGAACGCGATATTTTGGCTAAAAATGAATTATTCTTTTCAACTTTACGGATATTACCTACAAAGTCGGCTTCACCATCACTTTTTACCAAGTGTAGTTTATGTGGCAGCTGCGACGTTTCAAGGTAGTAAACGTCATCAACATTAATATTCTTGATCAAATGTCCTAAACGATACGAAAAAGTCATCTTTTTAACAAGGTTCCACTCAGACAAATTCTTGATTGCCAATTGTAGCGTAGCAGTGATGCGCTTCTGCATCGCTACCGAATCATCCTTGATGATGTAGTCAATTGGGCCGATGCGCCGTTGGAACGTCATCAAAGATAATTCCTCATGCGTCGTTACAAAGATAATCTGTGCACGAGGATCCTGCTCTTTAGCTAATTCGGCCAAATCAAGCCCAGTCTTAGCATGAGCTGAATCGCTTAATTCAATATCTAAGAAATAAAACGCACCATTCAAGTGATTATTTCCCAGGTAATTTGCGACCTCATCATAGCTATGACCAATTATTTTAAAATCAAATTCTACTGGATCTTCGTCTGACAAATACATCTGCGCATTCTTTGCCATCTTGGCAATTTCTTCTGCTTGGACAGGATCGTCATCACAAACAACTACTGCATATTTCATTTCTATTCCACAACTATCGTAAATTTAAACCAACCGTCTTTGATACTGCGGTCAATGTACATTTGATCATACTTTTTCGCAATATCGTCTACATTAGCTAGACCCAGTCCTTTATGACCTTTCTTGGTCGTAAAACCGGCCTTGCTCATCTTCTCTACAGACAAATCTGAATCTCTACACCTATTGTCAATTTCATACTCAAATTCGCCAGGCTGATCCTGATAAATCATGACATTAACCTGAGCATTAGGTAGATTCTTGCTCGCCTCTATCGCATTATCAAATGTAACGCCGATGATCCGAACCAGATCAAATGGGTCCACATTGGGAAGTTTTTCGATGTTTTGCTTGCATTCAAAATGATATGGGATCTTCTTTTGATGAATCTCATTCAATTTGCTAATGATAATACTTTTGATCAAATCGTTATGAATGTTGTCCACATCATTGAAACGCCACAAGTCTTGATTATTGATCTGCGTATTTGAATAATGTTCCAGCTTATCAAGTAACTCTTGATTGTCGCCATTGGCAGCACTTAGCTTCAAACTCGTTAGCATATTTTGGTAATCATGTTTGAATTTTCTCAATTGCAATTGATTCTGCTCTAAACTAGCGGCATATTTTTTCAGAGTTTCTTGCTCCTTCTTTTGCATCAAATCACGTTGAATATGGACGAAAGAATAGTAGATATAAAAGCCCAGTAAGATCTGCGCCACTTCAACAAGTAATAGAAGTGACATTACAGGTACACCCTTTTTTATTGGTAAAAAGACAAGTGTTAAGAAGTATAAAGAAACATAAGCATAACCGACTGCGAATAAAAATATTTTATTTGTTTGACTTTCTAATTGCTTTCGCAGAAACCAGACATATTTTTTTACTAAAATTACACAAACTAGATAGAAAATGGTTAACAGAATACTCTCATAAAAAGTAAGGTGATCATAATTTATTTTACCGTCCTTACCAACTCGAAAATAAACCAATACAGCCAGAGCAAAATAAGCAATTAAGAATAGGCTATCACCCATAGCTATTGTAGTAACGATTTTAATACGATCAATCTTACGATAATATAAGGTAAACAATACGATTGCGACTAAGGTAGAGAGCAATACAACGTAGATACCAAATACTCTTGTGATAAAAAGAATTATAAAGACAAAAGCGATAAAAATTCGTTCATAGAAGTGTTTAACCTTGATACCCGTTACTTTATAGAAAAACCAAATGATAAAAATCGTCATAATTAGAGCTTGGTAATAGCCCAAAAAGCCCCAAACAGCTCGGGGATATTCTTTAATCAATTCTCTAAACACATCGATAAATTCAGTCATAATAGTCCTACGCGATCTTTTTAATACTACTCTTTAATTTTATCAGACCTTATGTTGAAATATTTACCAGACAAATCAAAAAAGCCTCCAGAAGTGCTCGTTTCTGAAGGCCTATGTTTTACAAATCTAATAATATGACTTCAAAGTTTCCTGCAACTTTGTTACACCAGCGGGCACCTTAAAATCAGTCTTAACCAAATAACCTGACAATTCATCATCAAGTTCCTTAGCAATTTCCTGAACCGGTTCATCTTCACTAGCTCTAAACAAAGCCAGCTTAACAAACTTCATAATGTCGTTATTGCCTAATAATTCAGGATCATTATCAACTAACTCTCTTACCTTAATCATAAAGTCATTATCTTTAGGATTAATATTAAGGTGCGTACCCACGCCTTCCATTTTTGGATATTTCATAATTCAGCCTCCGATCTAATTTCGATTTTAGCACAAGAAAAAAGCCATGAATTCTCTTCATGACTCTTTTGCTTACTTATACATGTATTTTGCGCAAGCTCCTTTAGGATCCATTCCGTTACGAATCTTAAGGGCTAATTCGATTGAAACATCTGCAATGATTGATTGTGGATCAATTACGTGATATGGATGGTCAGGTGCTTTTTCTTGAGCTAGTGACAACTCGGTACATCCCAGCAAAATCACGTTACAACCATATTTATCATGCATTGTCTTCAAGATTTTGTGATACAGATCGTGATCTACAGTACCCTTTTCTTTGATATCAGAATAGATCAATTCATTAACCATTGGTTGAATTTCTGGTCCACCCAATTCCACCTTGCGGCCAACTCGCTTAATTTCATCGGCATACAAGTGATCATATATAGAACCTTCAGTAGCAATTAAACCAATCTTCTTTTCATCTGGATAATTGTCAGTAAAATTATGTACGGCAATGCGCATCATGTGTAAAAATGGCTTGTCAGTCAATGCAGCCAAATCATCATAGAAATAATGCGCTGTGTTACATGGCATAACCATGAAGTCCGTACCTAATTTGTCTTGACCTTCTACGTCATCTTTTAAATCATAAAAGAAGTTAGGCTTACTGTGATCCTTGATGTAGGCAGTTCTATCAGGAACTTGTGCATCATTGACCAAAATATAATTTAAATAATCTTGGTCGCGTGCGATCTTAACGCGGTGGTTAATTAACCGCACATAACTCTCAGTGGCAATGGTTCCCATGCCACCAATAATACTAAAAAAGTGCTTCATAGTATCAACTCTTATTTTCTAAAGTGTTCTTTTTGGCCTTCTAATTCATTGATGACATTTTGAGCAACAACGATATCAGATGGGTATGGAGTGTTTACGCCACGAATCTTTTGGAAGGCGTCAGCACCCTTACCACAGATTAAAACAACATCATCTGGGCCAGCCATTGCGATGGCATCATGGATAGCCTTCTTACGGTCCAATTCAATAGTAACGTCACACTTAGAGTGGTCAATACCTGAATCAATTTCTTCGGCGATTGACTTAGGATCTTCAAAGCCTGGGTCATCAGTTGTCAAGAATGCCTTATCAGCGTATGCGGTCAAACTTTCACTGAAGCCTGGACGACGAGAAACGCCCTTATCGCCAGGAGCACCTACAACTACGATGATCTTAGGGTTGTCGAATTCATTTTGCATAAAGCTCATCAAAGCCATCATTGAAGCCTTGTTGTGAGCGTAGTCAACAACAACCATACCGTGACTCTTAGTTCTTTCAGTTTGCATACGACCTGGGATAGTCACGTCGCGGATACCCTTAGCACATTGATCATGGTTAAGGCCAGCAAGACCAGCACCGATAATTGCGGCAGTACCGTTTGATTCGTTGAAGTCACCCAACATCTTCAAAGTGTAGTCACCATTGATAGGTAACTTCTTAGCCTTATCACTTGCGCAGTAAAGTTTGAAGCGAGTTTCCTTCATATCCAATTCTTGTGAAGCAAATCTAAAGTCGATTGGCACCTTTAAATCTGGATTTTCGAAGTTTTCTCTAGCAAACAAGTAAATACTGTCTGGGTTAGTAGTGGTTGTAGCTGCTGCGTAAATTTCATCAAAGTGGGCGGTTTCCGCATTGATAATACATTTACGTGAGTTAACCATTAATTGAAGCTTGCAGTGTAAGTAGTCTGCAAAGTTAGGGTGTTCGTTTGGTCCAATGTGGTCTGGACTGATGTTCAAGAAGAAGCCTAAGTCATAAGTTAAACCAAAGACGCGGTTCTTCTTGTAAGCTTGGCTAGATACTTCCATTACCAAGTGAGTCATACCGTTATCTACGGCAGTACGCATGTCACGGAACAAGTCCAAACTTTCTGGCGTGGTCAAACTTGACTTGAAGCTGTCTTCTGGCTTAGGACCAACAACGTCATTAACTGAAGAAATTAAAGCAGTCTTGCCGCCGTTAGCTTGGTCAAGCATCCCCTTCAAGAAGTATGCGGAAGTAGTCTTACCCTTAGTACCAGTGAAGGCTACAACGTATAAATCATCTTGTGGGAAACGGAAGAATGCGGCTGAGAGCAATGCCATTGCTTTTGAAACATCACGAACGATTAACGCGTGCATACCTTTGCCTTCAGGATAAGGTTGTTCAGCAACGTAACAAATAGCACCATTGTCTTTAGCCATTGATAAATAAGTTGGTCTAAAGCCTGCACCCTTGCAGAAAAATAATGTGTTAGTTTGGATATCACGTGAGTCGTAAGAAACGTAATCCATCTTAGTAGCTACAGTGTCTTGAACTGCGCTTGATTTGAGCAAGTGGTGCTCTTTTAAAATTAATATACAGGTATTTAAAGAAATACTCATCATTTTCTCCTCGTTGTATTAATACATTCAGTCAAAATTATAACACAGCTAGTGCTTACTTGGCGCTTTCTTAGGATCAAGTGGCAAGCGAATTATGAAACTAGTCCAGTTTTTATCTGATTGGCAGCGAATCGTACCATGGTGCAAATCGACCACGCCTTTGGTAATTGAAAGGCCCAATCCGGTACCGCCAGTTTTGGTATTACGGGAAGTTTCCACTCGGTAGAAACGTTCAAAGATCTTTTTCTGTGAATCTTTTGGAATTGGCTCCCCATTGTTTTCAACACGCAATTCGACTTCGCGCTTATTAACTAAGTTAGCCACTAATTTAATCTTGGTAGCTCCCGTACCATATTTGAATGCGTTAGAAATTAAGTTGTTATATACTCGCACTAATTTTTCGGCATCAGCCTGAATGGTTAAATCTTTAGGCCGTGCCTCAATTTCAATCTCAATACCTTTTTTCTCAGCTTCAAGTTCAAACCCGGCTGCTACTTGTTCGAGCATTGAATAAATGTGTAATCTGGCTAAATTCAGCTTCGTATTAGTAGATTTCAGCGTTGAATATTCGAACAAATCATTGGCCAGTGACTTCATTTGCTCAGCCTTGGTGTACGCAATATTAATATATTTTTGCTGGTCTTCAGGAGACGTTACGCCACTTTTTAGTAATCCCAAATAGCCAATAATTGAAGTCAGCGGTGTTCTAATATCGTGTGAAACGTTAGTAATCAATTCATCCTTAGATTGTTCGATTGCCCGTTCCTCATTGATGGAGTTCACAGTACTATCAACCAGTGAGTTAATTGAATCAACTACACGCTGCAATTCAGGCCGCACCCTAAAGTTGATACGGTGATCAAAGTGACCATTAGCAATATAATGCAGCTCCAGAATGACGTGACGCAGCTGCATTTGGTGATATCTTCTGATCAAACGCCAATATAAAACCACCAAATCGCCGATCCCCATCAAAATAATAAAGATATTTTGCCAGGACCATAAGTGATAGCCACCTGCAAAGGTCATCGTCTTTTTCAAAAAGTAGATGCCATTAACCAGACTCTCATCCTGCAAAATAGCCAGGTGGATCAAAATAATTATTGATAGATTTAACAAAAGCAGAAGGATGACCGTTACGACCCCTTCTGCAAACAATTCGCTCTTTTCAGCGCCAGTTAGCTTGACGCGCTCCTTTTTCATTAACTACGCCTCGACCTTGTATCCTACACCCCAAACAGTTTGAATAACATCTTCGCCGCCAGTTGCCTTTTGAATCTTGTCACGAAGGTGTGATACGTGCACCATAACGGTCTTGGCAGAAACGATGGATTCTTGTTGCCAAACACGTTCGAAGATTTCATCAGCAGAGAATACGCGGTTAGGGTGACTAGCTAAAAGATAAAGAATACCAAATTCCAAAGCCGTCAATTGAATAGCCTTGCCATCGATTGTCTTTACTTCGTGAGAATCACGATTAATGACAAGTGGACCAACTTCCAAGATATCTGGCTTTTCATCCTTAACTTGCTTTTGACTACGACGTAAAAGTGAACGTACTCTGGCCATAACTTCAAGTGGGTTAAATGGCTTAGATACGTAGTCATCGGCACCGGTAATTAAGCCTTGAATCTTATCCATATCGCCAGTCTTAGCAGAAACAATGATAATTGGAATATCTGAATCTTTTCTAACTTCCTTAATTACTTCGATTCCGGACATGTTAGGCATCATCACGTCTAAGATCATTAATGCGATGTCTGGTGTAGTAGTTAATTTAGTAATGGCTTCCTTGCCGCTGTATGCCGCAATAGGTTCATAGCCTTCGTTTTTCAAATATATGCTTAAAAGTTCAACGATTTCTTTATCATCATCAACAACTAAAATTTTCACGAGGAAACTTCCCCCTTCTCGTTCTTAATTATTTTATCTCTCTTGTTTATTCTATATACAGTTTATCAAACCTTACGACTATTTTACTCAATTTTAAAGCAAAACGCCTAAGAACAAGGCTTTCTTTATTTTTTCATAAAAAAAAGAGCCTGGAAATTCCAAGTTCTAATTTATTTAGCTTATTATTGGATCTCTTTCTTACCAGTGTAGAGCTCGTAGTAGTAGCCCTTCTGCTTCAAAAGTTCCTCGTGATTACCACGTTCAATGATATGACCATGATCAAGAACCAAGATCAAATCTGAGTTAACAATAGTTGATAAACGGTGGGCAATAACGAAACTTGTACGTCCAGCAAGCAAGTTATCCATACCAGCTTGAACCATCTTTTCAGTTCTAGTATCGATGCTTGATGTAGCTTCATCCAAGATCATTACCGGCTCATCGGCAATCATTGCCCGGGCAATACTGAGCAGCTGCATTTGTCCTTGTGACAAATCACCGCCATCACCATCAATCACAGTTTGGTAGCCGTGATCAAGGTTATGGATAAATTCATCGGCATGAGACAACTTAGCTGCTTGGTAGACGTCATCGTCACTAGCATCTGGATTACCGAAGCGGATATTATCCATAATCGTACCAGTAAACAAGTGCGTTTCCTGCAAGACGATTGATAATGACTGACGCAAGTCGTCCTTCTTAATATTCTTGATTGGAATACCATCATAAGTAATCGTGCCTGAATTAATTTCGTAGAAGCGGTTAAGCATGTTAGAAATGGTGGTCTTGCCGGCACCAGTTTCACCAACCAAGGCTACCTTCATGCCTGGCTTAGCATCAATTGAAATGTCGTGCAAAATTTGGTGTTCTGGCACATAACTGAAGTTAACGTGATCAAAGACAATATGACCGCGAACTGGAACCTTCTTAATTGAGCCATCTTTTTGTGGGACATTCCAATTCCAGTTACTGCCGACTTCGTCACCTTTAGAAATCGTAACTGTACCATCATCTGGTTCTGAAGCTTGATCTTCCAAATTAAAGATTCTTTCGGCACCAGCCAAGGCCATTACGATTGAGTTCAATTGTTGTGAAATCTGGGCAATAGGCATACTGAACTGTCTTGATAATTGCAAGAATGAACCAATTGCACCAAGTGAAAGTGGAGCCCATTGGTTAATCGCAACGGCACCACCAATAAAGGCAATTAATACGTAGAGCAAGTTACCAATGTTACCCATGATTGGGAAAAGAACAGTGGCATAAGTGTTGGCTCTACCTGAAGCCTGACGCAATTCTTCGTTGTACTTATCAAAACCAGCTTTTGATTCTGGTTCATGGCTGAAGACCTTAATAACCTTCAAACCATTAAGCATTTCTTCGTTATAACCGTTAATTTGACCAAGCTTCTTCTGTTGGATTTGGAAGTAGTTGCCTGACTTAACAGTAAGAAAACGTACAATTCCAATTGATAATGCAAAGATGATGAATGAGAAGAGCGTTAATTGCCAACTCAAACTAAACATCGCACATACAACGAATAGCAAACTCAAGGCTGAGTTAGTAAATTGTGGGATTGATTGTGAAATCATCTGCATCAAGGTATCAATATCGTTGGTGTAACGCGACATGATATCACCAAATTCATTTTGGTCAAAGTATGAAATTGGCAAGCTTTCCATGTGCGTAAACATTTCGTTACGAACACGATATTGTACTTTTTGTGCCAAGACACCCATTAACATGTTAAAGAGGTAGTTGGAAAGGAAACCGATGGCATAAATACCAAACATTACCGCAATGGCAATTTCCAATGGGCCATAATTAGGTACCTTTTCCTTAGTTAAGGGCATGATATAGTTATTGATCAAACGCTCAATAAACAGTGAACCGATAACGTTGCTAGCTGCTGCCAAGACAATCATAATCATGGAAACGGTGAGCATCCACGGACTAGTCTTCACAATCAGCCTAAGCAAGCGGCCCAAAGTTTTCATTCTGTGGCCATTAGCTTGATCTTTATTTTCTAAAGCTTTATCCAAATTGCTCACCTACTTTCCTTGTTCTTCTTGGAACTTAGCGATTGAACTGTAAAGCTCGTTAGTCTTCATCAATTCTTCATGCGTTCCAATATCTTGAATCTTGCCGCGATTCATAACGATGATCCGGTCAGCGTCCTTAATCGAAACAATTCTCTGTGAAATGATAATCTTCGTTGTGTCTGGCATATCCTTAGCCAAAGAAGTTCTAATTTCACGTTCCGTGCTAGTATCAACGGCTGAAGTAGAGTCATCCAAGATCAAGATCTTAGGGTTCTTCAACAAGGCTCTGGCAATAGTAATTCTTTGCTTTTGCCCACCTGAAACGTTGTTACCACCTTGTTCGATCATTGTATCGTAGCCATCTGGCATTTCACGAATAAAGTCATCGGCATGCGCAATCTTAGCTGCCGCAACAACTTGTTCGTCAGTGGCGTTTTCGTTACCCCACTTCAAGTTGTCCTTAACCGTACCGGTGAACAAAACGTTCTTTTGTAAGACCATCGCAACGTTGTCACGCAAGGTCTTTAAGTCGTATGACTTAACGTTATGTCCCGCAACGCGAACGGCACCAGACGTTACATCATAAAGACGTGGAATCATTGAAACTAAGGTTGATTTAGATGAACCCGTTTCACCGATGATCCCAATCGTTTCACCTGGATGGATCCGCAAGTTGATATCATCAAGAGCATCAGTTTTATCAGCTGGTTCATACTTAAAGTTAACGTGGTCGAAAATAACTTCACCGTTAGTCAAACGCTTAAGTGGCTTCTTAGGATTTTCAATAGTTGGTTCTTCAGTGATTACAGAAGTGATACGACGACCACTAGCACCTGAAATAACCAACTGGGTGGTAATCATAGCCAAAATGTTCAAACTGAATAAAACTGAGTTTGAGTACGTAAACATTGAAATAAGTTGACCAGTTTGTAAGCTACCGCCAACAATTTCTCTAGCACCAAACCAGCAAATTGCCAAAGTTGAAATATTCAAAACGGCTGCAACTACTAAAGCGTTTAAAGACATAATCTTTTGAGCAGTTGCGAATAATTTGTAAATAAGGCCTGATGACTTCTCAAATTTTTCGATTTGTGGCTTTTCTTGAACGTAAGTCTTAACTTCACGAATACCACGTACATTTTCACGAACCACTTGGTTCATGCGGTCATATCCTCTAAAAATCTTAGGGAAATATGGGTAAGCCAATCTAATAATTAAGCCTAAGGCAATTGCAAAAATTGGTCCTAATACTAAGAAAATAAGTGACAAGTGTGGACTGATAATCACAGACATGATAATTGAAACGATGAACATCATTGGCGCTCTAACAGCGATTCTGATCAACATTTGGTAAGCCAATTGCACGTTGTTAACGTCAGTTGTCAAACGCGTAACCAAACTGGCACTTGAAAAATGATCGATGTTTTCGAATGAATAATCCTGCATGTGATAGAACATGTCCTTACGCAAGTTAGCCGCGAAACCAGCAGCTGCATGGGCAGAAACATAACTGGCACTTGCACCTAATGCTAATGAAATGATTGTCAATACAAACAAAATCAAGCCTAGCTTACTAATGTAGGCCATGTTGCCCTTCATAATTCCGTTATCGATCAAAATACCAACTAAATATGGAATCAGCATTTCGATAATAACTTCACCAATAACAAAGACTGGCGAGAGCAATGACAATTTTTTATATTGTCGAATCGATTGGCTCAATGTTTTGACCATATAAAACCACCCTTCTATTTCTATGCATCCTTGTAAATAAAAAAATAAATGGGCATTCCCCATTTATCTTTTTTTACAGTTATCTAATTTAGTATGTACTTCTTTTTTTAAAGAAGCAAGTTATTTGCGTTGTGGACGAGACGCAAATGAAGAACCAGTGATGTGGTAGTGTTGTCTAAATAAGTAACGGGCACCGTAGGCAATTGCGGCGATTACGATGTCGACAGCACCTGGCAATACTGGGTTGATTACACGAATTGCTGGCAATGATAAGATCCAAATCCAAATGAACAATGCGACAGCAATTCCTAAACCACTTAACAGCAATTTTGGCAAACCGATTCGTTGACCGTTCTTTGGCATTACCCAATCGTTGTACTTAACCATGAAGACACCCATCAAGATACCTACACTGGCTAAAGTCAAAATACCCATTTGTGAGTTTTGAGGTTGCTTTGTTTCAAACAAGGCAATGACACCAAATAAACCAACGAAGATTGCTAAGTAGAGAAGTGCACAATCAACGGCACGTTGCCAGAATGGAGTTTCTACTGTTTTTTGTTCTGGGTGAAGCATTTCTTCAGCCTTGATCTTTGGTGAAGCTAAGTAAAGACCATTAGCAGGTTGACCATGACGTTGTGCAATCACGATTTCACTAAGCAAACCATCAGTCATGGCGACTGCTTCTTCATGTGAAAGTGAACCTTGACGTTGTAGTTCCTTTTCCAAACGGAAAACGTAGTCTTGGTTCTTGTTACTTAACTTTTGACGCAAAGTCTTAGGGTCTTCATTTTTCAACTCTTCGTCTTTAGCATCAACTTCAGACTGCTTCTTTAATTTTTCTTGTTTTTCAGCGTTAATATTTGAATTATTCTTTTCTTGCTCTTTTTCAGTCATTCTTACTCCTAGACGTTAAATCTGAATTCGATAATGTCACCGTCTTGAACCACGTAGTCCTTACCTTCAAGACGAAGCTTACCTGCTTCCTTAACCTTTTGCATAGTTTCAAGCTTGTCTAAGTCATCGAATGAAACAACTTCGGCACGAATGAAACCACGTTCAAAGTCTGAGTGAATAATACCAGCAACTTGAGGAGCCTTCATACCTTCGTGGAAAGTCCAAGCACGAGTTTCAGGACCACCAGCAGTGAAGAAAGTTCTAAGGCCTAAAATGTGGTAAGCGGCACGAATCAAACGGTCCAAACCTGGTTCCTTAACGCCTTCCATTTCAAGCATTTCCTTCTTTTCATCGCCGTCAAGACCAGCAATTTGTTCTTCGGCAGATGCAGAAATACCCAAAGCTTCAGCATGTTCCTTTTCAGCGTGCTTCTTAACGATTTGGAAGTACTTGTCGCTTTCTGGATCAGCCATTGAGCTTTCAGCAATGTTAGCAACGTAAATAACTGGCTTAGCAGTCAAAAGGAACAAGCCCTTAACAATCTTTTGTTCATCCTTGTTAAAATCGATTGAACGAGCAGCGTTACCCTCTTCAAGAACTGGCTTAAGCTTTTCAAGTACAGCCATTTCAGCCTTAGCTTCCTTATCGCCTTGTTGAGCAACCTTCTTTACCTTGCCGATACGCTTGTTAACAGCATCAAGGTCAGCGATGGCAAGTTCCAAGTTGATAGTGTTGATATCTTCTTCTGGATCAACTTTACCAGTAACTGAAGTAATGTTGTCGTCATCGAAAGCACGTACTACGTGAACAATCGCATCAGTTTGACGAATGTTTTCAAGGAACTTGTTACCAAGACCTTCACCCTTTGAAGCACCCTTTACCAAACCGGCAATATCAGTAAATTCAAAAGTAGTGTGAACAATCTTCTTAGCAGGAATCAATTCTTGGATTCTAGCTAAACGTTCATCAGGAACTTCAACCATTCCGACGTTTGGTTCGATGGTGGCAAATGGGTAGTTGGCCATTTCAGCACCAGCCTTAGTAATCGCGTTAAACAAAGTTGACTTACCAACGTTTGGCAAACCAACAATACCAGCAGTTAATGACATTTGTTGTCCTCTTTTTCTAAAAATCTATTATTTTATATTTTTCTTACTTGTCTATTTTATCTAAAATTTAGGCGAGCGATACGATCTTTTGGCACATATTGTTCTTTTTTTGCATTAACCGGGTCATTAGCCTTAGTTAATACTTTCTTCAACTTACGGTTGAACTCGCTACGGGGCATCATTACCATGTGTCCGCATCCCATGCACTTCAATTTAATATCCGCACCCATGCGTAAAATTTCCCAGTCGTTAGTTTGACAAGCATGGGGCTTCTTCATTTGAACCGTATCAGCCAAATTGTAGGAAATTTCTTTAGCCATCTAAATCAACACCTAACAAATCAAGAATTCTATTCAATTCATCGGCAGAAGCAAAGTCGATTGAAAGATGTCCCTTACCCTTTTTCGTTTCAGAAATATTAACGCTTGAGCCAAATTTGTTTGAAAGTTGATTTTCGCTTGCGCGAATAAATGCGGATTTTTTAACCGTCTTCTTTTGTGGCTTCTTCGCATTCATTTCGCTAACTAAAGCTTCAACCTTGCGAACCGGCATCCCTTCCTTAGCTACTCGCTTAGCCAAGGCATCAATCTTGTCTTTATCCTTCAAGCCTAAAAGGGTTCTAGCTTGACCCATTGATAAATCGCCGTGTTGGAGCAAGCGCTTAGTCTTGCTTGGTAAAGTAAGCAAACGCAAGTAGTTGGCGATATATGGACGAGATTTGCCCATTCGCTTAGAAACTTCTTCTTGCGTCAAGCCGAGGTTCTTTTGGAGCATCTCGTAAGCTTGTGCTTCTTCAAGTGGAGTTAAGTCTTCACGTTGCAAGTTTTCCAAGACTGCAACTTCCATCATTTGACTTTCATCGAATTTACGGACAATTGCTGGAATCGTCTTTTTCTTAGCTAACTTTGAAGCACGATAGCGGCGTTCACCAGCGATAATTTCATAGCCGTTAACAGACTTACGCACGATAATTGGTTGAAAAACGCCGTTTTCTTTAATGGAATCGGATAATTCTCTTAAGCTCTTATCGTCAAATCGCTTTCTTGGCTGATATGGATTAGGACGAATATCGCTTAAATCGAGTTCTTTGACTTCTTCAATTTCCTCAATTTGAGGTTCATCTTCAAAAAGAGCCTCAATCCCGCGACCTAAGCCGCCCTTTTTTCTTGGCTCCTTACTTCTTGAGTCTCTTGCCATGAGCTTTCAACACCTCTTTTGCTAAATCATCATATACCTTCGCACCACGTGACTTTGGAGCATATTCCGTAATTGGTTGGCCATAACTTGGAGCTTCTGCCAACTTGGTAATTCTAGGAATAATTGTCTTGTAAACCTTCTTGCTAAAGTATGATTGAACTTCCTTAACAACTTCGGCACCCAAGTTAGTTCTGGCATCCAGCATAGTTAAAAGCACGCCTTCAACGCCAAGGTCTTTATTGAAGTGCTTTTGAACCAAACGAATGGTATTCAAAAGCTGGCTCAAACCTTCCATAGCGTAGTATTCACTTTGTACTGGAATCAAAATTGAGTCTGATGCAGTAAAAGCGTTGATTGAAAGCTGACCTAGTGATGGTGGACAGTCAATAAAGACAAAATCATACTTATCGCTAACTGCATCAAGTGCTGACTTAAGGCGAGTTTCACGTGCCATCATGCTGATAAGTTCAGTTTCAGCACCTGATAAGTTGATGGTTGCTGGAACCATGTCCAACTTAGGAGTTGAAGTATGATGAATTGTATCTTGAATAGGAACTTCATCAATTAAAACATTGTAAATGTCCTGGTCAATCTCTGATTTTTCAATTCCTAAACCAGAGGTAGCGTTGCCTTGTGGGTCAATGTCCACAATTAACACGCGATAACCACGGTCGGCAATTGAGGCTGCTAAATTAATGGTAGTAGTAGTCTTACCTACGCCGCCTTTTTGGTTAGCAACCGAAATTACATTTACCATATTTTCCATCCTTCCTACTTTCTCTTCAATTCAATAATGATCTTGTAATCATCAGGATCGTTGTTTTCCTTGACCTTGACCTTAATGCCTGAATCCTTAGCCAATTTAACAGCCTTCTTGATGGTGTTGATTTGCACCTTAAGATCCTTAGGAATACGTTTTACAACACGTTCACGCTTAGTTTCCTTTTCCTTAGGCTTAGGGTTAAAGTAGGCATCCACGTCTTTAGCAATTTCTTCAGTTTGCTTTACGTTTAAGCCCTTATCTTCGATTTCCTTTAAAACACGTTCTTGATCATCGTCACTTAAGTTAAGCAAAGCACGGCCATGACGAGCGGTAATTTTGCCTTCAATCAAAGCCTTTTGCACATCATCATCAAGCTTTAACAAACGCAACTTGTTAGCAACGTATGATTGTGACTTACCCATGTCCTTAGCTAAAGCAGTTTGAGTCAAGTCGTTCAACTTCATCAAATTAGTGTAGGCCTTAGCTTCATCGATTGGGTTCAAGTCTTCACGTTGCAAGTTTTCGATTAAAGCAAGTGAAGCAGCTTGATCATCATTCATGTTATTGACGATTGCTGGAATAGTTTCCCAGTTTAAGCTTTTAGCTGCACGATAACGACGTTCACCAGCAATAATTTCATAGTGATCCTCGCCGTCTTCACGAACAACGATTGGTTGAAGCAAACCGTCCTTATCAAGCGTTTCAGCCAATTCCTTGATTGAATCGTCTGAAAATTCACGACGCGGTTGATAACGGTTAGGAACAATCTTATCTAATTCAATATCTTGAATTTGTTTGTTTTTAGGAACTTCTTCATCATGACGCATAAAAGAAAATAATGACATAATATTCCCTCCTAAATTAATGTATTGGTTTACGCCGCGGCGTACCAGCTTGACGTGGATACTTTTTCGGCGTGGACTTTACTTTTTGAACTAAGACTAAAGTTCTCTCTTCTTCACTTGCTGGCAAAGTAAGCTCTTCGTCCTTGATGAGCTTGCCGCCTAAGACTTCAAGCGCCTTTTTGCCATCGTCTAATTCATCCTCAGCTTTAGGGCCCTTTAAGGCAACGAAATAACCGCCCTTCTTAACCAAAGGCAGGCAGTATTCGCTCAAAACTGACATTCTGGCTACGGCACGAGCAGTCACAATATCGAACCTTTCACGATAAAGCTTGTTTTGGCCGACATCTTCGGCACGACCATGAACTAGCTCTACATCGGTTAAACCTAATTCGCTAATTAAATCTTTTAAGAAATTCAGTCTCTTTTGAAGAGAGTCAACAATCGTTACTTTAAGACCTGGTTTTAAAATCTTGAGCGGAATTGAAGGAAAGCCGGCACCAGCACCAACATCACAGAGCGTTGCACCATCTTTAAAAACTGCGCCAAAAGTAAAAAGAGGCGTAATACTATCATAAAAGTGCTTAAGATATACTTCGTCTTCTTCAGTGATTCTAGTCAAGTTAACGTGTTCGTTAACTTCGATCAACATTTTAAAATAAAGTTTAAATTGCTGCTTTTGTTTATCAGTTAATTCAAAATTATGTTTTGATAGTTCTAAGACAAATTTTTCAGGATTCATTTTTCACCCGTGAAACCTTGTTTCACATTCTAAATTTAACGCCAAATGCGTTCATAAGTAAAGACAGATCGTCTTTATAATTATGAAGTATTTTATTGCAATCGTCAAAGTTTTGCAGCCTGAAAAATAGGGTATAATTAGGCGCAAGGAGATTAAAAAAATGATTGTTACTTTGATAGTTTTAGCTTACTTAGCTTATAAAACTTATACAGGTTATAAAACCGGCTTTACGAGATACATTATCGGATTAATTTGTTCCGCAATTGTCTTCATGGTAGCGATTTTCGCACAGAATCCACTCGGCAATTGGCTTTACACACAATTTACCGGGGAAATGATTAGAAGCAACGCAACGAATAACGTTGAATTAATGATCGCGCGTTTCGTCGCATTCTTCCTTGTTTTCTTTGTTGGAAAAATGATCATGAAGATCTTCAAAAACTGGATTCCAGCCAAGAATCCGCACGCTACAAACGTAGGCAGCATTTTAGACAATGTTTTAGGTGCTTTGGCTTCGTTAGTTGCCAGCTACTTCATCGTTTACGTTGTCTTATCAATGTTCAACGCTTTGCAAAACCCATGGTTCATGCAGCAAACGATTGATTCATCGTTCTTGCGGTTTATCATTTACAACACACCAGGTCTTTCCAACGGTGTCTTCAACAATATCTTTAATATTAGTAAGACAGTTGGATAATAACCAAAAAAAGAGAACTAAGTTTAGCTTAGTTCTCTTTTTTTGCTTTATTTATCAAAATTATCGTATTCAACGTGTTCGTCGTTATAAACAAAGATCGCACCGATTCGATCTGGATCATCACGCCAATTTTTCATTGGATGACCTGCGAAAAATAGTCGTTTACATTCGATTTCGGCTTCAACCGATGTCTTGGTAAAAGTGGTTACCCCGGCCAAATCTGTTTCAACAGGATAACCCGTTCTAGGATCGATCAAGTGATGGTACTTATGACCATCAACCACCAAATAACGCTCATATGTACCGCTTGTAACGGCAGAACATTGCGCTACCATTACCGAGGTAATATTGTCGCCACGTGGCTCCTTAGGGTCTTGAATCCCAATTACCCATTGACCATTAGCTCTCTTAGGTGAATCACCTACAAGCAAGATATTGCCGCCTAAGTTGATGATACCGGCTTCTACGCCATAGGCCAGCCAAAGATCACGAATTCTATCAGCAATCCAACCTTTGGCAATACCGCCCAAATCAAGCTCCATACCTTTCATCTTAAGAAAAACGGTTTGATTTTGATCATCTAAAACAACTTTAAATGGGTCGGTTAACAGCATTCTCTCTTTGATTTCGCTGTCTTTTGGTACATGTGCTCCCTTGAAGCCGATGTGCCATAACTTAACAACAGGTCCAATCAAAGCATTAAAACCAAAGTTCTCGCGGCTTTTTTCAACCGCTAATTTGACCAAGCCGTAAACCGGACTTGAAACTTGAACTGGGTGTTCACCAGCCGCATGATTGATGTCCATTACTTCAGATTCATCCCTATTAACCGTTAATAAATCCTCATAATGATCAATCAATTCAAATGATTTTTGCAATAGGTCTCGTTTTTGCGTACCAAAAATCTGCAATGTAATTGAAGTACCTAATGCATGATGATGTCCGACTACTTGCTCTAATGCTAAATCTTTAATCATTTTCTCTAGTCTTCCAAATATAATTCACGCAATGCATCTTGCAATTGTGGCGTTAAACCAATCTTCTCTCGTAGATAATTATCGATCCCACCAAATTCTTTTTCAATTGCAATTAATGATGTATCCAAAAATGCATCGCTCACTGAGCCCAAAATACGCATGTTGGCGCGAAGGCAGAGGTTACCGCCCTTTTCTTTGATAGCACGGTCTCGCTTAGCACGATAATCGTTGAGCATATAATTCGAGTACAGATAATCTTGTCTAATCGTCTCCATGTCGACGCCTAAAATATACAAGATCATCACCGTTACAATACCCGTTCTATCTTTTCCTTCGGAACAATGGTATAAAACGGCACCGTCTTCAGTATTGGCAAGTACTTTAAGGATTTGATGCAAACTATTTTGTGCGTGCTCTTTAACAACGTGTGAACGATAACGGTCACACATCATTCTAAAGCCAGCATATTGATCCTTACGGTAAGTTGCAAAAACTTTATCTAAGTCCTTCTTGCCACCGTTGGTGTTGTCATCTTTAGCAATAGAGATATCGAGATGCTCTACCCCAGGAATCTCACTGTCTGGCATCTTGTCACATTCATGTGGTGAACGCAGATCGATAATCTTAGTTAGACCATAATCAAGCAAAAACTTTTCATCTTTTGAGGTGATATTGCTAATCTTTCCTGATCTAATTAAACGATGCATTTTTACTTTGCGTCCCTGATAGCCAACATAACCGCCTAAATCACGCGGATTGCGTACCTTTTCTAACGGTAAAACAACAGGTTTTACCATCAATTCTCACCTCTTTACAATTTATTTTTTTAATGAAAAAAACCGAATAGTATTCCTATTCGGTAATTTTACTATTGAGTTAGCAAACTGACAAAATTATTTATTTGCTTGTTCAACAAAATTTACGAAGTTATCCATCATTGCATCTAATTGCTTGATAGAAGCTTCATCAGTTAAGTCGCCGCTTTCCTTATCAAAGTTTCTAGCAGCACCACCGATTAAGATTTCGTTACCTGGCAAAACATTTGCACTCATGTCTGGTGAAAGCAAGATTTCACGTGCGTCTTCTTGAGCACGGCTTGAACCTTGAACACCATATGAAGTACCAACTACTGCTGCTGGCTTCATCTTCATTACGTTAGGACCAGCGTGTGAACCTAACCATTCAAGTGCACTCTTCAAAGCAGCAGGAATTGAGTGGTCGTATTCTGGCGTAGTCAAAATGATACCGTCAGCGTTTTTAATATCTTTAATCCACTTCTTAGTAGCTTCGTCTGGTTCTTCAGTTCTACAGAATGGTTTGATGTCATCAATTTCTCTTACTTCGATATCGGCTTTTTCAGCATAACGTTTAGCAATAAATTTTGCTAAAAAACGATTATATGAAAATGGAGCATTTGTACCAACGATTGCTAATAATTTCATTTATCTAAGCCCCCTACTTAACAAGTTGTGCGTACCAGTCATCAACTTCGTCAAAGAAGTGTTTCAAAAACTTAAGCGTACCTTCTTCTGTCAAATGGCCTTCTTCATCAAATTGCTTTGGTGCAAAGCCCATCATAAATTCATCGCCGTTGAATACGTGTGCGCTAAAACCAGGAGCAGCCAAGATGCTCTTCAAACGAGTTTGTGAACGAGCAGCACCTTGTGGCATTGGTGAGGTTGAAACAATTACTACTGGCTTATTGTGGAAGGGGTGGACAGAACTTGAAAGCCATTCAAGAGCACTCTTTAATGCGCTAGTCACTGAGTGTTGTTGTTCTGGGGAACCAATCAAAATCATATCAGCATCTTCAATTTTCTTACCCAAGTCGAGTACGTTTTGAGGTGCTTCAACGCCTTCTTTAAACATTGGCAAGCCTTTAACTGTTGCAAAGTCAAAATCATATTTATAATCTAGGTTCTTCATGATAACTCTAAGTAATTTTTCGTTAAATGAGTTATCGGCATTAGAGCCAGATAAAGCTAGTACCTTCATAAAAACCACCTTTCGAAAATAACTTCATAATAATTATAACTTAATGCATTCAAAAGAAAGCCAAAATAGGTTTTTTAACAAAAGAAAAAGACATTTTCAAATCGAAAATGTCTTCTTGCGGGTGAAAAGCGCTAATGATTGGCGAATTGTTATGCCAAGTTGTCCTTAAGAGAAGCTTCGTCATCTGCGGCGAACATAGTATTCTCTTGAGTTTCACTAAGACGATCATTAAGCATAGCATCGTGAATCTGTGCGTTTAACACGTTGATAATTTGGTTTTGGTTGAAGCTTGCAATTTCGGTAACTACAAGTGCAGCCATACCAGTAGTTGAGATCCAGTTGGCTACAACAATGTTGTGAATCTTGTCTTGATCATAATCAGTATCAGGATATTGTTCGTTGAATTTTTCAACGCCTAAGTCCATTAACGTGTCAGCAATGATTTTGCTACCGAATTTACCATCAACAAACATTGCACGGAACAAGTTTAAATGTTTCTTGGCAAAATCAATATATGACAAGTCAAGGTCAATCAAAGGTTCACCAGTGTATTTTTGTTGCAAAGTGTGAGCTCTTAAATCATCGGAAATTCTCTTCAGTACCTGACTACGAAGATCTTCCATGTTGTCAAATTCAAGATACAAAGGTTGGGTTGAGAAGTGACCTGCCTTAGCAATGCTACGAGCAGTCAAGCCTTCAATACCATCCTTAATTGCCATCTTATAAGCTGTGTCTAAAATTTTGCCTTTACTGATTTCTTTCTTTCTTGCCATTTTAATGCACCTCAATCATTTTATCCCAACGCGCTTTTCAATACGCCTGTTATTTTTATGATCATCATACATCCCAAAAATAACAAATGCAAGTTTTATTTATTATTTTTTATAGTCACCTGAATAATGATGAATCATTGTCTCCGGTAAATTGGTCATAATGTGAAGACACCATTTCAATAACCGCTTGCTTATCTAAGCCTTGTGCTGCGCAGAAGGAAAAGAAAGCAGCAGATAAAATGTAACCACGCTCACGATCGTCCTTCAGATTATCTGAGAACTTCATATTGATCGTATGAGCGTCGTAATCTGTCGTTAATTCGATCGATTTATCCTCTGGTTTATCGTTCATATCAAAACCTCATTTTCCCAAAAAATAATATAAAACTACATCTTTTACATTATAATTATATTACAAATTAATTTAGAAAGAGTGTAAAAAATGAATACTAAAATCGGTCGTTCATCTTGTACTTCAATTTTAATTGGTAAAAAGGCTTCTTTGACCGGTAGCGTTGTTATTGGACGTAACGAAGATGCCAAAACTGCTTGGCCAAAACACCTTGCTTTTAACGCACATAAAATAATTCAAAATAACCATTTCAAATCTAAGGATAACAAATTTGAGATGGATTTGCCGAAAGAACGTTTTTCTTACTCTTCAACTCCAGAGTGGACTGACAAGTACGGTGTCTTTGAAGAAGACGGCATCAACGAATATCACGTGGCAATGAGTGCCACCGAAAGTGCTTATGCTAATGAAAGAGTATTGGCTGCTGATCCTTTTGAGACTGAAAAAGGCATTTTGGAAGAAGCTATGGTTACTGTAGTTTTGCCTTACGTAAAAACTGCCCGTGAAGGTGTTGAACGTTTAGGCAAAATTGTGGAAAAACATGGTGCTGCTGAAGCCGATGGTATTTTATTCGGCGATCGCGATGAAGCTTGGTACATGGAAATCGGTTCTGGTCACCATTGGGTAGCTATGCGCATCCCTGACGACTCATACGCCGTTGTCGCTAACCAATTAGCCATCCAAGAAATCGACTTTAACGATGCGAAAAACTTCATGTTCTCAAAAGAAATTCAAGAATTCGTTAAAGAAAACAAGTTATGGCCAGCAAATCAAAGTTTTAACTTTAGAGAAATCTTTGGTACGCACGACGATAGCGACCTCCACTACAACACACCACGTGTTTGGATTGGGCAAAAATTATTAACTCCATCAGTTAAGCAAGAGCCTGAAAGTTTTGACTTGCCATTTGTTCAAAAAGCAGACAAGCCAATCTCAATCCGCAACGCCCAAGACGTATTGTGTAATCACTACCAAAATACGCCTTACGATTTAACCAACCCTAAGAATAAGGACAACGCTACCTTCCGTCCTATTTCCGTTGCTACCACGCAAGAATCGCACTTGCTTGAATTGAACGGTGAAAAGATGGTTCATTGGTTAGCAATGGGTGTCGGTGCGCAAAGTGTTTATGTGCCATTTTACCCACAAGGCACCAAGGTTCCTACCATGTATAAATACGGCAAGGAAACTTATTCTTCCAACTCGGCTTACTGGGTATTCAAACTGGCTAGCGTCTTGGTCGACCGCAATTGGGGCAAATACGGCAGCGAATTAAGCTCAGCTCAAACTGAAGCCCGCGAAAAGACAATGCGCTTGCGTCATGAATATGATGCGAAACTAGCTAATGAAACTGACTCAGCTAAGCAAACTGACTTGGTTAATGAAGCTAACGACAAGATGGCTAAGGCTGCACTTGATATTTACAAGAAGCTCATTGCCAAATTGATCACGCAACAAACCGGTGATTCACCTCTTAGATTCAAGATGGATCCAAACTTATAATCCAAACTAAAAAAGCCACAAATGTGGCTTTTTATTTTTGCTATTTTTTCTGGGTCATTTGCCCATCCATCATTTCATAGATGTGATCGGCATACTTCTCAAGTCGAGGATCGTGTGTAACGAGCATAACGGCCTTGTCACGCTTTTTTGCGAGATCCTTGAACAATTGTCCTACCTCTTCGACATTCTTCGTATCAAGCGAAGCAGTAGGTTCATCTGCTAGCAGGATTTCTGGATTAGCGTAAAGCGCACGCGCAATAGCGGCACGTTGCTGCTGACCACCTGATAATTCACTGGGGTATTTCTTGACCAAATCTGTAATACCTAATTGCTTAAGCAGATCTTGCAATTCTTCTCGTGAGATATTATTTTGCTTTTTTACCTTATCAACTAAAGTAAATTGCTCATTCACTGTCAAAAATGGTACTAGGTTGTAAGCTTGCAAAACAAAACCGATTTTGTTCAAACGCAATTCATTACGCTTTTTGGCAGAAAAATCGCTGATATCTTCATCGTTAATCAAGACTTCGCCTGAAGTTGGCTTTTGCAATGAACCTGCAATCGTCAAAAAAGTACTCTTACCAGCACCGGAAGGTCCCATAATTAAAACAACTTCGCCTTTATCTGCCTTAAAGTTAATATCTTTTAAAGCAACAACTTGCGCGTCGCCTTTACCATAAACTTTCTTTACGTCTTTTAATTCAATTACTGCCATTTTATTCACCAATCGCCTTTGCTGGATCAACTTTCAAGATAGATCTGATTGGAATCAAACTACCAATAATTCCCATTACAAGCATGCCAACTGTTCCACCAACCATAATCATTGGCGTGAAACTTATTGGAACTGCTGCAGGCAAAGCTGCGTTAGTGATCCACATCAAAATCAAACCGATAATGACACCGATAGCTACTAAGATAATTGATTGGATAATCGTTGCCCCAACCAAGGTCTTGCTTGGAATACCTTGCGCACGCATAACGGCAAAATTGTGCATCTTTTGCATGGTTAAAATGTACAAGAAGACTGCAACGATAATAAGTGAAATGACAAATAAGAAGCCAATCATCAACTCAAAGGTTGTGTTTTGAGCGGTGTAGCCTGGCAATTTATTGATGAATTTAGCAATTGGATAAGTTTTAGCATTCTTATGGTTATATTTATAACTGCTATCTCGTGAAATAATAGCTGAGGCAACTACATTTGGTGCGGCCATCCGCATTTTCTTCCATGTAGTTAATGAGCCATAAACAATTGGGGCAATATTGATCTTGGCATTTTGAACGAAACCAACGATCTTATATTTCTTGCTTGAACCATTTAGGCTAATTTTATCGCCCAGCTTATAACCCTTATCTCGAAAACTAGAATCTACTGTAACTTGATTGTTTTTAGTAGCCTTCTTACCAGAAACTAATTTTTGGTCTTGATAGATAAATTGATTTTTCTTAACCCCTAAAAATTGTGCAGAAACAGTCTCACGATTCTTTTCTTTGACAACTATTCCTAATTGACCAACATATGCTTCATCCTTGCCTACATTAGCATTCTTAACATCTTTTTTGGTAAGAATAGATTGGAACATGCTGACATTGGAATTCTTATTCAGAATTACTTTTTGTGCATCCCAACTTCCAATGGCTTGCGTATTCTCACTTGCCAGTCCCACTGATAAAGATGACAACATAAAGATCAAATAACTGATCAAGAAAATCATTAAAATAATTAATCCGTAACGAAGCTTTTCATGCTTAATTTCCTTAATCGCTAAAAACAACTAGTCCATCCCCTTTGCAATGATTCCCAAGCTCTTTTTATAGCGAGCCAAATTCTTTTCTTTGTTTTTAGGATCAGATAAGCAGAGATTAATTACTTCATGGCTTAAGACCATGGCACTCCAGATCTCTGGGCTCATATTAAGCAATTGTCTGGAGTAAATCTTAAAGTTATCCGGAATCAAATATTTATTTTGAGCCATGTGCAGTTTCATCATCGGTTCAAACTTGCTGTATTGCGTTTCATCGATGAATTTCACTACACGATCATAAAAATGATCCGGATCAAATTTTTCATCAGGACTCATATTTGTATGAATCGTTTCGATTGCAATGTGATACATGTAAAGATATGCATCTGTTAGATCATCAAAATATTTATAAAATGCTCCTCGAGCAATGTCTGCTTTTTTGACAATGTGTGACACTTTAGCTTGTGCTAAAGGATAGGTGCTGAATTCTTCCAGCAATACTGCTTCAATTTTTTGACGTTTAGCAGTTGGTAAATTTGTAAATGTAGACTTAACCATCGTTATCCCTCTTTCCCCTATTAATGACGAATTGTCACTTATGCAATATAATAACTCTTTGTGACACATTGTCAATACATGCATATAAAAAAAGAGAAATTTTTTATTTCTCTTAAGCAAGCACACGGTTGTAGTATACCAAACGTGCAATGCCACCTTTTACGCTGAATTTAGTTAAGGCGCTGTTGTCTGGCGTATCGATTTTATCCATGTCACCGTTAGTCAAATAGTGAGCAGCCATCATTCTGATTAAACGGCCATGAGCTACAACCAAAACCTTTTTATCAGGATATTTGCGGTACATTTCATCTAAGAATTCACCACAACGTTTGTCAAAATCTTCATAGCTTTCGCCATTCTTAGAATATTTAACATAGTCACGATTTACCTTGCCCCAAGGATCGACAACATCCGGATATTTTTCACCAATTTCATCCATCTTCATGCCGTCCCAATCGCCGAAGTCGAATTCAAGCAAGCGGTCATCCAAGTTGATCTCTTTTTTACCCTTAGTAAAAATCTTGGCTGTTTCTACCGCTCTCTTCATTGGGCTTGAGTAAACAACATCAAATTCACTTTCATCAAAATTCTTGGCTGCTTTTCTGGCATATTCGTGGCCGTAATCATTTAATTCCGCATCAACTTTTGCACCTTGAAGTCGGTTATCTTTATTTACGTCTGTTTGACCATGACGGATAAATACAATTTCCATTATTGTTTCCTCCCATATTCAATAACTAAATATTACGCTCATTGCGCCAATCTTTACAATTTCTTAAACTCTTTTTTTTGCCGTTTTTAAACTTAAAAAGCTTACAATAAATGTAAAGCATGAAGAAAGGGGAAAATCTATGTCCCGCATTACAATTGAAAGAGATGGTCTCACCTTAGTAGGAGATCGTGAAGAGCCTTTTGGCGAAATTTATGACATGGCTATACTTATGCACGGCTTCACTGCAAATAGAAATACTGATCTATTAAGACAGATTGCTGACGACTTACGTGACAAAAATGTAGCCAGCGTGCGTTTTGACTTCAATGGTCATGGTGAAAGCAACGGTAAATTTGAAAATATGACTGTGTGCAACGAAATTGCCGATGGTCAAGCTATTTTGGAATATGTCCGTACCGATCCACACGTGCGCAATATCTTTTTAGTAGGTCATTCTCAAGGCGGCGTAATTGCCTCAATGCTCGCTGGACTTTATCCCGACATTATCAAAAAGGTTGTGCTTTTGGCCCCTGCAGCTCAACTTAAGGACGATGCATTAAAGGGCGATACACAAGGCGCAACTTACAATCCTGATCACATTCCTGCAACTGTGCCTCTTGGCGATAAAAAATTAGGCGGCTTCTACTTAAGAACCGCACAAGTTTTGCCAATTTATGAAGTATCTGAGCGCTTCACTGGTCCGGTATCAGTCATTGTTGGCACTAACGATCAAGTCGTTGATCCTAAGTATGCTAAAAAGTATGACGAAGTTTACGCAAATAGTGAAATGCATACTATCGAAAATGCAGATCATAGCTTTACTGGTCAATACAAAGATGAAGCAGCTGACCTAACCGCACAATTTTTAAAACCATTATTCTAGCGCTGACTAAAGTCGAAGGCAGTTCTAAAAATATAATGATCATCTGAACTAACTTCTGGCTCAAATTGAAATTCAAAATCATGAAAATCTCGCAAATCTGCGGGATTTTTTATTTGGTTTTCTGCCATAAAACGCACCATTTCACCGCGCGCCATCTTAGCGTGGACACCAACGGTTTTCCATTCACCATTTTTTAATTCTTGAAAATCAATGGTTATCATTCTACGCTTTTCATTTAAATATGGCTTGATCAAGCGCATATACTGCTTTGAGGCTAAATTGATTACTATATCGTCTTCTTTAAACAAACTATTGGCAATGTCATCACCCCAAAAGTGGTAGAGACTGTAGTCACGAAAGCCGATCATCTTGGTGTTTAATTCCAAGCGATATGGACAAACACCGTCAAATGGCCTGAGCATCCCGTAAAAACCGGAAAGAATGCGCAAATTCTTTTGGATATAATCAAGCGCTGGCTGGGTAAAAATGTCTGGTGCCATGTACTGATATTGAATGCCCGAAAAGGCTAAAATTGCTGGTGTTAAGCGATCATCCAAGTCCATATTTTTTAATTGAAGAATGCCCTGTTCCGTCACCTTTTGACTAGCATGCCACAAAGTATCTAGTTGCTCTTTCGTGCGTGACTTCAAAAAATGCTCTAGTATTCTGGTCTTAGTCAAAAACTCCGGCTTTGATTGCACGGGAAATGAATCACGGTCGATTTTCATAATTTTTGCTGGGGCAATAATAATTTTCATTTTTATTCCTTTACGGTAAACTAAGTTAGTAATTAACAAGGAGGACAAAAAGATGAATCCTGATTTTGCAATTGTCTTAAATTTTAAAACAACTGGTGACTTTGACGCCGATTTTTTAGTTAAAACTGCACGTAACATTGGTGCCCGTGCCGTTATGAGTAGCGATCCTGCCGCTTTTAAAGAAGCCTGCGAAAAGTACACGATCTTTTTAGCTGACGAGCAAGCTGGCCTCGATTTAGCCAGCGTTAACGTAATTGATACGATGGTTAATAATCGTAAAAATGGTGAAGCTACCATTATTAACATCCCTGTTAATGACGGTAAATTCGATGAAGCTACCCAAAAGTTGCTTGATACCATTAATTCATGGATGCACCAATTTGGTCATGCCTTTAACGAAGGCAAGCCTAGCCCTTTAACTGTCAGTGATGGTTTCATTTTAGAAAACCGCCATGCTGATTATCAGAAATATGTCTTCTTGAAGGATATTCCAGCTAAGATCGTAGTTGAAGGCCTAGATAAAGAGCCTAACCGCGTTGAATGGATCGAGCACAGAACTGAACTTGATTTTGCCATGAAAGATGGCAAATTGACCATTAATTTGATTAAGCCAGACGACGTCTTTGACTGGAACGTACTCCGGATCCAAGCTCACCGTCCTGAAGACAACATTATTCATACTGAATTCTAGCGAAAAAGCATTCTCAATCGAGAATGCTTTTTTTATTCTACCTTAGAACCTTCATCATAAAATTTTCTAAAGCGATGTGCTTCTTTATCCAGCGTGATTTCATCGTTTACCTGGGACAGTTTATAACCCACAAAGTAAGGTGGCGCTTCAAAACGCGTTATAAACTTAGCACAAATGCCACCATCGTTACGTGGATAAAAGAATAAGTTATACGAATCGCATCTGCCATTATACATAACGTTAAGCAGGTATTTCGCACCACTTTGCAACCAGTCGGCCCAAAGATCGACACCGATACGATCAATCAAGTTAATATTTAATTCAGTGTAGCCTTGGACGGGATGTTCCGCGATGTTGACCTCTACCCCATCTTCATCAAACAGGGTCTCGCCTTCAAAGTTGTTAGGGTGAATGTACTTATAGCCATCTTCATGCTTGAAGCCAACAATCTGCATATGGGGATGAATCAATGAGCCACCAGAATGAAGACCATAATTTTTGTACCACACCACTGACTCGTAGTTGGTATCTTGGTTCATTTGGTCAAAGCAATCCAAACTAAAACGCATCAATTTACGGTTGTGTTCCTTAGTATAGGTGCTTATATCGCCGTTATGGTCGCTCGACTCGATTAAAACAGTCTGAACAGTATCACGTAAAGTTGGGTACTTATTGTGCAGCCAAATAATGTCGTCCTCTTTTTTGTAAATGTCAGTTAGGCTTGTGACATCACAAAAGGGACAAACATTTTTCTTCTTATCCTTACGATAAGACTGGGGTTTATCCTTTGCCACGCTTAGCTGGAAAACTAATGGATCATTATTCATATTTTTCCCCCTCCTAAAATAAGCACGTAACTTTACTATATTAGTAATACTTGCTATACTGTGTCAAAGCAAACGCTTATTCGAAAATTCAAGAGATGGATAATAACAATATGCAATCTAGAAGAGAACTTAGAAAACATAATAACCGCAATAATCTCTATTTAATAATTATCGGCGTAATTATCATAATTGCAATTATTTGTGGTGTGTTTATTCACAACAAGCGAGTTCAAGCCGAACAAAAGCAACGCACTTTTGCGACTACTCACTTCAACCCTAACGTTACTATCTACGGGGTCAAGGTTGGCAATTTAACTGTTAACAAGGCTACCAACAAGATTAACGAAAAGGCCGACAACGTATTCTTCTTGAGAAACAAGAAGTTGGTTTCTGAACGAGACGCCAACATCCAAACAATTGATAGTCAAACTGTACAAAATTACTTCGATAAACAACATACAGACTTGCCTAACAATAAAAAGTACACTTACAACTCAAAGGACTTAAGCGAAGCAAAGAAGAACTTGCAAAAGATGCAAAAAGCTTCTGTTACTTACAACATTGCTGGTAAGAGCTTCAAGCTAAATGCCGCTGATTTGATTCGTGAAATTACTTATAAGGATGGCAAATATCAATTTACTGACGTTAAGGGCTTAACTAAGAAGTTAAAAGAAATCAATAACCAAGTTAAGACGCTTAAAAAAACTTACAAGATTGCAGTTCCCGTTGGCAATAAAGTTGATGGTAAAACCATTACCACTACTAACGAAAGCTACGGCTGGGGCGTTTATGTAAAAAAAGCCACTACAGCTGTAGAAAAAGCCTTTATGAACGGCGATGCTACTGTTGATGGTAGTAAATACATCTACGGCGAAGGCTTCAGTACTTATGCTCACGGCTATGGCAAGAGCAACAACGGTATCGGCAATAACTACGTTGTAGTTTCTATCAAGAACCAAGAATTATGGATTGTCCGCAAGGGCCGCGTGGCAGTTCACTTGAATGATGTCGTTACTGGTACTCTTAAAGGTGGTAAAGGCAGCCAAACTCCTAAGGGTGTTTGGTACATCATGTACAAGCAATCACCAAGTGTGCTCCGCGGATTTAACGATGACGGTTCTAAATACGCATCAAAGGTTCAATACTGGATGCCATTTACCTTAAGTGGTTGTGGCTTGCATGATGCTAGTTGGAGAACCGACTGGAGCAAGACAGCTTACTTACAAGGTGGTTCACACGGTTGTGTTAACATTCGTCCTGCAGAAATCAGAAGCGTTTGGGACAACGTCATAACTAATGAACCAGTAATTGTTTATTAAAAATAAGGCTTTTCGAATTTGAAGAGTTTTATTTTTTTGCGTAAAATTAGATAAAAAAGATACAGATTTTTGAGAGGACTCTTATGTTAATAATTGGAATTCTTTGCCTGTTTGTAGCGGCAATTTCATACTTTAAATACCTAAGCGAAAAGCAAAACAATGCTAAGAAAAATAATAAAAACAGTACAAACGAAGCCAAATGGCAACGCACTCTTGCAATTATTTTCTTAATCTTGGGTGTGATTTTGGTTGTCTACGCAGTCGCTTTGCACAGATTTTAAAGCAATAAAAAGATCCCCGAAATTCGTAACCGAGTTTCAGGAATCTTTTTGTTTCAAGGGGATTGGGGGGTAATTTAAGAATTTGTTATCATACTAAATTAGAATTTACTAGTTTAATTGCCTTTGTCTTCTTTGATTACCGTTAGCAATAAATATCATTTTTCTCATTTACATCTCCCCCTTTTTTTCTTAAATTTTGATTGTCTATAGAATACTCGGAGGATTTGAATAAATTATGCGGATAAATTAATGATCAGTTTAAGAGAATCTTGCTTAAAGCATAAGGACGTTAAGAAGTTTAAAAGTTTACTCTTGCAAATAAAAAAGGTCCTACTTGCGTAGAGCCTTATTTATTAGGTTTATTTACTTTTTTAGCCTTAGCTATTCTCTTATTCAACTCATCTTGCAAGAGCCTTTCTTGTTCAACGAATGAATCATCCATTTCCTTAGAGTTGGCCATGTTGCGGCGAACAATCCAACTGACTTCTTAAATCAGAAGTTGAGTATTCAGACATATTGTTACGCATCGTTTCAGTCGTTTGCAACGCGTTATAGATAGTGTGATAAGTACGCTTACCGATGTGCGACAAAAGCATAACGGCAGAGTTTTGATTACGTTCTTCCTTAGGCTTAGTGGCGGCGTCAATCGTCTTAACCATTGGGTTTGATACGTGATCGTTCCACCATGAAATAAGTGGACAAGTGAAGAAGGCAACGATGATCGTACCAAAGCCGACAGGACCGCCTGCAATAACGACAGCGACCATGAATAAAACGTCTTGTGTGATTCTAGCAGTTCGGTAAGATAACTTCGTTCTTTGCGTGATAATTGGTGCAATAGCATCATATGGTGCCGCACCAAGGTCCGGTGCCATGTAAAGCGATGCACCCAGCGTGAACAAAATCAAACCGATCAAGGTGTCAGCTGCCACAATCAAGAACGTAGTTCGGTAGCCAAATAATTGGTGGTAAATCGTGGTAAACCATTGAATTTCAAATCCGACCAGAACCATGTTTAAGATAGTACCGATTCCGATTTGCTTACGGTCCAGCCACAAAATAAAAATGAAAATCACCAAGTCCGATTCCTAATTTGTTAGAAATACCGGTGTTCACGGCAGTAAATGGATCTAGACCACCACGCGGTTCCCATTGATAAAATAACCACACCAATGAATGACATCAACGTTTTATAGGCGATATTCGCTCAATTAATTTTCTACTTTTTCAGTAGGATTATTTTTCAACTAGTGTACGCCTTCCATTAAGACGTTAATTTTTTTAACTAAAGCAAACATAATAATGCCGAAGATTGCACTCACTATACCAACAGCCAAGAAGTATTGAACTTCAGTACCAGAAGAATAGAATTTAACAATTTGGGCGTTAACTGCCTGACCGGTTGCATCAGCCATGAACCACATACTCATCATTTGTGAACGGAAAGCATTTGGCGCAAGCTTAGTCGTAATTGACAAACCAATTGGTGAAATCAGCATTTCCGCAATTTCAACCAAGAACCATGAACCGACAAGCCATAATGGACTAACTCTGCCACTGATACCAAAGAGCATCCCTGGCAAAGCCATCCACATGTATGAAAGGCCTGCAAATACAAGACCTGCAGCGAATTTACCTGGTGCACTTGGTTGCTTTTTCCAGTGTTCCCAAAGCCAAACGAATACTGGCGTCAAGATCATAATAAACAATGGGTTAAGTGACTGAAAGTTAGCTGCCGCAAAGTGCCAGCTGCCAACATGAAGCACAGTTCTTTGTTCCGCAAAAAGTGCTAAAACAACTGAACCGGATTCTTCTATTCCCCAGAAAATAGCTGCGGCGAAGAATAATGGAATATAAGCTTTAACACGTGAACGTTCAATCTTAGTAACCTTAGGGCTCCGGAGCATCATGACGAAGTAGTAGATTGGCAACGCAATAGCCAAAATAGTAAGCAAAGTAATAACGTTATTAACGTTTAATTGACCTACACCAGCCATTGCAGCTAATACAATAGCGATTGCGACAATACCAATAACTACCCATTTAATAATGTTGAGCAAATCGCCTTTATCAATTGGGTCATTTGGCGTCAAACTATCAGTTGAAAGATATTTTCTACCACCAAGAGTGTATTGCACTAAACCCAAGAACATACCAATAGCGGCAAGTGAAAAGCCGGCATGGAAGTTCCATTCGGTGCCAAACACGTTAAAGCCGAAGCCTTGTGCTGCCCATGGTACAAGGAGTGGTGCAAGGAATGAACCAATATTAATACCAAAAACAAAAATACTAAAACCAGCGTCTCGACGACGATCTTCTACAGAGTAAAGACCACCAACCATTGAAGATACGTTAGGTTTAAGCAACCCCGTACCAACCACGATCAAAGCGATTGAGGCATACAATGCACTAACACCAGCTGGCAAAGCCAAAACAATGTGACCGAGCATGATCAAGACACCACCATAAAAGACGGTCTTTCTTGAACCCCATACTCTATCTGAGAGCCAACCACCAACTAAGGTAGATAAATAAACAAGCGAACCATAAATTGACATGATTGAAGCAGCGGTAGTTTGGTCCATACCAAGACCACCCTTGGTAACTGCGTAATACATGTAGAAAAGTAAGATGGCACGCATGCCGTAGTAACTGAAACGCTCCCACATTTCAGTAAAGAATAAAGTGGACAAACCCTTGGGTTGTCCAAAAAATGCTGTATCTGAATCTCGTTTACCCAAAGAAAAACTCCCCTCTTATCTAAGGTAAGCAATAAAGGATATTATACCACGAAAAATAAGGATCCACTTCTTACATAGTGGATCCTTATTTCTTTAGCTATTTATTTTTTAGTCAATTGCCTTAGCAACTGCACTGTTTACAGCATCTTTTTCGTCTTCGATCAAGTTAACCTTGCCTTCGATGACCTTAATGTCCATCTTAATTTCACGACTAAGAAGTGGAATATTTACCTTAGGTTCAAAGAATTCCTTGAATTCCTTAAGTCTTTCAGGAGTATGGAAGACACCGGTAGTAACTGTGATAAATGTAGCGAATTCCATGTCGCCACCAACAGTCTTATCAAGCCAGTCCCAATCTTCTCTGATCCAGTCCCAAGCAGCTTGTTGACCATGGTGGTTTGCAAGAAGTCCACGGTACCAACCACGAAGGTCTTGTGGCTTAATGACGTCAGCATCTTCAAACTTGTCAACGATTGAGTTAACTTCAGCCTTGTCAATGGTGCTGGTTACAGCTGCACGTAAGTCAGCCTTGTATGAAGCATCTGCAGTTCTTTGGTATTCCTTGATCAACTTAGCAACTAAGTCGTGACTGCCATAGTTCTTAACTTCATTGATCAAAACATATGGACGAACATCAGCATTCATTGCTTCCAAATTGTCTTCATTTTCAGTGAAGATCTTATGAGCTGCCTTAATTGAGTCAGCATTTTCTGCGTAAAGACTAGCAGCTAATTCATATGGACGAATTTGAATATCTTCATCGCTTTCGCCAGCCTTAACCTTCCAGCCTAAGCGAGCAACTTGATCCTTAGATAAGAGATCGTAAAGCTTCTTCAAGTTCTTTTCTGCGGCAGAATCTGGTTCAACGAATTGACGCAATTTAGCAGCAGTAGTGTACAATGCGTTGATTACCAAGCTTGACTTAGAATCTGCAAACTTAGTAAGAAGTGGCACGATTGAAGCGTATGAAATTTGCTTACCTTCTGCCAAAAGTCTAAGGTCTTGCAATAATTGCAACTTATCAATTGGTTCAAGTTCGTCAACCTCTGACAATATATCATCAAGCAAAGTCTTGTCGTACTTAACGATGAAGTGTGAGTTGTTGCCAATGTTAAGTCTAAGTGGGTGACCTGCTTCTTCACGGATAACCTTGTAGTTACCTAAGTCTAATTCTTTTTCAGACATAATCTTAGGAGCGTCGAAGTTTGCGTTCAATGGAATTTGCCATTGTCTACCCTTGTCTTCACCTTCGCCAACGAAGAATTGCTTTTGAGTAAGCTTCAAGTGACCATCTTCATCGATAAATGCGTTAACTACAGGGTAACCTGGTTGCTTAAGCCATGAGTGCATAATCTTACCGATATCAAGATCAGTAGCAGTTGAAAGTGCATCCCAAAGATCGTCACCAGTGGCATTGCCAAACTTGTGGTGATCGAAGTAGTACTTAAGGCCCTTTCTCAAAGCATCGTCGCCAAGAAGTGAACGAACCATAACTAACATTCTTGAACCCTTAGCGTAAACGATGGCACCGTCAAAGACAGAGTCAATATCAGCTGGGTCGTTAATTTCCATTTGAATTGGTTGAACACCGTCTGTAGCATCACGTGATAATGCGGCAGCAGCTTCACTAGTTTGGAACATTTCCCAGATGTGCCAGTCAGGTTCCAAAGCGTCAACTGACAAGTATTCCATCATGTTAGCGAAACTTTCGTTAAGCCATAAGTTGTCCCACCACTTCATGGTTACCAAGTCACCGAACCATTGGTGAGCCAATTCGTGAGTAATAACAGTGGCAACAAGCTTCTTCATTTCAAGACTAGTGTTGTCTGGGTCAAGCAATAAGTAAGCTTCACGGTAAGTTACAAGACCCCAGTTTTCCATGGCACCAGCACTGAAGTCTGGCAAAGCAAGTTGTAATGATTGTGGAAGTGGGTACTTAGTTTGGTAAAAGTCTTCGTAAAATTCAATTGCGCGTTTAGCAATATCTAGGCCAAAGTCCAATTCCTTAGGTTTGTGAGCCTTAGTTGCGTAAACACCAATCAAAACGCCATCCTTGGTGTGAGTAGTCTTTGATTGTAAGTCACCAAAGGCAAATGCAACAAGGTAGCTTGACATACGAACAGTTTCTTCAAAGTGGTGGTAGCCATCTTGGTCAACTTCAACTTCTGGCATGTTGGCAAGTGCAACTTCGCCGTCTTCTTCATCCCACTTAAGGGCAAGGGTGAAGGTAGCCTTAGCTTCTGGTTCATCAACACATGGAAATGCTTGACGAGCAAAAGTAGTTTCAAATTGCGTACCGATAATTTGCTTCTTCTTGCCTTCTAATTCGTAGTATGAAGGGTAAATACCCATCATAGTGTCGGTAAGTGGTGCGCTATAAGCAATTTCGATTACGGCTCTGCCAGTTACGCCAGTTTCAATCTTGATTGCTTCGTCTTTTTCAACTACTTCAAAATCAACGTCCTTGCCATCAACCTTAACGCTGTCGATGGTCATAAACTTTTGATTAATGAATACTGGGTTTTCAATTACGTCACCAGTAATAGTAGAAGTACCGTTAATCTCTTTATTCTTACGGTTTACATTGATGCGCAAATCGTAATGTTCTGGGTGAAAAATTTCATAAAAACGTTTTACAGCCATTTTGACCTCCTAAATAATACATATTTCCCTTAAATTTTACCAAACTAAGGACGTAAACGTTTAAAAAAGGCTAATTATTCTTGATTGTAAGAGTGACGTTGTCATTTTGTAACACTGCTGTCACATTGACCTTGTACTATATAATCATAGTCATTAAGAAATAAATAATTTTTTTAAGTTTTAAATAAGGAATGAATAAATTGAATAAACACGTTAAATCTACTTTAGTAAAAATCTTAGCTGCATTAGCACTTGCCTTTGCATGTGTCGCAGTTGCCGAAACTTTTTCTACCAACTCAGGCAATCAAACTGTACAAGCCGCAACCAGAAAGCTTTCAAAGAAAGAAAAGGCTGCTAAGAACTGGATCGCAATGCGCGAATCAGGTGGTAGCTACACTGCTAGAAACGGTGTTTGTTACGGTAAGTACCAATTAAATATCAGTTACTTACGTGGCGACTTATCACCAAAGAACCAAGAACGTACTGCTGACAACTACGTTTACGGCCGTTACGGTTCATGGGTAAATGCCAAGAAGTTTTGGTTAGCTCACAACTGGTATTAAAAATAAAGGTTCATTATTCACTACTTAATTCCCAGAAAAATAAAAGAAAAAACAGTTTAGTCCAATTGACTAAGCTGTTTTTTTGTTGCGTTTAAATCTTATTTGGGGCAAAAATTTGTGGGATGAAGATTCACCTCCATCCCACAATAGGTATAACATTATTTATTATCTTGTAAATAAATCTCTCTATCAAAAAGATCATGTAATTCCTTCGACCAATTATGTGCAATAAAGACAATTGTTTCAGGGCCTTGTAAAATATTCTTTAAAATTTTCAAAGTAGCTTTTTCATCAATAGCTGATGTTCCTTCATCAATTAATAGTAACTTACTACCATAGACCTTAGTCCTTGCTAAAACAATTTTTTTGTCTTTGACCACCCGATAGATTCAATTGATCCAAATTAATGTATGTATTTATGCCATTAGGCATTTTTTTAGGTCTGTACCTAATTGCATTTTTTTAGCAACTTCTTCAGCTTCACCATCTAACTTATTATTAAACATTGTAATATTTTCCTTAATTGTTCCTGGAAAAAGCGTAGGATCTTGAGGAATATATCCAATTTTAGCTAAATCAGGATGAATTTGCTGACCATTTTTATCTTTAAAAATGATTTTTCCTTCGGTAGGTTTTAATTCCCCTAATATTAACTTAAATAATGTGCTTTTTCCTGTACCACTGTCACCTGATAAAAGAATTTTTTCGCCTGATTTAATTGTAATATCAGGATATGAAACAACCTCACCATTACTAAAATGCTCTTGGAGTTTAACTATTGATAGTTTCGCAAAATTAGCAATATTATTTTGACCATTTTCTTTATTATTGACAGGTTTTAGTTCAACTAAAAGCTTATTATTTAGGTCTTTTGCTGATTGAATCATAGTCGTATTTTGGTTCAAAACAACTAATTCAGAAAATATAAGACTAGCGAAATTACCTGTCAAAATTAAATATCCTGTTAAACCATTAATTACAACTTGAGCCATCATATTTAGTCCCGTGGACAACATATTAATACTTGCAGAAGTTTTTTCCTTATTCAAAATTATCTTGTTTTACAAAACGGTAAATTGCAATGACCAACACCATGATTGAACACGCCATGCCGACATAGGCCATTGTTCCGATGTGCACCGCATTATTAGCGGCTGCCCCAGTCATTTGATTTTCCATCGCATAACCAACAACCCATCTACGCATCAGCACTGGAGTTAAAACGAAACTGATCGTTGTAATCAATGATGTCACCAATGTCACATTTCTTGAATATGGCTCTTTAAAGAATTGAGCCAAAACACAGATAGCTGGCGCAATCATTAAAAGCATGATCCAAATAATGATCCAGCGCCCAGAACTACTACTCATCATTTGTGCACTGTTAGTTGCGTAACGATATGAGCTCCAAAGCTGACCGCCCGTGATAGTGTTAAGCAAGCTTAAGAAATATGAACCTTGTTGACCGTAGTAGCCACCGTTATTTGAAAGCACGCCTTGGACGATTTGGAAGCTATCGGTTGATCCTGCCGATGAGAAGTCGACCGTTACAACCTGCTTCATATAAGTTGCCAAAAACATAACCATTGAACCACCAAGTTCAAAGGCACGTAGCATGCTCAATTTTCTAGAAGCCTTCATATGGAATTCTAGACTCAGTACACGATTTGGGTGATGACTGCGTCCGATAATAAAAATTCCAATGATGACAAGTACGAATAAAGCAGCTAGACCCCACCACATTTTAATCATAATGAAGAATAGAGCTAAAACGATGATCGCTACGGAAACATAAGGACGGTCCGAGAAAATCGTCCAAAAGTTTAGCTTAACGTGATAATAATTCTCTCTAGAGGTATTTCCTCTAGATGCACGAGCAACATTAGCATGATCAATTGGTTGCGGATTGCTAATTTTCCTACTTCTAAATTTTTCTCGGCTATTTACTTTGCTTCTTGAATAATTAATCCGGGATTGATCAGCACCTGCTTGGCTATGCTCTTTTTTCATCCGGTATTCTCGCCGTGACATATGTGCCATCTTTTGACAACTCCTTCCTCGAATCACTATCGTAGCACATTATAATTGCAATAGTTACGCTTTATATAAGAATTTGAGGGAAATTTTAGCTTTTTGCATGTGCTAAAATTAATATTATTGATTAACATTTATTTTTAGCTTGAAAGAGATGACTTTTTGACTACTGCAAAATCTAGTGCCTTTCCTGCCGGCTGGCATAAGGCCTTTTATACCCTATGGCTAGGCTGTTTTATTACCGGTATGGGTTACTCAATGACCATGCCTTTTGTTTCTCTATTTATTTCAGATTTGGGCAATTATTCTAAATTACAAATCAACCTTTACTCAGGTCTAGCTTTTGCCATGACCTTTATTGCCCAGGCAATTGTTTCTCCTTATTGGGGCAGTTTAGCTGACCGTAAAGGCAGAAAGTTAATGTGCATGCGTGCCTCTGGCGTGATGGCAATTACTATTACCTTGACTGGTTTTGCTCCTAACGCCCTTTATATCGTCGTTATGCGTTTTATTCAGGGCTCTTTTTCAGGTTATATCAATAACGCAACAGCATTAATGGCTAGTGAAACGCCACATCAAAAAAGTGGCTGGGTAATGAGCCAGATGATGACGGCTGGTACTGCTGGCAACTTGGTTGGGCCACTTCTAGGTGGTGCCTTATCTAGCTTTTTCGGCAATTTATTAGGCGGTGCCTGGGGCTATCGGATTCCTTTCTTCATTACTGGTGTCCTGATGTTCATTGTATTTTTAGGTACAACATTCTTGGTTCACGAAGACTTTACGCCAATCTCTCGTGAAAAGATGAAGCCAATGGGCGAAATCATGAAGAGTTTGCCTCATTTGAAACTGATTATTATCATGTTTATCACTACAATGATCGTTCAATCTTCCACTATGTCTATCGATCCGATTGTTTCACTCTATGTTAAATCAATGATGCATGGTAGTGGTGACGTAGCTTTTGTAGCGGGTGTAGTTGCAGCTACTCCAGGGTTAGGTACATTGATCGCCGCTTCTAAGATTGGCCACAAGATGGACGAAATCGGGCCGTTACGCGTGTTACGTTTAGGTTTAATCATTGGAGCTGTATTGTTCGTACCAATGGCATTGACAAATTCTCCATGGGTATTAGCATTTCTACGTTTTATCTTAGGGATTGCCAGTGCAGGGATGTTGCCTGCTGCTCAAACGGTATTAACCCTTAATACTCCATCTGAGAGCTTTGGCCGGATTTTCAGCTATAACCAGTCCTTCCAAGCTGTTGGGGCTGTCCTTGGATCAATGATGGGTTCCACCATTTCTGGCTTCTCTAATTATGCAACTGTTTTCTGGGTCACAGGATTCACACTATTAATTAACTTCATTCTAGTATTAGTCTTTGCCTGGGGAATTTCTTATAGAAACAAATAATAAAAAAATAAGACTGTTTAGTTCTTCTTTAGACTAAACAGTCTTTTTCTTATGCCGCAACTTGCTTGTATAACTGATACATCCTATCATCATACGCACAAAGGGCAACTTGCATTTTATATTTTGAGTTTTCTTTCTGCCATTCAGCAATCGTATCATAGGCAATCTCGGCTGCTATCTTAGCAGGAAAGCCAAATGCACCAGTTGAAATAGCTGGGAAAATAATGCTATGCAAATCTGCTTTTTTAGCTAAGTCTAAAGAATTACGATAGCAAGCCCTTAGCATATCACAATCACTAGACTTACCTGAATACACTGGACCAACTGTATGAATTACGTGCTTAGCTGGCAGATCATAGCCTAAGGTGATCTTTGCATCCCCTGTATGACAACCATGCAAAGTCATACATTCTTCAAGCAAATGAGGGCCGGCAGCCGCATGAATCGCACCATCAACACCACCTCCACCAAGAAGTGAATTATTGGCTGCATTCACTATTGCATCAGCCTTCATTTTAGTAATATCACCTTGTATAATTTTAATGTCAGTCATTTTTGTGTCCTTATAAAACTGTTTCTATTTTTACGTTTTAATTCTAACACGTTAGATCTCACAATAATTGGAATAGTCCAAAAACAATTGTAGATATTTTATTATTTTTGAAAAGTTTTGCATATTAAGGAATAATGACATGAACTACCACCCATCAGATAGATGGGTGGTCTCTTTTTAGAGATCTTGCGAACACCTAGACTTG
>ENA-ORUR01000104-ORUR01000104.1-human-gut-metagenome-genome-assembly--contig:-NODE-104-length-73804-cov-61.1018_pt1 | contig 73804 bp, 44 predicted proteins | sample MGYA00242086_ERZ509223 | MGnify/ENA primary metagenome ERZ509223 (study PRJEB26280, sample SAMEA2338820) | human gut metagenome | biome: human gut; feature: human-associated habitat; material: faeces... | reverse complement strand
GCATGATTGGTGGTGATGGAATCAACGACGAGTCCAACAAAACGGCACCACCCCCATGGCGAAGAGAATAATCGGTCTTGATATTGCGAAAACGCTCGCGATGCTGGGAGTGATAACAATACACTACGCATTCTATTCGCAGCGGTATGCAAATAGAATTCCTGAGAATATCGTAACGGTATTGACAAATGTCGCTGTACCAATGTTCTTTATGATCAATGGATTCTTGTTATTTAATAAAAAATATGATGAAGAAAAACATCTACATAAAATACTGAGAATGCTTGAAGTGTTGATAGTTTGGAAGATAGTAACATTGCCAACAGTTGCAGGAATTCAAGGATTTCGAATAACCAAGAATAAAGCAGCTGTATATTTACTTGGTGGCGCATATGATTCAATAGGGTATTTCTGGTTTATTAATGCCCTCATTGCGGTATATATCATCTTTCCTATACTAAAATATAATTTTGATTACACTGAGGATAGGCGGATAGTCAAGAAATTGACAATTGTTGTGTGCGGTTTTGTGTTTGGGATAAATGCGCTTGATGATATGTTTTCAATCTGTAGCAGCCTCTTCGGATTGCACACAAATAATCCATTCAGTGCATTGAATGAATATAATATTTTTGGGAAATACTCATATGTTCTTGCCTATTTTCTCGTCGGCGGGATGTTGACAAGCATTATATCTTTCTTAAAAAAACACTTCAACAAAAGTTATAATATTATTATTGTATTAACGATAATTGTGTCGTTTACTGGATTGTTCGCGTTGCAACGTTTCCAGGCGAAAACTCAGGGCGTTGCTTTCTATGTAATCAATGGATATCAGAATGTGTTTGTGTTGTTGATGTCTTTGGGAACCCTGATATTGCTCCTTGGCGCAGAATCTGTCGGCGGTGTTGCGAATCGTATTTTTTCGATGACCGGAGCCAATACGCTTGGTGTATATTATCTGCATTATATATTGATTGTGTTGTTCGCTAGAGTGGTTTCTGATTTTCAACAGGGGGTTCTGCCGTTGATTGTCAATCTATTGGTAATCCTGTTGCTGTATGGAGTGGCGCTGATGATTACATTGATGATGAAGCATATTCCAATTGTACGTAATTTATTCTTGGGATAGAAAAGATGTGCGCCACATTCAACAAGAATATGGCGCACATCTTGGGACATTAATATAACACGAGATATGCCGTATCTTTAATGAAGATTAGTTGCTGTTCGAGATTCTCAGTATCCCAATTTTGATTCTTGAAATATTTGTTATATACTGAATCACTAAATTTCGTGGACTGCAAATTTAGGCCGCCGAGATAATTAATCATCTGATAGTTGGCGTAATCAACATTCATGATTCTTCGGCCTAATTGGTTATTGTAATATCTTGTTGAGCGATATTTTTCTTGAGGCTTTGAGTCTTCTCGGATTGCAATCTTGTCTATTTTGTTTCCTGTCTTCTTCTCGTAATCTTTGATTTTTGTGGAGACGTTCAACGCATAATCTTTGTCCAGCGCATTGCTGGTATATAAATCATATGATATATCCTGCATGTTAATACTTGTAAGAATGACAAAAACCGCAATTAACGATGTTAATGCATATTTTGGAATAGATTGAGAAAATATAGAATTTGCACTATGGGAAGTGTAATTCACGATACGCTGATTTTCAATTGGCCTGTTCCCGGCATTGTTGGTAGAAGAAAGTATTGAACACCATAATGTCGCAAGAAGACACCCTTGAACGGCCCAGAACGCCATATTGCTTCTCGGGGTGAGCTGGATATCGCGCTCTAGAACATGGACAATAAATGCTGCCGCATATGACAACGCTACTGCGCAAATTAATTCACACGATGAAATATTGGTTTTCATTAGTATTGCGAGAGCGATACTTCCAACGACGATTATCAGGAGTAAAGTCATCATACCTGGGAACATCAGCCCATCTGCATTCCACCACAGCTTCAGTTGATATTTCAATAGGCTTACCAAGTTCACCATCATCACATGAATGTTCGTTGTTGCGCCGCGCCCAGGATCGACAATTACACCTTGCTTAATTAATATTTTGACAATTAGTATATTGAAAACCCCGGTTACTCCTGCAATTGCTAATGCGGAAACCCATCTAGCCATTACGTCCCGAATGAGATGCCCCGATTCGGACGAAATCGTGTGCAGGCACCCGCCAATCAGAACCAAAGCGAGATAATATCCAAGTAAACTTTGGTAGCACCCTATCGCGATGAGCAAACATACCAGTGATCCGATGACGTTTTGCCACCGATTGGATACCATTATCAATCCTGCCGCTAAGGTAGTAAATAAAAACCCAACTGCTGCAGAAACTGCAACTTCGGGGAATAGCATGAATTCTTCAACGAAAACATTGTTAAATAACAATGAGAGTGCAAGATTTATTATTAACAGCGACGGTAACGTGCTTAGATTTGCTTTAAAGGCAAAAATGAAAGTGAGGGAAAATAGTGAAAAAATAAATGAAATGACAGCTAGGACAAGTAACGGCCTTTGATCAAGGACCAAGTTGATTCCCGCTTGGTCTAGCCACATGGTTAATTGCCACCACGTATAACGCCCATTTTGCAGATACCAATATGCTTGTTGATTATCAATAAGATGGTAGGAGTCAGTGGAATAATGCATTCTAAGAACAAGACTGGCATATCCCAAGAGAATTAATACGCTGGAAGATGCAATGAGTGCGATAATATGTTGTTTTTGCAGGCGAATGAACGAGAAAAATCCAAGACTTCTGGATTGTATATTTGAATCATTCATGTTGGTCCTATTCTCTACAGTCAATCGTTGTATCTTGGTTTGCTCACCGCCCGCGCACAGCGCGTCCAAAGCTCTTGAGCACTTCCCGTCGCCGCGACCCAATCGGCGCGAGCGGGTCGACAACCTTCCTCAGCACGTTGTCTTCGCCGACGGCTCGTGGTGGCTTCGGGCCGCCGATCGGCTTCGCATTGGGAGAGACGATTTTGCCGATGAGCTGCTCATAGAAGGGTGTCTGCCTTGCGTAGCTCCAGTACACGGGCGCGAAATCGCAGTCCGGTTTCACCCACGGCTTCTCGAATCCGGCGTAGTGGATAATCTTCGGATCCTTGCGGGATGCGATGTATGCATCATAGGAATCGTTCGGTGCGAAGGAGAACACGTTTGCCACGCGGTTCGCGCAATCATGGACCACGTTCCAGGACCAGTCGAGGAACACGACACGGCCCTCGCAGTGCGCGTTGAGCACGTCTTGGTCGTTGTAGATGAAGTCGGGGTCTGACGCGTAATCCAGCCACTGCTTGATGCTGTACGCCTTGCGCATCTCTTTCGTGTTGAGCACGAGCACACCTGCCTGGAAGTACTGGAACGGGTGCTTCATGTGCAGCTTCTCGTTCGTGTACTTCAGCCGCTTGCCGTCATTCATGTTGAGATTGCCCTGATAATCGATGTCGTGTACGGCGGCCAGCAGGTTGTCACCGAGTTCGGTGTCGTACAGCTGCGCGATATCTCCGTTGATGACGATGTCGGAATCGAGGTAGAGCACCTTGTCGTAGAACGGCAGAGCTTTCTGAATCAGGAACCGGTAGTAGGTCTCAATGCTGATATGCGCGTTGCTGGTCGTCAGGTCGTAGCCCGAGATCTCACGGCTTACGTCGGCGAAGCGCAGGTTCATATTCTTGAACCTGCCGAGCAGGAACCGCCGCATACGTTCCTGGTTTTCCCAAGCGATGTCCTTCTGCAAGACGGTGACGTCATAATATCGGTTGGGATTGGCATTGCTCATCGCCGAGTAGATGGTGGTCGTCAGCTGCGGAACATAGTTGTTGTCAGCCGCGAACACCACGGGGACCACTGTCACAGGGTCGATTTCGTCGGCAAGCCGCTCAAGCGGGTGGTGTGGCTCCGGGTGAGTGAAGTGCACGCACTGCAGTTCCTTGACTTTCCAACCACTACCGATGCGCTTGTGATGCATCAGGTAGATGTTCAGCAGCCGTTCGGACAGGTGCCCCGGCGTGCGCAGGGCTTCCTTGCTGTACAGGGACATGTCCGTCGTCTCTTCGAACTTCTGGAGAATCGGGAACAGCCATGCGCAATAATCCTGGAAGATATCCTTGCGCATGATGAACATGTTGCAGAAGCAGGAACGATGTCCATGCAGGAACGCGTCGGCATCGGTCTTGTAATCCGGGTGCATCTCGCACAGGATGTCATACATGTGCCGCAGGTCACGCAGGTGGAGCTTCGGCGCATGCTGGTAGATCTTGATGGGGGAACCGTAGCCCTCGATAATCTCACGCAGGTCGCCCCAGCGCGTGGTCACCACGTCAGCGCCGGCAATCGCCTTCTTGATGGATTCGTCATCGAGGCCGTACCGCTTGATACTTGCGGCGTCGATGTAATCATCCATGACCTCGCCGTACGCGTTCTCCTTGTGTTCGACGCCGGAGAAGTCAAAATAGCGACGGTAATGGCAGAATCCGTAATAATCGGCATCAACGTTCTTCCACGCCCAATACTGCGTGGTCAGCTCGCAATACATCGGATTCTTGTCGGCGATGTTCTCGCCTTCATCGTCTTGGAACGCCCAAGGGAACCTTGTAGTCTTCGGCCCGACTTGGACCGGCTGGAGAATATCGCTCTGCGGCTTGTCGACCTCCTTGTGGGTGGTCACGAAAATGCGGATGCGTTGCTTGTTGTATTGTTCCTTCAATGCTCTGCTTTCAATGTCTGTAAGGTGTCCCAATGCGGTCGCTTTTATCGTTTTCAAACGATCTGATGAGGAAAATGGGCGCCCATCATCTTCGATTGATTCAGCTATATTTCTCCAAGAAAACATTTCATCTTGCTTCTCGGGAAGCGTATTCGAATCAAGGTATGAATACGCGCGATCTCTGACAAAACGCCAGATTTCGCGACAAGTGGTATCCGCACCGAACACATCGTTCATCTGTTGGGCGGCCGCAAGCTTCTCCTCTTCTGGAACTCGTGTCAGCCAGTCGTTTGCGAGAAGCTCTATGGACTTATGTTTCAATCCGGCCAGGCAATCGTCGATGGAATCGATTGCCGCATGCGTCTTGGCAAAATCCTCGGATGCTGTGATGCAGGCGTGGAACTGGTTGCAGAATTCCCCGAACCGTTGAGCGGAAATCTGGGAAACGCCGGTTACACCGATACCGTAGTGGTAACGATACCCGCGGATATCTTCAGCTGGTGCGCATGAATCAGCCAACGCGCAAAGCACAAACATCTCGTATGCGTCTTCAGCGCGTTCGAGACGGGTATCGGTCATGGCGTTGAATCCGCGTACGAGCAGTTCCGTATTGAAGATGCGCTGGGTGGCCCGCCAATCCATGGTCTGGCCGTTGTTCTCATCGAATGTCGCACGCAGAATGTCGATTCCGTGCAGCAGCTGGCTGGGGGCATTGATGAAAGAGGCGAATGAGGCCGCATCAGTGGCGCTGATTCCGTTCTCGCCAATCACCGAAATGCCGAAATGAAGCATGTCGGCATGAGTTCCCGAGAATCTGGCGACAAGCTGCTCGCACATGTTCGGGTCAAGTTCGTCATCGCCGTCGAGCATGAGCGTGTATGCACCTGTAGCGGCCAGAACGCCTGTTTTGCGGGCGAGATGGAGGCCTTTGTTCTCGTCATGCCGTAACGCCACGATGCGATGGTCTTGCCGCGCCGCTTTCTGTAGTATTTCCGGGGTGTCATCCGTGCTTGCATCGTCGACAACGATGATTTCAATGTCATGAAGAGTCTGGTTGCAAACGCTGTCGAGACAACGCTGGAGATACGGGCCTACATTATAGGCCGGGATCACAATGGAGACCTGTGGCATGCTTCCTCGTTTCGCTATCATTCGGAACCAGTCTACCCGTATGGGTGCGCAAGAGGCCACTGCTTGTCGCACGCGGCCGGAGGAGTAGGGGAGTTGTGCTGATTGGATGCGGATTGCAACAGGCGCGGACGGGGTGCGCTACCATGACGCTGTCTGTTGGTATTGACTGGTAGAGTAGGTTCTTTGTGAAGCAGATGTTCGAACGTATGCAGAAGAAATACCACTACGCGATGGTGGTGTTCAAGGAGTTGGTGAAGACCGACTTCAAGCTCCGCTACCAGGGCTCGTTCCTCGGCGTGGTGTGGTCGGCGCTCAAGCCGCTGATGCTGTTCGCCGTCATGTACGTGGTATTCGTCAAGTTCCTCAAGTTCACTGATGGAACCCCAACCTTCCCCATCTCACTGCTGTGCGGCACTAGCTTGTGGGGGTTCTTCTCCGAAGCGACGAGCATGAGCATGCACTCGATCGTTGATCGTGGCGATCTGCTGCGCAAAGTGCATTTCCCCAATTACATCGTGGTCGCTTCCACCACCATGGGGTCCATGATTTCCCTGGGCATCAACCTTGCCGTGGTGATCCTGTTCGGCTTCTTCGCCCACGCGCAATACACGTGGCGCATTCTGCTGGTGCCGTTCAGCATCATCCAGCTGTATGCGGTCACGCTTGGCTTCGCGCTCATCTTGGCGACGATGTTCGTGTATTTCCGCGATATCGCTCAGATCTGGGAGGTCGTACTCCAGGCGTTGTTCTATGCGACCCCTATCATCTACCCGATTGCGATGGTCCAGAACAATCCGGAGTTCAGCTGGGCTGCGAGCTTCCTCATGCTGAGCCCTACCTCACAGGCGATTATGGATATCCGGCATAATCTGCTGTCGCCCCAGTATGTTCCCACGGTATGGGATATCGTCCATAACCCGCTGGTGTGTCTGATTCCGTATCTGCTGTCCGCGGTGATTCTCGGTGTCGGCATCATGGTGTTCCGCAAATACAGCGCGAAGTTCGCGGAGGTGTTGTAATGGCAAGCAAGGAAACGGCGAAGAAGGAAGACGACCGTCCTGTCGTCCTGTCCGTACAGCATGTGGCCAAATCGTTCCGTCTGCCCACTGAGCAGGCTACGGGCCTGAAAATGGCCTTTCTCAACTGGACGAAGGGCGTGAGCGGGTTCACCGAGCAGAAGGTGTTGCGTGATATCTCCTTCGAGGTAAAACAGGGTGATTTCTTCGGTATCGTCGGCCGCAACGGATCAGGCAAATCCACGCTGCTGAAGATTATCTCCGGGATTTACGTGCCGAATAAGGGCACGGTTACGGTCAACGGTAAGCTGGTCTCGTTCATCGAACTGGGCGTCGGCTTCAACCCGGAACTCACCGGTCGCGAGAATGTCTATCTCAATGGTGCATTGCTGGGATTCACCCGGGACGAGATCGACGCCATGTACGACGACATTGTCGATTTCGCCGAACTCGGCGACTTCATGGACCAGAAGCTCAAGAACTATTCTTCCGGCATGCAGGTGCGTCTCGCGTTCTCTGTCGCCATCAAGGCGCAGGGTGACATCCTCGTGCTCGACGAGGTGCTCGCCGTCGGTGATGAAGCCTTCCAGCGCAAGTGCGATGACTTCTTCGCGCAGATCAAAAAAGACCCGACGAAAACCGTCATTCTGGTCACCCACTCGATGGACGCGGTCAAGAAGTACTGCAACAACGCCATTCTCATCAAAGACGGTGAGATTATTGCATCGGGTGATAAAGATGATGTCGCCGACCGGTATACGCTTGAGAATCTCCGGCAGGGGAAGAAAGAGAAGAAGAACTCCGGTAATAACGATGGTGATGACGAGCCGAAACATCCGCTTGGTTTGAACGATACTGTTCCAGTGTTGACGGTTACTCCGACCCATGATTCGTTATGCTCAATCTCCGGAGGTTTTGACTTCATGGTCGAATATGATTACCGAGGCAACAAGCCGTTCTATGTAGCTTTGGCGTTGCATGATTTGCGGAGAGGCGGCATTCCATTCGGAGATAGTTTTGATTTGACCGAATCAGGGCATCATACCGTACATTTCCACCTTCCCATGGCACTATTCAACAATGGTGAGTTTCGCATTACTGCCTCAATGCATACTTGGGACGGCTCACATGCATCCACTGCAGAGATGATAGCGTTCACGAATGAGAACAACTCGTGTAATTTCTCGGTACGAGATAAGAACGGAAAAGACAATTACGCGTTGATCAACAAGGTATCCATGTCATACGAGAGTCTCGATAAGGAATTGGCGACACGGCAGCATCCCGTAGAAGAGGATTAATGCCTCGTGGGAGTGCGCTGCGTTGACGCCGTCCCCGTGACATGAGGATAACAAGAAGGCGGGAGGTACGCATGTCATTTACTGTTACCACATTGTGCAGAGGTACAGGCAAAGGGTATATCTGCGTGACAAGTGAGACAGACCCGGAGGGGCTTCGTGCACGGGCGGTGACGGGCGATGGTACGGAGCTGCCGTGTCCGCTGTATCATATCGGCTTCCCGGGAGAAGACAGCGCAGCGCGACGCCACTGGGGTGAAGAAGACGCTGGGAAACCGTACTCGTTCGTTCTGGCAGTTCCCCTCTTTGATCATGCCGATTTGTCGATTCAGCTGATTTCAAAAGCTTCCAGTGAAATCGTGTACGCTATCCCGTTTGGACATCTTGCTACACGTATCCGTTCACGAATGACCTACAAGTTAAAACCACAGGCAGCATCAGCGATTCGTGACATCGATCAGAGGCGCTTGTCGGGCGGAACATACCTGTACGTGACCGGTATCTATCCGGTAGAGGAGCATGAAGTATCGTGCCGTGTGTGTGTTCGTTTCCCGATGTCGGAAGATGCAAACTTGCGCTCATATTGCAATATCGAGGTATTCGACAGCAACGCAAAACAAATGGATGTCATTCAGGTCATTCTTGAGGATTCGGTTATTTCGGACCCTCATGACTCGTACCGGAAAATCCGACAACTCCTGGTATCAATTCGTATGCCCGATTCGCCCGCTTCTTTGTGCATCACGGCACATCCAGATGGTGCAGAGCCAAACTTTGTTGGTATTCCTGCCTCCTCATTCAGCGGTTTCATCTCAGGGGCGCATGACTATACGAAATACGTTACTTTTGATGACGGGTACGATACTTGGTTCGAACAACACCGCGCAACATATTCGGATGTCCGCAATGAGCACGAGAGTTGCGAACAATGGAATAGCCATCCGTTGATTTCCATCGTCACAGTTGTCTACAACACACCTGCAGCCTATCTGCATGCCCTGATTGATTCTTTCAAGGCACAGTCATATGAACATTTTGAAGTGATATTCGTAAATGTCAGCGATGTGTCCGGACAGATTGATGATATTCTCGGCGAGATTAATGATGCCAGATTCCGCGTAATCCGAGCAGAGAATAATAGTATCGCAGAGAACACCAATGTGGGAATCAAGGAGTCTGCGGGTGACTATATCGCTTTCGTGGACCATGATGATGTTATTGAGCCGGATGCGCTATATCGATATGTATCTGCCATTCAGCATCAGCCCGAGGCTGATTTACTATATTGCGACGAGGATCTTCTGGATGAGTCCGGCAGATATTCAACTCCGATGTTGAAACCTGATTTCAATCAGGATTTGCTGGATTCGTATAATTACGTGACGCATATGTTGGTTGTCAGCAAAGAAATCCTGAACAAAGTCGAGCTGTCGCCGGCAGATGTTTCCGGCGCCCAAGACTATGATTTGACGTTGAAATGCGCTGAGCAGGCTCGCGTCATCGTACATGTGCCAAAAATCCTCTACCATTGGCGTACCCACCGGAATTCGACAAGCATCAATCCCGATAGCAAGCCTTACGCTCAGCAAGCGGGAAGACTGGCGTTGATGCGGCACTACCAAAGGATTGGAATTCCGGCCATTGTCGAGGACTCTGAACGACATTTTCATTATCGTGCCCATTTCCCAACGGCTGAGACTCAGCGGGTCAACATCGTTGTCCCGCTGGAAACAGAAGACACTGGTGTTGTCAGCAATCTTAGGAAATTGCTGGCAGTCACAGAATATAATTATTATGATATTACGATTGTCGTAAACAATGATAAATATGAAATAATAGAAGAAAAAGTAAGAGAAATAGCTGGTAGCGATATTAGTATTCACTTGGTGAGTACCAACGAGAGTGGCCATGCAGCTTTATGTAATGCTGGTGCATCCAAAGTTAATGGTGACTTGTTGCTGTTTCTCGATGGTGATGCTGAAGTAGCCAATCAAGATTGGCTCCGTTCAATGGCGGATTTCTTTGCACGACCAGAAGTTGGAGTTGTCGGAGCAAAGCTTCTTGATCATGATGGTCTGGTGCAGCATGGTGGAATGTGGATTTCGCCGAACGGTATCGGGAACTATGGTGATCTGATGTCCTATAAGGATGACGGATACCTTGGGACCCTCTTATATCCTTGGGACTGTGCTGCTGTCGACGGAGCTTGCCAAATGATACGACGGTCGACTTTCTTCGAAATAGGCAGTTTTGATAAACGATATGCGTCTGGGATTGATGCTATTGATTTTTGTATGCGGGCACGCCAACATGGATATTCTGTGGTGTTTGATCCCCAATCTGTGCTATATCACAAGAGACATGCAGAATCAGCATCGGTCAATGACACAAGCGCTGGTAAAGCTTGTCAGCACCGTGCAGCATTTCATGCGCAGTGGGATGGTTCGCTAAAAGCAGGTGAGTTCACGAATCCAAATCTCAATCAGTATGATGGGCATTTCAAGCTGCGGTGGTAATACCCTGCAGGTTGAAATGCCATATGCGGCTGAGGCTTCCAGCTTATTGACGTCGAAGTTTCGAGAACCTGCTGTTTCTGAACAATTGGCTAATTCTCGAGAAGAATCCTGTTGGAGGATTATGCTGCTGCGCAAGAATTCCGCCAGGCTCATGAAGATGACCAAGCGCGGTATCGCGTAGCTGAGTATAGTGACTGTTGACGGAATCGGGAGTTTCCTCACGAGCGATCTGTTGGACATACCCTAGGTATCGCAATGCTTCTGTACGGTCATGCTGTTGCAATGCTCGGTCTTGAGGGTGTTGGAGATAGTCGTAGGCGAAATCGCGAACATAACGGTAGAGTTCTGCGCAGATGACATCATCGCTCAACGCGTGGCGAATATCATCCAGCGCGTTAGATTGCAACGAGCTCGGAAGATTGTCCTTCCATTCGTTCATGACATGTTCCCCGAGCCTGTCGCGAACATCGGCGAGACGGCCAATCCAATCATTCCTCAGAATGGAGTGCTGATTTGTGCTGACGAATTCGCGGATGAGCCGCAGGGCTGTTGCATCGCGCTGCGCAAGCTTTGCCATGGATTCGCGCGTTAGCGGCTGGCCAAAGGTGTCGCCACGTCCGAGGTGATACAGATACCACTGGGCATGAGAAACTGCAAGATACGATTCTGCGAACGAATCAATGATGAAGTTAATGTACAAATCGTCAGAAAGCACTAGGTATGTGTCAGCAGAGACGCTATATGCGCGGCGCAGCAATTCTCCGCGGAACAACTTGTGATGAACATGCCAGTCGAATCCGTGTTCAGAGGAAAATTGGAGTCTGAGGATATCTTGTCCGTGTATCTCCCGCGGGATAGGGCACAAGAACCCTTCCATGCCGTCAGCAGCCTTTTGCGCAGCAGAGTTCTCCGGCACAACATGCACGCCGAAGTGAATGATATCGAACTCGTTGCCTGCTGCGTACTGGCGAAGCTGGTTCAATGAGTCAGGCGCTATTTCATCATCCTGGTCGATGAGCATCACGTAGTCGCCAGTGCTGGCAAGTACACCGTCCCTCCGGGATCGTAACGTGCCGAGGTTGTCGGAGTGGAGTATCAGCCGGATTCTGTGGTGTTGCGAGGATAGGGCTTGTAATGACTCGACGGTGTTGTCGCTACTGGCATCATCCACAACAATGATTTCATCGTCGCCGGCAAGTTGCGGCAGTACGCTCTCAATGCACTGTGTGCAGTAACGGGCACAATTGTAGACAGGAATGACAACGGAAATACTTGTCATGCGCTACTCCTTTTCTGTCGGTGCATGCGGCTTTCAGCTGGGCATTCACGTTCGCAACTGATGCTGGTACTGCTTGTACACATACTACCTATTTGCATGTGACGGTTGTTGTTGCACCGTCAGCAACGCGCATCCGATCGGCGCGACGCCGAGCATCGGCATGAGGTAACGAAGACCTTCAGGAGATACCGAACCTCCGGAAATCCACATGAACGGCAAGGAGACGAGCATCGGGACCAGCCAAGCGGCATATGTCCAGGACAGTTCTTTCGCTCGTAGTCTACGGACTGTTTCATACAGCTGCATGAACGGCAGCCATGTGACCCAGAACGCCCGTGAAAGCCACGGCTGCATGAAGAACTGATTGCCTAGCCAGATGACGAACTGATCGATGCCGTCGTACAACTTGGTGTGCCGGGATTGCGGTAGACCGGCTTCACCGGTATTCTTCCCCGACGCAGTACGGGTATACAAATAATTCGATTGGAGATTCTCATTGACAATCGAATTGGGCAACGCGATCCACCCTTGTTCCAGCATGAAATACGCTTTTGCGTAGGTTTGCGGATATTTTGTAGCGTTCTTCGCCCAGGCTTGCAGGAATGGCCCGAGCAAGCGCTCACGCTGTTGCGTCCAATGCGTGCCCTTGACCTTGTCAACAGCCCACCACTCATAGTTCTCTGCCGCGTTCGGTTCGAGAATCCCGGTCAGGATGTCCTTTTCTGCTTTCGGTAATTCGTCGTCGTGCTCACGCAGCAGCAGCGCCGATTGCTGCAGAGGGATTGCAATCATTTCCTGCTTGCCGCCGGGAATGATATGGCAGGCGGGGAACAGTACCAGGGGAAGCAGTATGAATATCACCAGCCCGCTGGCGGCTGCCGTTCCCAGCAGTTTCACACGCGCACGGTTTCCGGCAACAACGAATGCAAGCAGGATACACGCGAGCGCCACCGAGTAGACCCCGGTTTTCTTAGTCAACGACACAAGGAAGGCCAACATAATGAACAATGCGAGAGTCCGGCGGTTCTTCAAACAGACGCCCTTCGTGCGGGTGACTTCCATGCATTGGACCGAGAACAGCATGAACACCGGCAGGAAAACAGCATCCTTAACCATTGCCATCGAAAAAATCGGAATAAACGGGAACACACAGAAGAACAGAAACGCCCCAAGATACGCTTTCCTGCTGACTCCGGATTTGGCGAGGTAGCGGACGATGTATACGAATACGGCAATTGCGACAGCAGCGATGCAGGTCGTGTACAACGCCACGCCGACGGCCGGGTGACCAATCCACGCGCCTAATTGATAAAACACTCCGAAAATGAGCGTGTCAAGAACAGGATGATGATCCGACCATGCACCGCTGGTGATTGCATTGGGCAATCCCTTCCATTGCAATACCTGCTGGACGGTGTCATACCAGATTTCGCCGGGGAGCGCCAGCAGATAGTACGGCAGCCAGCACACTGCCATAACCCCGGCTGCTTTCAGAGCCTGATGCCTGTCGCCAGTGAAATCGGGGGCGATTCGTCGCAGAAGTCTTGACAGGATGCTCGGGTGACTTTGGCTGCTTTCAGTCTGCTTTGAGTCGCGTCCCAGCCAACTGATGAAATGCTCGAACACCAGTGTCATCACCATGAAGAACACCGTCAACGCGATGACATGCAGGGCACGCCTGACGTTACCGCCGCCGCCTTCGTTCAGATAGGCGCAGTATTCTGCCAGCATTGCAAGAACAAGACTGCAACAGAACAACCCTAACCGGGGCAGGCGCAATTTCCGCCGTGTCGCGCTCGTGCTGGCGGTTGACGATTCGACTACTGTTGACATCCTCTTCATCAAGGTTCCACCATATCAACTAGACGCCACGAACACAGCCGGGTATGAGGATTACGACAATTCTCACGCCCAGCTGTTATCTGCTTGGCTACTTGTGGCTTCTCGCAATTACTCCTGTGCCGGATTCTCCTTGAAAATCCGCTCCCACGTCTCGAAGCTCGTGAAACGCGGATCGCTGTATGCGGTGTGGAGCCGTTTCCAGTTGCGCCTCAATTCGCTGGAAAGATGGAGCGCTTCGTTGATGTCCCGGCGGAACAGACGGTCATCACGACGCATCCAAGTGACGGAATTACCGTCCGGTGAGGTGACCAGAGCCGAATCCACACCATTGTATGCGTTCCAGGTGGATTCCATGGTCGGTACGGCAACATCCGGAGCTGTGGACTTGCGTCCATCGCGAGGCAACAACATCGCCTTCCCGAAGTTCACCGCGCAATCAATGGCACGTCGGATAGACGTCGTCGGCCGGGTGCTGGGCGAAACGAACCTGCGGCGTGGCTCCGGGAACTCATCGAAATCCGTAACCGCCTGCGAATCGGGGAACGTCGAACGAAGCTTTCTGACACTCGCCATCGCGGTCGAATAGATGCCGATGATGAATTGCGGACCTCGCAGCAGATCCTGGATGGCCCGGTGGTGCAATCCGATGCCGGAATACACCAGATGGAGTCCCATATTGATATCGGCGGAAAGCACGTTCACCGGCATGGTCCGAGAAGGTTCCGGATTATGCCGCAATGCGAAAATCCAACGGTTGCGCTGCATGAAATACTCCTCCCATGTACGGGAGATGTCCTTGTCATGCCACCCCTGATGCCACACCGCGACGCCGGGAAGCGACACCGTAGGATAGCCGTGTTCCTTGGCACGGAATGCGTAATCAATATCGTCGTACTTGATGAACACCGGAATCGCAAGACCGATTTCGCGAATCACCGATGTCGGAATCAAACACATCCACCAGCCGTTGTATTGCGCGTCAAAACGCTGGTGGCATTCGGGGGAGTCCCGTAGCGGATTCGTAGCGAAATCGTGGGATCCGAAGGCATTGCGTAACGGCATCTGGCGCCCGTCGATATCTTCTCCCTGTGACCACAACACCGTACGGTTATCCAGATGCAGCATGCCGCCGCCTACCAGCAATGGCCGTTTCGCATAATCCGCGAACTGCATGGCGCGCACAATCGCCTCGGGCTCGCTGATCGCGTCATCGTCCAGCAACAGTACATACTCGCTGTTGCCGGCCTTGCAGGTCTCATACATGCCACGGGAGAAGCCGCCGGATCCGCCGAGGTTACCCTGCCGCAGATACGTGAGCTGGCTGCCCAAATCCTTGGCAACCGCATCGAAATCCGGCTGATTGCGTACCAAATCGGTGCCTTGGTCAGTGCAGTAGATGGTGTCGAGGCGCTCGCGGACGGACGCTTCTCCAGCGATTGCCTTGAGCTGGTTCATGCAGTAGGGTGCGCGGTTGAAGGTGGTGATGGCAATCGAGAGTGTGGTGCGGTTCTTCGCTCTGCGTTCTTCGACCGGTACCTGCCAGCCGGCATCGCTTACCGTGAGCATGGAATCGGTTGCGGCTTGGGCGTCGAACCAGAAGAATCCGCCGTCCATGAGGCCTTTCATATCAAATGTGCCAGAAACCGCCGTGGGGGTGTCGGCATCGATATTGATGCTGCCTGCGGGGGTGATCAGACCGCGGCCGTTCGATCGGAAGAGGTTGATCTTCCCCTTGCCTTCCGCTGTAGCTACGAACCGTACGTGGCTCACCGCAGTCCACCTGCGCCAGTAGGAGGCGGGGAACGCGTTGAAATACGTGCACAGGGAGGCGTGGCCGCCCTTGTGGACTTCCAGCTTGGTGCGGGACACGCATGTGAAGGAGTTTTCGGGTGCTGATGCATCCACGGCTCCCTCGCGCAACAGATGCATCAGATCGCGACGATTCATATGCTTGGTGTCCACGCGGAGCTGGTTGACACGAACGTCCTGGGCTCCGGCGTCTACATGCGGACGCGTCCACTCGACGGCATAGAGGGGAAGAGTCAAATCAGCGTCTTTGACGGGGAAAACAACACGATTGACGGTTTCCCATGCCGATGCTGCTACGGAATCTGCGATATGGGTATCGGACTGCTTCATGCCGACAAGTATACAAACCTTGGCGTATCACGGTATGGGTTCGTGGGAGGTTGGCCCTTGATTGCCCAAGACTACTTTGAGACGGCCATGAAGTCAGTATTCTTCAAATATTGTTTGCCGGCGGTCAAATCGTATTGGATCAGCTGATAATCGTGAAGCAGCTCTTTCTGCTGCGTTGTCAGATCCTTCGGCTGGATGCGATTCCCGTCCGCATCCAGGTAGACAGGCTTGCTGGCGTCGCCGGCGGATGCGGGAATAGAGATTGCGGGGATTGCCGCATGCATTTCGGTCAAAAATGCGAGATAGGGCGAGACCTTGGCGTTGAGATGCTCTGCTGCTTGGGCCATGAAATAGTTGGATGACGTGTAGTCACTGGTGGTGTCGTTCAGCTTGGTATTTGCGGATGCCGAGGCCGCGTTCGACCAGATGAAATAGTCGGTTTCGTGCAGAGCGATTTGGTTGTGTTTGTCTTCGCTGGCAGTTGAGTATATTCCGGGCAGATGATCGCCGTAGAAGATTACGGTGATCGGACGGTTGGTCTGGTTGAGCTGATTGAGGAAATCCGCAGTTGCCTGATCGGTGCAGTTCACACCTTTGGCATAAGTCTCGATATTGGTTTTCTCATCGTCACTGATGTCGGACGAGGTGTCCCCGGAATCTTTGAATTGGTTGTTCTGATACCAATCATTGTAGGGGAGATGGTTCTGCATGGTTACGGATTGAACGAACTGGTTGCTACCCTCGTCGGTGTTGATGTTGGCGAGAATGCCTGAATAGAACGAGGAATCCGAGGCATACCACCCGGAGTCGATAGGGGTGAGGTTGGAAAGCTCGGGCTTCCCGTCGGAAGCGTAGAATTTGGAGAACCCGAATTTCTTGTAGTTGCTGTCGCGCAGATACATGGTGCGGGAATACGCGTGGAACGCAACCGAGCTGGACTTGCCGTTCGTCTCGTTCCAGATTTGATTGAACGTGGGCGTCCACTTGAGCTTCGGCACCAGCTGCTGGTAGGCGATGGACAGTGATGAGTCGTAATTGGCCATGTTGAGGCCTGTCAGCGCCTGATACTCGATATTCGCGGTACCGCCGCCGTACCCGGGGGAGAGCATGAGCCCTGATGTGGTCGCCGACTTGATGGCCCTGATTTGCGGCATCGGGTCTTCAGTGAATGACACGCCCGGCACGCGGGTGGGGTCGGAGAACGATTCGGACAGCACCATGATAATCGTGTTATCGGTCAGGTTTGCCGTACGCGTCTGGTTGATGGTTTTGGCTTCGCCCGCATATTTCTTGGCGAGGGCTTCCATGTTTTCTTTGCTGTACCCGCTCGGCTTGTCCATAATCTTGACGTGTGCGAGCCGCAGAAAATTCATGGTAGGACCGTTCGCTGTCGCGTCGCCCATTGCATCCCATAGTCGCGGAGCGTCGGACAGCCCGCTCGCGAAATTCTTCGCCCAGGACCCCTCGACAGGCAGCCCCCACGTAAACGACACGCACAGCACCACGCCGAGTATGGCGGTTACCCACCTGCATACCATGGCGGTGATGTTCTTGACGCTGACGAATGCCGAACGTTTCCATGTGTACGGGATCAGCCCGCGGCGCCGGTCGAGGAACTGCAATACTACGCATACCACAATCAGCCAGATCACTCCGGTGACGGCCGAGTTGATGAGGATCATGTCCTTCTTCGTGGTGAATGACATGATGCTGTCGCCGTTGCCGCCAGTGATGAACTGCAGATCGGCCGGAATAATCGGCTCGTTGCGCAGCTCAACCTTGATCTTGTCGGCGATGGCGAACACGGTCATCAGAGTGCCGAAGACCGCGGTCGCCACCCAGAACCGGTTGATCACAAGAATAATCGTGAGATAGAGCACGCCCAGCACAATGAAGTTCAGCCATGCCTGATAACTCTGGTGCAGCCAAATCTGGCTGACGAAACTCGTGAGCTGCCCGGCGACGGAGTTCAGCGCCTTAGTCTGGTCGTCCACAACCTGCCCCTTGGCGTACGTCGGTTCGGTGTAGACGCTCCATTGCAAGCCGATGACACTTGCCGCAGTCACCACAATAAACACAATGGTGTAGAACGCGAAGGAGAAGCGCATCCGCTTGTCCCAGATGCGGGTCTTGAAGAACTTGAGCGCAGACCAGACAGCCTGCACGGCTTTCAACGCCACGAACGCGTGCCAACCGCGTGAAATGGCGGATGTGAACGCGTGCCAGCAGCGTGCGATCGCGCCGAACATGGGCGCGAGGAACGAAGCCACTGCCGTGAAAACGGTGGATACCACGCCTCTGAACACACCCCATGCCGTGCTGAGGCGGGCGGCGAACCCTTGCAATCCAAGCTGCATGCGATGCAGCGGAGTGTCAGCGCTTTCGGTATCCGTGGTATCCGGCTGTGCTGCATCGCCGTGTGATTGCAGGGAGTTTGCCGGGGCGCTCGCCGTCTGGGTGGACTGGGATGATGCGGTTGTATCGGGCGAAGCGTTGGAAAAGTCGACTGTGCCATCTGGTCTGAACACGGTGCCAGTTGGCGGTGCCGCCTTTGAAGCAGACCGTTCGTGGTCTGGCTCTTCGCGTTTGGACTCTTCGTGTACCGGTTCTTTTTCTTCGACCGTCGGTTCCTTGACTGTTGACTTTTCGCTCGTAGGCTTTTCGTCCTTCGGCCTTGCACTTGTGGATGCCTGGCGTGTTGATTGACTGGTTACTGATTGGCCGGTTGCAGACTGGCCGGCATTGGTGTCCGTGGGCTGGTTCGTCATGGTTTCAGCCGTGGATTCGGAATCCTGTGTTGCATCGTTGTGGGTGTGGATCAATCCGTCGTCTCCCGGAGAAACCGTGTAATACCCGATTTCATTCGTATCAAGCAATTCCGCGAACGAGGATGCATCACCAAAGCCACCATCGGTGCGGTTTTCGGCACCCTGTTGCTGTCCTTGTTCGTGTTCCACGAGGCATATCGTACCGGCACCGTGTAGACAAGCAAACCCGTTGATAGACAACGCGTGGGCGACTGAACAATAACTGAATGGTAGCGTAACCATGGATGCCGTGCCACAACGAGCATCACGGATATTCCCGACCTGAATACAGAAAGCGTGAAAGATGCGTTTTCAAGGTACAACACCGAAAACAATATCGGTTCCCGGTGCATGCCACCGGGAACCGATTACTGCTTGGACTGGTTGGAGCCAAGGCCGCCGATACGTGTCAAGTCGTGTCGTATCTGCATCGAGGCCGTCGATTACTTCAAGGTCTGGCCCTTCTTGCGGCCACGACGCTTCATCACGCCGGCAGTTGCGTCAGCGGCATCGAACACGGCCACGTGGTCGTCCGTGGAGATTCGCCCGACAATGGCCTGGTATGCGATATGATCCTCGTCGACGTCGGCGAAATCAAAGAACGGTACGATTGCGTCCACCACCGACTGCTCGCGCACGGTAACCGATGACGGCTGGTTGCCGTCGTCGGCTTTCGTGCCCTTGGGCCGGCTGAATTTCACCGCGTTGCGATTCTCGGCGCTACAAGGCTCGACGGCGATCTGCCGCGTATCAGGGTTGACCAGGATTTTCACGTACTCCGGGCATTCCATGCCTGCAACCGTCGCCTTGTTGAACCGGACCAGTGTCTTGGTGACGGTCATCACGACCTTGCCGATGGGCTTGTGGATATTGATCTCTTGGAATCCGTGTAATGAGGTCATTAGATACTCCTTAATATTCTTGCGTTGTTCCGCGGACGTATCCGCGAATTTAACCCAGGCTTCATGCTTGAGTGCTCGTGTATATCGTGATTAAAAAGTATACCGTTGATTTATGTACTTCTTACCGATTTTTCCGTGAATATTGAAAATAAATACTTTTGACTTCGAAACCAGTAATGTATCCAGCTGATACACGGACAAGACAATGCAAATCATCTGAGAATCATGAGCAACAAATCAGCTAGCGTTACCGGCGTCCAGCAAGAATTAGGTGGTCGTGTGAAAGAGGAGGTAGGTGGCGGAGCGAATTCTCCCGCTGGTGGTATCGTATAAGAGTTTTTTGAGGAGATTCCACGAGAATTGGGGAACCATTGACAATCGCTGATTTACTCCAGGCTGTACGCAAGCATATGGTGGCTGCGATCGCTACATTCGTCGTGATTGTGGCCGCAGTCGCGGGATACACGTTCTTGGTGCCGCCTCAGTACACTGCGACCGCGGAGCTGTTCGCAACCTACGCTTCGCAAGGGGAGTCGCAGAATTCATCGGACATGAACTCGGGCGCATCGTATCTGTCAACCCAGATCAAGACCTATCCGCAACTGGTGAAAACCGAGGCCGTACTGAAGCCGGTCATCAAGGAACTCGGTCTTGACATGACAACCGAAGAACTCGCCGACAAAGTCACCGCCACCAATCCAAGCAACACATTCATGGTCGATGTCTCCGTACAAGACGGTAACGCCGAACAGTCCGCCCGCATTGCCAACAGCGTAGCGAAGAACCTTTCGGAGCAGATTTCGTCGTCTCTGTACACCGATGAATCCGCGAAATCCCCCATTCAGCTCAACCTCGTGCAAAAGGCCCGTACGCCGCAGTCTCCGAGTTCACCGAAAGTCGGGCTGTACCTTGCAGCGGGCGTGGTGCTTGGCCTGATCTGCGGAGTCGGCATGGCGTTGCTGCTTGACGTGATCAACACGCGTGTCGAGAGCTCCTCCGATGTGCGCGAGCTGACCAAGGCTTCGTCGCTCGGTTCGATTCAGCGTTCGGAACTGCTTGACGAACCGCGGCCTGTCGTTATTTCGCAGCCGAGTAGTAAAGAAGCGGAAGAGTTCCGCAAGATTCGCACGAATATCTCCTTCCTTGCACCGAATGTCAAGGAACACGGTCATCTGCTCGTCTTCGCGTCGACAAGGCCGGGCGAAGGCAAGACCACGACGGTAACCAATACCGCGGCCGCCATCGCCGAAGTCGGCAAGAGCGTACTGCTCATTGATGCTGATTTACGCCACCCATCCGTGGCGAAGAAAATGGGAATCGAAGGCCATGTCGGTCTGTCGCATATTCTCTCCGCACAGGCAACCCCGCGTGACGTGGTCCAAAAGTACTGGAAGCAAAATCTTCACGTGTTGCCCGCAGGCAAGCGTCCTGCCAACGCCAGCGTGCTGCTCAATTCGGAGCTGATGACCGAGATGGTCGAACAGGCGCTCACCCAGTACGATTACGTCATCATCGATACCGCGCCGCTGTCTGTAGCCGACGATGCAACAGTGTTCGGGCGTATGGCGCATGGTCTGATTCTCGTCGTCGGCAGGGGTGTTGCAGAGAAGAAGGATCTTGCAGATACCACCACATCGCTGAAGGAAGCGGATGTCCCGGTTCTCGGCTTCGTGCTCAACTTTGCGGACGAGAAGAAGCATTCCGATAAGAACGGCAATTATTACTACTATTATTATGATGAATCCACCGGCAATCATCACAGAAGCAAACATAGTGGGTGATACCAACCGGTGAAGCCGTGGACGGGGGTGGTAGGAGCCGAATGGTTCCAGCCACCCCCGCACACGTTTACACACCAACGGGTACCCCTAACCAGTCAGCGTTGCTGATTGCATACCGTGGTGGTACCGGCTGTGACTTACGATAGATGACAGTGAACGTGACGCTACGCACCATCACTAGAGTGTGAAGCGAAACAACAAGGAGAAGTCGATGACAGGACAGGAGCATCAGCAATCGGATATGAACCCGCTGTTTCCGATCGCCAAGCCGACTGACGATGCTGACAAAGCCTGGCATGCTGACAAAGACGCGGCCGCTGGTAATGCCGAGCAACAGGGGAGTCAGGGGTTTCTGGGTAATGTGGGCGGTTCTGCTGGCGCGAATGGCCTGAACGGTATGAATGGCGTGGCTGACTCGGATGCTCCGGGCGGCATCACCGCCGATTCCTCTAGTATTCCAGCTGCCGAAGCGCTCGGAACGGGTAATGCTCCGGTGCCCGCCGATGAGGACGGGATACTGCCAGGGGATATCGTTGACACGAACTGGGATATTCCGCTTATCACGTTCCCGATGCTGGACAATGAGCAGAGTGGCGAGGTTTCGCCGATCAGCAAGATTGCGGATATCAGCTCGCGCGCTCCCCGCACCAGCAAGTCAACTGCCGGCGGGCCTGCGGCAGCTTCCGGTGTTGCCGGCGCCGCAGGCGGTGTTGCCGGCTCTGCAGTTGCAGGTTCTGCGGCTGCTGCGGCTCCAATATCCCCGTCCAATCTCACAGCGGGAGCGCCTCAACATCGTGCCGGAACAAAAACCGAACAATGGTTGAACGCGGCGAGGCAAGACAATAATCAGGCGGAGACCCAACAATTCGGGGCCGCGCTGGCGCCATCGAATATTGGGACGCAAAGTGGCATGTCGAACGCGGCGTTTGGGACGTCAAACATCAGCTTGTCGATGCCGGATGTGCCGGGAATGACGATGCCGAATCCGGTAGTTGCTGTTTCGGGTGGTGTTGCTTCGGGCACGGCTGCTTCAGCTGCTGCCACTGCTACTGTTGGTGCTGAGGGTGCTACAGGTGCGGCTGGGGCTCAACGGGGCGGTAATCAACACGTCGGTCAACACGTCGGTCTTCAGCAGCCGGGACCATCATTGTTCACTCCTCCGGCTCCGCGCGCGGATGATATCGCTCGTGAACGCGTCGCCAATGCGGAAACTGAAACCATGACGCCCGTCTCCTCGGCGGCTGTCGTCGCTGGAACCGCTGCGATTAGCGCAAAAGTCACGGCTCCGGGGGCTGCAAAAACCAATGCCACCAGGACCATCCATACCCCTCAAAGCGGGATGACCGGTCCGCAGGATGCCGTCGGCTCCTTGCAGGAGGAACTGGTTGACAACAGCGTGCGACAACAAGCATCTGGTAACGAGCGGAGGCGTGCTGAGGAAGCCGACGACTCTCCATCATCGCGCGGAACGAAAACCCGCAGTCGGGTGATTGTCGTGATATTCCTGATCATCACCATCATCGCTGCCGGGGTGGGTGTGTACTACCTGTACGGGATGGTCCGAACCAATCGCAATCGCAGCAATGCATATTCAGACTGCACGAAAGCGTATAGCCAAGTCAAAGAAAACTCAGAAACCCTTACAGCAACGCTGAAAAGCACTGCAGCGCAACAGAAAATCGGCACCGATCAGGTCGCCGATGTCATGACCGTAGAAAAGCTGAAAACCGCGGTAAGCAAGGCAAAATCCGCGAGCAAGCCGGTCATGTGCAAGACTTCCATGAGCACGGAAGCACTCGGCAAGGCGGCGAAGACCAATCAGACACTGGCCACGCAGCTGGTCAACTTGAATTCCACCGTAAAAGCCGCTGCAAAGGATGTGAAGACCAGCGCGAAAACCAAGCAGACCAATGATTACAACTCTGCGGTCGACACGCTGAAGACAACGACAAGCGCAGCCTCGACGTTGCTGTCCAACAGCCAAGGGGTTGTCGCGGATGACAACACGCGAACGACGCTGCAATCCGCGATTGACGCGGCCAATACGCTGTTGCAGAAGGACAAGCCGGCGCTCGTGGATGTGCAAAAGGCACAAAACGACTTGCAAACCGCTTCTGACGCGGTGAACGCATCGATGGAAGAGTACAAGACCCAGCGGGCCGCCGCTGATGCTGCAGCTGCTGCCTCGGCTGCGGCTGCACAGGCTCAGAGTCAAACGCAGGGGCAGACGCAGAGACAGAATAATAGCGGTGGTGCGGAGTCTGGTGCGGAAAGCACGAAGACGCCAACATCTCAACCTACGCCCACGAAAACCCCCACCTCCCCGGATTCCCCAACCTCATCACCGTCGGAGTCCGCCTCTCCTTCTGCAAGCGCGAGTGGCAAGTGATCGAGTGATTGCTGAGGCGGCGTTCCGGTCGTCGGGGCTGCGCGAGCGGACTGGACCCGAGGTTAGTATGTGATTTCCGATTTGGTCCGCTGGCGTGGGCTGTCTGATGGCCGGTGGATCGGTTGATCGTCTTCTGGGCGTTGCTTGAGTGTTGGTATTCTGCGGTTTGGTGATTATCGCGGTTGGTGGTCTGTTGGCTGGTGGTGTTGTGCGGACCGGATCGGGAATCGGCCAGTGATTTGCGATTTGGTCCGTGGATCTGGTCAGCGCCGTGGTTGGTGGCTAGGTGGCTGATGTCTGCCGCGCTGGTGGAGTGTTGGTATTCTGCGGTTTCATGGTGTTGTCGTTGCACGTGATCCGGTGCCGGGCGGCGTGGTCGTGCGCTGGATTCGGAATCGGCCAGTGATTTGCGATTTGGCTCGCGGATTTGGGTTGCGTTGTGGTTGTCGGTATGGCGGCTGCTGTCGAGTGTGCTGGTGGAGTGTTGGTATTCTGCGGTTTTGAGGGAATCGGCCTGGTCGATGGCCTGGAGTCTGGGTGCGTGGCACGGACTGGATCGGGAATCGGCGTACGATTCGCGATCCAGTCTGCGGATTTGGGTTGCCAAGCAGCATCGGCTAGGTGGCTGATGTCTGCCGCGCTGGTAGGTTGTTGGGATTCCGCGGTTTTTGTGTTGTTGTAGTGGATTGGTGGTTTGGTGCTGGATGGTGTGGTCTGGACTGAACGGGATATCAGTACACAATCTCCGATTTGGTCCGTGGGCACGGGCCGATGACCGGTGCCTCGGTTGATTGCCTCCCGAGCGCTGGTCGATTGTTGGTATTCTGCGGTTCCTGTGCTGTCGTTGTGGTCGATGGTCCGGAGTCTGGTGGCATGGTGCGGACCGGATTAGGAATCAGCATACGATTTGCGATTTGGTCCGTGGGTTTGGGCTGCACTGTGGTTGGTGGCTCGATGCCTGGTGTCTGCCGCGCTGGTGGATTGCCAGAATTTAGCGGTTCTTGGATGATCGGCATTGTCGGTGGCAAGGCGCCGGGTGTTGTGATTGTGCCCTGGATTCGAAATCGGCGTGTAATTCCTGAGCTGGTCCATTGATTCGGCTACTTGGCGGTTGGTGAGGTGTGGTCAATTGTTGGTATTCTGCAGTTCCTGTGCTGTCGTTGTGGTCGCCCGGTCCGGAGTCTGGTGGCATGGCGCGGACCGGATTAGGAATCTGCACGCGATTTTCGATTCAGTCCGCGGATTCAGCCGATTCCACAAATCGACGAGTCGACGCCCTCTCCGAGGTTTACGCAGATCACCAGAATTCCAGTGCCCGCGCTGCCATGCTGGTGGACCAATCCGTTGCGCGAGGCTGTCGCGAGGCAACAAATGGGACCAAAACAGGAATCAATCCCCGATACTCGCTCTAGTCCTGTCATTTGGCGCGGGTCTTCAATCAGGCAATGAATCCAGTCATTAGCCAGCCAATCGGCCCATAATCTGCCCCAAATATCAATCCAGCATAAGTCCAGTCACCACCCCGTCATCGTAGCGAATGCCTGCGCCGGTCAGCCAGCATCTCCCACGGAATTTGAGTGGACAGCATGAGCGGATGTCCGGCTCTTTGCGCTCGTGCTGAGGCAATTCTCATGGCAAGGCGCTCGCGGTTGATGGGATTCGCAAGATCAAGTTGGGTCACCTGCAGAATCATCCAACCCATGGATTCGAGAAGACGGTGCTTCTGCAGATCCCTACGCCATTGACGTTGTTCAGTCCGATGCTGGTCACCCGCGTACTCGATGCCGATTTTCAGTTCGCAATCAGCGAGATCAAGAGTGATATCTCCTCCCTGATCGGAAAGGATATCCGGAACCCGATAATTCACTTCGAATCGGTCCAGTCCGTATGAATACAGGCATAACCGCAGCTGGGTCTCCTTTGGCGAATCACTTCCGGTGACGACCAGTGCGAGCGAGGCACGGCATTTGGCTTTGCCCGGGAAACGCTGTGATGTGAGGAATTCTTCGAGTGAGGCTTCCGTTGCATGCCCATGTCTGATAAGCGACTCGGCGACTTCGGTGAGTTCATCGATTCGCAAGCCCGGTGCCAGCAATCCCCATGTCGCTTCAGGCGATAACACCCGCAATCCGGCGGACAGCATAATGGTATGTTCTGCAGTCAGGTCTTTCCACTGGTGCATCGCAATATCCGGACTGTCCGGACCGAATTGTTGACGACGCAAATGGCGTTTGCTTACGGTGATATGAAGCTGATGATCGTTGAGTAGCCGTTCTGGACGTTCGACCCGAAACAGGTCGAGGGCCGTGGTGTGCGAAACCACCCCTTTGAAGCGCACGCTCAAGCAAGTCCGTAACGCTTGCTGTTGTCGTTCTGATAGCGTTTTCGCTGTGATTGGCTTGTACAGTTTGTCTGGGGTGGGTGATGGACTGCTCATGGTTCGACGATATGTGATGGTTAGTGGGAAAACGATTCCGCGCGAACAATGTGGTCAGAAGATGATGGTGAGTTGTCATCAGTGATTCTTGAGGTCGATTACGGATACGCTGTGCTGACGGGAGTAACTCGGGCGCATGATATCGGACGATGGACTGAAATCGGAGATTCAACGCCGAGATTGGATTCATTGCAGGGAATGGATACTGTACAGGCATCGGTTATGGATGCAAGCAAGAGGGCGAATACCGCTGCCTTGCAGGTATCTGATGGGGTGAAACGGTGGTTGAGCGGGACCCATGTGTGTTGGACTGCGTCCGATATTCATGATTGATTTCGGATTTGAGCCTAAGAACGGGATATGCGGCGTATGAGTGCTGAGGGAGTGATGATTATGAATTGTTGGTATTCTGCGGATTTCGGTTTCACTGTGAGAGTGGCCGGGGTCTGTCTGCGCGAGGGGCTTGGACCGGATCGGGAATCGGTGGTTGATTCCGGGATGAGTCCTCGATCAGACGCCCTTCAGAGCATGACGGTGTGAAGGCTATGAGGTTAGGCGAGGTGTGGTCTTGCGAGATGGCAGATGCAGGGTGGATATTCGTGGATTGGAATCGAGTTCGGGAATAGAGTTTGCATTCAGTCACCGAGGATGGGCGAATGTGCAGGCTCGGCTGATGCAAGCAGAATAGATCTGTTGGTATTCTGCGGATTTCGGTTGCGCTGCAAGAGTAGCCACGGTATGTGCAGATGCGAGGCTCGGACTAAATCCGATACTGCGGGGCAATCCTCGTATTAATCCGCGTCGACGTGCCGGGGAATGGATATCAACCAGGTGCGCCGGATTACAGATCGTTGGTATTTCTTGATTGTGAGATTGGTCATCGGCACAGAATGACTTGGGAATGAACCGTAGGAACTGCCACGGGCGGACTGAATATGATTTCCATACTTGATTTCAGATTCGGTCCGTAATCTGAGGCCGGCTTATGACTGCAGTGATTGAGCGAGCATCCAGGATTGCTGTGATTTCAAGGTTCTTGAGTTGTATGCGCCCTACACACAATCCGTGGTGGGTGACAGGCATGGACTGGTTCGGTTTTCGCCGGTCGATTCGGGTATTAGTCCATGGAATCGAACGCACGCCGATGTTGGGGACAGGGAATCTCTATTGGCAACACGCACAATTGCGGAATATGACAGGTTACAAGTCGCAATGGCGGTATCCAGCTGATGGTAAGCGGAATCATCGCGGGAAATTCTCATCACGCTCAATCAGAGCAAGCCGCTGAACAGCACGACACACGCGTGGAGTCATCCATAGCCATCATTTGCGGCTACATGACAGAATGTGTGTGGTATTCTGCCACTTATCCTTACTGCCGGAAGACGCGTCGCGGTGTAGATTCCGCGGACAACCGAGCAGGTTGCATCGATGGCGCTACCTAGACACACTGGAGTACAACACAGCAAAGCAACACCACACCCAACAAAACAAACTGGCTACGCTGAGCGAGGTCTCAGCGTAGCCAGTTTGTGAGAAAAACAGCTGGCAATCACTGCCAGCAGCAATCGAGCGATCAGTAGCTGTGCGCGCTCAGCCAGTGACTATAAGCCCCCTGTACCGAGCCATAGCGGGAGTTGCAATACCCCCAGAACCAACGGAGCTGCGTCTGGTAGTTGGTTGCCCAGTCAGCGCCCGCGGAGGCCATCTTGCCACCGGGGAGCGCCTGCGGCAGGCCGTACGCGCCGGAGCTTGCGTTGGTGGCGTTCACACGCCAACCGGATTCGTGCGTAATGATGTATACGGTCGCGGTGAAATCGGCTTCGCTGCCGCCGTTGGCAAGAAGATAATCATGTGCCCACTGCTGCATTTCGCCCACCGGGGTGGTGGTGCCGATGTCGGTGCTCGTCGGGTTGGAGCTGGCTGTCTTCGTGGTACCCGTGCCCACAAGAATCACCTTGTCTACAGGAGCGGTCTTCACATACGACGCGAACACGTTGGAAGATACGACCTTGCCGCCTGCGCGCTGTACGAGGCTTGTGGTCTCCATGACACCGTCCTTGCCTTCAGTTTCGACCTTTTCGGTGCCCTTCGGCAGGTCCGCGGTTTCCTTGCGCACGACGTTGAATGCAATCGCATCATCGGATGTTTCGAGATCAGCGCCGGAACGCTCGATGGAGATGACCGTGGATTCGGTGACCTTGGTGGTCAGCGAGGGGGAGACGGTATCGTTCGGCTCAAGTGTGATATTGCCCGCTTCAAGAACGGACTTGACATTCGTGAAGTCCTTGCCGAGCACCACGCGGGATTTGCCGTTGATCTTCACCGTGATGTACGAGGTGTCGGCGTCGGCGCCTTTGAGGCTGCTACGCGTGGTACCACGGGAGACTTCATCGGCGTTGGCTTCCGTCGCCGAATATGCAGTGACAGTGGACTGGTGATGTTCGGCGGCGTAGTAGTTGCGTGACACAGCACCCGTCCCCACAAGAACGCCCACTGCGGCGATTACCGCCATGACCTTGATTCGCTGACGCTTGCTCAGCGACCTGAGGGTGGACACTTTCTTACGGTGGTTAGCCATGTCGCTCCTTGCTCGACCTACAGATGCCGTGTGCCGGGGTCATCAACTGCTTAACCCCACGTCGCCGACTGCTCAACGCTGCCGCCGTCGGGTTGCACACCTCCTCCATACTACCGCGCTGATGTGAAACATCAAATCCCGGTCGTGGGGGTGGCGGGTGACGGTCGGGCGTCAACCACGCGGAATCCCGGCCTTGCACAAGGGCGTATAGCTGCTGGCGTTCGGAGTGTCATACGGTGTTCGGGCACGTGTCGACGGACGCGTGTTCCGAACTGATCATGAGCGCGATAAGCGCTGTTCGCCTTCTGCATAATTCGTCATCGAGTCGGGGGAAATCGTCTCGGAGGAAATCATCTGTTTTCGGATTCCGGACAGGTGGCAGCGTCGAGATCGGCAATTCTTGTGATAACTCTGATGGTTACGCAGCAGGGGCGCACAGCGTGTGCACTGTACGCCCCTGCTGCATGGGGATTCAGGTTCAGGGGTTTTCAGAGGTTTCAGAAACCAGATCAGGCTTCCTGATCGTCTTGATAAGCCTTCGCCTGCTCGATGAGATTCTCGAGGTCGGAGCCGCGCAAAGCGCCTGCCTGCTTAAAAATGACCTTGCCACCCTTGACGACCATTAGCGTGGGCACGGCCTGGATTTGGGCCGCGGCGGCGAGTTCCTGATTCTGATCGATGTCGACCTTCGCGAAGGTGATGTCGGGATGCTCTTCGCTCGCCTTCTCAAACACCGGGCCGAAGGCCTTGCACGGTCCACACCAGGTGGCCCAGAAGTCAACGAACACCAGGTTGTTGTCGGTGATGGTCTTCTCGAATGTCTGTGTAGTTACTGCGGTGGTTGCCATGATGGCTCCTTACTTCCGGTGTCCCCGCTTTCCGGGCGACTGTCGTGGTATCCGTGAGTCAAATTGTCGCGGTTCGTGTGTGTTGCGTGATTCCCAGCATCCCACACCGTGTCTGAAAGTCTAGCGCTGTCCGCCGATAGCCGAACCGCCGATAGCCGAACCATAGATGGTCCGGATGCTGGCATGGGGATTGCTCCCAGTGAACGGGCGCATGCGGCGTTGTGTGAGGATTCGCTCGCACGATGGCGGTTTGGGTGGCAAGGATTGGGTTTCTGCGTGGCTTGGAGGGGCATTGTGTGAGGATTCACTCACACACTGGCGGCGGTAGCGTGCTTGCACAATCAACAGCAGTCACGGCATCGTGAGGATTCCGTTGTCACCTGCTTGCGACCCCGCGGTCCGCACCTGCTGGCGAACACGCCGCCAGGATTCTTGGGGTTGGGCAATAATGGAACCATGCCAGTGCTGAATGACGAGGTGCCCGACGAGGGCGACTACGATGCGAATCGCCGCAGAGGCGAGTTCGACCATATCACGCCGGAGGATTTCATCCGCGGATCAGGCCACGGCAACCCTCCGGGATGGCTTGACTCGGGCGAAATCACCCGGATCCGTCGTGAAACCCCGATGCCGTACGTTGTCGTTGTGCCGGTGCGCGTTGATGATTTCGGCCGAATCAGCAAGGTCGGCTCCCTCCTGTGTGTCAGCGAGGACGGGTCGGTTGAGCGCACGTTGATTGCCGGGCGAGTGCTGTACCACGAATCCGTGCGTGAGGCCATCGCCCGCAATATCTCCAAGGACCTCGGCGATATCGCGCTGCCGACCCTGCCGCAGAGCCTGCAGCCGTTCACTGTGGCTGAATTCTTCCCAACCCCTGGTATTTCGCCGTTTTATGACCCTCGCCAGCACGCAATCGCCCTGTGCTATGTAGTGCCGATTCCGGGCGATTGCAAGCCACAGGATGAGACGCTCGACGTGGAATGGTGCGATGCACAAGGCGAGCAGCTGACTGAGTGCATCGACCAGATGGCTAACGGGTATGGCGAAATCGTCCGTCGTGCCCTAGCCTGGGCCGGAGCTTGATTTGTGTGGACCGCGGACCGATGTCAAGCTGTCGAGACGAGAGTTGCGGAATGACGACGATAACACCGAAGCCATTGATCCGGCCGCGTTATGACAACGTCAGGCGCGTGCGGATCGCATGAAATCCATGAAATCAAGGTCGCGGAAAACAAGAATCGGAACGGCCGGACGGTCGATTTCGCGGATACTTGGGACCATCGTTGAACGCAGCTTGATGTGATGCAGGGTGATTCGCTGGTGTGGGACACACAGCTGGATGTCAGTCACATGTCAGCGACATACCAGCCGTATACCAGTCGGCACAGGTCAGGATGAAGGAAGGATGAAAGACAACAATGGCAGAACAATGTAATGCTGGATATCGCGATATTTGCGGGGAAGCTGGGGCAATCACGGAAATTGGCGTGACCGACGCAAGCGGCGCAACTACGGCAACCGGCGCAGCACCGGAACCCGAAACACCCGAACCCGCACAAACCGCCGCTACTCCCGGCGTGTCTGCTACCGTTGCCGAGCATCATCATCCATTCGCGCTCAACAACACGGTGTATCGCGACGGCTCGGCCACGCCGATGATTCTGGTGCACGCCTTCCCGGTCGACCACCATATGTGGGACGCTTGCGCGGCCCAGATCATCAAGCGTGCGAACGCGCAAAGGCTGGACACCTTCGCCCTGTGGGCGCCTGACATGCCGGGGGCAGGGGACGGTCCGATTCCCGCCGTCGCAGACAGCGGTCGCATCGCCGCAGACGGCGCATACACGGACGCGCTCGACCTGATGACCGATGCCTACGCGTCCCTGTTGCGGCGCGCAGGGTACCGAAAGGCCGTATGGGTCGGCCTGTCCATGGGCGGATATGTGGTCATGGACATGCAACGACGCCACCCCGACCTGATTGCGGGGCTCGCCATGTGTGATACCAAAGCATCCGCGGACGACGATACCGCACGCGCAAACAGGCTTCGCATCGCTGACGAGTGCGAGCACGAGCGCACGATTGAGCCGGTCATGCATTTCGCCCAGCCCCAGGACGGCGATTCGAGCATCAAACGTTCCGACGCCTTCATCAAGCAGATGACCGCCTGGATTCAGGCCCAAAGCCCGGAAGGCGTCGCTTGGCGGCAGCGCATGGCGGCAGGACGGCCGGATTTGGGCGACCAGCTCGCCGCGGTACATGCTCCGGCTGCCGTCGTCAGCGGGGAATGCGATCCGTCCAGCCCGCCGGAGCAGATGCGGGCGCTCGCCGCGGCGATGACCGGCACGGAGGTCTCGTTCACACAGATTCCTGATTGCGGACATTTCAGCGCTGTCGAGCATCCTGACGTCGTCGCCGAGGCGTTAGTCAATCTGATGTCGCGTGTTCAGCGGCTTGAGTGCTCCGAGCGTCCCTGACATCGCTCCGGGGCATCGCAGGAATATGGGATATCGCGAAAATGAGACAACGATTATGACGGGGATTATTGGAGGTATCGGTCGTAACGGATGTAACGGCCACAATGAACGAATCGAGGACAACCGACAATGAGCATGTTTTCACCGCTTGCGCTCACGCAAGCCCTGCCGTTCCTTCCTCTGGCACAAGGGGATATCGATTATCAGGTCGATCGCAGGAACGACCCGGACCTGTTCTCGTCAGTACTGTTATCGCCGGTGTGCACGGTCATGCTCGTCGATGGCGGCAAAGTCGCCGTACCCAAGGGGCAAGGCGATTTGGTCGATTATGACAATGTCAAGTTGCGTTTGGCGACGCTCCCCGGAGCTTATGTGCTTCCGGAACTTGCCTCGCACCCGCAGGCCATCCCGATGTTCCTAGGCTCCTATGGCGGCGCTCGCGCGGAACAGGTTGTGGCGGTAGACGTGACGCGCTTGCCGGGGCTTCATGACAACAACCTCGACGACCGTGTGCCGGATTCCGCATACGAGGGTGCCGACGACGCATTCGGCGCTACGACCGGGGATGCCGCTTCACGCAAGCCACGCGCGGTTCCATCGGCGCTCGAACAGGCGGCGAAACGCTTCGATTGGGTCGATCTGCGAGGATTCGCGCCGCATGCCTCCGCACGTGAGGCAGGGCAGGCCACCACAGCAGCCTCGTTGAGCGTGTGGCATATGCGGCAACGGCACTGCCCGACGTGCGGGGCCGAGATCAAACCAGCGCTGGGTGGTTGGGCACAGCGCTGCACGAACGCGGCGGACGGCAACAGACTGCTGTTCCCTCGCATCGAGCCTGCCGTCATCGTCTCCGTCGTGGATTCGCAGGACCGCTTGCTGCTGCAACATAATCGCGCGTGGCAGACCGCGACCATGTACTCAGTATCCGCCGGATTCGTGGAAGCAGGGGAGAACCTTGAGCACGCCTGCCGTAGGGAAACTCGCGAGGAGACCGGCATCGAACTGGGCGAGGTGAAATATCTCGGTTCCCAGCCGTGGCCGTTCCCGGCATCCCTGATGGTCGCGTTCAAGGCGCGGGCGCTGAGCACGGATATCCGCGTGGACGGCGAGGAAACCGGGGATGCGCGCTGGTTCACCCGCGACGAATATGAGCAGGCGCTCGCATCCGGCGAAGTCACGCCTCCGGTCAAGGCCGCCATCGCGCGCTACATGATCGAGGAGTGGCTCGGGCACGAGCTGTGAACTGGGGTCGCTGCGCTGCTGGATACCTGTGGCTATCTGCTCGAGTGCGGGTATGCGCCTGAGCACGGTTGCGGCACACAGGTTGTGGGTTGAGTCGCATAGGTTGTCATGCACAGGTCGTGCCGCATCGCTCTCGCGTGCCGGATGTGATGTTCGACACATGACATCGTTTCCGAAGCGTGTGCGCCCTGAACTGGTCATGTGATGCGGCTAAAGTCAGGCAGGAATGGATAGGAAAGGCATCAACGTGACCAACACTTTTGACGGTTCCGTGCCACGATACGGAGTTGGGGGCCCCGACATGCCGCGAAAGACGCGCGTGCCGGCGCAGCCTGATGCCCCGGGGGACATCTGGAAAACCAATCTGGCTGCCGATGCTGCCGATGCTGCCGATGTGAACGATGACACGCTCTCGGGTATGGAGATTCCGCTGTATGCCATCTCCGACGCCGGAAACGGTGATGCGGACGATGAGATGGCCACCGCGTTACGCCCGCCGCATAAGCGCCTGTGGCTGAGAATCCTGCTGATTGTGTTCGCAGTGCTTGCCGTCGCGGCGGTCGCCGGCTTCTTTACGGCACGTTGGTACTATCAGGACAAAGCCGCGCCGGGAGTCATGTTCGCCGGTGCATCGGTGGCAGGGCAGAACAGTGAGCAACTGGCCGCCACGGTCAAATCCGCGGTGGAGAACACGAAGATCACTGTCACCGACTCGCAGGGTAATACCGTCACCGCAAGCCTCAAGGATCTCGGCGTCAATGTCAACCAGAAGCAAACGGTATCCGCGCTGATCGCCGCGAAAGACAGCAATCCGTTCGTGCGCAGCAACCCGTTCAGCAAGCAGAATGTCAAGCTCGCCGCAACCACCGACAAGCTTGCGCTCAGCCAATACCTGACTGGCAAGCTCATTCCGAACGACAGCCAGGCCATCGCATCCACCATTGCCTATGATCAGATGTCGCAGAAATTCACAGTGACCGTGGGGCGAGGTGGGCAGGCGCCTGTGACGGACAACGTGGTCAAGGCGATAGATCAGGCGCTAGACACGCCGGGAACCACGCGAACCGCGAGCATCACCTACACGCAGACCGACATGCCGATCAGCGAAGCGGCTGCGACCACCGCCGCCGATCAGGCGAACGCCGGCCTTGGGCTGAGCATCACCATCAACAACGGCGATGCCACGACATACAAGATTCCGGCGGCAACCATCGCTTCGTGGACCGTTACGACAGCTGACCCGGCGAAGGGCACCATCGCGGTGTCCTATGACAAGCAGGCCATCAGTGACTACATGAATGGCGAGTTGGGCAATCACCTCAACCAGACGAAGACCAATCAGGTCGATCTGGTGGATACGTCCGGCAACGTCATCATGACGAAAACCAAGGGCGTGAACGGTGTGACGATCAAGGACACCGCTACGGTCGCCGATCAGGTGTACAGCGCGTTGAGCGCGAATCGTTCGGCGACGCTGACGGTTGCCAGCGATGTCACGAAGTTTGACACTGAACAGCAGAAAGTCACGTGGAAGATCGTGGTCGACCGCTCGAAGCAGACCGCAACCGTGTACAACAACGACCAAGTTGTCCAGACCTTCAACGTGTGCACCGGTAAGACCGGCAAGCACGAGACCACACCCGGCAACTATTTCATCTATCTGAAATACCAGGTGCAGGACATGCGCGGCACCAATGATGACGGTTCACAATACCTGACCAAAGGTGTCAAATGGATCAGCTACTTCAATGGCGGACAAGGCTTCCATACGGCGGGTTGGAACGCGGCTGGTATCGCATCTGGGGATCCGACCGGTCATGGTTCCCACGGCTGTGTCAACATGAACGAAGCTGACGCCAAGTGGATTTACGACAACTGCCCGGACGGCACGCTCGTTCAGGTGGTCGGTGCCCAACCGACTGCCCCGGTGCGCTGAGCCGCAGGCCGGTCCACAGCTGTTCTCTCCTCACAAACTGTTTACGCTGAGTGCCCGGTTTGCGTAGACAGTTTGTGATATGCGATTGCTGTGGCATGCCGACCGGGTGGGTTGCGGCTGCGGTGTCGCGATCTTTGCGTGGCGGTTGACTTTATACGATACGATGACATCATGAGCAAAAACGAACAGGAAGATGATCGCCCGAATCTTGAAGTCCCGGATCATCTGGAATATTCCGACGAGCATGTGTGGGTCGACGCCAGTGTGGACCCCGCGGTGATCGGCATCACCGAATACGCCGCCAACCAGTTGGGAGACTTGGTTTTCGTCGATCTGCCGGAGGTAGGCACTCGCGTCGAGGCGGGCGACGAGATCGTCGAGTTGGAATCGTCGAAGGCCGTCGAACCCCTGGTCAGCCCGGTCGCCGGCACGGTGCGGTACGTGAACCGTGAGGCCGCGGACGATCCGAGCATCATCAACGGCGACCCGTACGGCGAGGGCTGGATTCTTAAGATCGCACTCGATGACGACGAGCCGGATCTGCTGTCCGCTGAGCAGTATGCGGCGATGCTTCGCCGGCTGTAAGTCACGCCCGGAAGCTACTGCCGACGCTGAGACGCCCGTCAGCGTCGGCAGAAGCAGAAGATTGGCCAGAGGGGGTCGTCCGCATCGGATATGTCCATCGGGGATGTCCCTGAGCCGGCCCTGAATTCTTCCGGAACTCACGTTCCCTCGTCATCCGTTCTTCAACACCCCACCGTATGATGGGGGCATGAGCAGCATTACACAATTCCCTCACAAATGGAATGAGGATGACATGGCGACTGTGCCGATTCCGGCTCGTCGTGTCGTCACTACCTTCGATGCTGCCTCCAAACATGAGCAAATCGACGTCAAGCCTCTTCCTGTGAGGATTTTCCGCCGCATCGTTACCGGCGTGTTCAGCCTGTGGGCGAAGATTTCCACGACAATCGTGACCAATCTGAATTGGCGGCAACAGGTCGAGCCGTATGTTGGGTACGGCACCAGCAATTTCTCGCGGTTGATCTGCCGGACCGTGTACGAGCCGCTCCGCCGCAAACCGGGCGCGCTGATGCGCGGATGGCGCGGCATGCTTGCGGTCCCGGCGCCCAAAGTCAAAGTGAAGCTGTCCATCGACGGTGTTCCGGTGGAAACCGTGCAGGTCGGCACAAGTGAAGTCTACGACCGCGTCGACAGATTCCGCGAGCGCAGCATCGACTATGCGGTCTCTGATTCCGCGGGATATCTGGACTTAGTCGCTGACCGGGCGCTTGAACCCGGAATCCATCACGTGTCCTATCAGGTCGAGGGCCGTCACGCGGTCGATTCCAATCTGTTCACCATCGTGCCGGGCACGCGTGTCGGTGTGATATCTGATGTGGATGACACCATCATGATTACGCAGGCGCCCACCTTGTGGAAGGCTGCATACAATCTGCTGCTGCTCAATCCGCAGAAGCGAGCGTCTGTGCCTGGCATGGCGGTGCTGTTCAACCGGATCGCGGATATTTTCCCGGACGCGCCGTTCTTCTACCTGTCCACCTCGCCGTGGAATGTGGAAAGCTCAATCCGCCATTTTATTGAGAATTACGGCTTCCCGGCCGGCCCTCTGCTGTTGCGGGACCTCGATCCCAGGCCGAAGACCTTCATTCCTTCGGGTGTGCAGCACAAGTTGGAGTATGCCGAGCAGCTGATGGGCGATTTTCCGGACATGAAGTTCATTCTGATCGGCGATGACGGGCAGAAGGATCCGACCACGTATGCGACCATCGCGAAACGGTATCCGGGGCGTGTCCTCGCCATTGGGATTCGGCAGTTGAGCCCGCGGGAATCCTCGCCACTCGGCCCGGTTCGTGGCATGACGCAGTCGCAGCCTTCGCCGGTCACGGACGTGCCGGTGTTCACGGGTACGACCGGCGCCAATCTCATGAAGACAATGCTGCCGTACCTGCGGCAGTTCGCTTAGGTTACGTTCGAAGCGATGCTCGATGCGCGACGCACGCAACTTCGAGAGGCGGGGTGACTCACGCTGAGCTGCGGGGCGACATGCGTGAACTCGCCGTCATCGGACCGTCCCCGGGCTTGTTTTACGATGGTGCCTATGAGTGACGAACAGCGCAATGACGACCGTCCGCAAGGGCTTTGCGGCACGGGCTCGCAATCTGGTTCAGGCTTGTCTGGTTCATCAGGCTTGGGCTCCGGCGACAACCCGCCGTACGCCAAGCAGGAGCCCCACCGGCGGATTGAGCACGGGGATGTGTTCGACGATCCGTATGAGTGGATGCGCGACAAGGATTCTCCGGAACTCGCCGCTTACGTCGCCGCGCAAAACGCCTACTGCGACCGCCGGATGGCTCCGTTGCACCATCTGCGCGAAACCCTGTTCAAGGAATTCACCTCGCATGTTCAGGAAACCGACATGTCAGTACCTACGCGAGTGAACGACTACTGGTATTTTTCCCGGACCCGGGAAGGCAGCCAATACGCCGCATCCTGCCGCATTCCCGTGCGTGGTGAGGATGATTGGGATCCGCCACATATCGACCGCGAGGCCGAACCAGGTTCCATGCCCGGGGAACAGGTGTATTTCGACGCGAACAAAGAATCACAGGGCCATGATTTCTTCCGCATCGGCGGCATGGACGTGAGTCATGACGGCCGCTGGCTGCTTTACGGCGTCGATACTGCGGGCGACGAACGCTACGACTTCCGGATTCGCGACTTGAATGACGGCAGTGAATTGCCTGAGGTGCTCAAAGGCATTGCGGGGGCGTGCTTCACGGCCGACGGCGCGTGGGTGTTCTACACCGTGCTTGACGACGCATGGCGTCCGTACGCGGTGTTCCGACATCGCGTCGGCACGCCGGTTGACGACGACGTCGAAGTGTTCCGCGAGCAGGACGAGCGTTTCTGGGTGGGTGTCGGCCTGAGCTTCGACGAACGGCATGTGGTCATCTGCACCGGGTCCAAGACCACCAGCGAAGTGCTCATGCTCCCCGCAAGCGATCCGACGGGGGAGTTCACCTCGTTCATCCCGCGCCGTGAGGGTATTGAGTATGACGTGAGTTTCGCGTGTTTCGAGGGCGCCGGCGAGCATGGCGAAGACATTCCGGTCGCCGTTGTGGACCATAACGCGACGAATCCGAATTTTGAGATTGACGTGATCGATATGCGATCGAATAAGCCGCCGTACCGGCTCGGCGAAGGCGTGTGCGTGGCTGCCGGATCGCCGTATGGCTGCGAACAGGGGGATGTGGTGCTCGCCGGTGCGTCCGACATGCCGGTCGGCACGCCATATCATGATCCGCGCAACCCGACGATTTTGCAGGGTGCGCGTGGGTTGTCCATCGACGGAATCGCATTGCATCGGTATTTCGTTGCCCTGTCGTATCGCGCGGATAGTCTGCCGCATCTCGCCGTGATGGCGAAAACCGATGCCGCCCAAGACTTTCTTGCGGGGCGTCCTTGGCGATTCCGCGAATTGGTCCCGCCGCCGCTGGCGGAAGCGGGTGTCGGCGATAGTTGCGCAGATGGTACGAACGATGGCGCGGATGATGGTGGCAAAAATGGTACTAGTACGAACGATGGTGTGAGCGACGATACCAACGACCGCGGTAACGACGGGCGGCTGTACTCCATCGGGGCCGCCGGCAATCCGTCCTATGACGCCCCGCGCATGCGCTACTCCTTCGGCAGCTACACCCGCCCCGGCGAACTGCATGAGATCGATCCGGCCACGGGCGCGGACACGCTGCTTAAAAGGGCCCGCGTACTTGGCGATTTCGATGCCCACCGGTACGCCGAACGTCGCATCTGGGTGCGCGCACGTGACGGCGAATCAATCCCCGTGTCGCTGGTGTGGCGTCGCGACAAACTGTCTGCGCAACCCGGCGAGTCGGCATGCTATGGCATTCGTGCCGACGGGTCATCTCCGATGTTCATCCTCGGGTACGGGGCGTATGAAGTCAGTTCTGACCCCGGATTCTCGGTTGCCCGGCTCAGTCTGCTCGATCGCGGCGTGCTGTACGCGTGCGTGCACGTTCGTGGCGGCGGGGAAATGGGCCGTGCTTGGTATGAGCAGGGGCGGCGGCTCAACAAGAAGCACACCTTCGAGGATTTCGTCGATGCGACGCGCGCCCTGCAACGCATGGGACTCGCCTCGCCGGCGCGTACGGTTGCGGAAGGCGGCTCGGCGGGCGGCCTGCTCATGGGCGCGATTGCGAATATGGCTCCGGAATGTTACGCGGGCATCGAGGCGGATGTGCCGTTTGTGGATGCGCTGACTTCGATTCTTGATCCATCGCTGCCGTTGACGGTGACGGAATGGGACGAGTGGGGCGATCCGCTGCACGACCGCGCGGTGTACGAGTACATGAAATCGTATTCACCGTATGAAAACGCTCCCGAACCGGGAGACTCGCGGGCGCGCGCCTTCCCGAAGATTTTCGTGACCACGTCAATGAACGATACGCGCGTGCTTGTCGTCGAACCGCTCAAATGGGTGGCTCGCTTGCAGGCGGCTGGCGTGGATGCCGTTGAGAAGATCGAAACCGAAGCGGGGCATGGCGGGACGTCCGGCAGGTACCGTCAGTGGCGCGAGATTTCGTACGAGAACGCGTGGTGCCTGGCGACTATGGGCATCACTAGATAGGGATTATTTGGGCGTGTGCTTCAGCCGGGTGTCTTTGGCCAGGCGTCGGTCGTGTGTCGGTGTCCGGGGCGCTCGCCAGCCGATAGCGTGCTTGTGGACAATCATGTCGAAAACCCATGAATTTGGCCGAAATGCGGACGTAATTCCATCATTCGGACTGGTGTCCAACTGACGGAATACGCGTGTCTCGGCCGCGGGTGAACCGACTATTGTCGCGAACATGAGCACAACCAAGACATATCGGATTGCCGTCATCCCGGGCGATGGCATCGGCAAAGAAGTCACCCCCGTCGCCCAGGCCGCGCTTGAAAAAGCGGCTGACGGCGTGGCATCGTTTACTTACGAAAACTTTGATCTCGGTGCGGAACGCTACCTGCGCGACGGCGCGATTCTGCCGGACGAGGATCTCGAACGCATCAAGGGCACCGACGCGATTCTGCTCGGTGCAGTAGGCGACCCGCGCATCAAGGCGGGCATCCTCGAGCGTGGCCTGCTGCTCAAGCTGCGTTTCTCGCTTGACCAGTACATCAACCTGCGTCCGTCCAAGCTGTACCGCGGCGTCACTTCGCCGCTCGCCAACCCGGGCGACATCGACTTCGTCGTCGTGCGTGAAGGAACCGAAGGCCTGTACTGCGGTGCCGGCGGCGCAGTCCGTCGCGGCACGCCGAACGAAGTGGCCACCGAGGTGTCCATCAACACGGCGTTTGGTGTCGAGCGCGTGGTCCGTTACGCTTTCCAGCTCGCCATGAAGCGCAAGAAGCATGTCACGCTCGTGCACAAGAAGAACGTGCTCGTCAACGCGGGCGACATGTGGCAGCGGATCGTCGACAAGGTCGGCGAGGAATTCCCGCAGGTCACGCACGACTACCTGCACATCGACGCGACCACGATTTTCCTCGTGTCGAACCCCTCGCGCTTCGACGTGATTCTCACCGACAACCTCTTCGGCGATATTCTCACCGATGAGGCGGGTGCCGTGGTCGGCGGCGTCGGATACTCCGCCTCTGGCAACATCAATGCTTCCAACGAATACCCCTCGATGTTCGAACCGATCCATGGGTCGGCACCGGATATCGCAGGCAAGGGGATCGCCAACCCGACGGCCGCCGTGCTGTCGAGCGCGATGCTCCTGCGCCATCTCGGATTCGACGAAGCCGCCGCGAAAATCGACCGTGCGGTCGAAGCGGATATCGCCGAACTCGGGTCGACCAAGCGCACCACCGAAGAAGTGGGACGCGACATCTTGGCGCGCATCTGATACCTCTCACGCCACAAGCGTGTGAGCGCCGCCCTGCAATCCTGTGCAACGGAAGAAGTCAACAACAGCACGGGGATGCAGGGCGGTTTATTTTCTGTATCGTAATCACCCCCATGTCCACTGTGAAGATTCGGTGAGTTGGGTGGATGAGTGCGGGGTTTGCATGAGATGGCACGCTGGGTGGCGGATTGTACTTGATGTGTCAGGTTGTGTATGTCGGGGCATGCGTGCGGGGTCGGTTGCCGCCGTTGGCTGTGGGTTCGGTGGAGGTTCTGCTGGCTTGTGTATGTCGGGGCATGCGCGGGCGGGTGAGATGGTTCTTGCAGTCAGGGAAAGGGAGCGGTTCTGGCGGGTTGCGTATGTCGGGGCATGCGTGACGTGACGTGCACCGGGTTTGGAGGTCCTGCTTGTGATTGAACGTCCACGGGGGTGTGGTTTCGGTGGGTTTTCGCATTGCAGACGCTGGATGTCCATGAGCGGTGGCTTCGGCATCGGCAAAGGCATGGGTTATGCGATACTGGCGGTATGGAAGAAAATAACCAGAGCAGCCAGGCTCCCGACATCACAGGTCAGGAAGCGCCGCAGCCGTCCCAGTACGCGCCGGCTGCATCGCAGCAGTCAGAGTACGAGCAGTCCGCGCAGGCTGCTCCGGAATCGCAATCGGAAACTCCGCAACCCCAATACGGTCAGGAGTACGGGCAGCAGTCCGCCCGGCCGCAGCAGTTTGGACAGCCTGCGTATAACCAGCAGCCGTCGTACGAGCAGCAGTACAATCAGCAGTCATCCGCGCAACCGCAGCCCGCGCCCGATCAGTACAATCAGTACGGTCAGTCCCAGTCGGATCAGCCCGGGTACGCACAGTATTCCCAGCCGGCATCGCAGGAATACACCTATGGTCAAGGCAACACCCAAACCACCCAATATCAAGAGGGATACCAGTACGCATCTCCGCAGCAGCAGTACGAGCAGCCTGCAGCGTCGGCAGCTTATCCGGCTGCCGGAGTGGCGATGGGCGAGGGCTACCAGTACCAGCAGCAGCCCTACGGCCAGCAGTATCAGCAGTCGTACGAGCAGCCGTATCAAGCTGCGCAAGGCTATCCCTATCCGCCAGCGAACTATGGCGGGTACGGATACGTCGGCCAGAAATCAAAAATCGCAGCCGGTCTGCTGGGCATCCTCTTCGGCTCTCTCGGGGTGCATAATTTCTACCTCGGCAACACCGGCAAGGCGGTGGCTCAGCTGTTGTTGACACTCATCGGCTGGATTGTGCTCATTGGTCCTGTTATCGCAGGTATCTGGGGGTTGATTGAGGGCATTCTCATCCTGACGTCGTCTACAGGCAGTGAATGGCATAAGGACGGCAAGGGGTACGAGCTTCGGGACTGAGGATCTGCCCTATGCGCGGTGAATATAAAACTCCAGGCGGCAAGCTTGTCGGGGTCACGGTGGCGTGTGACCCCGCTGGCTTCATCACCTCATGCAGCATTGACGGCGATTTCTTCATGGAAGGCGAGGAATCCGAGCAACAAGCCATGCTGGACGCGCTCGCGAATGCGTTGCGTCACGGGGACGATCTCAACGCCGTATTCTCCGCCCATCCGCACGTCCAGTTGATTGGCGCCGATGTTGACGCGTTCCTCATCGCATTCCATCGGGCGGTCGACAACGGCGGCGCGGCACCGCACTCCACGGCCATGCGTGATACCGCATCGTCGCGCGGTCACACGGCGGCGACATCCAGCCAAGCACATCGCCCCTTTGAACAAGCTGAGCGGAAGACGGAACGACGCCGTCGAGCCCGCTGGCAGGCGCTGAAACCGGAAGTCATCCACGACACCCCGCGCATGCCCCAGGAGCAAATGGACATCGATATCCGCCTTGCTGAGCGTGTCGCCGCCGGTAAGATGCCGCCTACCTTGCGCTTTTGGGAGTGGGCCGCGCCCGCAGTCGTCATCGGCAGATTCCAGTCGCTTGAAGACGAAGTGAACCTTGACCAGGCGCAGCAGTCCGGGTTCACCGTCGTCCGTCGTTGCACGGGCGGGGGAGCCATGTTCATCGAACCGGGCAACACCATCACCTACTCCCTGTATGCCCCGCGTGATTTCGTCGCCGGCATGGACATCGAGGAATCCTATCGGCTGTGCGACCAATGGCTGATTGATGCCCTGCGTGATTTGGGCATCGAGGCCTCGTTCAGCTCAATCAACGACATCTCGTCAAGCGCGGGGAAGATCGCAGGGGCCGCCCAGCGACGGTTCCCGCCGATCGGGAAAGGGCCAGGGGCAGTGCTGCATCACGTGACCATGGCCTACGACATCGATGCGGTCGCCATGTCCCGCGTACTGCGGGTTTCGCAGGAGAAGATGTCGGACAAGACCGTGAAATCCGCCATCAAACGCGTGGACCCGCTGCGCTCGCAAACCGGGTTGAGCCGGCGTGAAATCGTCGATCGGCTGATTGAAGCGGCGCGTCGTCAGCAGCCAGCGGTGATGCCTTTCGCGTTGCCGTTCGTGTGACGCTGTCCGGGTGACGCTGTCCGGGTGACGCTGTCCGGGTGGCGTCACGCGCAACATCGTTCGCATGACGCGGTCTAGGTGACGCGGCCCGTGCCACGCCGTTCGCGTGAGTGCGCACGTATGAGGTGCGTGGCCGATGCGATGCAAAGCTTGACCCAGCGGGGACCGTGCAATCGGCGACCCGAACCGGTGCCTGATACCGGCAGTTGCATATCTGCGGTACTGATCTGTGGCACCGCCAAGCGTGCATCTTGTCTATCTGTAGTACCTCCACGATCATATCTTCACTATCTGTGTGCGTATGCAGCCGATACCGCAAGTATGACTCGCGCAATTCCAACGGCATACTCCGGGTATCAGCCGTCGGCGCACACAAATACGCGAGATAGCTTGTGTGAAGTACTACAGATACCGCAGATAGCGGCAAAGCTGCGTGTGGTATTGCGCTGTACCGTACCGATGTCTGCCGAAGAAGTCCCGGCCGGCTGCCGGCGGTGTCAATCGCAGGCGACATTGACCCATGCGACCCATGCGACCCATGCGTCAACCTGGAAACAGCACTGATTTCGTCGGGAAGCGGGATACAATGGGTGCCGTATGTGTCGCATCGACGCGAAGCGAAGCGGCAAGGAGGAGCCCATGGTCATGCCCAAGCCCAATGCGATGCCCGAGCCTGACAATATCCTGTTGCGCACCGCGCTGTTCAAACAGGTATCCGAGCAGCAGGCGGCGCGGCTTCTGCCGTACCTGCAACGTGCGCAGTTCGGCAAGGGCGGCGTGATTTTCGCGGAAGGGGACACCGATCACCGCATGTATCTGCTGGAGTGGGGGCGCGTGAAGCTCACCCGGCGTTCCAGCGACGGCCGCGTGCAACTTCTGAGCATTCATGCTCCCGGTGAAGTATTGGGTGAGATTCCGGTGTTCGACCCGGAAGGCGGGCCTCGTACGGCATCGGCGATCGCCATTTCTAGCCCGACTCAGGTTGTCTGGCTTGAGCATGACGCGCTGTTCGCGTGGCTCGACCAATATCCGCGTGTCGCCGTCGACATGTTGCAGGTGCTCGCACGCCGTATGCGCGCAAACAATGAACGCATCAGCGACCTGGTATTCATGGATGTGCCCGCCCGATTGGCGAAAACCCTGATCAATCTGGCGTCCCGCTTCGGTGTACCGGAAGAAGCCGGCGTCAAGATTCCGCACGATCTGACCCAGGAGGAGCTGGCGCAGCTGGTCGGCTCGTCCCGCGAGACGGTGAACAAGGCGTTGACTGAATTCGCGAACCGCGGATGGATCGCGCGTGACGGCAGAAGCATCGTCATCTACCAACCGGGAGCGTTGATTCGCCGTTCCAAGCGCTGAGCCGGCACGGGATTCACTCATTCGGATTGAGGCCGTCGGGTGGTGGTTTCCACAATGCATCCGCTCTCCGACAGGCCGATTTTCGGCTTGTTTTCAGTCTTTTCCGCATTTCCGGCGGAATGTGCAAATACCGTGCCGTTGTGCGAGCGGCAACGCGGTAATGGTACAGGCGACACCATAGAATGGGGCACATGCCCAAGAAGAACTCCCTGACCGCTCGACGTGCGCTCGCTTTGCTGCTCGCGTATCTGACCCTCTGTATCGCCGGAGGCGTCGTCGTGAGCCTGATGGCGATGCCCGCCGTGTTCGGGGCGAACAACGCGGCGAAAGCGCTTGCACCATCCCTGACTGTTGAGGGCATTGATTTCGATGTGACCAGCCTGCCGCAGAAATCCACGCTGTACGCGTCCGACGGCAAGACGGTGATCGCCTCATTCTATGCGCAGAACCGCGAGGTCGTACCGATCAAGAACATTTCCGTATACATGCAGCGTGCCGTGGTCGCGCGTGAGGATCGCCGATTCTTCGAACACGCCGGCGTCGACGTCCAGGGCGTGCTGCGTGCGTTCGTGCAGACCTACGTGGCCAAGGGTGACACCCAGGGCGGCTCGTCCCTGACCCAGCAGTATGTCAAGAACGTGCTCATGGTCAAGGCCCGCGAGGACGATGACCCGATTGCCGAATACCATGCCTCAGAGGACACCGTCGCGCGCAAGTTGCGAGAGATGCTCATCGCCGTGCAGATGGAGAAGAAATACTCCAAATACGAGATTCTGCAAGGGTATTTGAATATCGCCCAATTCGGCTCCGGCAGCCTGTACGGCGTGGAAGCGGCGGCGAAACGCTACTTCAACACGACCGCGGCGAACCTTTCCGTCGTTCAGGCGGCCACCATCGCGGCAATCACCAAGAACCCGGAGAAATACGATCCGTCGATCGAGTCCAATCAGAAAACCGCTGAAGAACAACGAAATATTGTGCTGGACCTGATGCTTCAAGAGAAGTTCATCACGAAAACCCAGCACGACAAAGCCAAAGCCACCCCGCTGAAAGATACGCTGAACATTCAGTCCGTGCAACAAGGGTGTCAGGTGGCCGGCGATGCCGCGTTCTTCTGCAGCTATGTGACCAACCAGATCCTCAATTCCAAGGAATTCGGCAAAACCGCGCAAGCCCGGCAGAAGTTGCTGAACGAGGGCGGCTTGGAAATCTACACCACGATGGACGTCAACGCGAACAACGCTGCGATGAAAGCCGCGAGGGACACCATTCCGGTCGATGACCCCACAGGCTTCGAAGTGACGATAGCTGCGATAAAACCGGGGACGGGCGAGGTGCTCGGCTTCGGCATCAACCGAACCTATGATGCGACGGATGCGGCGAAAAACGATTCGACACGAACGTCCATCAACTATGCGGTCGACCAGAAAGACGGGGGAGGCATTGGTTTCAACGTCGGTTCCACGTGGAAGCCGATCAACATGATTGCTTGGATGTTGCAAGGGCATTCCATCAACGAATCCTTGAGAACCTACACGAGTTACGCGAACAGTTCCTTCAACTGCTCGAAGTTCTCCGGACACGGCACATGGTCGCTGCACAACTCCGAAGGCGGCACCGTCAGCCAGGAAACCCCGTTGCAGGGCCTGATCAAATCGCATAACACCACGCAAGCGTCCATGACACAGCAGATTGGCCTGTGCGCGATCGCGGATGCGGCGAAAACCGTCGGCTACCACAACGCGATCCTGGGTCAGGAGGACGTCTACTCGGCCAACTCGTTCAACCCGCCTATGATCATCGGTTCCGTTCAGGCGTCCCCGCTGACCATGGCGAATGTCTATGCGACCATCGCGGCGAACGGTGTGGAATGCACGCCAATCGCCATCAAGAAGGTCATCAAGCAGAACGGCAAGAGCGTCAAGGTGCCAAGCGCGAACTGCCATCAGGCCATCGCACCGGAAATCGCCCAGACCACGGCATACGCTTTGAATCAGGGCGTGCTGAAGGGCGAGGCGAAAGCGGCACAACTTGACAACAACCGCAAGACCTTCGCGAAAACCGGTACCAACGAGCAGACGTACATGTTGACGGCCGGGTTCGTGCCCAACCAGGTGGCGGCATTCGTCGCCGTCGGCAACGCCGAGGTACAGGAGAGCTTCTCCGGCAAAACCATTAACGGGGTCAGCCACGGCACTTGGTACGGCATGTACATCGCGTCTCCGGCGTGGAAGGAATTCGTGGACACGTATCTTGCCGCGATCAACGCGCCGATTGACAACGATTACGGCACACCCGCCGAGCAATATATGAGGTGATTCGGCTGGGGCATCGGCACGACGGCCACACAGGAGGCGATTCGCGGTTGCGGGTCGCCTCCTGTCGTATTTCGTTGCGAATCGGCGTGGACCGTCGCCTCGTCGCGGATCGGCGCCGAAGTCGGTGCACGGACGTTTGGCAGATGCTCGGCGGACGCTTGTTCTTCCGTTGTTCACCGAATCTGTCGGCGATTTGCAACCGGACATCATACAATACAGATGGAGGCACACGAGAGACCAACGCGGGCGATTCGCGCATGGGCCAGTTGTCGAACGGCATCGAACGGCATCGAAGAGTCGTCGACGGTTCATCGCGGCCCGCTGAAAGGAGTCGATATGGCGAAAGACGATAAGACCACGAAAGTGAAGGACATCAAGGGGAAGGGAGACAAGGGACAGAGCGACAAGGAACAGTCCCGCGTCGATAGCAAGCTGTTCGAGCCGTTCCAGCTGCGCGGCTTGACGATGCGCAACCGCATCTGGCTGCCCCCGATGGACACCTATTCGGTGTACGCGCAGGACGGCAAGCCGACGCCGTTCCACTATCAGCATTATGTTTCCCGCGCCATCGGCGGGTTTGGCATGGTCATCGTCGAATCCACTGCGGTGAGCCCGGAAGGCCGTATTTCCCCATGCGATGTCGGCCTGTGGAACGACGACCAGATCCAAGCGTGGCGTTGGATTGTCGAAGGTGCGAAAGCGACTGGAGCTCGCATCGGCGTGCAGCTCAACCATGCCGGCAGGAAAGGTAATACCGGCAGTTTCTCGCTGGGATATATCCATGAGAATGTGCCGCAGGACAAGGGCGGCTGGCGGACCGTCGCCCCGAGCCCGATCCCGTATGCGAAGCTGGATGCTCCGCGCGAGCTGAGCGTTGGTGAGATCCACGGGATCGTCGCACAGTTCCGCGATGCTGCGGCGCGTGCTGTGGCTGCCGGCTTCGATATGGTGGAAATCCACGCAGCCCACGGCTACCTGCTTTCGGAATTCCTTGATCCGCTGACCAATGCGCGTGAGGACGAGTACGGCGGTTCGTTGGAGAACCGGATGCGCTTGGTGGTCGAAGTCGTGGATGCCGTCCGCCAGGTGATTCCCGACTACATGCCGCTTGTGGTGCGTGTTTCCGCGACCGATTGGGCCGCCGGCGGTTGGAATTTGGTCCAGACTGTGGAGCTGTCCCGTGTGCTCAAGGAGCATGGTGTGGATTTGATCGACGTGTCGACCGGCAGCATCATCCCGCATGTGAATGTGCCGGTCAAGGATGGCTGGCAGGTGCCGTTCGCCGCGGCGATCCGCAAGGAGGCCGAGATTCCGGTGAGCGCGGTCGGGCTGATCACCAAGCCTAAGCAGGCGGAAAAGATTGTGCGCAAAGGCAAGGCGGATGTTGTGGAAATCGGCCGTGCCGCGTTGCGTGACCCGTATTGGCCGTTGCGCGCCGCTTACAAGCTGGGGGTGCCTGCCGACCAGGCGCCGTACGCGGACCAGTACCGTCGGGGAGCTTACTGCTGAGGTTGTTTTCGATGCAGCTGGGCTCTGCCGTAGGGCTTGTTGCCGAGTTGAGCGTCGGGTTTGGCACTGTGTTGGGTGGGACATGCCGTCGGGTTTGGCGGGGCTCATCATTGTGCCGGGCGTGGGTTTGGTGGAACGCGTCGGCGGGCTGGGCGTCGGGCTGATACGGATGGCGAATGTTCATGCGGTGCGTCGGACTGATGGTTCCCGGCCTCTTCCGGGCGTTTTCCAAGTCATCCCTGTGCAACATGTCTTGTGGAACATCCCTCGCAGCGAGAGCTTGGCGCGCCATCTGCGTAACGCCGGCAGCGATTTGAGCATGGCAGCGCGTTCCTCGATGACGTCATTCCAATACCGGTCGACTTGATGCTGATCGATGGTGTTGCCGGAGAAGGAGACATAGTCCGCTTCCTTGCCCAACATGACCAGCGCGTCTAGCGTGAGGCCCATTTCCTTGGCGATGGCTTGCGCCTGTTCGTTTCTGGTGCCGTGAACGCTGAGACCGCTTTGCATGGCGGTTGCGGTGACCGCCTGCCAGCCTGCAGCGACGCGTTGCGATGGGCTGCCGTGCTTGCGCGCCCATAGCAGCGCGATTGCCTTGATGGCGAGCAGCAGTGCACATACGGCGAGCAACACCCAGATTGGGCTGCCATACAGGGCGACCGCTCGGGCAATGGTACGGAACCGTGCCCAAGACGTGTTGTCCGGTGCCTCATCAGCCATGCTGCCGCCGATTGATGATGCGCCGGTGGCTTGATTGTCGTCACGCAAGGGGTTGGTGAGCGGGACTGCGGGCTGGCGCACCAGCGTCTGCGGATTCGGCGGGGTCAGGTTCTGGTTGTCGTCCGGGATTTTTGTTTCCTTCGGTGTCGGGTAGAACGGCACCCAATCGTATCCGTCCAGTTTGATTTCCACCCACGCGGTCACATCGTTGCCGGTGAATTGTGTGACGGTGGATGAGCCGTGCTTCTCGGTGCGGCTTTCGCTGATGTCGCCCTCATCGTTCTTTGGCAGGAACCCGAGCACGACGCGACTGGGCATGCCAAGGCTGCGGGCCATCAACGCCATCGCGGAGGCGTATTGCTCGCTGTCGCCGACCATGGCGGACCCCGACAACAGCTGGTCGATACGGTAATTGCCGTGGCCGGCACTGGAGGGGTAATCTCCGTCCAGCCCATGCGAGAACCAGCCTGATTCCTTGAGCTGCTTCGCGATGGATTGCGCCGCCTCGCCGCCGCTGGCCTGTCCGCCGGCCGTGGCGTTGGCGAGTTTATCCACGCTGTCGGGCACGTCTTCGGCTTTGGGCTGACTGATCGGGCTGGTTGCCGCCTTGGCGATTTCCTTGTCGGTCGGCATGCGAGGGATGATGCCGGTTTCCGTGTAGGACAACCCCGCGTAGGTGCGTGCGGAGTAGATGGAGGACATGGTGTCGGTGTTGTAGTAGAACGAATCGGTGTCGGACGTTTTGGCGAATTGTACGCTTGACGCGGCCCCGGCGATGGGCAGCCAGTAGTCGGTCAGCCCTTTGTCCACTGTGAATTTGGCGGTAAAACGTTTGCCTTCCGCGGTGTTGCGGATACTGGTGCCGACACGGCGGTAGTTGGAAGAGTCCGAGGCCATGGCCGAGTCGGACAGATTCCACACATTGCCGTCGAACCGGTCCATGACGGCAAGGCGTACGGTGGAACCGGCGGGCAGATCGGTGACGGTTAGCAGCACGTCATCCTTGTGGTTCTTGACGTATGAGCGCATGCCGCTGAGCGGGCTCGTGTACTGGTAGGGGCTCAGCGGCGGTTCGTAATGGTCGCGCAGGATGGTGCGGTGCTGTTCGACAACCGCGCATCCACCGACCGCGAGCGACGCCGAAATCAGCACGATGACGATGCTGCTCAACCACCGGCTCAGCTTTAGCAGATTCCATCGCGAGCTGATCCATGCCACCAGCGTAATGGCTGTCACGGTGCCCGCGGCGATGCGGTGGAATCCGGTCGGGGAGCCGAGCAGCGCGCAGACCGCCGTATTCGCCAAGATAGGGATGACGGCGATTATGATGTACCGTCCGTCCTTGGTGACGGCGAAGATGCCGGTTAGCAGCGCCGCCCACAGGCAGATTGTCCAGACGGCTAGGAGCGAGCCGTCTGCCGTCCCCACCGGCGGGTCGAGCGCAAGCAGGTATTTGAACGAGCCCAGCATACTCATCCACCCCTGTCTGATGGTGCGGACTGTCGGAATGATATGGGCGATGGTGGTGTCGTTGAGTATCAAGGCGGGGCCGACCACCAGTTGCGCGAATGCCATGAACAGCATCTGCCACCATAGGCGCAGCACGGGGAAGAGACCGGCGAGCGCCACCAGGGAGCCGATGATGGTGGCGGGGATCGCTGCCGTGGCCCATGACAGCGCGGATCCATAGGCATCAATCAGATTGCTGGATGCGACGAGGGTGAGCAGCGCGGCGATAAGCAGGCTTGCGTAGGGTGCTGCGCAGTGCCGCGTGCCGGCGATGGGGGCGGGTTGTCCTGGTCGCGTTATCCAGATTGCCGAGCGCTTAGAGTCCATCCATGTGCCGGTGGCTGTCGTCGTCGCCGTGTGTGTGACAGTCGATGCGGCGGCGCCGGTCAGGTCCGTGACATTGGTGACATCGCCGGTGTCCATGGTATTGACGGGGTTCGTGGGGTTCATACCAGTGCTCCCATGATGATCGGGAGGTCGTCGAGGTCTCCTATGGTTGCCAGGGTGAAATCGGGGTAGTGCTTGATGGCGCATGGCTGTCCCGGCGCGGTTTGCAGGACTACGCAGGTCGCGCTGTGGGGGAGCGCCAGAGCCATGCGTTTGATGATGCCAATGGTTTTGAGGCTTCCGACCGTGAAGAAATAGAACGATGCGTCCCGGGCGTGCGCGAGCGTGTCCTGCGCGAGATTAGGGTTGTCGTCGATATCGGGGTCGATGCCGCTGCAATCATCCAGGAATTCCGTGGGATTGCGGGGTGTTGTGTGGTTGATGCCGGCGTGGGCGGTCACCGGCCGGTCCTGTTGCAGGCACTGCACGCCGATGGATGCGTGGACTGACACCGCAAGTTCAAACTCCTGCGAGTGCGCATAATCATGGGGATTCACACTGATGGTCAGCGAGGTGTCGGTGCGTCGGGTGGCTTCGTATTGGCGGATCATCAGTGTTCCGGTTTTCGCAGAGCTGAGCCAGTGGATGTTGCGCACGTCGTCGCCTGGGGCATATTCGCGCAGACCGTGGAAATCCAGGTCATCGTCCACGATTTCGTTGCTTGGCTGGCCTTCGAGGTCGCGGGGGACGCCTGCGCTGAGCGTATTCAGCGCGACTGTGCGCGGATGGATGAACACGGTGATCTGCTTGGTGAGTCGCCTCTCACGGCGCACTAGGCCGAATGGGTCGCCTCTGCGGATGGACAGGGGGCCGACGGGCAGGATATCCCGCGATACTGCGGTGAATTCCACGGTTGTTATGCGTGACTGGCCTGCGGCGAGCATGGGGATGGTGAAGCGCTCGTGGTCGTCGCCGATGGGCAGGTCGCCTCGCACCGAAGCGGTCGGTGTACGGCCGGGATTGTCGACGCATACGTTGACGGCCACCTTGTCCGATACAGTGACCCGGCGGCGGGACACATCGATGGTGGCGTTGAAGGTGGTGTTGCCGAGCGACAGCACAACCGCACATATCATCATGGCTGTGAACGCCACCGCCATGGCGAGCAGTTCGTGCCATCCGAGCATAAGGAACGCCGTCGCCGAGATGATGGCCAGGGCGATGACGGTCCACCCGGGAACGGAGATATACGAGGTGAGCAGCCGTTTGGCCCGGTGCCGGATGCGTCGCAGGGTGCGTACCGTGGCTGTTCTGCGCCGCATGGTGTGCGATTGCTGCATTCCTTGACCTTTCGATGAGGGTGGTTTACCGGTCCGATATGGTTCACGCGCTGGTACCAAGGGTTGGCGCGGGGACGTCTTCTAGAATCTGCCCAATCAGCTGTTCAGGGGTTGATCCGGCGAATGTAGATTCGGCGGTCAGGGTGATGCGGTGGGCGAGGACCGCAACCGCGAGATGCTTCACATCGTCGGGCACCACGTATCCGCGATTGTCGGCGGCCGCCCAGACGCGCGCACACCGGGTGAGTGCCAGTGCGCCTCGCATGGAGGACCCGACTCGGATGCGCTCGTTGTGGCGGGTGGCTTCGACCAGCCGCACGATGTATTCAAGGATTGAATCATCGAGCCGCACATGCTCGCTGATGCCACGCATGCGCAGTACATCCTCCCCGGAAAGCACCGGGTGTACGGTGGCGGCTCGGTCAGTGACGTTGATTTGCCTGAGAATGTCCACGCTGACGTCATGACTGGGGTAGCCGACGGTCGTTTTGATGAGGAAACGATCCATCTGTGCTTCGGGCAGTTTATATGTGCCGAGCTGTTCGATCGGGTTCTTGGTGGCGATGACCATGAACGGCTGGGGTACCGGATGGGTGACGCCGTCTGCGGTGACGTTCTGCTCCTCCATGACTTCGAGTAGTGCCGACTGTGTTTTCGGGGAGGCGCGGTTGATTTCGTCGGCAAGTACGATGGAAGCGAAGATGGGGCCTTCTCGGTATTCGAATTCGCCGGTTTTCTGGTCGTAATAGGTGACGCCGACCACGTCGGACGGCAGCAGGTCCGGTGTGAACTGGATGCGCTTGAACGGCATATCAATGGAGTTGGCCAGGCCGCGGCCCAGCTGGGTTTTTCCGGTTCCCGGGTTGTCTTCGAGCAGGATGTGCCCGCCGACCACCATGGCGGCGGCGCATTGGCGGATCGGTGTTTCTTTTCCGACCACAACGTGGGAGACGTTGTCAACGAGTTTGGAGAACATGCTGTGGAATTCGGCGATGTCCGCCGATGGGGCGGGAAGCAGGGACGATGGGGCGTGCGACTGGGCTGCCTGTCCCTGTTGACCGTGCCGTTCCTGTCGTGGTTGCGCAGGTTGAGCGGGTCGGACAGATTGGGCAGGTCGGGAAGGAGAGACCATGGATTGCGTGGCGTGCGATGTCTGTGGAGTCAGCGGTGCCTGTGGAGTCATCGGAGTGTGCGGGGATTGCTGATTTGGCGTGGGAACGATTCCCGTTGGTTGGCCTTGCGATGGTGCCGGGGTCATTTGTATCGTGGCCGGTGGTGTCGTCAACGGCAGCGTGCCACGAGTGCTCAGCAACGTACCTTCCATATCGTCATCTGGATGCGCCGGTGGAAGTCCTTGGCTTGGAGCCGTTGCCGCAGTGGATACCGGTGCCGCGACTGGAGGTTCGGCTGTGGTCGCGAAAGAAACCGGCGTCGGAGCCGGAATCGCCGGCTGGGCCGGTTGTTGTCCGGTTTGCGAAAGGAACGGCTGTGGCACCTCCGGGTGGCCGGGAATGCGCGGTGTACGGCCGATGGAGCCCAGTTGGGTTTCGTCGTCGAATTCGTCGCTCATGGGATGATTGCTCCTTGCTGTTGGGTGATCATGGTCGGGATGCGTTGCTCCTTGGTCGACGGCGTACGCCATGCCCTGAGTCCTAGGGCTTGGATCTGCTGCCGATGCTGGAACAGCGTCATGGGGGAGACGGGGGCCGATTCCCGTCTCGCCGTGTTCACGGTAACCGTGCCTGTGAGTGCCTTGTTCGTCCTGTTCGATAGGACATTCCGACTTGTGCTGGGAGTCACGCCGAGAGTTGTGCTCGGGTTCTTGCGGGGGTTTGCGATGGGACTCGCGCTCGGGCCCGGTGTCGGATCCGGCTGCGCGGGCGGCTGGTACCTGTTGGCATCTTTCAGGTGCTCACCGCTGGTCTCATTGCTCAATGCCGGGTCGTCGCCGACCACGCGCGCCTTCCAGACATAGTCGGCTCCCGTCGGAAGTATGTTGTTGACGTTGAGCGTGCGATCGGAGGATGCCCACGGGACATCGTACGACTTGCCATCTGCTGTGAAGGTGATCATGGTTTTGCCTGACTGCCCGTACATGTTCACGGTTCCGCCGGTGATGTCGATGGTGTCCGCATCGGTGCTGCTCCAGCGCAATTGCGGTGCCTGGATGCCCGCTTTCTGCTTGTTCACATAGGCAGGGGAGGCGCTGCCTTCGGTCGGTTTGCTTGTCACGCCCTTGAACCGCTGCATCACGCTGGCCGAAGTGCAGGACTGCCATGGGGCCATCATGAAATCGTGCGACCGTTCGGACGCCCCGGCCTCATAGGGATCGAACCCGCTTGCGTGTACGGTGTACCCGTCGGCGTGCCCCCGCATCTTCCATGTGACCGTGCAGATGCCGTTGTCGCCGGAAACGGAGACGCGTTCCGGCTTCTCCACGGTGTACCGCGGGGTGAAAGTCACCTTGGCGGGGTCGCTTCGCGTCGCCTTCTTGCCGATGACGATCGCTTCGACGACGTATTCCTTTGTGTTGAGATTACGCTCCGGGATGTCGAAGGATTCCGATCTGGAGCAGGACATCGTCATGGTGACGTCTCCGGACAGTTCAATGGACTTGCACCCCGCGTTGCGTGTATTGCCTACCGATTCGACGGTGACGGTTCCGCGTGTGTCATCATTGGTCAATGTGACGGCAGGGGCGTCCGGCTTGCCCCAGGGCTTCGCATCGCCGGACTGTTTGGAAGGCTGGCTCCAGTTCACGTTGTTGTGCGATTGCACGGTCGCCTTGTAGGATGCGCCGTCGACAATCGTGTTGTTTTCGATGGCGAAGGTGACGCTGGTGCCGGTCGTTTCAACGGGGGCGGGCGCATTCGTGCCGCTCAGCGTCACCCGGTACTTGTCAATCGCGGAGAAATCGCCGTTCGTGGCTTTCCACGTGACCGTGACAGTGTATTCACCTGCTTCGGCCGTCACATCTGTCGGCGCGTCCGGCAGTTTGTCGGGTGTGCTTTCCACGGCGTTGGATTCCTTCGACCAGCCGACCTCGTTCTTCGCCTGCACCTTGAATGTGTAGGTTCTGCCGTTTCTCAGGCCGTCCACCGTACACGAGGTTGCCGCGCCGCAGGATTTCTGGCCGGAACCCTCGCCACCCCAGATGACCCGATATTCGGTGATTGGGCTTCCGTTGGCCGATCCGGCCGTCCAACTCAAATCGACTCTGCCATCCTGCGGTTTGCCTGAAACCGCGGACAGGAGCGGCGCATCGGGCTTGTCCGTCACGGAAACGTTGATGGTCCCGGTCACTTCGCGGTCCTTGGCCTGGGTGGCGTCGCGCACGGTGACAATCACCCTGTTCGTACTTGCGCCGATGTCTAAGGCCGCCTTGAAGGATACCACGCCGTCGGGCGAACAATCCACGGTGAATTTCGCGTTCTTGTCCGAAACGCAGCCGGTTGCGGTCAAAGGGGTGTCCGGGAACGGGTTGAAGGCGTCGGACAGCATATTGACCTGCCTGACGGATCCGGCTTTGATGGTTATCGCCTTGTCACCCAGACGCGCCAACGGTCTGGTGGATGAGGTGACGCGCACCGTCAAGCCGGCGTTGACTGTGCCTTTCGCATAGGCGATGGCAATCGGCACATTGACGGTGGTGCCGGCTGCAGCGGTTTTGTCCGCGGACACGGTCAGTTTGCCGGTCGCACTCACCTTGGCAGTGACGCCGTTGGTGCTCACTCCACCGGAATACGTGTATTGCTTCTCGTCATCGTATAATCCGGATGCCGAATGGGTCAGCGCTTTCAAGTCGATGGTCGAAGCGCTTTCGCCGGCAACCACATCGACTGTGGAGGAGGAGAAGGTCGGGGCGGGTACGTCACGTCCGATCACGGTGATCGGCAGGGTGAGCGCCGCGGAATTGACGATTTTCACGTTGTCGTTCTTGCCGCGTTTGCCGTCCGTTGCCGTGAAGGTGATGGAAGCTGGGCCGGCATAGTCGCTGGGCGCAGTGAACCGTAGCGTTTGGTCGTTGACGTACAGGTTGTCGTCCGCGGCTTTTGTGGCGCTCACCGAATCCGCGCCGTCCACGTAGGCTGTTTTGCCCGCGCCCACACGAACATAGTCGGCGATGTTGATGGTGATGGTTTCACGTGCGTTGACTTTCAACGTGGGGGCTTTCGGACGCAGGGTGGGCGGGAAGACGCCGTACGCCGGCACTTGGATGAACGCGGTGGATGTGATGCCGTACGTCGTGTTTGTCACGGTGTACGGGACCGCACGCGCCTCGTCGGTCAGCTCCACGGTGATGGTGGTGGAACCCTTGCCACCTTTGATATGAGCATGATCTGCGGCGGAGGGGTCGACGCCCACGGTCAGCTCGTCGGCGGTTCCCGAAGGATTGGCGATCCGCTGCGAGACATCCACGTCCACGGATTTCTTGTCGATTGTGGCCGCTGCGGGAACGCGGTAATCGTAAGCGGTCGGAGGGTCGATGGGGGCGTTCGCGTCGACGTTCACTGTCAGGGTCGCGGTGTCGGACAGGCCGGCCTTGTTCTTGACCGTATACGCCACGTAATAGGTGCCTGCCTGTTTCGGCGTGGTGAACGCGAGCATACCGTCGATGACGGTGATGCCGTTGATGCCTTGCGATTCGACATGGTCGGCGACCGTGAGATCCGTGTTGTCGCCGCAGATGTCGTTCTGGGCTACTGGTACGGTCGTCGCCGTATTCGGGCGCAGGGTGATTTCGTCATCGCGTGCGTACACGCCCGAATCGGAGCCGGAGGAGAAGACGCCCACGCGGATCTGCGCGGTCGCCCGCTGTCCGGTCCAATCCTCCACGGCGTAGGAGAAGGTGTCGGTGACTGACGAATCGGCGTACGCCTCATACACCAGGTATGTGGCGCCCACTTCGGTGATGCGACCGAGTTTTGGCGCCTTGTTACCCAATCCGAGCAGTTGCACGTCGTCGCCGTCAGGGTCGATACCGGTCAGTGCGATTGGAATCTGGACTTTCCTGCCGGCTGCCACTTGGGCTTCCACATCCGAGGGGGTTGGAGCAGCCTTGTCGGCGGCATCCTTGCGGTGCACATCAATGGTGATGGTGGCGGAGGCTGTGTTGCCCAGATTGTCTTTGACCGTGTATGTGACGGGGTAGGACCCGGGCTCTCCCGTGGCCTGATAACGTACGGTGTTCCCGGAGACGAACACCAGCCCCTTGAACGTGGCCTTGTCGACCTGCAGATTGTCTTGCAGTTTCACTGTGGTCCCGTCCGAGTAAGTCACATGGTCGAGCACGTTTACGGACACGATGCCGCCGGTCCTCACCCGCGCTGTGACATTCTCGGCTTTCGGTACGGAGTTCGATCTGGTCAATGCGGGCGGTTGCAGGGTGATAATGCCGGTCGAAGATCCCGCTGGATTGGCCACGGTGTATGTCAATTGCACCGGTTCGGTCGGCACTTGGCGGGCGGTGATGTAGATTCGCTTGTTGCCCACAATACCGGCTTTGATGCCGCTGTGCGTGTCCGCAGCGACGCTGGTCACTGACAGGACGCCGCCCAACGGGTCCACATCGTTGGTCAGCGGCTCGACGATTGCCGTGTTATCCGCGCCCAGCAGAGCCACATCGTTCGCCGCAACCGGCTTGGCGGCGTCGCCGGTCACGGCCTGCACCTCCACCCGTACGAGGCCGGTCGCCGCAATGGTGCCTTGGGTGATGGTGTACGGCACATAGTAGGTGCCCGGGCTTGACGCGCTGAACGCAATCGACATATCCGCCGCGTTCATGGTGGCGGATACGCCGGGCACGGATTCCACCGAGGTCAGTTGGGCGGGTTCCGCGCTGGTGCCGTGCACATACTGCTTGAGCGCGATGGTGGTGCGGGTACCGGGCGTGGTCTGCCTAGCCACCGGGTCGATCACGGCGGCGAGCGTGTTCGCCGGTTTCACCGAGAAATAGATTATCCCCGTACCGGTCTGCTTCCCGTCCGACACGGTGACTTCGATGCCCGCGCGTCCTGAGGACATAGAACCGGCGTTGAACACAAGTTGGCCGTCGGCTCGCGTGGAGACAGTCACCTGATTGGTGTTCTGCGGTGACGCCGAAACCAAGGTCAGCGGGTCCCCGTCGGGATCGGAGAAGCTTTCCAACGCATTGGCAGTGTAGGAAGCCCCCTGTTCGACGTCGATTTCCGGGGGAACGTCGGTTTGTTGCGGGGCCCAGTCCTCGCCGTCGGTGAGGTTCAGGGACACGTTCGCACTGGCGGTCTGGCCGCGTCCGTCAGAAATCTCGTAGCTGAACGTCACTTCACCCGCCCCTGCGGCCGAGGCATCAAGTTGCAGGTACCGTCCGTCATAAATGGGAAAGACCGAGATATTCGCGCCGTCGGGCGCGCTGACCGAATCGATGTGCAACACCGAACAGTCGGTCTGCTCATCGTTACGCAACACGTCGAGAATCTGCTGCGATCCGGTACGCGCGCCGAACGCATCGTCCTGCGCCCTGATGTGCCCTGACTGGGAGGAGCAGCTCTTGCTGAAACGGCGTTGATTGTTGGCGCTGTTGTTGCGCTCCTGCTGCTTGGATTCCTTGGTTTCCACCTTGTTCCACTGGATTTTGATGACTTTGGCGGAATCCTGCGGGTTCCACACATTGCCGTTGATTACGTCGTTGAGGACCACCAGACGATGGTTGGTGCGGAAGACGAGTTGCGAGGTGGGGTCGATGGATTCCAGCGATGAGTATGTCGCTCCCTTGCCGTTTGCATCGCATACACTGACGTAGTTTTCCGCCCGCTGCGCCCACGCCGCGAAGACGCATCCGCCGGTCGACACCGGTCGTGCCGCGTCGCCCTTGCCCGCTTTCGGCAATGTGTTGACAGCACCGGAATGCAGATTGACCAAGGCGAGGCCGCGCGGGGTCGCCGCCGCCACCCAGCTGCTCTGCTTGCCATCGGTGGGCGGGGCCTGTAGCGTCACCTTGCCTTGCAAGCCGATGTCGGCGTTTCCTTTCGGCCAGAACACCTTACCATTGCCGGCGACGACCGGCGTGCCGCCGATGACCGTGAACGATTCAACCCCCGTGGCGTTCTCGATTCGAGCGACCTTACTCGGCGAGCCCTGTGGGCCGTCAACGCTCAACACCGCATAATCGGACGGGCGATACCCGTACACGACACCATCATGGGTCACGGCAATCGCACCCGAGGAGCCGAGCTTCATAGCCGGACTGCCGCTTGTCGGGTTCAACGAGGCGATATCGGAGGCGGAACCCACCCACACGTTCCCCGTTTTCGTGTTGATAATCGCCGCAGTCTTCCCGCCGATCACGGTTTCCATATCGGCGGTGATGCTGGTGTTTCCGTGTACGCTGACTGTGGAAGCCGCGATATTGCTCGCTTTTGTCCCCTCGGCAATCACGGTGTCACCATCGTGCTGGGCTATGTCGAAACGTGCTGCTGTCGAAGTGACACCGGCGTCGGCATCCCTGTTCTTCACGTTGAACCGCGCGGCTTTATGGTCCTTGAGCGAAGTGACCCATACCGTGCCGTCATCAAGCTGCACGTGCGGCTGTGTCACCGAACTGACAATGACGCAACCGGCAACGATGCCAAGCAGCAGAACCAGCATGACGACCGGGGTAATCCACCGCCGGTTGCCGGACGGCACCAACCGGCGCATCATGGCAGGGAAACGCTTCCGTCTCTCTCTGGACGGCGGCAACAGTTGACGTTCGGTGAAATTGCTGCTGCTCATATTCTGGCTCTTCCTTGGGCGTGAAATGTGCTGTGTTCTTGCGCTCGCGTTTACGGCCTGATGGCGCATGCCATCGCAGGGGTGTCGGACATCCGTCTGTCCGCGCGGATCAGACTCACCTTGATACAAGTCTGTGCTTCACCGGACGGGTCAATGTCGATGGATGTCGACGACGTCAGCGCGCTTCGCGAACTCGCACGTTCGCCCGTGCCGCCCACAAGCGACCACGCGTATGCGTCGCCATCTCGGGGATCAGGATTGGTCCACGAGAACGTCGCTTTGGTGCCGGCAGCGTTGTACGCGCCGGAAAGACCGTGCACTTGTGGGACTGAGTCGGAGACAACCGCCGAATCAGGGGCGTCCCCGTTGCGTTGTTCCGAAGTCTTGTTGTCGAGGCCACTGCCGAGAATCTGCATGGTCAGGTCGCCTGAGGTCGTGTCCATATTCGGGGCGATCAAGAAAACGAATCCTGACACAACCGCGACGATTGCAGCGAGAGCGGCCAATGCGATGACAGGCGGTTTCGTCCATGGTAGGCTGCGGCGGGACGACTCGACAGTCGCCGGCGTTGTCGTCGTGGCCAAGCGTGCGTTCGTGGCGACATCCGCGGGGATATCCATCTCGCCCTTGGTTGTCGTGCACGCGGTATGACCGTACATTTCCAGTTGCGCGCGCTGCATATCGCGAGCGAATTCCAGCGCCGAATAATACCGGTCCTCGGGAGCCGGGCTCATCGCCCTGTGCAACACCCGCTCAACGGGGGCGGGAATATCCGGACGGCGGAATGCCGGCAACGGCTTTGCCAAGATGATGGACTGCAACCGTTCCGCCCGTTCCTTTCCGCGGGAATCGCCCAACTCGTCGGCAAACGCGTATTCATACGGGGATTGCCCAGTCACCATAGCGAACAGTGTGGCACCTAGGGAATAAATATCGGACGCCTCATTGCCGCCTCCGCCGTTGGCCAGTACCTCGGGCGGTGCCCAGGCAACGGTGAATCCCACACCGGGGCCTCCATAGATGGTGCCCGCGATACCGAAATCAGCGAGCATGGGCATATGCTGCGCGTTGATGAGTATGTTGCTTGGCTTGATATCGCGGTGGATAATGCCTTTACGATGTGCGGTGAACAGTGCGCTCGCCAGATCGATACCGATGGTGAGCATCTGGTCTGCGGTGAGTCTGTCATGTTCGAGGAAGGCCTTGAAATTGCCTCCCGGGGCGTACTCGAACACAGTGTATCCGTGTCCAGTCGCGGTGATGCCGCTTCCGTAAATGGAAAGAATATAGGGATGTGCAGAGATTTGGCCCATGAAATCGGCTTCGGAACGGAAACGGTTCGCCACCTGCGAATCCAGTTTCTGCTTGCTGATCTTGATGGCGACCTTGCGATTCGGGACATGCTGACGGTACAGGTACACGTCGGCTTCCGAGCCCGATCCAAGCTGCATGATGGGTGAGTAGCCAGGGATGCGCCCGACTGCGTGTTCCGTGATGCCCGCTTGGGCCGTCTGGGTTGTCCGAAATACCTCGATGGTTCGGTGTGTTTGCGTGCTCTTTGCGCTCCACGACGAATACCTGGCCTCGGCATCCGGCCTTGCAACAGGTCGCTCGTGTGGGCCACCAAGTGACAGCGGTGCACTGATAGTCATGACAGTTCCCCCTACAATTGTGCATACATTGTCCCCCATGCGCATTGGTGTTCGCGCGAATGTATTGGTCGAAATCGTATCCTGTGCCGGGGATTACAATGACGTGTCTCACCGGTAACGAATTGCCTTCTGACACGAAGCAATGATTCTGGAAAACGGCGATGTTCTGCGTCATAAAACGTTTCACTTCATTTGTTCGCATTCGTGTTTGTCGGCTGGACGGGTTATTGATTTCCTTGAAACGGAGCGGTGCCCATATGCTGAGACGGCGTGTCGGACGCGTGCAGTTGATGTCCCGACGTGGAAGCGGGGCGTCGGCGTACATAAGCGGCGTACATAAGAGGGAATGACAATGCGCGATTGGTACTGCTGAGGTATATTCATGAGCATTGATGTCGCCGACAATCGGCTGACATGTATGGACGGACAACGGAGACTGGTAACCGGCTGGTCGGTGATGATTGGTCAGTGATGACTGTCACGACGCATGGAGGAAGAATATGGGCAATCCAAATATGATGCCGCCGGTTGGCCGCGGTGGACTGATGCCGCACGATGGACGGATGTCGTCCGGCAGCCAAGTACCGGGGCAGCTCGGTTCGTCCGGTCAGCTGCCGTATCCGCAAGGGCGGTATGTGCAGACGCCGTCTCCGTACGGGTCGTATTCGCGGCAATCTGCGATGCCATCAGTGCCGCAACAGCCGGGTCCGCCGGCGCAATCTTCCTCCCGTCCGGGTGCATCCACGCCATCGATGCCGAGGTATGCTCAGGCCCCGCAACGAGCTCCTTGGCCGCAGCAGTCGGCGGTTTCCGGGCAATCGCAGCCTTTGCAACAATCGCCGATATCGCAGCAACCACAACCCATGCAACGGTCACCTTGGTCGCAGCGAGTCCGCAACAAGGCGGGCCGAATAGCAATCCCAATCCTGCAGCTGGTGTGGCGGCGACTGAATCACAGGATCATCGTTTCGACCTGCTGCCCAATCGAATCGTCAATATCGTGTTCAGTGTCGTATCGTTGTTCATCATGTTCCTGCCCGGCCTTTCTTGGGGCGTTGGTGCCAGTGGTCTGCGCGGCAAGCTCATATTGGCAGTGGTGCTGCTTGTGGTCGGTGTGGTTGGAATCGTTTACATGCTTGTCAAGGCGGTGCCGCGACTGCGTCTGGCCAAAGACGTGGGGTGCGGCTGGAAGGTTGGCATGTCCGGGCGGACGGCGGTGGCGCTGACGGTGATTGTGCTGGCGGCAGGCGGAGTCTTGACGGCGTTCACGGCCTCGGATTATTCGACCGGCCCGGTGACCGACACGGTCACATTCGTGGAGAGGGGTACGTTCAGCGGTTCCATGACGAGTGCCTATTACGAATTCCGGACTGACTCCGGCAGGAAATTCCGTATTTCGTTGGCGAACGGTGATGAGGGACTCATGCCGTCAGGCCTCGAATCCGGTCAGCGCGTCACCCTGACGTACTACCCGCGGACGGGAATCCTGGTGCCTGATCCCGCGCCAACACTCGCCGAATGAGCGGGGTGGCGCGGGGCGTCTGCGGGCGCCGCCCATTTGGTGGTACTGGTCGGAATATCGGCTGATTCCAATCTGCGCGAGAGAGCGTCTGCGTGAGGATTGGTTCGCACGGTGGCGGGCCGGGTGGTCTCTGGCGGCTGGTGTGGCGGTCCTTGGGGTCATTGTGTGAGGATTGGCTCGCACGGTGGGGCATCAAACCAGTCATGAATCCCGTCTCTTGCGGAACCAATGTGGGGACTTCGCGCGTTCTACAAACTGGTTACGCTAACTCCTTTGTCAGCGTAGCCAGTTTGTAGAAAAAGAGCGGATGGGTGATTGCAGCGGTGCAGTGGGTTGGTGAGTTGTTGGATGGGTTGGTGAGCGGTTCGGTGGTGTCAGTTCGTGTATCTCCTGACATACGCGAACCGTCTGATTGGCTTGCTTGGCGGCTGATCCCCGAGGCATTTGCTGGATTGTGCGTGCCCCGGCATACGCAATCCAGCAGAAAACGCGGGTCAGTGTCGAACCGTCAGTTTTCTGTCGTGTTTTGTATGTGGTGACATGCTTGATGTGGAGTTCATCCGCCGCGCGAACCCTGCCACGTGAACCCCAGCACAATCAAACGCAATCAAACGCAATCAAGGCGCAGTACAACACCGCCATCAAGCCCCGATCAAGCCCTGATCAAGCGTCGACGCCGACCGCCTCGCTGACGTGCTCGAACCCGTCCCGGCGCAACAGTTCGGCGAGTCCGCGCTTGAGCACCGTGATCTGCTGCGGTCCGCGATACATGAGCGAGGAGATGAACATGACTAGGCTGGAGCCCGCGCGGATCTTCTCGTACGCCTGCTTGGGGGTAAACACGCCGCCGATGCCCGCGATGGCGAAGCGGTCGCCGTACTCGCGGTAGGCCTGCCGAATTATCGCGTTGCTCGCGCGGTAGGTCGGCCCACCGCTCAGTCCGCCCTTCCACATCGCTGGTATCTCCATACCGCTGCGGTCCTTCTGCAGGTTTGCGATGCTGACGCCCTGCACATTGTGTTCCGCCAGCACGTCAAGCAGCTCGCGGAATTCTGGCCACGTCTTATTCAGTGGCATCTTGACGAGCACCGGCTGCGGGCGGCCGATCTTGTCCAACGCGCTGAACAACCGGTCGAGGTTTTCTGGCTCGCCGAACGGTTCGCCGACATAGGTGTTCGGGCAGGAGATGTTGATTTCAATCATCGCCGTGTGCCCGGCCGCCCGGCGCATCGACGTGCAGTAGTCTTCGATGCCTTCGTCGATGTCTCCGCACAGTTTGTCGTTCGTCCGCGCGATGGACACGGACACTTGCATGCTTTTCGCCTTGTCCCATGCGCGTTCGGCCCGCGGAATAACCCGTTCGCTGCCGTCGTTGGCAAGCCCGACATGGACGATCATCGAATCGTATTCCGGTAGCCGGTGGAACCATGGCTTCGGATTGCCCGCGCACGGGCGTGCGGTGGTCGAGCCGACCGTTTCGAAACCGAATCCGGCGTTGTCGAGCAGCACCGGCATATCGCAGTTCTTGTCGAGGCCGGCGGACAGACCGAAGGGGTTATCGAAATGCACGCCCGTCACATCGGTTTCGAGAATCGGGTCGGTGTAGTCGAGCATTTCGCGCAGCAGCCACATGAGCGGCGGAATATTGCGGGTGACACGGCAGAATTCAATCATCTGGTCGTGTGCAACGTCAGGTGTGTGGTTGAACACGAAGAACGGTTTGACGATGTGCTTGTAGCCGAAAGTGAAAAGGTCGGTAGTCGCCTTGTTGACGGCGTCGTGCAACGGCTGTTCGGAAACGTAACTCATACCTCATATTGTGGCACTGTTGTCAGCGTGTTCGCAACAAACGCGGGTACTGTGAACACAGAGTCCAATTGGGGCTGGTGGCGTCAAACGGCTTGAGGCGGCACAGACGGCTTGCAGTCGTTTGACGTGGCATGAAGTGATGAAAAAACGACGTGAAGCAGCTTGAAAGGGGAGTCATGACAGCATCTGCGAGTGGAACCGGCATGGCGGGGGACGGCGTGTGCGTGGTGATGCCGACATATAACGAGCGCGAGAACCTCCGCACGACCCTGGATGGTGTGTTCGCCTACAATCCGGATGTTGACGTGCTGATCGTCGATGACGCCTCCCCGGACGGCACGGGTGAGCTCGCCGATCAGATGGCACAGGACAATGGGCGTATCCATGTGCTGCACCGCGGGGGCAAAGGCGGCCTGGGGCCGGCATATCTGGCTGGGTTCGCATGGGCGTTGGATCGCGGGTATGCCGTGGTATGCGAGATGGATATGGATGGTTCACACCGCCCACAGGATTTGGCGCGCATGCTCAAGGTGATGCGCTGCGATCGTGGCGTGGATCTGGTGATCGGCTCGAGACGTGTGCCGGGCGGGCGTACGGAAGGATGGCCGTGGTATCGCGATTTGATTTCCAAGGGCGGGTCATGGTATGCGCGCAGGATGTTGGGGTTGGGTGTGCGCGATATGACCGCCGGGTTTCGCGCGTACCGGGCCGATTTGCTCAGGCATATGGATTTGCGGTCCGTTGAGGCGAACGGCTATGTCTTCCAAATTGATATGACTAGGCGCGCCGCGGCGGTCGGCGGCAGGATTCTCGAGGTGCCGATCGTCTTCCCCGAACGTCGCCGTGGTGTGTCGAAGATGGATTCGGCGATTGTCGTTGAGGCGATGCGGAATGTCACCTTGTGGGGGATTGCGCGGATGCGTTCGGCCCATGGCCGTCGTGCCGATTAGCGGATCGACTAGCGGGTGCCGGGTAACGGGTACCACGCGGTAGAGAGCATTCAGCCTGTGACGCGCAGCAGAAGATAGCCAGCAGACGGTATCCGACAGACGACACCCAGCGGGTGACGCGCAACAGGCGACACACAGCGGGCGACACGCCGATGACCACAACGAGGATGCGTTCGTTTATGTTCATCTTGCTTACGGAAGGTGCGGAAAACTTAGCGTTTTTGTGAGTTTTCATGATGTTGTCGAGCGTTATCCGCTCAATGCTGTCACTTGTGTGCGCAATTATGTGCGATAATGTTCATATGATTTCGTCACAACGTCAGCATCTGATTCTCAGCAGACTGCGCACCCGCGGTGCGGTGCGCATCACCGCGCTGTCCAAAGAGCTCGGCGTGTCAGCCATGACCGTGCGCAGGGACATCGCCGAACTCGCCGACAAGGGCCTGCTCAAACGCGTCCACGGCGGCGCAGTGACCACCAGCACCCTGCTGAGCGAACCTCTGTTCTCTGTAAAATCGCAGATGGACATCGGCCTCAAGGATGCCATCGCACAGGAGGCAGTCAACTACGTCTCCCCGGGCGACGTCATCGCCATCGGCGGCGGCACCACCGCCTATGTGTTCGCCCAGCACCTGCTTGAATCCCAGCAGTCCAGCGGCGTCACCATCCTCACCAACTCGATTCCCGTCGCCGAACTCGTTCAGGCGCTCGAATCCAAGGATGTCGAGGTGATTGTCACCGGTGGTGTCATCACCCGTTCCAACTCTCTGGTTGGGCCGATTGCGGACAAGGTCGTGCAATCCCTGCGCGTGAACACCGTGTTCCTCGGCACGCATTCGGTGTCCATTCCGCGTGGCTTCCTCATGCCGAACTCATTGGAAGCGGCCACCGACATGGCGATGATGGATATCGCCGACCGGACGATTATCCTCACCGACCACACCAAATGGAGCAGCACCTCGCTGTCTCTGTTCGCCAACTTCGACCAGGTCGACACTGTGATTACCGATGACGGGCTCGACCCTGATTCCGTCACCAAAACACGCGAACTGGTCAAGGAACTCGTGCTCGCCAAACAGGGCGAGTCGGACGAATCAATCCGTTCGCCCCGCCGGATACACCCGAACGAGAACGGCGTGGTCGCCGAACATGTCGGGGCGCATGCTGCCGCGGGAGGCCCGGGATATCCCGATTCCGTCGATGACGAGTATGACCTTCCTGCGGATCGTGGACCTCGCGGCAGGCAGATGAGGGCCGGACGGACAACGGGGACGCCGAGGCCGGTCGGCAAGTAGCAGACAACCACAACCAGACCCGGCGGCGGGCAGCGCAGCCCGTCGCCGCGACAGAGGCGCAACGCGGCGCATTCAGTCTTGGCGGCGCATGCGATTCTGTTGTGAAAGAAACAGACAACATAAGCTCAACCGTCCGACAAAGGAGACGACATGACCACCCAATCATCCCAATCGCTCCAGCAGACGCCGGCATGGCAGTACTACCAGCCCGGCGCATACGCGAGCGCCAACATCCGCATCACGCCGACCACCCTCGCCGACGGACGCGACTTCTTCTATCTCGATGACGACCCTGAGTACGTCAGCGGCAAGAAGACCCGCGAATTGCATGACCCCCGCCATCTCGCCTACCGTTTCGCGCCTCATCTGGACGCCGACGGCAACGAGGTGCCGTACGCTGCACCGCAGATGCGCCGCGACCCGCTGACCGGCGACTGGATCCCCATGGCCACTGCGCGCATGAACCGGCCAATCACCGCCGGTCCGGGGGCCACTGCGAAGGGCAACCCGCTCGCCGCGCGCAAGCCGGGTGACCCGTATCAGGATGGCGAAGTGCCGGATACCGATTACAACGTCGTTATCTTTGAAAACCGTTTCCCCTCGATGGTGCGCGTGCCCGGCGTGCCCGACACGGTGACGAATGTCGACGGCAACCCGCTGTGGCAGCAGAAGATGGCAGGCGGCAGGTGCGAGGTTATCTGCTTCGACCCCAACGAGCATGGTCTGCCCGCCGATTTGCCGGTGCGCCGCCTGCGCACGGTTGTCGAGGCGTGGGCCTTCCGCACCGCCGAGATCTCGCATATTGACGGTATTGAGCAGATCTTCCCGTTCGAGAACCACGGTCAGGAAATCGGCGTCTCGCTCGCCCATCCACACGGCCAGGTCTACTGCTACCCGTTCATCGCGCCGAAGCTGGAAACCGAACTGCAGCACACCGAGGCATACCACGAACGTACCGGCGGCAACCTGCTGCGCGACCTCATGAACGCCGAAATCGAGGCGGGGGAGCGGATCGTCATGCGCAACCACAGCTGGGTCGCCTACGTGCCGGCGGCGGCGCGCTGGCCGTTGGAAGTGCATGTCGCCCCAGTGCGCGACGTGCTCACCATCGACGAGCTTGACGACCAGGAGCGGTGGGATTTGGCACAGATGTACTCCACGTTGCTCAAGCGTGGCAACGCCTTCTTCGACAAGGGCGACGGCAAGGGCATGGATCTGCCCTACATCGCCGCGTGGCATCAGGCGCCGATTCATGACGCCCGCCGCGCGAACTACCGGCTCAACCTCCAGTTCTTCTCCTTCCGCAGGGCGGCGAACAAGATCAAGTATCTGGCGGGTTCCGAATCAGGTATGGCCGCATGGGTGTCCGACACGACGCCGGAACTCATCGCCAAGCGGTTCCATGAGCTCGGGCCGATTGACATCGACGACTGAACGCGTACCGGCTGGCCGTGCGGCGGTTGACCAGGCATTGGCGTGCAGAACGTAGGCGGGCCCGGGCCGGCAGCAGGCGGGCAGCACAGCGGCACATCAGCGCAACATCATTCGAAAGGAATAATCATGACAACACCAGACCAGCAGCATGCAACGCAGGATGCAGCCGGAAGCATCCTGTTCATCGACGCGATGGGCGACGCGGAAGGCGCCGCCGCAGCCCGGGCACTGTTCGAACAGGCATACGGTGAGGCACCGGCAGGTGTGTGGGCGGCTCCGGGGCGTGTGAACCTCATCGGCGAGCACACCGATTACAACGCGGGTCTGTGCCTGCCGATCGCGCTGCCGCACCGCACGTATATCGCGCTGAAGCCGCGCGAAGACACGAGTGTGCATGTGGTTTCCGATGTCAGCCCCGACAAGGTCGCACAAGCCGATCTGGACGGTCTCACAGCCGGAGGCGTCGACGGGTGGGCGGCCTACCCGGTCGGCGTCGCATGGGCGCTGCGTGAAGCCGGATTCGGGCAAGTCAAGGGCTTCGACGCGGCCTTCGCCTCATGCGTGCCGCTCGGCTCCGGGCTGAGCTCCTCCGCCGCGATGACCTGCTCGACCGCCCTCGCCCTGGACGACGTGTACGGGCTCGGCTTCGGCTCAAGCGATGCGGGGCGCATCACCCTGATCAACGCGGCCATCGCCGCGGAAAACGATATGGCGGGCGCCTCCACCGGCGGGCTCGACCAGAACGCCTCCATGCGATGCGCACCGGGGCACGCGCTGCTCCTGGACTGCCGGCCTGGCCTGAGCGCCCTCGAAAGCGTGTCCCAGCAGGCCTTCGACCTCGACAAGTATGGGCTCGAACTGCTGGTCGTGGACACGCAGGCCCCGCATCAGCTCAACGACGGGCAATACGCCCAGCGCCGCGCCACTTGCGAACAGGCGGCTGCCGGACTCGGGGTGGAGAACCTGCGGGTGATCGCCGACCGGGTCAACGCTGCCGACAACCCCGAGGCCGCGCTTGCGGACGTTCTCGGCAAGCTCGATGATGACGTGGAGCGCCGGCGTGTACGTCACGTAATCACCGAAATCGGCCGTGTCGGACAGTTCGTCGACGCATTCGCGGCAGGGGATGTCAAGCGTGCCGGCGAACTGTTCAACGCCTCCCACGATTCGCTACGCGACGACTACCAAATCACAGTGCCGGAGCTCGATGTCGCCGTGGACACCGCGCGGGCCAACGGCGCGTACGGCGCCCGCATGACCGGCGGCGGCTTCGGCGGCTCCATCATCGCGCTGGTAGACAAGGGACGCAGCCGTGAAGTCGCGCAAAAGATTGCCGAAGCGTTTGCAGTGCATGGATTCCACCAGCCTCGGGCGCTCGCCGCGGTCGCATCCGCTTCGGCGCACCGCGTCGACTGATACAGGTCGACTGACACTGGGAACGTCAGCAAGGCCGAGATGCCCGGAACGGACTGCCGACAGTAATGCCAAGTTCGTTTCGGGCGTCTTTCGTTTCGAATGTTTTTCGTTTCGGGTGTTTGTTGTTTCGTTGTCTGTTGTTTTGTGTGTCCCCGCTTCAGGCGTCGTTGACTTGACGTCCGTTATTCTCACAGCGAGTCGGTGTCCTTCAGCCCTAGGCAAATCGTCCCAAAACGGACATTCCCGGCCCGATGACGTGTGCATTCCCTATACTTGAATCCATCTGGATACCATCGCACCGATTTTCCAAGGGAGATCCATGAACAAGGCAATCATCACCGTCGTAGGCCAGGACACCGTCGGCATTATCGCCCGCGTCTGCACGTACCTTTCTGGTCATCATGTCAACGTCCTCGACATCTCGCAGACCATCATCGACGGGTTCTTCAACATGATGATGATCGTCGATTACAGCAACGCCGACAACGAATTCGGCACCATGGTCAACGACCTCGACAAGCTCGGCGAGGAGATTGGCGTGCGCATCCGCTGCCAGCGCGAAGAGATCTTCACCAAGATGCATCGCGTCTGAGTCCAGCCATCACGCGGATCGCCGCGCAAGAACGCAACCGAACGAATCGAAAAGGACAGACACGACCATGCTGAATATCATGGAGGTCCACGAGACCAACAAGATGATCGAGCAGGAGAAGCTCGACGTGCGCACCATCACCATGGGCATCAGCCTGCTTGACTGCGCGGCCGACACCGTTGATGAGGTGTGCGACAACATCTACCGCAAGATCACCACGTACGCCAAGGATCTGGTTTCCACAGGCGAGGCCATCGAGCGCGATTATGGCATCCCGATTGTCAACAAGCGCATCACCGTCACGCCGATTTCGCTGGTCGGAGCCAGCGCTTGCAAGAGCTCCGAGGATTTCGTGCGCATCGCCCACGCGCTTGACAAAGCCGCGAAAACCGTCGGTGTTGACTTGATTGGCGGTTACTCCGCACTTGTTTCCAAATCCATGACTCCTGCCGAGGAGATGCTCATCCGTTCCCTGCCGCAGGCGTTGAGCGAAACCGACATCGTGTGCTCGTCGGTGAACGTCGGCTCCACCAAGACCGGCATTGATATGAACGCGGTTTACCTGCTCGGCCACATCGTCAAGGACGTCGCCTACGCCACCCGCGAGACCGACAGTGACGGCTGCACCAAGCTTGTGGTGTTCTGCAACGCGCCGGATGACAACCCGTTCATGGCGGGCGGCTTCCATGGTGTCACCGAAGGCGACGCGGTCATCAATGTCGGTGTTTCGGGCCCGGGTGTGGTCTCCCGCGCGCTTGACGAGGCCAAGGGTAAGGATTTCGAATTCCTGTGCGAGACCATCAAGCGCACCGCGTTCAAGATCACGCGTGTCGGCCAGCTGGTCGCCCAGGAGGCGTCGCGCCGGCTCGGCATCCCGTTCGGCATCATCGATTTGTCGCTTGCTCCGACCGCCGCTGCCGGTGACTCTGTCGGCGAAGTGCTTGAGAAATGCGGGCTTGAGCAGGTCGGCGCGCCCGGCACCACCGCAGCGCTGGCCATGCTTAACGACCAGGTTAAGAAGGGCGGCATCATGGCGTCCTCGTACGTTGGCGGCCTGTCTGGCGCGTTCATCCCGGTTTCCGAGGACAAGAACATGATCGATGCGGCTGCTTCCGGTTGCTTGCGCATCGAAAAGCTCGAGGCGATGACGTGCGTGTGCTCGGTCGGCCTTGACATGATTGCGATTCCGGGCGATACCACGCCGTCCACCATCTCCGGCATGATCGCCGACGAGGCGGCTATCGGCATGGTCAACCAGAAGACGACCGCCGTGCGTGTGATCCCGGTCATCGGCAAGGGTGTCGGCGAATCCGCGGAATTCGGCGGGCTCATGGGTTATGCGCCGATTATGCCGGTCAACACCGCCAGCTGCGAGGCATTCGTGTCGCGCGGCGGGCGAATCCCGGCGCCGATCCACAGCTTCAAGAACTGAACAGCTGTAGAGGGTATCAGGTATCCCAAGTATTCTCGAGTAATCAAGGGTATTGGATGTGACCCTACGGGCCGTGCACCGGACAATCCCGGTACGCGGCCCGTTCGCTATTCCGGCTGGTTGATAGTTGGTCGTTGGTAGCTGGTGGCTGGCAATCGGTTACGGTGGTTGTCGGTCGTTGGTTGTTGGCTGTCGTAACCGGTTACGGTGGTTGCTGCGTTGCGGGTAGCGGTGGTTGGCGTTTACGAACCCAGTTGGTGACAATTCACAATCTGGTTACGCTGGGCGGTTCGTTAGCGTCACCGATTTGTGTGAGTACACAAACTGGTTATGCCCACGGCCCGCTTGGCGCAGCCGGTTTGTAAGAGTATACAATTTGGTGACGTTTCGGGCGTGCTTAGCGTAGCTAGTTGGTGGAGATGGTTTGGGCGCGGTGCTTCTTGACCCCCGACCTTCTGCCGACGCTGAGACACCACTTAGCGTTGGCAGAAGGTTGAGAGAACGGCGGATTTCGCTGCGTGCCTGCGGAATATGTTGCGATGGACGATGCGCTCGGCGGTCATCGTGGGCGGGACGGGAGAGCTTCGAAGAACCGACTTCTGATGAATAACATCCCGGTTTCTCGTGGGAGTTTAGCGCGGATGGGTCGTTCCGGCGCAGTTTTCCCACAAACGGCATTTTGGTCGATTTTCAAGAATCGCAGAATTCCAACGTTTTCGATGGGAGATTATCCGCGGAGAGGGTGGAATTCGATAAATTCCCACGGATTGTGCGGGAGGAAAGCCATGGATTGCGAAATCCGCGATTTTTCCCGGGAGAACAGTCGAGGATTTCGCAACTCGTTGACTTCTCCCGGGAGAAAGCAGCCGGCATGGCGATTTCGGCTCGGGCTCCCATCAGTGCCCAAGCGGGGGGGGGTGTCCCTATGTAATTTGTCAAGTGCGTTTGATGCGGGGGTGTGTCGTGTCTTGTCGTGGTCTGGGGGCGTGCGTGGGGGTTGTTTCGGTTCGTGGTGGTGTCGTTGTGGTGGTGTGGGTTCCGCCGGGTTGGTAGAGCGT